>Ga0105046_10005924_pt1 | contig 19276 bp, 13 predicted proteins | sample MAT03_FD_78385 | JGI IMG/M metagenome (GOLD analysis project Ga0105046, IMG submission 78385) | Freshwater microbial communities from Lake Fryxell liftoff mats and glacier meltwater in Antarctica - MAT-03 (megahit assembly) | ecosystem: Environmental > Aquatic > Freshwater > Ice > Liftoff... | reverse complement strand
CGGCGAGCGGCGGGGCAACTGGTTCATCGAAATGATGAACCGGAGGGAACGCCTTCGCGCCGGGAACCCAAGAAAGGATCGCTTCCGTGTCGGAAGGGCCGGTTTCGAGCGGCTTCCAGTAGCTCCAGGCGTCCAGGAATGCCGCAAGCCAGAGCGACGCGAAGGTCGTCTTTCCCGCGTCGGTATCGGTCCCCAAAACAATGATTCGCTGCATAACAATCTAGTTTATGCGAAGCACCGTAGAATGGCAGATTCTCGACCCAAAAGAGTTGCCGTTTGTACCACCTCATTAGCGATCTGATCGATAGAGTAGTACTAATTGACTCAATTGCTTCATTCCTGCACCGGAGGTTCCCATGACTTTTCATCGAAGAATGCTGATTGGTTCGGTTCTAGTCCTGGCCTATGCGACTCTCGCTTCTGCCGCCGACAAGCCGCCCGTGCTCTTGATCGGCGATTCCATCAGCATCGGCTATACACCGGGAGTGACCAGCGGGCTCAAGGATATCGCCGACGTGAAACGGATCAACGGCAACGGCGAAACAACACGCACAGGGTTGGCCAAGATCGATGGCTGGCTCGGCGAGACCAAGTGGGCAGTCATCCATTTTAATTGGGGCCTGTGGGATCTCGTCAACGGCGGCCAGAACGTCCCGATCAAGGAATACGGCGAGAACATGGAGAAGCTGGTTGAACGGATGAAGAAGACGGGGGCGACCTTGATCTTCGCCACGACCACTCCGGTGCCAGAAGTGAACGGCCGCAAGAGACGAGATATCGACGTGGTTGAATACAACAAGGTGGCTGTCGAGATCATGAAAAAACATGGAGTGCTGGTCGACGACCTCTACGCCGCCGCCAAGCCAAATCTGGCGGAATGGCAGAAGAAAGACGACGTCCATTTCACCGGCCCCGGCAGTGAGGGCTTGGCGAAAGCGGCGGCGGCTTCTATCAGCGCGGCATTGAAGAAGTAAGGCTCTAAATAGTCTGAAGAACTACGCCTGGGCCTGTGGCTTCCGGTCCAGCAGCCGAGCACTGCGGTCTTTCTGATCTTGCAGCCAAGCGACGTCAGAGCCGTCGTCCGCGAATCGTTTGACGCCGACCTCTCGGATAGCCGAATCGGGGACGACATGCAACGGCGTGTAACGAGGATGGTGGGAATCCTTGTAGGGATCGTTCCGCGCGGCATTGTAACAGCAGATCATCGACCAGCGCGGTCGATCAGACTTGTTCTGGTCGGACCGGTGCAGCAGATTGGCGTGGAAAAAGATCGCGTCGCCCGGTTCCATCTCGCAATACAAGAGCGGCATGCGTTTCAGAATTTCGTCGACCCGCTCGCGGTCGGCGCCCGCCTGGTCGCCCGATAAAAGATGATCAATCCGCCCGCAATGATGTGAGCCCGGGATGATCTGGAGGCAGCCGTTCTCGCGATTCGCTCCATCGACGGCGATCGACACGCTCGTCAGTTGCGGCCTGAGCACCCCGTTCTGATACCAATAGCCGTAATCTTGATGCCAGGTCCACGCCCCGCCGACACGCGGATCCTTCATGATCATTTTCGAATGATAGTGGTAGACCTCGCCGCCGAGCAGTTTCTCGCAGGACCGCACCATACGTTCGCTGCGGGCGAACATGCCGTAGATGCCGTCGCCGGGGTGATTCCAGAGCGACAGGCGCACGGTGCCGCCTTCGCCGTCGGCCCGGCCGAAGGAGCGTTTATCGAGTTCGTGATCTTCCTTCGCGGCACGGTGCAGTAGGGTGATCTCATCGGTCTTGAACAGCCCACGCACGATGACGTAGCCCTCATCGTGGTAATGGGCGATGTCCGCGGCGGAGAGGATGTGCGACATGGAGTTACTCCCAGTAAGGGCTATTTGCCAGTAACGCGAGCCTTGGCCGGGTCGTTCCGCCAGCCATACTTTGTCGCGAATTCCGAGGGGGTGTAGGTTTCTTGCCCCTTGTCAGTCTGCGCGACGTAGACGAGAAGTTCGGTCTTTTGACCGTCGGCGCGGAATTGCCCTTCCGAACTGATGGTCACCAAATGGTCTTCTTCCGCCAGGATAATGCCTCGCAGCCTTCCGCTCTCGGCTTCGAAGAAGCGGCACATGCGGTCGGCGGAAGAAACCGCGATAGATGGGCCTGACGGGTTCCAGTTGATTTGTTGGACATAACCCAATGCGGAGAACACGTTCAGCCGCTTCAAGGGTTGCAAGTCCCAGATCTCAACGCCATAATTCCGTCCGATCGCCAGCATGTCGCCCTTGGGATAGAAGAACATCGACTGAACGCCCGAATTGCCGCCTCCCGTGATCTCCAGCATTTTCCCCGTGGCAACTGCCCAGACGCCGGTGTCGCCGTCAATGTCGCACGCCGCAATCGATCGGCCATCCGCGGACCACGCAACCGAAGCGATGTTCTTGATCGGTTCGCTCGTCCAGGCTTTCCCCGGCTTCCAGGTGGCACGGGGATAGGGGATCACGGTGCCGTCGCGAACACCCACCGCCAACGTGTTGCTGCTGGGAGACCAGGCGACGCTCGCCACCTCGTCCCGATGACCGGTGAGCGCTTGCACCTGCGCGCCCGTCAGGGCGTTCCAGATGTAGACTGCTTTATCACGGCTGCCGGTGGCAATTTCCTTACCGTCAGGCGACCAGGCCACACACGAGACAGGCAGAGTATGCTGCGTCAGCGTGTGCACGCTCGTCCCCGTGGCGACATTCCAAATGATGACGTTCTTGTCGCCCGAGGCGGTTGCTAGGTTCTTGCCATCGGGCGACCAAGCGTATGCCGTCACGGCGGCTTTGTGACCTTCCAACTTATGAAGCGGCTTGCCTGTAACCGGATCCCACAACGTGATGGTGAGCGTGCCGATCCCGCTGAGGAGCGGCTTCCCGTAGGTCCAAATGGGAGGTATGACGCCCGTGATTTCGTGACGGATCGATTGCTTGCTGACAGCAGGATTGATGACCCCAATGCCCACCGTATCGCCCGTGACGATCTGGCTATCGCCGGGCAGAAAACGCAGCCACGTGGAATGAACCGGCGTCTTGCTTATTTCCTTGAAATCGGCCGTGTTCCAAACACGAATTAAACGTTCCGCCGAGGAGGCTGTGACCAGTTTGTCGCCCGCCTCGCTCCAATCCATGGAGTTGATGATTTTGCCAAACGTATGGGCGATTTCGCCGGTCGTGTGGTCGAAGACCCAGGAATCCTTGGCACCACCCGCCGCCAAGTGCTTCCCCGAAGGGGACCACGCAAGACTGACGTAGTTGTTGCCTTGTTCACCCAGGGTTTGCACCGATTTCGCGGTGGTGATCGAGAGCACCAAAATTTCGGAAGCGACCGAAACAGCCGCGACTTTGGTATTGTCCGGATGGATCGCAATCGAAGTGACCGGGCGGCCGAGAGCGGTTTTCGCCTTCTTGACGCCGGTCGCGATATCCCAGATGCTGACGTCGCCGCTGGCGCCGCCCGCGCCGACGATCGTCTTGCCGTCCGACGTCCAGGCTACCAGCCCGACGTGATGCGTATGCCCTTTCAGGAGTTTAACGAGCCTTCCCGTCGCCACTTCCCAGATCTGCACGGCCACACCAGTTGAACCGCCGCAAGCGAGATAGCGTCCACCGGGGGAGAACGCGAGACCGTAGACATAACCGTCGTTCCCGATCAAGGCTTTCTCGAGTTTCCCCGTCGACAGTTCCCAGATGCGAATGGTGCCGTCGACGCCGCCGGTCGCCACCCATTTGCCGTCGGGGCTGACATCCGCGTTGATATACCGGCCACGATGATCGCGTGATTCCAGGCTCCACGATTGCACGCCCTTGATGGCCGGCGGGTTCGCGACTAGCGCACGCAAACTCAACGGAGCGCCTGGCTTGACGGCGATTTTCTCGGGCTCGATGACCGGATCTTTGCCGTCAACGGCGAGCGTGAAGCCGCTGCAAACGAGCAGCAAGAAAAAAACGTCTACCGCCTTGTTGAAGAAAGGATTCATCAAAGGACCTCTCGGCTGAGGGTATTGCGACGGCGAAGGAAGTTTTGGGACGACCATTGAAAGCGAAGCGATCTCCAGTGAATTTATCAAGTGCTCGACTTGACGTACAGCATAAAGAACATCTTGTGTTCCCCGCTCGCCAGTCGGCGATCATGGAACTAAGACAAGGCTCATGCACAATGTCGAACTTATCATGACGTTGACGGTTGGCCTCGCGGTGGCAGTCGTCTTGGGTTACTTTACTCAGCGCCTCGGCCTGTCGCCGATCGTCGGCTACTTGCTGGCTGGGATAGCCGTCGGACCGTTTTCCCCCGGCTTCGTGGCCGACCAGACCCTGGCCGACCAGATGGCCGAAGTTGGCGTCGTTCTTCTGATGTTTGGCGTCGGCTTGCACTTCGATCTGCGCGATCTGCTCTCCGTGCGTAAGATCGCGATACCCGGGGCCATCGGCCAAAGTTTGGCGGCCACTCTGCTCGGCATCGCGATCGTCCTGTTATTTGGCTGGAACTGGCAGGCCGGTCTCGTGTACGGTCTGGCAATCTCGGTGGCGAGTACCGTCGTCCTCACCCGCGTACTTTCCGATAACAACGCACTCCACACTCGCGTGGGGCATATCGCAATTGGCTGGCTCGTCGTCGAGGATCTTTTCACCGTCGTCGTCCTCGTTTTGTTGCCAGAAATATTCGGCGGCGGACCACAAAACTTTGGCTCGCTGGCGTGGTCACTCGGCGCCGCCGCCCTCAAGATCGGGCTTCTCGTCGTGTGCGTTTTTGCTCTCGGCGGAAAGCTCATTCCGAAACTGCTTACCCGCGTAGCCGCCTCCGGTTCACGCGAGTTGTTCACGCTGACGATTCTGGTGGTCGCCCTGGGGATCGCGGTTGTCTCGGCCCGCTTCTTCAACGTCTCGATGGCGTTGGGAGCGTTCCTGGCCGGCATGATCGTCGGCCGATCCGACTTCAGCTTGCGGGCGGCGACTGAAGCCTTGCCGATGCGCGATGCGTTCGCCGTGCTGTTCTTTATTTCGATTGGCATGCTCTTCGACCCGCAGTTCTTGCTCGATTCGCCCGGCCTGGTCGCCGCCACGCTGGCGGTCATCTTGATCGGCAAGCCGTTGGCGGCCTTTCTCATTGTCTGGTTTTTGCGCTATCCGGTGCGAGTGGCTCTCTCGGTTTCGGTCGCACTGGGACAGATCGGCGAATTTTCCTTCATCTTGGTAGCGCTCGGCATGAAACTCGGCGTCCTGCCTTCCCAGGCTGTCAATGCGATCGTCGCCGCCGCCATTGTCTCGATCTCCTTGAATCCTCTTCTGTATCAGTTGGTCCGACCCTTAGAGATCTGGGCCGCCCGGAAGCCTGGCCTGTGGCGGCGGTTGACATCTCGACTTCCGGCGTCCGGATCGCGAATCGATGCGTCGATCCCTTCCGAGCCGGAGAAAAACGGTTCCGACTACCGGGCCGTCGTCGTCGGTTACGGTCCCGTGGGTCGCACCGTGACTCGGCTTCTTCGCGACAACGGCATTCAGCCAACCATTGTTGACTTGAATCTTTCGGTTGTCCAGCGACTGCGCGACGAGGGCGCGTCAGCGATTTATGGCGACTCGATGCATCTCGAAACACTCGAGAGCGCCGGCGTGGCCGAGGCGGCCACGTTGATCTTGAGCGCCTCCGATCTTCATGGAGCTCCCGAGGTGATCCGCCTCGCCCGAAAGCTCAATCCGGAGGTTCGCATCCTCATTCGCGCGAGCTATCTGCGCGAACGTCGAGAACTTCGCAATGCCGGCGCAACCGAAGTCTTTACCGGCGAGGGCGAAGTCGCTTTGACGATGACGCAGTACATCATGGGGGTTCTGGGCGCGACCCCGGAGCAAATCGACCGCGAGCGTCAACGCCTGAGTGACGATTTGGCCGCTCATACCCAAGATCGGCCGCGTCAGAAAGAAAGCGATGCTCATCCGACCGCCATCGGGCCAGGCGGGAACCAACTAGAAAATTACGCGTGCAATCGCCCTGACAATCCGATATAGTTGGCAGTGCTCTCCGCCCGACTCGACCTTCCCGAATTTCCCTCCTTCGAGTCTTTTCATGCTGCGAATTCTCGGTCATTCAACACGCGCTTGCGACGGCATCACCCGCCGGGAGTTGCTCTCCGCCGGGACATTGGCCATGGCGGGGCTGCTTCCAGCCCGGGCCGAGGCCCCTGCCGAACGCACCTTTGGCAGAGCCAAGTCGGTCATCTTGATCGACCTCTTCGGCGGGCCAAGCCACATCGATTCTTTCGATCCCAAGCCGGACCAACCCGTTGAAGTGAAGGGCGAGTTCAGCACAATTTCAACTGCGCTGCCGGGCGTTCGCTTCACCGAACATTTGCCTCATCTGGCGAAACGGCTCGACCGCCTCAGCCTGATCCGTTCGCTGACCCACGGTTACAACAGCCACAATCCTTATGCCGTCATGACCGGCTTCGCCGGCGGCAACGACCGCGAGAACTACTACTCGAAACCGAGCGATCATCCGGGCATGGGCGCCGTCTGCCAGTACCTGGGCGTCGGCCGGCAGAAGGGCTTACCCGGTTACGTCTGCCTGCCCGCCTATCCAGGCTACAGCCAGGGCCTACGCCGGGCCGGTCCCTACGGCGGTTACCTCGGCGCACGCTACGACCCGATGTTCAGTTCATGCGACCCGAAGTGGACGAAGGAAGTGGAAGGCACACGCGATTTCTACGACCACACCCTGGTGCCCATGGGCTCGCCCCAACTGCCTCGCATCTCGGGCGACTTGACTCTCGATGCCCTCAATCAACGCCGATCGCTGCTCGAACAACTCGATCGCTCGGCCGAGGGAACCGTCCTCCAGAAGCAGCGAGAACAGGCCTTCGAACTACTCCTGTCGAACCGAGCCCGCGACGCGTTCGACATCGAACGCGAACATCCGGCCTTGCGCGATCGCTATGGCCGCGACCTCTTCGGCTCGAGCACGTTGATGGCCCGTCGGCTCGTTGAAGCAGGCTGCGCCTTCGTCATGGTTCATACCGAGGCGAGAGGCAACGGCCACTGGGACACGCACAACAATAACTTCAACATGTTGAAGACGTGGCTGCTGCCCTACCTCGATCGAGCGGTCTCGGCCTTGATTGATGACCTGGAAGCACGTGGCCTGATGGATCGCGTGCTGGTCGTCGTCTGTGGCGACATGGGTCGCTCGCCAAAAGTGAACGCGAAAGCAGGCCGTGATCACTGGCCGCAAGCGGGCTTCGCCCTGACCTTCGGCGCGGGCATCAAACGCGGTCTGGTTCATGGGGCGACCGACACACGGGCCGCCTACACCAAAGACATGCCCGTCACCCCCGGCGACCTCGCCGCCACGATCTACCATCTCCTCGGCGTCGACCCCGAAACCACGGTCGCCGACCACACCGGACGCCCCACGCACATCTCGCACGGCGGCAGCCCCATCCGCGGAATCTTGGGATAAAACCCAACCAAGCCCCGAGGTGAGGCTCTGCGAACCTCGGGGATTTTGAATCACAAATCGACTTTGCTCCAATCGGCTTTATCCGTAATCGTCAACTTCGCCTCAGCCTTGTTGGCCTTGTAGACCTGGGTGGTGAACGCGAACGCCTCCCGCAATTCCTTCTCGTTCAGCTTCTTGCCGTTCATGGTGGTTCCACCGGCGATGATGAGCCGCCGCGGCGCGATCAGGCCCGCCAGGTGCGGAATGTCGCCGACTTTGAGGATGCCGGGAGCGAGGAGGCCCATGGGCGTGCCCTCGGCGTAGGGGGAGTCGGTGAGGTAAGTGACGGGCGGGTCGATCAGGATGATGCCATCAACATCCTTCTGAAAAAGCGATCCGGCAATTAGCACTGGCATCGCCGAATATCCTATCCCGACGATGAATACGGGGTGATCCTTGTTATTGCCGTACTCGATAAGGAAAGCTCTCACGTCCGTTACCCTTTGCGAGAGCAGGGACCGTCCGATCCAGATTGAATGTTCGGCCGAGTTGTGGTCAGGAGCTCCAGCGATGTCGTTTTTCTTTTCCCCGCCCTGTACTAAGCCGCGCAGATCGCAGGAGGCGACACACCGCAATCGCTTGCGTAGAGCACTCCAGACTGGTGATGGAGTTCGGAAATCTCGTTGTTTGTCTTCAAACACAAAAGCACTAACATTGGCGAGGTCTTTACGCGTGTTGTCCTGTTGCGCTCCGGTAATCCGCATTTGGGGTTCGGAAAAGATTGAGATGCCCGTGTACCAGCCATCGTCCTCAAAGAATGTTGAGTTCATTCCCGCAAGTTCGGGTTTTGGCTCAACATAGATCAGCATCTTCTTCAAATCCTCCCGCATCATCATCGCCGTCGCTTCCCACATCTCCGGATGATCGGGCGCCAGTTTGTCGTGCTTGGCGATCAGTTCCTTGCCCACGGCGTGGGCGAAGAGCGGCGGGGTGAGGAAGCCTTTGGGGCGGTCGTTGGGGTCGGGGAAACAGGTGATGTCTTCGATTTTTTCGATGTCGAGCTTCGGTTCAGGGATCGCCTCGCCTTTGCCCTCGCCCTTCAGGTGGAGCGTCATCCAGCCGTACATGGCCTCGCGCATCGGCTGGTTGTAGTCGTGTTTCGATTCGAAGATCTGGTGCTTCAGCTTCGGCTCGGCGTCGTGCAGCTTGAAGATAACTTGGGCGCGTTCGACGCTCTTCTTCGCCTCGGCGGGGCTGAACTGGATGGCGTCCATTGAGGCGTTCAGCACCATCAAGGCGCGCGGGGCGACCAGGCCAAGCACGTCGCCTTCCTCGGTGAAGGTCAGGGCGCCGGGCAGCACTTCGCAGACGCAACACGCGGCTTTCAAATAGACCTGGAAGTTGCCGACGGAACAGACCGGCACGACAGCGATAAAACGTTCGTCGAGGGCCCCGGCATACATACTCTGGTTGCCGCCGCCGCTGGCGCCGGTGATGCCGAGCTTGCCGTTTACCTCCGGCCTGCTCAAGAGGTAGTCGACCGCCCGTCGGTTGTCGTAGACTTGCATCCCCAAGAGCGTGTGCCCAACCGGCCAGAGCGTTGAACCGTAGAGTGCCCCGTGATAGGTGCCGCGACCCGGCGTCGTGAAGCGTTCACCCGCCCCGAAGGCATCAACGGCCAGCACGAAAAAGCCGAGTTTCGCCAGGCCGAGGCATCGCGATTGCACGACCGGATCACGCCGCGCCCAGGGCCAGTGACCATGCACGACCAGCACGGACGGAACCTTCCCCTTCACGTCCGGCACATAAGCCGTGGCCGTCACCCAAACGTTGGGCCGTGACTGGAAGATCAGCTTCTCGATCGTGTAGCCGTCGCGTTTCAGCGTGCCGAGTTGCCTCGGCTCCAGGTCGCACGGCTTCTCCGGGAAGTCGCCCATGGCCGTGAACATCTTGGCGCGCAGGGCGGTGCGGCGCTTGTCCCACTCGGCCCTGGTCTTGGGCGCCTCGTCCTTCTCGCGCAGCTTACGGCCCTGTTCGCGAAGGAAGTCGTCGATGTCCGGCATGTTGCGTCTCTTTCCTTAGAAGTTCTGCGCGTTCAGCGGGATCTTCGGGTCGTCGGCCACGTTGATCCAGATGTGGACGTGCGGATGGCCGCGGAAGTACCAGACGAACGAGGGGCCTTCCAGCCGCCAGTTGTCCCACTCGCTGTCGCTGCCAATGTCGCCGTCCTTGTAGAACGCCAGCCAGCACTTGTCGAGCCCGCCCTGTTTGGCCAGGCACTCAAGCACCTTCTCGCGATCTTCCTTGCGGTACGGTTCGATCAGGCTCATCAGCACCTTCTGCACGGCCTCTTTCTGATCCTTCGACAATTCCGAACAGGGGATGCCCGAGAGCTTCTCTTCCGCGCCCTGGAATGGAACGGTGAACTCGTCCTTCGGCGTGTGATCGACAAGGGCCAGTTTCTGCTGCTTGCCGTCGAGGACCGTGTAGACCTTGTTTGCCAGTTCCGCCTGATGCCAGAAGATGTTGCCGGGATGGTGGACCTTCTCGTTGTAGCCGGATGGCGCGTGCCCGTGGAAGATCGGCCCGCCAAGGGCGACATGCGAGTTGCTGTTGCCGTCGGCGCGGATCGTCATGTGCCGGCCGGTCATGGCGAACTGGAACTGGTCGGCGCCGGGCTTGCCGAAGATAGCGCAACTCAGCCCCGCGCCCCAGGGCTTGTTGCCTTGATCGTCCTTGATCTGCTGCTTGAACCGGTCGACCCAGTCGGGATTGAAGACGCCCTTGAAGATGTCGAAGAGGATCGCTTGCTGGTCCTTCGTGTAATAATTGCTGGCCAGCCTCGGCTTCGTGATTGCCCAGAAGTTCGAGACGTGCGTACGCAGCAGACCGCGTTCGGAGTCCTTATGATCCCAGTCGAAGCAGATGGTCTTCTTCTGGGCATCGCTCAGGGTGTCGTAGAAGATTTTGACAGCGGTCTCGGCCGGGCTCTTGGGGCTCGGCGCCGCGATGACGGCCGGTCCCGCGATGGCGGCCGTGGCGAGGGCGCCGAGGAATCCACGTCGATTCATCGCGCCATCACAATCGCCGCAAACCGGTTTCGGTAATTCACGCATGACATCCCCTAGAGAGAAGAGAGTTCGGAGGGCCGATGGAGAAAGTATCGCCGATGCGCGAGTGGTGTGTCAACGATGGAGTTGGAAGTTGTCATGTACTGACGGGCGTCGGAGCGGATGTTAGTCGCGCTTGCACCATGCTTCGATTCAGGGCTTCTTGAGGGCCTCTCGTCGGATGTCTGCGGAGTTGCCGATGGCGGAAGCATTCAAGGCTTATGCAGCACGACCATGTCGTTATCCAGGCGGCGGCGGGTTTTTAGCGTAGCGCGAACGAAGTTCAGGAGTATGAGGAGCGACGACGAGCGCAAGATCCGTTTCCACCAGCGAGTCGAAGTATGTTTGACGAGGAAAAATCGCCCCACGTCGTCCATTCGCGGAAACAACTGAGCCTTATCGAAGCCGGCGCGTTTGCCGAGAGCAACGATGTGCGAAGCGGGCATATCTTTCTCGGTAACACCATACATCTTGATGACGTCCGCGGATCTCTCGTGATGCCCGTTGCCCGGTTCCGAGGTCACGAAGATGCCGCCTGGCTTCAAGGCGCGAAATACCCCCCGAATCGCGGCTTCCTCGTCGAGGCAGTGGTGTAGCGAATCAAAGAAAAATGCCGCGTCGAATTCTTCGGTGAAGGCGAGATCTTCCGCGTTGATGGCAAGAAATTGAATACCCGGCCCGCTCGCGCGGGCCAGTTCGATGGCCTCCGTCGAGACGTCGATGCCCGTGCAATCATAACCGTGTACCTGCAGAAGCTTGGTCAGCCAGCCTACTCCGCAACCGCACTCCAGTATCTTGGCCGGCGGCGGAGGCAACACCGCGAAAATCGCACCGATCTGCATGAGCATAAAGCCGCATTCAGGCTCGGAGAACGGTTTCGTCAACGCGTGATTGATGCCGCCTTGACCGATCGTGCTGTAGTACGAGAGTTCACCGTCTAGCGGCATGATCAACACGACCTTCCATGATCAAGAACAACGCCCATGCGATACAAGGGCGATGAGGGATAGATTAGCTTTCCGCCAAAACCGCCGCAATTGCAATACGCATCGGCCGACTCGCATCATCCGCCTTCCGGTCGCCTAAAATGCAGCAGCTTCGCGATCAACGCAGTCCAGCCCGTTTGGTGAGCGGCGCCAAGTTGCTTTCCTGTGTCGCCGTCGAAGAATTCGGGGAACGGCAGGCAGTCGCGGAAGTTGGGATCACTCTGGAGTTTCTCGTTATTGCCGTAGAGCGGCCGACGGCCCTGTTCATCCAGCAGGAACAACTTGGTTAGGCGGTGGCTTAGTTCTCCGGCGATCTCTTCGAGCGTTAGCATCGTCCCAGAACCGGTAGGACATTCGACGCGAAAGTCGTCGCCATAGTAGTGATGAAATCGCTGGAGCGATTCGATGATGAGGTAATTGACGGGGAACCAAACGGGACCGCGCCAGTTCGAATTGCCGCCGAATTGGCGCGAGCTTGAGTCGGCCGGTTCGTAGGCCACCGTGACGTGGTGGTTCTCGTGAATGAACTTGTAAGGATTTTCGCGATGAAAGCGGGAAAGCGAGCGAACGCCATAGTCGGACAGAAACTCCGTTTCATCGAGCATCCGCAGGAGGATTTTCTTCATGCGATGGCCGCGAAGCAGCGAGAGCAACCGGCGATCGCCGGCACCGGGCTCGTGCCAGTGAGAAACGAGCGCGGCCAGGTCGGGCCGATAGTTGAGGAACCACTCCATGCGGCGTTTGAAATCGGGAAGGCGATCGAGCATTTCGGGCTCGATCGTCTCGACCGCGAAGAGCGGAATTAGCCCGACCATCGAACGCACTTTGAGGTCATGCATCTCCCCGTTGGGGAGAATGAGTTTATCGTAAAAGAACTTGTCTTCCGGGTCCCAGAGGCCGACGCCGGTAAGTTGGCAAACGCCGGTTTCGGGGTCGCAGCCGACGTTGGTCATCGCCTCGGCGATGTGCAGGAAATGCTCGAAGAACTTGGAGGCGACGTCCTCGTACACGCGATTGTGCAGAGCAAGTTCGAGAGCGATTCGCATCAAATTGAGGCAGTACATCGCCATCCAGGCGGTGCCGTCAGCCTGGTTGATGTGCCCGCCGGTCGGCAGCGGGGCACTGCGATCAAAGACGCCGATGTTGTCGAGGCCGAGGAAACCGCCCTGAAAGACGTTGCGGCCCTGGGCGTCCTTGCGGTTCACCCACCAGGTGAAATTGATCATGTACTTGTGGAAGACGCGTTCGAGAAACTCGAGATCGCCCTTGCCGTGCTGTTTGCAGTCGATCTGGTAGACGCGCCAGGCCGCCCAGGCCTGAACGGGCGGGTTGACGTCGCCGAAGTTGAATTCGTAGGCGGGAAACTGGCCATTGGGGTGCATGAACCATTCACGCGTCAGCAGCAAGAGTTGAGACTTGGCGAACTCCGCGTCGATCAGCGCAAACGGAATCATGTGGAAAGCCAGGTCCCAGGAGGCGTACCAGGGGTACTCCCACTTATCCGGCATCGAAATGACGTCGGCATTGTTCAAATGCAGCCAGTCGTGATTGCGGCCCCGGAGACGTTCGGCCGGTGGCCGCGGCCGTAGGGGGTCGCCATGGAGCCACTCGGGGATGTCGTAATAGTAGAACTGCTTGCTCCAGATGAGCCCGGCAAAAGCCTGCCGCTGAACGAGGCGAGCATCGGCACTTTCCAGATCATGCTGGAGATCCGCGTAAAAAATGTCCGCTTCTTGTTGTCGCTGGGCCAACACATCATTGAGATCGATCTGCTCGAGCGCGGCTTCTGTTCGGGCGAAGCGAACGCCCGCGCTCACGCTCCCCCCCGCGGGAACCGTGAAGTGATAGAGGGCGCCCGCCTTGGTGCCGCGTTCCGCGCTGTTCACGGTATTCGTGGTTCCATGGAGCACATATTCATGGAATGCGTCCTTGAAGAATCCCGGGGCGTTCGATTTCCCTTCATGACGGCGAAGGTTCGTCTCGTTCTCGCAAAACAGAAGCGTCGGCTCGCCGTTGAAATCAATCGCGGCGTTTTTCCAGACGGTATGTTCGAGAGACAGCCGGTTGCCGCCAGAACGGCGGATAAGCGGCTTGACCGACTTGGGCTTCCATGACCAGGTGTTGCGAAACCAGATCTGGGGCAACAACCATACCTCGGCCGCCGCCGGTCCGCGGTTGTGCGCGGTTACCTTCATCACCCAATCATCCGGCCCGGCCTTGGCATACTCGACGATGATGTCGAAATAGCGGTTTTCCTTGAAGATCCCGGTGTCCATCAACTCGAATTCAGGAACGTCCTGGCCGCGCCGACCGTTCTCGATGACCAGCCGATGATAGGGGTATGCCGCCTGTGGATACTTGTAGAGCATCTTCAAATACGAATGGCTCGGCGTGGCGTCGAGATAGGCATAGATCTCTTTGACGTCTTCCCCGTGATTGCCCTCGCCGTTGGTGAGGCCGAAGAGTCGTTCCTTCAAGATGGGGTCGTGGCCATTCCAGAGAGCGATGCCCGCGCAGAGATTTTGCTTCTCGTCACAGAAGCCGGCCAGGCCGTCTTCGCCCCAGCGGAAGACCCGGCTACGGGCGTGATCGTGCGGGAACGAGTTCCACGAGTTGCCGTCGGCGCTGTAGTCCTCCCGCACCGTGCCCCACTGGCGTTCGCTGAGATAAGGCCCCCACTTTCTCCAGTGGGCCTTGCCGAGACGCTGATCTTCGAGTCGCTGTTGTTCCGCATTCATGTTGTCGCTCAAGCCAAAAAATCACGATGGGAGGTAGGGCACTTCGCTCGATGCCCCGGAAAGGAAAAGGTTACGGAAAGAGAAAGAGAAGAGGAACGGGATCTCGCGCTTTCGAAGTTACGATCCGTTGAGCCGGGCCGCGAGATCGTGAATGGCGCGTTCCTGGTCGGACGTCTCAATCGAACCGGGCCGACCGTGTCGAACACGGGCGATGGCATCGTGGGCCGATAGGCCTTGACCGACAAAATAGGCGGCCAACACCGTTCCCGTACGGCCACGGCCCGCCTGACAGTGAACCGTCACGCCCATCGACGCCTTCTTGGCTTGTTCGATGACGGCCAGACACTTGTCGAATTGTTCGGGAGTAGGGGAATCGTAGTCTTGAATCGGCACGTGAACGAGCATCAGGCCCGCTTCATCGATCCAGCGGCGCGGCGGCGGATCTTCCGTCAGGGAAAGTAAAATGTCGAACCCCTCGCCGCGCAGCCAGGCAAGTTCGTCGGCAGCGTTCGGCATGGCCGAGGCTCCCAGGAGGGGACGATCGACCCAGGTGAATCCGTAAGGAGGCGTCATGAAATGCATTATACGTGCTTCGAAAGCAATGTTTGGCAGGCACGCCCGAGAGCCGCGACGGTGAAGATGATCGGGTAAAGTTTTTCGAAGTACCAGAGCTTCGCGAAATAGAAGCCGATCGGCGAGGCGTCGGTGAATGTTCCGTCTTCCACGCGTTGAACGAGATATTCGATTCCCTTCATGACGGCCGGTCGCGGCTCGTCGCCGAAACCGATCAGCACTTCCACCACCAGAGCGGTTTCTTCCACGCTGGAGGGCGTCTCTCTGGCGCCGCCCCAACCGCCGTCGTTGTTCTGGAGGGAGAGTAGGAATGCTACTCCCCGCTTTGCTTCCAAGTCTTCTATCCTGTGCGAGTCGCGATAGGCCGCCAGGATGCGCGAGGTCCCGTAGACCGGATTGATGTCGTCAGGGGCATGTTGATTGCCGAACCAAAGAGGGAGCCACGAACCGTCGGATCTTTGCTGTCGAGCCAGATAGACAAATCCCGGATGATCGGGTGCCTCAATCGCTCGGAGAGCATGTGCGGTCAGATCGGCTCCGCTGCGATCGAACGGCAACGTGCCCCAACCACGGCAGAACGTCGGAAAACCCCGATCGGAATTCTGCAATCCCGCCATCCATGTTTTGCCATGAACGATCGCCGGATGATCATCTGAGACGCCGAGATGCCGCAGCGCGACAATGGCCCCCGGCGTGTCATCGCAATCGGGCACGCTGCCGGGGAGATGCGACCAGCCCCAGCCGCCGGGCGGAGCGCCGGTGTAGGGATGATGCACTTTCAGTTGCTGAGCAAGCAGCCAATCACGCAGAATGTCTTGCCGATCGAGGGAGTCGAGATCGCCCGCCGCGGCCAGGGCATTGATCGAGAGCGTCGTCACCCAGATGGAGAGATTGGTGTCGATCGGCCAAGAGCCGTCGGGTCGCATTGATTGCACCACGAAGTCGACGCCGAGATCTATGACGCGCCGCGCGGGTGAATGAGCCAGAGGATCGAGAGACGCCAGCGACATGACGACAAAACTGGTCAACGGCGTCGCTTCCAGATAACCACCGCTGGATGGCTGAATCTGTTCAAGCACTCGTAACGAGCGGTTCTTGCCGAGCCAGCGCAGGATTTTGGTGAGAGGATTCCACGTGCCGCGATGCCGATGGACGCACTGGCCGATGGCGATGAGGGCGGGCAGAGCGTAACTAACGACCGGCAGCCGCGCGAAGCGATACCACGATTGCGGTAGGCATGCGAGTTCGAACGGCAGGCGCGGAATCTCGTTCCAGGGCATCAATCCGGCGAGGGCACTCATCGTCAGGATCGGCACCGCGAACGTGCGATCCTTGCCGTAACGCCGGCGGATGGCCTCGGCTCGTTGATCGGGGGTCGCACCCGCACGCTCAGAGAGCCAGGCCTCGCAACGTTTCAGTGATTCGGCATACGTTGCTTCCGATCCCGTAAGCGCGAACGCGGCCCGGATAAGCACTGTTGTTGAGATGTTGGAGAAGCTCTTGACCGTGTCGCCCCAGCCGCCGTCGGCGTTCTGATGATCGACGAGCCAACGCATTCCCGTTGCGATCATGGCTTGATGCTTCGGACGATCAACAAGGGTCAAGGCGCCCACCGCGGTCGCCGTTGATAAAGCGGATGAGGAGAGTTCGCCGATCCAGAAGCCATCGGCGTTACGCTCGGCTAGCAGCGCGTGGCGGGCTTTCAGATAGGCGGCGCGGAGGCGATGGGAGGGAATCAAAGCGAGGACTCACCGTTCGTGGCTGGCGTGGCGAAAGCGTCGGTCGAAAACTTCTTGTCGATCGAAACGATAAGGAGCGGTTCGATGATCGCCATTTCGTTATCTCGATCATCAATTACGATAACGCGACGGAAGTTCAATGCAACAAAATCGGGATGCTTGACGTGCAGGCTTCTTCCGTCCGCCAATCGAAGATTGAATGGGACGAACGGTTGTCGGTGAAGTTCCGCGCGAAGGACGTCGAGATGCATGATCGTTTCCTCGAAACAGACGAAAAAATGAACTTTAGCCCGTAAGCCTCGCTCCGCTCCGAAGACTCCGCGGCGCGGCTAACGCCTCAATCCAATATAATCGTGGAATACGGACGCTGCAACGTCTTACTCCGATTCAAGGTATCACGACCATGCTCCTGTCAATGGCCCGGCGGTTGCTTCTCGAGACCGATAAACGCCTGCTCTGGAAGTTGGCCTGGAACATGGGGCTCAAGGGATTCCTTTCGGTCCAGCGGCACAAGTCGCGGTTGAAGCGCGGGGAGTATTTTCCTCCATTCCTCTACGTCTCGGTCATCAACAGCTGCAACCTCCGCTGTCAGGGCTGCTGGGTTGATGTCGCTTCGAAGCAGGAGATCATCCAGCCTGAGGCGTTCCACAAGATGGTCCGCGAAGCCCGGCAGATGGGGAACGTCTTCTTCGGCATTGTCGGCGGCGAACCGTTCATGCACCCCAAGCTCTTCGAACTCCTCGAACCGCATCCGGATTGCTACTTCCAGATCTTCACCAATGGGCATTTCATCACCGACGAGAAGGCCAAGAAACTCCGCGCCCTGGGGAACGTCACGCCGCTCATCAGCGTCGAGGGATCCGAGATCGTCAGCGACGAACGCCGTGGCAAGGCTGGCGTGTTGAGCAAGACGATGCAGGGCTTACAGAACTGCCTCAACAACAAGGTGATGACGGGCGTCTGCACCTCGCTCTGCCGGACGAATATCGACGACCTGTTGACGGAAAAGTGGGTCGATCGCCTGATCGAGATGGGCGTTCTTTACACCTGGTTCCACGTCTACAGGCCGATGGGGCCGAAATCAAACCCCGACTTGTGTCTAACGTCGGAGCAGAGCCAGCGGGCCCGGCAGTTCGTCGTCGAGATGCGGGCCAAGAAGCCGATTGTGATTATCGACGCCTATTTCGACGGCGAAGGCAAGGCCCTGTGTCCCGCGGCGACGGGGATTAGCCATCACATCAACCCCTGGGGCGATATCGAGCCATGCCCCATCGTTCAGTTCAGCACCGAATCGATCCATGCGAAGAATGGCGATAATCGCGGGTTGCGCCAGAAGTTCGTCCAATCAGCTTTTTTGCGAGACTTCCGCATTCTCTCGCAGGAGACGACGCGCGGCTGCATTGTCCTCGAACGGCCCGACCTGCTGAAGGCGCTGGTCGAAAAGCACTCCGCTCCCGATTCCACGGCACGCGGCACGGCCTTGCAGGAACTGGCCGCCCTGGAGACGCGAACTTCGCAGTACAGTCCGGGGAACGAAATCCCCGAGAAGAATTTGCTCTATCGCATCGCCAAACGATTCTTGTTCAACGATTTTGGTCTTTACGGCGGACACGATCACAGCAAGACGGCTGCGCCCGGAGTGTTGGCCCAGAAGGCGAAGGCGGCGGGTTGATTCGTCGAATCCCGACAATACGCTTGTCGCGGCTGCCCGCTTCGTGTGAAATAGGGGCAACTCGCAATAATTGTCAATGAGACCGCGATGACGAATCAGCCCTCACCGCCGCCGAATCCGGGTCCCAAGAAGGGACAGCGTCCCGATCTGACCAATCCGGATGAGCAGCAAACGCTCGATCCGAGTTTTCTGCTCACCTCGGGTTCGTCGTCGAGCGTGGGCAGCGTGCCGATGGCCGAGGACAGCGACCTCTCGTTCCTTTCCCCGCCGCAATCTCCCGAAGAAATTGGCCGGTTGAGCAACTATCGTGTCTTTCAGATTTTGGGGGAAGGCGGCATGGGCATGGTCCTCGAAGCCGAGGACATCAAGCTGAAACGTCGCGTCGCCATCAAGGTGATGAAGCCGGAGATCGCGCGCAAGGAACAACACCGAGCACGCTTCCTGCGCGAGGCCCAAGCTGCGGCCGCAGTTGAACACGATCATATCATCCCCATCTATCAGATCGGCGAGGAGAACGGCGTCCCCTTCATCGCCATGCCGTTCTTGAAGGGTGAACCGCTCGACGCGCACCTTCGCAATCAGCAAATGGAACCGGCGGAAGTGATGCTGATCGGCCGGCAGGCGGCCGAAGGACTCGCCGCCGCCCATGCCCAGGGGTTGATCCATCGCGACATCAAGCCGGGGAACATTTGGCTTGAATCTTCAACGGCTCACAACGGGCAGATCCGCGTCAAGATTCTCGATTTTGGTCTGGCCAGGCTCACGAGTGACGTGGGGCAGCTCACGCAATCGGGGGCGGTGCTCGGCACGCCTGCCTACATGGCCCCGGAACAGGCACGCGGCAGACCGGTCGACCATCGGGCTGACATCTTCAGTCTCGGCTGCGTCATGTACGAGATGGCGACGGGCCAAAGGCCCTTCACCGGCCCGGACACCCTGGCGGTTCTCAGTAGTCTCGCGCTTGATGAACCCGAGGCGCCGCTGGAATTGAATCCCGAACTGCCGCCGATTCTTT
>Ga0105046_10005923_pt1 | contig 19279 bp, 15 predicted proteins | sample MAT03_FD_78385 | JGI IMG/M metagenome (GOLD analysis project Ga0105046, IMG submission 78385) | Freshwater microbial communities from Lake Fryxell liftoff mats and glacier meltwater in Antarctica - MAT-03 (megahit assembly) | ecosystem: Environmental > Aquatic > Freshwater > Ice > Liftoff... | reverse complement strand
TGTTGATCGTGATGCTGTTCGGCACCTGGCAGCAAGCGAGTCTGGCCGGGCGCAAGCAGGCCTTGCTGGATCAGGTCGTGCACGCGCTGGGTCAGGCCCAGGAAACCGAAACCCTCACCGACTCGCTCCTGGCGGAGTACGAAGAACTGCGCCCGTTACTGGAGCGCCAGCAGCAAACCGCAGCCACGCTTCACACGCTCGCGTTGCTCGAACAGGCCCGTTCCAACCGGCCCTATTTCTATGTCCTGCTCGCCGACCAGCAGACTTATTTCACGCAGCCGCTGCCGGTCATCGGCACCAACCCCGCCGCTCCGTCGCGCCGCGTGCCGCCGTGGCTCACCAACCTCACCGCCGGCGCCACCAATCTCTCGCCCGCCCGCCCCGGCTTCATCGCCGAACTTTGCATCCCCGAGCCGGCGGAGTCCACCCGCCGCACGTTCGGCGAAGTGGTGAGCAGCCTGAAGCCGGACCCGCTGTTTGTCCGCGTGGACTCGCTCTCCGAGGATCTGCGCCGCGAACTCGCCGATCCGAAAGTGCTCCTGCCCGACCGCCATTTCTCCCTCGCCCTCGAACTTGCGGACGCTCAATGGCCGCGCCCGCCTGTCCCGCGCGTCCGCTATGCCGCCGCGCCGACCAACGGCGCGGCGCGTCCGCCCATGCGTTTTTCCCGCCCTTCCGGCGAATTTTACGGGCCGCCCAAACCCGTCCAGTAGCATGTCCATTCTTGGCCTCAACGAACGTCAGCGGCGGCTGCTCATCCCGGCGGGGGGTGTGGCCCTGGCGGCGTTTTTCTTCCTGGGCTTCCGACCGCTCTCCCGGCAGGCGGACAGCCTGGATGCCCCGCTGGCGAACACCTGGAAAAAGCTCGCCACCACCGTCGGCGAGAGCGACGCCACGACGCTGGATTTCGCCGGCATCGCCGCGCGCTTGCAGCAGACGCGCGACTCGCTGCGCATCCTCAACGCCGCGCGACGCCAAGCCGCCGCACGGGTGGAAGCCGGCCCCGAACTCCGCGAGCGGCTCAATGCGCCGTTCCTTCTGGTGGATTTTCAGAATGAAGTCCAGCGCCAGATCACGGACCTGCAAGTGCTGGCCAAGCAGCGCAGCGTCGAACTCGCCACGAACGTCGCGCAAGGCTTCCCCGAGCACACCGCAGACTTGCGCCAGCCCGAGTTGCTGTGGGCCGAACTGGCCTTCGTCAGCGATCTGCTGACGCTGGCCGTCAACAGCAAGGTCGCCGCCATCCAGAACGTGAGCCTCCTCTCCGCGCACACGAACCGGCCGCCGGTGGTGCCGCCGGGCCGGCTGGTGGAAGTCCCGGTGCAACTGGAACTCACCGGCCCCATGCCCGCCGTCACCAGGTTCCTTGAAAGCCTCCCGCTGCGCGCCACGGAGTTCGCGGAAACCTCGCTCCCAACGCCGCCCACGAACAAGCCGGCGCTGTTCATAGACCGCTTCCTGCTGCGCAAGGAAGCCCCCGAGAAGCCGGACCAAGTCCATCTCTACCTCCGCGCGGTGGGGTTTGTTTTCCGCGACTGACCGCCATGCTCACCCGCCCGCTGCGCAGCCGCTGGTTTGCCGCCCTGATTCACGTCGGGCTGTGGCTGCTGCTGATTCTCGCCCTCGCGGCGCTGGGCGGGCGCACGCCGAGGTTCTCCGCGGCCACCACGCCCGGCGCGGCGTCGCCGGACCCGGTGCCCACGGGCATCATCCAGCGGTTGTTCAGTGCCCGGCTGCCGCTGGACAAGCGCAACGCCACGAACCTCAGCAATCCCTTCTTCACGCGTCACTTCGAGCCGCCCGTCGTGCCCGCCCCGACTACCCGCAAAGTGGAACTTACGTATCACGGCTTTTATCAAACGACCGACGGCCCGATGACCGCGCTGCTCAAGGTCGGCGAGAACATCGTGCCGGTGGCGGTCGGCGCGCGCGCCCTCGCCGACTTGTTTGTGGCCGACATCAGTTTCCCGACGCTCGTGCTGACCAACGCTGCGTCCCTGACCAATGCGCTGCCGCTGAACACGAAAAAGGTCGTGGATGTGCCGCTTTAGGTGAAATCCGAAATCCGAAATCCGAAGTCCGAAACAAATCCGAAATCCGAAATCCGAATTTGTCAGTCCGCCACGTCTGCTGCCCGCCTTAACGATGCCGTCGGAGCGCGGCTGTCGCAGCCGCAGCCCCGATCGCAAACCGGTGGCGCAGGGTATTGCCACCGCCTCTGCGGTAGGGTTCGCGCTTACTTCCTGGCGCTCGTGGACCCTCCGCGGAAAAGCTGGGCTGGCCCTTGTTCTCCGTGGCTGCGGCTGAGACAGCCGCGCTCCGCGACTGCATGGTTACGGCTTAACCTGCGGCCTTCGGCTTTCGGATTTCGGGCTTCGGATTTGTTTCGGACTTCGGACTTCGGATTTCGGATTTCCCGTTCCCTCCTCCCCTTCCGCCCTTGATCACTTCCCTTCCCCTCCTCCCCGAAGTCGGCGACCTCCTGCTCGCACAGGGCAAACTGGCCGAGCCGCAGCTTGAACAGGTCCGCCGCCGCCAGAAGCGGCTCAACATTCCCCAGCACCGCGCGATCGTGGACCTCAACTTCGCCTCCGAGGAGGACACCTGGCGCGCGCTGGCCGAGGTCAGCCAGCTTGAGTTCGTGGATCCCATGACCCTCGACTTGCCGCGCAAGACGCTCGAGCTGGTGCCGATCAAGTTCATCTTCCACTACCACCTGCTGCCGCTCGGCGCGGACGCGGAAACCCTTACCGCCGCCTTCAGCGAACCACCGCGGCAGATGGAACTGGGCAACCTGCGCCTGCTGCTGGGCAAGCGGCTCAAGGTCGTCATCGCCACGCCCAGTTCCATCCACGCCGTCATCAAGAAACAGTTCGGCCTGGGCGCGGAGACGATTCAGAAGCTGCGCGAGGAACGCGGAGTCGCCGACATCAACGAGGAAATCGTGTTCGATGTGCAGGGCAAGGAAAGCGACTCCGCCCTGGAAGCGACGCTGGCAACCTTCGTGGACCAGATTCTCCAGGAGGCGCTGCGACTCAAAGCGACGGACATCCACCTTGAGCCTTATCTGAATTCCATCCGGCTGCGCTACCGCATTGACGGCATTCTCGAAACCGTGCCGGTCCCCGCCGACATCCGCCACCTGCATCCGGCGATCATTTCCCGGCTCAAAATCATGGCCGGCCTGAACATCGCCGAGCGCCGGCTCCCGCATGACGGTCGCATCGCCATGAAGACCGGCGACGAGGAATACGACCTGCGCGTCTCCATCGTCCCGACGAAATACGGCGAGGCCATCGCCCTGCGCATCCTCGGCCGCCAGAGCCTCTTCCTCGATCTCGGCCAGCTCGGCATGGAGCCGAATCAGGAAGCCCTGTTCGCCCAGTTGACCAAACTGCCGCAAGGCATGGTCCTGCTCACCGGCCCGACCGGCAGCGGCAAAACCACCACCCTCTACGGCGCGCTCGCCCAGGCCAACGACGAGGGCCGCAAGATCATCACCTTCGAGGATCCCATCGAGTATCAGCTTGAAGGCGTCGTGCAAATTCAAGTGCGCGATCAGATTGGGCTGAGCTTCGCCGCCGGTTTGCGCTCGGTCCTGCGGCACGATCCCGATGTGGTGCTCGTCGGCGAAATCCGCGACACCGAGACCGCCGAGATCGCCGTCCGCGCCGCGCAGACCGGCCACCTGGTCTTCTCCACGCTCCACACCAACGACAGCATCAGTGCCGTCACGCGCCTGCTCGAAATGAAGATCGAGCCGTACCTCGTGGCCTCCTCGCTCGTGTGCAGCATCTCCCAGCGACTGGCCCGCCGCATCTGTCGGCATTGCGCAGAATCGGACCCGGCCATCGCCGCCGACATCCGCGAGGAAATGGCCAAGGCGCTCCGCCTCCCGCCCGAGGAGGTGCAAGCCTGGCAAGGCCGGGGCTGCGTCGAGTGCGTCCAGAAGGGCTACCGCGGCCGCGTGGCCATCTACGAATTCTTCGTCGTCAACGAGGCCATCGCGGACCTCATCCAGCCCGGCGTCAAGACCGGCGACCTGCGCACCGCCGCCCGCCAACACGGTTGGCGCTCGTTGCGCGACCAGGGCTGGATCAAGGTGCAGCAGGGCCTGATTCCCATCGCCGAGCAGGAACGCTGGACCCGGGCGATTGACCCCAGCGTACTGGCCTGGCCGAGTTCTGCTGGAATCTGATGAGGCCCGCAAAACGCACGCGCGAGCGCGGTTCACTGAGGGGTTGCCTCAGCCGCAGTCGCGGAGAATCAGGCCCGGCCAGCTTCCCCCCTATCCGATGGAGCACTGCCATTTAGGCCAGCCGTCCGCCGGGGCGCTTGCTCCTGCTCTTGCTCTTGCTCTTGCTCTTGCTCCTGCTCTTAATCTTAATCTTAATCTTAATCTTAATCTCAGCGCGCCGATGAAGATTACGATCAAGCGCAGGATCAAGAGCAAGCGGCGGACACCCCGACTCCCTTCCGGCTTAACCAAATGGCAGTGATCCGACGGGGAGAGAGAAGCGCCGGCCGCGAATGGTGCCGTCCCGAGCCGTAAATGGCAGGGCAGGAGTTGTTGCCGCCGTGGTGGTGTCCACCTTTCCCGCAGCAGTTCTCAGTTTGACCCCGACCGCCTAAAGGCGGGACTCCAAACCCCGTTATCCGCTGCCGAAAGCCGTTGGGAGTCCCGGCTCTAGCCGGTGCTGGGCACGACCCAGGGCCAAAATGAGAACTGCTGCCTTCCCCGGCCTTTCCCTTTTACCGCCGCGGTTTTCTCGCTAGGCTGCGCGCCGCTATGCGCTGCATTGGTTATCTCGAATCGGAAGAGGCCGCAAAGACTCTCCGCGACTTCCTCTACGTCGAGGGCATCCCCGGACATGTCGAACACGAGTCCGAGCCGGAATGGGCGCTCTGGATCGAGCAGGAAGACCAACTGGCCCTGGCCGCGGAATGGCTGGCCCGCTTCCAGGCCAATCCCCGCGATCCCGTCTTCAAGGCCAAGGCCCGCAACGCCCCGGCGCTGCGCCAGCAGCAGGAAAAGTCCGAGGCCGCCTACGCCAAGAAGCTCAAGGACCGGCGCCAGGTTTTCCGCCCGGCGGTGCTGGCGGGAACCGGGCCGTTAACCCTCGTGCTGATTGGCATCTGCGTGGCGGTGGCCCTGCTCGGGCTCGCGCCGGCGGGATATGAGTTCACCCGGCGGTTTCTCTCGTTCAGCGGCCAGGCCGCCGGGATGCCGGAAATTCTGCACGGCCAGCTCTGGCGGCTGCTCACGCCCATTTTCGTCCACGCGCCGTTGCTCGGCGGGTTTGGCTTTCTCCACCTGCTCTTCAACGTCCTGTGGCTACGCGATCTCGGCAGCCTGGTGGAGACGCGGCAGGGGACGGCGCAGCTTGGGGCGCTGGTGCTGGGCCTGGGAATTCTGTCCAACGCCGCGCAGTATTTCGCCGGCACCTGGCTCCTGCAACTCGCAGCGGGCGGCCTTTCCCCCGCCGCACCCGCGCTGCAGATGGTGGGCACCGCGCTGGGGGGAGCCTTTTTCGGCGGCATGTCCGGCGTGAACTACGGGCTGTTCGGTTACATCTGGATTCGCGGTCGCTTTGACCCCGGCGCCGGGCTGTTTCTGCATCCCAAGACGGTGAGCATGATGTTGATCTGGTTTGTGCTTTGTTTCACGCCAATGCTCCCGGGCGTCGCCAACGGCGCGCACCTCGGCGGTCTGCTGGCGGGCATGGCGTGGGGCTGGCTCGTGAGCGTGCGCCACCGGTAGCCGGTTGGAAAACGGGCTTTCGTCTCCGCGCCAACCACGTACTTTCGCCCTATGTCATTGCCGATCCTCTCTCCCGCCCAGATGCGCCAGTGGGAACAAGCCACCTGGGCCGCCGGTCAGACCGAGGCGAACGTCATCCGCCGCGTCGGCGAAATCGTCGCCGCCCGCGCCGCCAGCCTGACGCGCGCGGGTGACCGCGTGCTGCTGTTTTGCGGCCCAGGGCACAACGGCGACGACGTCCGCGCCGCCCGCCCGCACCTGGCGGATCGCGTGATCGAGATGGTCGAAGTGACCGATCCCCGCGCAGCGCTCGCGCCCTTGCAAGCGGCCCTCGCGGCCCGCCCGGCGCTGGTGGTGGACGGCTTGTTCGGCCTGGGCCTCGACCGTCCGCTGGAGGATGTCTGGCTCACGCTCATCGCCGCAGTCAACCGTTCCGGCTGCCGTGTGCTGTCGGTGGACCTCCCTTCCGGCCTTCACGCCGAGACCGGCGAACCGCACCCCGAAGCGATCCGCGCGGAACTGACGCTCACCCTCGGGGCGCCCAAGCTCGGTCTCCTGCAACCGCCCGCCTGGCCCTACACCGGTCGCGTGGAAGTGGCTCCGGACATCGGCCTGAGTTCGGCCCCGACCGCCGACCTGCGGTGGACGCAGCGGGAAGATTTCGCCGGCTTGCCGGCGCGGCGCGAAGTTGCGGGGCACAAGGGCACTTTCGGACATCTTTGCATCATCGCCGGCAGCCACGGCTACGCCGGGGCCGCGGTGCTGGCGGCGCGCGGCGCCTTGCGGGCACGCCCCGGGCTGGTGACGATCTTCACCACGCAGGAGTCCTATTATGCCATCGCTTCGCAATGCCAGGCAGCGATGGTCAGACTCTGGACGCCGGAGATGAAATTGCCCGGCGATTTCACCGCCATCCTGGCCGGCCCGGGACTCGCCGGGGCGAGCGTGCCGGCCGAATTGCCGCCCTTCGTGCGCCGCGTCTGGCGCGATGCGAAGGTGCCGATGGTCGTGGACGCGACCGGCCTGGAGTGGCTCATCCGCGATCCCGTGCCGTGGAACACCGTCCGCGTCGTCACGCCGCATCCCGGCGAAGCCGGGCGGATGATCAAGCATACCGCCGAACAAATTCAGTCCCGCCGCCTGCACAGCCTCCGCGAAGTCTCGAAGGGTCATGGCAACTGCCTGGTCGCGCTCAAGGGCCATCAGACGCTCATCGGCCGGCACGAAGGCGAGGTGTTCGTGAATCCCTCCGGCGGACCGCACCTCGCGCAAGGCGGCAGCGGCGATCTCCTGGCGGGCTTCCTCGGCGGCCTGCTGGCGCAGCCCGCGTGGCAAGAGGACGCCCTGCGCACGTTGCGCTACGCCGTGTGGCAACATGGCGCCGCCGCGGACGCCCTCGAGGCCCGGCAGCCCAACTGGACCGTCGAGGAGCTCGCCGGCGAGTTGGGGCGCATTGTGCCCTGAGCCGTATCCATGCCGTGGGACAGGCGTCGCGCCGGTCTCTAACCTTGTCTGAAACGGGTTCTCCCCCGAGTTCCAAGGGCTGGGCGGAGTCACTGTTTAGGACGTCAGGGAATTAGACTGGAGACAGGCGCGACGCCTGTCCCACGCGGCTGGACGCTGCTGACCGACGAGAAGATCAAGACCCGCAACCCTGCGCCGGCCCTGAAACTGGCGCAGTCCGCCTTCGCGGCCACCGGCGGCAAAGACCCCAACGTGCTCGACACCTGCGCCCGGGCGCTCTTCGACAACGGCCAGACCGCGGCCGCCATCCAGCAGCAGAAGCTCGCCCTTGAACTCACCACCGACGCGGACAAGCGAGTCGAACTTGGAGGCCGCGCTGAAGCGCGACCAAGCCGGCGTCGCGACCCAGTGAGGCGGGGCTGACGAATCCCGCAGGGCCGGCGCAGCGTGATCGGGCGCAGGACAGAAATCTTCGGCGTGGAGCGCAGGAGTGCATTCTGCTGGAGCGCGGATTTGCAATCCGCATAGCCTCGGCCAACTCGCCGCGCCCGGCTTTGGCCCCGCGCTGCCGAAAGCGATTCGGCGATACAGCAGATTGCAAATCTGCGCTGCGAAGAAATCTGCCCAGCGCCCGGAGTTCGCGGAGCCACGGTTTTCGGATTTCCGATCCCCGCTCGTACCGCCATCCTGCGCGCATGTCCAACGCCCCCTTCCGCCATGCTCATCGCGTGAACTACGCCGACTGCACGCTGGGCAACCACATCTACTACGCGCGCTATCTCGAGCTGCTCGAAGCAGCCCGCGGTGAGTTCTTTCGCGGGTTGGGCCAGCCGCTGCTGGCGCTCCAGGCTCAGGAAGTCCTCTTCCCCGTGATCGAGGCCCAGCTTCGCTACAAAGCGCCGGCGCGCTACGATGACATCATTGAGATCGAACTGTGGCCCGTGCTCGTCGAGCGCGTGCGGCTGAACTTCGCCTCGCGGATCGTGCGGCCAGCGGACGGCAAGTTGATCCTCGAAGCCGAGACGTACCACGTTTGCACTTCGCTGGCGGACAAGCCCCGCCGTCTGCCCGGGGAACTTGCGGTCAAACTGAAGGCCCTTTGCCCGCCCGCGGAAATCGCCCCAGCCTGAGTCCGCGCCATGCCTGACCACAACCCACCACCGCTGCGCTGCTTCCAGGCCGAGGCCCTCGCGGTTCGCGTCTATGCTGACCTGGAGGCCGTGGCGTTGGCTGCCGCAGACGAGGCGCGCGCCTGGCTGCGAACCACCTTGCACCAGCAGGCCGAGGCCCGCGTCATCTTCGCCTGCGCCGCGTCCCAGGTGCGCTTTCTCGAAATCCTCACGGCGTTGCCCGGCCTCGATTGGTCGCGCGTGACCCTGTTCCACATGGACGAATACCGCGGTCTAAACGCCGAGCATCCGGCCAGCTTCCGACGGTTTCTGCGGGAACACGTCGCGGCGCGCGTGCGGCCGCGGGCCTGCCATTTCCTCGCCGGCGACGCGGCGGATCCGGCCGTCGAAGGGGAGCGCTATGGGCGCTTGCTCGGCGAGCGCCCGGTGGACCTTTGTTGCCTCGGCATCGGCGAGAACGGGCATCTGGCTTTCAACGATCCGCCGGAGGTGGACTTCGAGGATCCGCAGTGCGTGAAGCTCGTGACGCTTGCGGCATCGGGTCGCGCGCAGCAGGTCGGGGAGGGAGCGTTTCCAACACTGGCCAGCGTACCCACGCAGGCGCTGACGCTGACGGTGCCCGCCCTCTGCGCCGCCCGCCGAATGCTCTGCGTCGTGCCCGAGCCGCGGAAAGCCCGCGCGGTGCGCGCTGCCTTGCGCGGGCCGATCAGCCCAGTCTGCCCCGCGTCGGTGCTGCGTCGGCAGGCGCACTGCACGCTCTTCCTGGACGCGGACTCGGCGGCGTGGGTGTGAAGGGGAGCCGGTGGGGAAGCACATCCGGCCCGGGGACAGAACTCTGCATAGGGCACACCTTGCGATCTGGCGTGGCGCTGAAATTCAGGCGTTCTGACTCTGGGTGCCGCCTGGCGGTTTTCTGGAGCCCGCAAGTTCTTCGGACCAAGGCAGCAGGAGCAAGCCACTCAAACTTCGGATCTGCTCCTCCTCACATGTCCGCGAGGTACATCTCACGGTTACGCCAAAGGTAGAAGCCACCGGAAATGGCGGTGAGGGCCACGGCCAGCCAGAGCGCCAGCACGGTGAGCAGGGGCAGCCACGGCTGGAGCAGGCCGCTGAGCCAGGCCGGCCATTCATGGCTGGCTTCGAGGACCAGCAGGGTGATGATCGCGATCATTTGCCAGATGGTCTTGTGCTTCCCGTAGCGCTCCGCTGCCAGCACCACGTTCTTCGAGGCCGCCAGCAGCCGCAGCCCGGTGATGGCGAGTTCGCGCGCGACGATGATCACCGTCATCCAGGCCTCCACGCGCGGGCGAACGACCAGCGAGCCCAGCTCGAAGACGCCGGGTTGCGGCGTCAGCAGCCCGCGTTCGACCAGCGCAATGAAGGCGGAGCAAATGAGAATTTTGTCCGCCAATGGGTCCATCAGGATCCCGAAGTTCGTGATGAGCTTGCGCTGCCGGGCGATGCGGCCGTCGTAGAGGTCGGTGAGACTGGCGGCGCTAAAGAGCAGGAGGGCGAACGTATCGCCAAAGCGGGCGCGCGACATGATCGCCCACAGGAAGGCGGCGGTCATGACGAGCCGCGAGACGGTGAGCTGGTTGGGGAGATTCATCCCGTGGGCTTTGCGGGTCAGGCCAGGCGCAGATTGTGCAGGATGCGCAGCGTGGCGTGGCTCTTGTTCAGCGTATAAAAATGGATGCCTGGACAGCCCGCGCGCAGGAGGGCGTCGCATTGCTGCGTGGCAAATTCGATTCCGTACTCCGCCACCGCGGCATCGTCGGCGCCGAGTTCATCCAGTTTCGCGCCGAGGGCAGCAGGAATCTTCGCCCCGCAGAGCTGGGTGAAGCGACGGATTTGCCCGCCGCCCAGAATCGAAATGACGCCGGGAATGATCGGCACCGTGACGCCGAGCTGGCGGACGAGATGGTCGCGGAAAGCGAAGAAGTCATCGTTGTCGAAAAAGATCTGCGTGAGGATGTAGTCCGCGCCGGCCTCCACCTTGGCTTTCAAGTAGCCCCAGTCGGCCAGTTTGCCGTCGCGGCAGGCGAGGTGGCCCTCTGGGAAGCCGGCGACGCCGATGGAAAAGCCGTTCTGCTCGCGGATAAAGCGGACCAGTTCCGCCGCGAACTCGAAGCCGCCCGCGGGGCGCGCGAAAGCCGCGCCGGCGGGCGGATCGCCGCGGAGGGCGAGGATGTTCCGGCAGTCGAGCTCGCGAATCTGGGCGAGCAACTCGCGCAGTTGCTCGCGGGTGTGGTTGACGCAGGTGAGATGCGCCAGCGCGGGAAGGTGGTGTTCGCGCTGGATGCGGTCCACGAGCAGCAGGGTTTTCTCGCGCGTGCTGCCGCCAGCGCCGTAGGTGACGGAGCAGTAATCCGGTCGGGCGGTCTTAAGTTCAGGCAGGATTCGTTCGAGCAACGCCCGCTCGCCCTCCTCCGTCTTCGGGGGAAAGAACTCGAAGGAAATCACCGGGCGTGCCCCCGCAGGGCGGGCGGAGTAGAGATCACGAATCAAACGCATGAGTGGCGAGTATGCGAGACCGACCGGGAAAAAGCAAAGCGGGGGCGGCCTGTTGGCAGCAGTTCTCAGTTTGACCCCGACCGCCTAAAGGCGGGGCTCCCAACCCCGCTATCCGCTGCCGAAAGCCGTTTGTAGTCCCGGCTTTAGCCGGTTCTGGGCGCGACCCAGGGCCAAAATGAGAACTGCTGGCCTTTTGGCGGACAAGTCGCGACGGCTGGGCTGGCGCGCAGCGGCGCGACGCCTTCCGCGCCCAGTCCAGGCCGGGCCGGCGCGGGCTCGAGGCTCAGCGATTGCCGTAGCGCAGGCCGAAGCCGAACGGGAACTGCGGGTCGTAGTTCGCATCGCCCACGTTGATCGGCACTTGCTGCATCGAGCGCGGCCAGCTCATGGAAAGCTTGCCCTTGGGCGCGTGGCTCCCCAGCAAGACGTCCGCGACGCCATCGCCTTCCGTGCCCGGCAGCCAGGCGGCGACCAGCGCGTCGCAGAGGCCCGCGGCTTCGCCCAGGATCAGTGGCCGGCCCGACAGCAGCACCAGCACAACCGGCACGCCGGCGGCCTTCGCCTGCTTTAGCACCGCAAGATCCTCGGCGGGCAACGCCAGGTCCGCGCGGTCGCCTTTCATCTCGGCATAAGGCTGCTCGCCCAACACCACGACCACCGCATCGGCACCGGTCGCACCCTGGCCGTCCGCGCTGAAAGTCACCTTCGCGCCGGCGGGCACCGCTTTCCGCAGCGCCTCCAGAATGGTCGTGCCGCCTTCGGTCACTTTGCCGGGCTTGCCCTGCCATTCAATGGTCCAGCCACCGCATTGGATGCCGAGGTCGTCCGCCGCCGCGCCCGCGACGTGCAGGCGCTTGAGGTTCTTGGCCAGCGGCAGGGCGTTGCGCTCATTCTTCAACAGCACCAGCGATTCGCGCACGCACTCGCGCGCCACGGCGCGATGCGCGGGGCTGCCGACTTGCGCGGTGAGGGCGGGATCGGCCTTCGGACGGGCGGCTAGATTCAGGTCGAACTTTACGCGCAAGATACGGCGGACGGCGTCGTCCACGCGGGCTTCCGGCACGCGGCCTTCCTTCACGAGCGCCTGGAGGAGTTCGATGAACTCGACGTAGTTGTTGGGTGTGCCAGGGCCGTTGGGGATCATGATCATATCCAGGCCCGCGTTGATGGAATCCGCAATGTCGCTCTGGTATTCGCCGGGCAACTGATCAATCGCCGCCCAGTCACTTACGAGAAAGCCTTGGAAACCCAGTTCCCCCTTCAACACCTCGGTCAGGAGGTGCTTGTGACCGTGGAGCTTTTGCCCATTCCAACTGTTGTAGGAAACCATGATCGAACCCGCGCCGGCCTTGATCGCCGGCACGTAGGGCGCGACAAACAAGCGCCGGAAGGTGGCTTCGTCGCAGACCGTGTCGCCTTGGTCCTTGCCGTTGAGCGTGCCGCCGTCACCGGCAAAATGCTTGGCGCAGGCGAGGGTGGCGGTGGGACTGGAGAGCCGCGGCGATTGCAAGCCGCGCACGTAGGCCGCGCCCAGCTCACCCACCAGGGCCGGATCTTCGCCGAAGCTTTCATAGGTGCGCCCCCAGCGTTCGTCGCGCGCCACGATGACGCCGGGCGCGAAACTCCATTGGATGCCCGTGCCGGCGATTTCCTCAGCCGTGACGCGACCGGCACGCTCGACGAGGGCGGGATTGCGCGTCGCGCCCAGCGCAATGCTATGCGGGAAAATGACCGCCCCGTTGACGTTGTTGTGGCCATGCACGGCGTCAATGCCGTAGATCAGCGGAATCTTCAGGCGGCTTTTGAGCGCGTAAGATTGGAAGTCTTCGTAGGCGGCGGCCCAGCCTTGGGCGGTGATGTCTTTGGGATCCGAGCCGCCGCCGCTGAGCATCGAGCCGAAGGCGTAGCGGGTGATGTGTTCCTTGTCCTTGAGGCAGGCCATGTCCACCTGCGTCATTTGGCCGACCTTTTCGGCGAGCGTCATCTGCTTGAGCATGGCCTCGGCCTGGCGGCTGGCCGGGCTGTCGGGCTGCTGGAACTGATGAATCGGCTGGGTATGGGCGGCGCAGCCGAAGGCGGCGACGAGCGCGACGGGGAGAAGTCGGGAACCAACGGAGGCAAGCGGTGGGGGAAGTGTCATCGGGATGCGGTGGCTAGTTAGAGCGTCGTTAACCGGGTAAGGAAAAATGCTACCGACCCACGTCCGCCGAAGCAATGACCGGTTGGCACGCGATGGGAGGGGGGTTGCCTCCCCAGGCTGCCGGTGCCCGTGAACGCCGGGCGAAGGCAATGGGCCTACGGGGCTGCGGGGACTGTGCAGGTCGGGTGCCGCCGGCTGGCGAAACACCCGCCGACAAACGCCGGGCGGAACCCCGCCTCCATCGGCACGCGCGCCTCCGTCGGCACGCGCGCCGCCTCGGGCCGCTGGTCCCCTTGAATCTCGCTGGCCCCGTCCTTCACCGTGCTGCCCGTCCCGCAGACCGTGCGCATCGCGTGCGTCAGCGAATCCTTTTCTGGCCGGCCGATGCCCACGAAACCGCTGACGAGCATCACGGTCCTGCCCCCGCGTCCGGCGGTCGTGCGGCGAATGCCCACCCGACCCCGGCGCTTGCGCGGCGACTCAAATCTCGATGTGCCCCTTCCATCCCGGATGGGCGGCGAATCCGAAGTGCGGCTCCCTCCGTTGCAGATCAAAAAACTCACCGCCAGGCGACGTGCAGTCCCCGTGGCGGACTTCAATATCCTCGAAGGATCCCAGACCGAAGTTCCAGGCAGGGTCAAAGGCGAGGTCGAACTGCCGGAGCTTGCGCGGATCGAAACCCATGAGCCGCGTCGTCACCATGTCCACGGCGAAGGGATGGCTGCCCGCGACGAGGCACCCGCATTTGCGGACATCCGGTGCCAGCGGCCCCACGCGATCCCCGCCCCAGATGCCGTCCACGACGCAGAACACCTTGCGTTGGGGCGTCGTGTGCCACTGGCCCGAGGCGTCGGCGAAGAACAGAATCTTCGCGAGGTCCGCGGCCATGCGCCACGCGCTGTCGTTGCCCTGCCAGTTGCCGTTATCCACCATGAGGGTGCCTTGGGAGAGGCGCATGAACGGCTTGAGCGCCGTCCGGTAGCACTTGAGCGCGGCGTGATAAAGGGCATCGCCTCCCTCGGTCTTGCGCGCGAGCAGGTGGTCGTAGGCCCAGCGCTGCGCCTTGACCAGCGCGCCGTCCATCCGGCTCTGGCCGTCGGGCAACTGGTCGCCGCCGGTCTTGGGTGTGCCCAGCCGATAATGGATGAGGTAGTTCTTGTTGGTGTTCATCCCCACCACTCCCTTGAGGTTCAAGGTGACGCCCACCTTTTTGTGGGTCTTCATCTTGGGCACGGATATCACCACATCCGCCGAGAGCATCGTCCGCGACAGGCAGTACTCCTGGGTTTCGCCTTGATGGTGGGAAATGGTCTCCTGGCGGTTGTAGTCCGCGCCATAGTGGTTCTCGTTGGGCAGGCCGTAGAAATGGCTCCGCCGCCCGAGGTTGATGATGACGTTGCCGGCGGGATCCCCGGGCAAGGGCTTCCGGTTGCTGGATACATGCGGCTTCCGGTAGTCAATGACTGCGAAGTCCCGGAAGTCATGGACTTCGATGGGGAACCGGAAGCGGCTCGCGTAGAAAGCCTGGATGGCGTCCAGGCGTTGCGCCCGCATGAGTTCCTCCCAGTCGCAATCCATCTGCGGCACGTCGGCAATGATGATGCGTCCTTTGCCTTGCAGCGCCAGGTAGGCGTAATCCACCAGTGCCCGCAGGAGGGAGGGATGAGTCACCACGGCAAACAAGTCCTGGCCGCTGGCGTTGAAGCTCGTGACGAAGTTGGGCTTCAGCAGCACGGTTTGACCGGGCTGGATGAGCTGGCCGAGGGGATTCCACTCGACGGTGCCCTGACGCTTTGGGTCCAGTCCCAGCGAGACGAACAACTGGCGCAGCAGCGCGTAGGGCGCGTTCGGTGTCGTCGAGACCTCTGGGAAGGGCAGTTCGGCGAAGTGCGTGTCCGGGTGGAACGGCGGCTCCGAGTTATACGCGGGGTCAGTGACCCCATAGGCGACGGCTTGCATGGTCAGCGGTTTCCGCGTTGGAAAGTAGGGCACGGGGCGGACAAGTAAAAATGGCCCGCCAGCGGCAGGAGAATTTCGCGCGGGAATCGGACCAGGCTGCGCAGGTGCCTCCCCTGCCCTTGTTGGGATAGGGAAGGGCCGTCGGGATGGACCGCCCAACCGGGCGACCGTTCGCGGCGTCGTCCCAAGAAGTACAGGGCTGGCAGGCGTTTCTTTTCCAGGCTCGGCCACACGAACAGCCCCAGCGCGTCGCCCCTGCCCCGAGTGAGTTTGGTCGAGGTCATTCAGTGGCACTGACCGGAAGCCTCGGCACTGCGCGGGTCGAGGCGGCTCACGATCCATTTGTATTTTCCGGTGGCACCGCGCGGGATGTCGTCCACCGGACGCGCCACGAGGCGGGTGCGCGTGCCGAGCAGCTTGTACAGCCCTCCCTCCACCTCTTGGAGTTCATGCGCCGCCGCTTCCCGGGTCGCGCCGGGGCGCACCACGTAGTTGATGGTGATGGTGTCCGGGTTTTCCTGGAGGAATTGCAGTTCCTGGATGGCGTGGAGGTGTTTGAGCGGGTAGGTGACGATGGCCGGGGCAATCCAACCGCGATCACGACTGTAGAGATAATCCTCCTGCCGGCCATCCAGGCGGGTGAGGATGGGTGTGTAGGGTCGGTGACAGGCCGGACAGGGCGTGTTTTCCACGCCGCCAGCAGCATCGGTCATCCGGTACCGGACGAAGCCGTTGAGGTCGTTGTAAAGATTGGTGCCGCTGATCTCGCCGGTCGTGGCGTCCACCTCGGTCAGCGCGTATTGCGGGAGGACGTGATAGACGCGCCGATGCTCGCACCAGGCGGAGAGGACGGTCGCCTCGGCGCAGCCATAGTGTGCAAAGAGCCGCGACTCCGGGAAGGCCGCCTGAATCTGTTCCAGTTGGAAGTCGTACACCACCTCCGACGCCAGCAGAAAGGCCTGGGGCTGCGGAAAGCGGAAGCCGCTGCGCACCACCTCCCGCGCCAGCAGATACATCGCGCTGGGGTAGCCGTGGAAGAAACGGAGGCCGCGCGAGGTCACCATGTCCGCCATCCGCGGCAGGTTTTCCGCCCGGAGATCGAGGATGGAGAACCGCACCATTCGTTGCTCCGGGAACTCATCATACAGGGCGCCCGCCCGCGTCAACGCGCGGAATTCCGCCCGGTGGGAGCGCACGGGATCGTAGCCGACGCGCCGCCATTGATGGCAGATGGCGGCCCACTCCCGCTGGCGATAGCCGCGCGGGTGGTGGAATTGCAGCGCGTTGCCGGTGGTGCCCGAAGTGCTACAGGCGACGGCCTGGCGCGGGTTGAAGTCGCGGGAGCGGATTTCTGCGTAGTTCGCCGCAAACTCCTGCCGCGTCAGCGAGGGCACCAGCGATTGAAACTTGGCCAGCGTGTCCAACTGTTCAATTGGCACCCCGGCCAGCCGACGTGCGTAAAACGGGCTGGTGGCGGCCAGGCGGCGCAGCAGCGTGCGCAGCTTGTCGAACTGGAACTCGCGCAGTTGCGCCTCGCTCCAGGCCTCCGATTCCTGCAATAGCGCGTAGTGCTGCCAAAACCCGGAGCCCAGTCGGGGCGACGCCGGGTACAGCGCCATCAACTGGCGGGCCAGTTGCTCGACGCGGGGGTACTGCTTGAGAAAATCGCGCATCATGGCCTCGCGGCGGCGGCCGGTTGCGGGGTACGGGTGGCTGGCATCATCGTGCTCCTGGGTTTTGACATCGGGCGACGGGTTTTCTGGGACGCGATCCTTCAACCGAAGATGCCCGTTTCGAGCAGCGCCAGACAGCAGGCGCCCCAAGACCCCGGAGATCGCGGCGTGGCGGGCTTCGCGGCCAGGCGCTCCAGGCGCTCCGCCGTTTGGTCGTTGGGGGTCGCGCGCCCGATCCCCGCCAGCCAGGCGGCCCCCAGCCGCCAGTAGGGCCCGGTGGTGAACGCCTTCAACATGCGCGCCAGTTCCAGCAGGCCATGCTCCTGGATCCGCTTGCGCCAACTCACCAGGTGATTGCGGAAGAACACCCGCGCCGCCTGCTGCCGCCACCACCAGGCGTCGGCGGGAGCCACGGACAGCTCCTGGATCAATTCGCGGAAGCGCTCCGTGCCCGCCGCGTCGAGCAATTGCATGGCGCCGCTCTCGGCGACCGTGTACGGGAGCAACTCCGTGCGGAACTCCCCGGCCGGGCCGCAGGCGCAGCGCAGCGCGGCCCCGATGCGGCTGCCGGCCAGCATACAGTCCAGGTAGAGGGTGGCATTCCCCAAGGAATAGAAGGCGCGGTTTGCCGCCTGGGAATGGGTGCCCTGCACCACGTGCGGATGGCAGCCCACCACCAGTTGGAAGCCCGCCGACCACAGCGCCCGCGCCGTCTCCACCTGCCGCGGGCTGGGGTAGAACACGTATTCCTCGCCCCAATGCGCGAGAAAGACCGCCAGGTCAGCCTGCTGCCGCGGCCGACTGGAGGTCGCCCAGTTCCAGGCACCAATCGGCCCCAATGCTCGATTGGGGGAGAAATCGCACCCCGCCGCCAGCCCCAGCCGGGTGCCGCAACTGAGGTCCACGCGCGCCGTCAACGGGCCGTCCACCACCGCCACCCCGCGCGCCCCGCACCAGCGGATAAACTCCTGCCCGGCCGCGTCGCCCGCGTCGGCGGAGTGGTTGTTGGACAGGTTAAACACGCACCGCCGCCCATGAAACGCCGCCAGCACCCGCTCGAACTCCGCGTAGGTGGCCACCAAGGGATGACTTTTCGCGATGCGAGGGACGCTCGAGTCCGCAACCGCGCACTCGAGATTCATCACGAAGCACTCGATGGTCGGAAACATCTCCGGCACCTGGCACAGGGCGTGGCAGAAAGGGCCGTCCACCCGGCAGTCACCCAGAAAAAGCACCTGACTCTCGGCGGAGGATGGGGGGCGGGCAGGCATTAGGTGGGTTTCCCGCGGGCCTGGAGGTCAGTCTGGATACGGTTGAAAAACTCGACGTGCGCGGCGGCCACGGCTCCCGGGTCGTTCCAGCGGCGCACTTTTTCCCGGCCGGCCGCGCCCATGCGCCGCGCCCGTGCGGGGTCCGCCAGGAGGCATTGCATGCGGTCCGCCAGGGCGCTGGCGTCGTCCACCGGCACGAGGAGTCCGTCCTGGCCTTCGTCAATCATCTCCGGGATGCCCCCCACGCGCGTGCCGATCACCGGCAACCCGACCGCGTGGGCTTCGGTCAGCACGTTGGGTGAGGTGTCCATCCGCGAGGCGATCACGAATGCGCCCGCCCGGTTCATCTCGCGGATGATGCCGTCGGCGTCCAGCGAGCCGGTGAACTCCACCCGCTCCGCCACCCCGAGCGCAGCGGCCAGGGCGACGAGTTTTTCGCGCAGCGGCCCATCGCCCACCAGCGTCAAGCGGGCCGCTGGGTCGGGCACCTGCGCGAACGCTTTCAAGATCGTGTCCATCCCCTTGCGGTCGTCCAGACCGCCCACGGACAGGATCCGCCGCTCGAAACGCGGCGCGGCCTGTTCGAGAAACACCTGGCGGAGCGGGTGCGGAATCAGGGCGATGTGCGCCGCCGGCTGTTTGCTCAGCGCCCAATCCCGCGCGAAACGCGTCTCCGCCACCATCCAGGGGATGCGCCGCGCGGCGTCCAGTTCGGCGGCCAGCAGGATGCGGCGGCGCGGCGGCGAGAGTTCCGGCACGAACGGGGTAACGAACTCTGCAATCCCCTGCAGGAAACAGGACACCGGAAACCCGCAGTGCAAGGCGATGTTCGCCATGCCGGTCTCCAAGCCAAACGCATGAATCACGTCCGGTTGAAACCGTCGCATGGCCGCGCGCGCCAGCGGAATCTTCGACCAGAACCGCGTCGGCAAAAGGAATCGTTCCGGCCAGAGCGCGGGCAGGCCCTCGTACTCCACGCCGTCCACCTCCACCAGCGTGTGCTTCAAAACCGCCCGCTGCACGAGGATGACTCGCAATTTGAACCCGCTCAGCCGCGCCAGCGCGGGCAGCAGCGCGACGATCCACGGCGCCGGATGATTTCCCGCGCGATTCCGGGCGCGAACTGCCCCGGCCGGCAGCACGCCCGCCGCCGGCAATTGCCCCAGGAAAGCGATCTTCATCGGGAGTGCGGCGCGTGGCGTTTCACCGGCCACCGGGAGTCGCGCACGCGGGCAGCCGAGGACGGCCCCGCGTCGCCGGAAGCGTTGTCCTGCGGGGTGCGTCCGTCGAGCGGCTGGGATCTGCGCCGTGTCACGCAGCCATGCTGAGCCAAGCCAGCGGGTGCCTCAAGGGTTTTGTTCCGCGCG
>Ga0105046_10005920_pt1 | contig 19286 bp, 17 predicted proteins | sample MAT03_FD_78385 | JGI IMG/M metagenome (GOLD analysis project Ga0105046, IMG submission 78385) | Freshwater microbial communities from Lake Fryxell liftoff mats and glacier meltwater in Antarctica - MAT-03 (megahit assembly) | ecosystem: Environmental > Aquatic > Freshwater > Ice > Liftoff... | reverse complement strand
TTGTAATTTCGCTTTCGAGCCTTTGGTTCATGGGAAGTGAGAAGTTTTGGAGCTTGGTAACTACAAAACTCTTACTTCCTTCTTATTTTACCTAATTTGACCCTTTTTTAGTAGGGTATAGTAAAAAAACAGCAAACCACCTAATATAAATCGCGTAAAAAAGCAAATTTTAACCGATGCTTTCTTCAAAATTTTTGTCGAATAGGGTCTGTAATTTCATTGTATCAAATACCAGCTTCAATAACTTATTGCAGATGGCTATCGGGGCACTTTCTTGTTTTTAGTCGGTCAGTTGCCCTTGTTTTTCAGAAAGCGTCAGGTATTCGTTTCTAACCTCTTTGGCGGTCATGCCACTGCCGTCGTGTTGCCAGCCTGGCGGCATAAAAACGTACAAAATCTTGTTGCCAATACCTGGAGCAGCTTTGATGTCTTTCCAAAGCAAGATTAAATCACCGAAATACACGTCCATAAAACTTTGCGAATTGATGGGCCGCATAATGCCGTATTCGAGCGGCACGCCTTTTTCTTCTTTTTGGTACGTCCCAAAAAGCACGTCCCAGATTTTCAGCACCGAGCAGTAGTTGGTATCGAGGTAGAGCGGGTGCTTGGCGTGGTGTACGCGGTGGCTCGAAGGCGTAAGCATGATTTTATCTAAAAAGCCCAGTTTGCCGTCTTTGATGCTGTCTTCGCTGATATGAATAAAAGCCCCCCAAATGCTGTCTATGACCATTATAAAAAAATACATGGCTGGCGAAAGCCCCATCAACATACAAAAAGTGGTTTGCAGGATTTCGGTATAAATATTTTCTAAATAAAAAGTGGTAAGTGTTACCGATGAGTTCAGGTCTTCGGGCGAATGATGCACCGAGTGAAAGCACCACAAAACCCGTACTTTGTGCGACAGATAATGATGAATAAACGACCCCAGCTCATAAACTACGTAGGCATAAATGAACCAATACCACGTATTTGTGGTCTTGAAAAAAGCGTATTTTTCAAACACATTGATGCAAAAAGCCATTGCGCCAAGACTCAAAATGTGCCCCAGCGTGCGGTTGAGGGCAATGATGGTGAGCGTTACTTTGTATTTGGTTTTTTTGAAACGCTTCATCAACATCAGCCAGCCTATTTCACCAAAAATAATGAGCGGAGCCAGCGGCATTATGAGCATCATAAAGCCGTCGAGGGTAAAGAAGAACCGATAGTTGCCGCCTTTTATGGCACCTACCAATCCCCCAATCCTAAAAAAATCCATGAACTCATTCAGTATTCTCTCAAAAATTTCCATCTGCACAAATAAATTGTAATACGCCAACCAATTCCGTACTTTATTAACTATTTTCAATCAAAAAAGTTCAACTTCGTGGCTTATTAATTGCCTAATTTGGGCTACGCTTTGGGCGGTATTGTGCCGTTTTAGGACAAGTTGTTTGGCATTTTGGCCAAGGGTTTTTCTTTTTTCTACGTTGTCTATGAGCAGCCCTATTTCATGCGCCATGGCCGCTACATCGAGGTATGGCACCACCACGCCCGCTTGATTAAGTACCAGCTCGGGTATGCCCCCCGACTGCTCGAAACATACAATGGGCGTTTGGTTGAGCGCCGCTTCTAAGGCTACCAGCGGATAGGGGTCTTCGCGCGAGGTGAGCGCGAAAATGTCAAATTGAGTGGTATAATCAAAAACTTGGGGTGTGGGTTCTACCAAAAATATTTTTTCTTTCAAACCAAGTCTTTGAATATCAAATGTTTGTAGTTCAAAAAGTTCGCTTTCTTGCCGCAAACCTACCCACATAAAATACACATTTTGAGGATACTTTTTCAACACCATTTGGGCCAACATCAAGAAAATGTCGTTTCCTTTTCGCAGCTCGGCGTTGCCGCAACCGCCAACGATAATGGCACCGGCAGGAATATTGCGTTTTTGCCGAATGGAAGCCTGCTTACCCACCTCAATTTTTTGTAGAATGGTGTCAATCTCAATAAGCGTAAAAATCGAAATCTTATCGCGGGGAAAGTCATAGTTTACCGCATAAAAATCGGCGAGTGCCTGCGCTACCACCAACAGCCGACTGGTATGCTGCAACACATACCGCAACTCCTGGGGCTTGCTGTACATTTTAACCGACATCTCCAATTCGTGCGCGAACAGCATAACGGGTACTTTCAAGAATTCGATTCGTGGATAATAAGTAGCGGTGGCAATGGTATTCAAAAAAATTGCGCCTATGTCGCGCTTTTTGAGTTGATTTTCAAACGCATTGACTTGATTTTGAAAATCGTTTTGAATCAACCTCGGCAATATCCCCACTGCGCTCAACAAGCGGTCGAGTTGGTTTTCAAAAAAATTGATTTTTGGTTTTGGGAGTTTTAGCACCTCTATTTCGGCGCGAAACTCGGCTTCGAGTGGGCCATCTCCGCAAAGCAGCAGGCACATTGGCACCTGTTGCTGCCGCAATTGCCGCACCAGTTGCAGTAGCACAATTTGGGCACCTGCACGATTGGCATCGTGGCTTACAAAAAGAATAGTTTTCAAAATAGCCCGCGCTTTAAATTTTGTAAAAGTAGCTTTTTTGGAACAAAATTTTGCCAAAAAATTGGGTTACTACGCGCACATTCTTGGCAAAACTAATTTGATTTTCTAATTGGGAAAAAGGATTTTGGGCATTCTTGAGATTTATTGCCATCTTCCAACCAAAATAAACGGGAATCATTACCCAATAATTGAGCATCAGCAGCAAGAACTGCCCAATGCCGTGTTCTTTGCGGGTCCAAACCAAATTTGAAACCGTAATTTGCGGCATAATACGGTTGATAATAGTTACTACCTGGTTTTTTCGCTCGGGGTGGCTACCCCACTCGTAGTGAATATAGCGGCAGTCGTTATACACTTTGAGCTTGCCCACTCGCCCCAGTCGGCAGTTCCATTCGGTGTCTTCGCCGTACATAAAAAACTGCTCATCGAGCAGCCCTGCTTGCGCAATGGTGGTGTTTCGGGCTACCAAAAAAGCCGCAGGAATCCAATCAACTTGCTCATTGTCAGCATGATTTGAGTCGGGGTAATATTTTAGTAGCAATTTGTCTATCAATGCCGAAGGCGGATAAATATACTGAAAACGCCGAAAAGCGGGCAATCCTTTAAAAAAAGGCCGCTCGCTCAAATCGGGGTACAGTTGAATGCCGCCGCAAGCCACCACATCGGGCTCTTGCGCTAGGTGCGTGGCTACTTTGGCCAGCAGGTTGTCAATCAGAAGCGTGTCGGAGTTGAGCAAAACGATATTTTGCCCTTTGGCCACGCGGATGCCCGCGTTGTTGGCGCGGGCAAAGCCCGCATTGTAGCCCATGTCTATCCAAGTTATGTGCGGAAACTGTCGCAGGACGGTAGCTTTGCTGTTGTCTTGCGAGTCATTATCAATCACAATTACTTCAAATTCAACACCTTGCGTATGCTCAAACACCGATTGGATACAATCGGCTGTGAGTTTTTGGGTTTTGTAATTGACAATTATTATCGAAAAATCAAGCATACATCAATAGACTTCGTGGCTGGGTAAGCCTTTTTTAACGGCAGGGTTGCCTACGTACACGCCCCATGCTTCGGTGTTGCGCGTGATGCTGGCGGCCATGCCCACGAGCGTACCCTCGGCAATGTGCAGGTAGTCGCGGATGGTGGCGTTGACCCCAAAAAACGAGTACGATTCGACCACGCAATGCCCCGACAATACTACTTGCGAAGTAAAAAAAACGTGGTCTTTGATGTGGCCGTGATGCCCAATGTGGTTGCCGCTCCATAATACTACATTGTTGCCTATTTTGGTAAACGGCTGAATGGTATTGTTTTCCAAAATAAAACAATTGTCGCCAATTGCGTTGTTAAAGAGCGTGGCCTTAGAGCTCACATAACTAATCAATTCGTAGCCTTTTGCTTTGGCTTCAAAGTAGATTTTTTCACGGTTTTTGTTCATCTTTCGGCCCGTCATAGGCGCAAAAAACCTAAACTCGGCAGGCGGATATATCGTTTCGACATCTTCAAAGGCTACCACGGGTAGGCCGTGAAATTCGCGTTCTTGCAAATATTCTTGATTGACACAAAATGCGGCTACCGTGTGCGCCGAGTCGTGGGTGAGGTAATACCACGCCAGTTCGGCGGTGTCCAAAACTCCAAAAATTACTACGTTGGCCATAATTATAAAAGTTCAAATTCGCCCAAAAAACCCTGAATAGTCGGTACATCGTTAAACATCATCAAATCTACCACCGATAGCCACGGCACAAACTCACTTTTAAGCTGCTGATATTCAACAGGTTTTGATTTTATAAAATTGAGTTGAACACCTTCTTTGGCAAAAATCGTTTTGTCGTACAATGCCACACCTCCAATTGGATTGATGTACTGGGTGGCTTTTTCTTGCAAACAAATATCCAATATCCGCGCTTGTGCTTTCAAGTGGCTGTTTTGATACATTGTCGAACTAAGCACCAGCTGGGTTGGTATTGCCAAGTGTTGTTTTAAAATACCCAAACTACCCACAATAAGCTGGCTGATGGTTTGGGCTTCCAAATTGACTATTTTTTCGATTATTCCCAATACCGTTGCATAATAAGGTGCTTTTTTGTAGGCTTGCTCTATTGTTTTGAGCAGTTTGGTGCGCCACTGTGGGTCGTTGCCAAGCTCAATTTCGTTGATTAATTTATTTTGGCTCGCCTCTTTCAATGGCACCGTAAACAGGTATTCTTTTCCATTTACCAGCAGCCTATTGCGATTTATCCAGCCTTTGTTAATGTAGTTTACGTCGTCATATATCACAAATTTATCTACCGCGTTCATCAGTTGTAAATACCCGATGTAGGGCAAAAAGTAAGGCTGCATGATGGCAATTCGCATGGCGGGCAGTGGTAAAATTTTAGCGCAAAACGCGCAGATAATAGTCTTCGGCAGGCACAATTACGCCTTCTTTCATGGTAGTGTCAGTGCCGAGCCTAATGTCGGTAGGCAGCGGCTTGATAACATTTTTTGAAAAAAACAAATACTGCGCTTCTTTCGGAATGGGTCGCAGACCTTGCTCAAAGGGGTTGATTGGAATGAGCCGCCGCGTTAGGTTTTTGCCAAAAAGCGGGTACTCAAAATCATCATTTATCGTGCCAAGTGCCACCGTAGCCGTGTCTGGCACGAGTTCGTTGAAGCGTTGATAGGCTACTTTGGTATCTGGCCGCGAAAAAGTCATCATGGTGATACGGTCGGTGTTGAAGGCCGACGGTCGCCCCAAGGCCCCAAAAGGCAAGCAGCGAATATTGAGAAACACCAACAACAAAGCCGACGCGCAAGCCACCAGCACTACCGCGCCTACGTAGGCTTTGAGCCAGCGATATTGGTTTGATTTTTCGAGACTCATTTTTCCAGAAAACAACAAAGTCAAAAAAAGCACGCCAAACAGAGCCGTTTGCTGAAAATAGCGGCCTTTCCACGGGTCGTAAGGTGCTGAATACGAGAGTGCTGCAAAATGCAACAGCACCGCAATAGCCAGCACACGATGCGGCACAGAACGAACCACCCCAAACAGCACCAAAAACAAAAGCGGAAATATAAGTGCGAAACCAAAAACGCCCCAGTAAGGATTGGCGTAATAAACATAAAATGGCTGCGCAAATTGAAACGGGACAATGGTAAATTCGGTGGTTTCGACGAGTTTAAGTTTTGATTTTTTTTCCAGCCAAACCAAGGGTTTGCGCATGGTCTGGTTCATTTTTTCAAATGCTTCTACGTTTCGCAGGCCGTCTAAGTTGATAAAATCGAGGGTATATCTGAACACATTTTTAGTGCCTTGCGCCGCCAAATTGGGCAAGCCTCCTACCGAGGTGGCCCGCTCAATAGATTGGTGTTTGAGGGCGGTAGGTGGGCCTATTGGGTGTCCAAACACGGCCATATTTTTGACATAGCCCGTGGGTAGCGCCCACACACAAACACAAATGGCAATAGCGGCTCCCAACCTACCAACCGATTTCCAGTCAATCTGTCGCAGCAGCGTCGAAAACTGCCACTGGGCGTGGGGTTTCAAAAATACCGTATAGGTCATTATCACAAACAGCGACGGCCACAGCAACACCAACGTGATTTTATGGCCCAATGCCACGCCAAAACAGAGTGCTGCCAAATATAAATGCCGAGGCTGCCGCGTGGTTTTGAAAGTAAACACAAAATAAAGCAGGGTGCTAAAATACGCCGCCAGCACATTGTCGGTTTCGGTAACAATGGCTTGAATCAAGAAATTGGGAAAGAGTGCCAAAGCCAACGCACAAAAAAAACTGGCGGATAGGTTTCGAGAAATACGCTGGGCAATGCCAAAAATAGCCACCAACGTAACCCAGTAGGAAAGCTGATGAATCAATTTGAAGGCATTTTCAAAACGGCCTGTTATCAGAAACGAATAAATCTGAATGGTACAAATACTTTTGGGATACGTATCTATGTTCCAGTTGGTACCGCCAAAATGCGCCATTGTACCGCGCTGAATGTACTGCATCACGCGGTTGAGGTGTCCTGTCATGCTATCCCAAACGTTGGGAACGGTAAATAACACCAGCACCAAGTTGGTAACAGCAATGACCAGCAGGGTGAGTCCCATCATCAGAAAACCATACCTCAAAAAGGGCGTTAAGCTGCCGTACCAACGAATGGCAACACCAAAACGTTGCTTGACCATAGCAGTAGGCGAAAACCTTGGCGTAACTGGGGTGATTTCCCCAAAAAACCACCCCAAAATAGCAGGCGGCACAAACACCCCCAAAGCCCAAACGGGCGTGTTGCTGGTTAAATCAAGCGCCGACAATACAAAACCCGTAACGATGATACTGCTCGTAAAAAGCAAGAAGGCGGTGAGTAGCCACTCGACCAGCGAGGGCAGCGCAATACGGGCGGCAACTTGGCCAACATACCACACAAACACCCCAAAACCAAGCAGGTAGAGCAGAGTCATGGCGCTGATTTAAAGGTACTTGTTGATAATACCGGCAATGCGAAGTACGTCTTGGTGGGCCAACTCTGCGTATAGCGGCAGGCACACCACCCGCGCGCAAATGCTTTCGGAAACGGGGCAGGCTTGTGTGGTTTTCAAGAAAGGCAAGGTATTGAGCGAGGGATAAAAATAGCGGCGCGGCGCAATTTTTTCTTTATCCAGTTCGGCACAAACCGCTTTCAACTTGGCCTCCGACTCAAATATAACGGGATAGTAAGCGTAGTTGTACTCCAAACCCGCCACCAAAACGGGGCGTTGCAGCCGTGAACGGTCGAGGTGGGTGTCGTACAAGTCGCAGATGGCTTTGCGGGCGGCTATTAGATGCGGCACTTGGGGCAAATTGCACAAACCCATTGCGGCGTGCAATTCGGAGTTTTTACCGTTTACGCCCACAAAAAAATAATCATTGCCCGAGTGGCCAAAGGCCCGCATAAATTTCAACTCGTGGTCGTATGCTGGGTGATTGGTGGCAATCATGCCCCCCTCGACGGTATGAAACAACTTGGTAGCATGAAAACTACACGTCGTAAAGTCGCCGTAAGAAAGCAGCGAACGGCCATTGAGCCGCGCCCCAAAAGCGTGCGCACCGTCGTAGATAACAGGAATATTGTATTTGTGCGAAATTGCTTCGAGCCTTGCCACGTCGCAGGCGTTGCCATATACGTGCGTAGCCATGATGGCAATGGTATTTTGGTTGATGGCCGCCTCTACCAAGTCGGGATTGATGCAGAGCGTGTGCGGGTCAATATCGGCAAAAACAGGTGTACAGTTTTCCCAAATAATGGCGTTGGTGGTGGCCACGTACGAGCAGGGGGTCGTAATCACCTCGCCTTGCTTTTTGAGCATTTTGAGGGCCATTTGCAAAACAATCGTGCCGTTTCCGCAAAAAAACAGGTGATTTATCCCCAGATATTCTTTCAACTGCCTTTCCAGTTGCTGGGCCATTGGACCATCGTTGGTTAGCTGCACTTTACCCCAAATTTCTTTGAGATAGGCCACGTATTGGTCAAAATCGGGGAGGTATGTTTTCGTAACGTTAATCATTGATTTATACCAGTACTTCAGATTGGCTAATTTGAAAATTTAATTGTGGGCGTACATAGCCAGGCCATTTGCCGTACCAAGTGAGGTTGCTTTCGCGGTAGTCTTCTACTTCAAAGCTCAGTGCTTCGGGCATTTGATACAACACCGTAGAAGTATCTTTTACAACCATTATCGAAATAACATAAGTGCCATCGTTCAAGAAATTGCCAGGTATTTCCAATTCTGCCGACACAATGCCTTTGTTAAAAATCTGCGACTGCGTACCTACGTTAAAAATACACTCCCCCGTGTAGGCGTTTAGATGCACGCTAAGATTCAGCTCTGCTTGGTCTAATTTGTTCCAAAGTTCAATTTGCAGGCGCATGGCCGTACGCACGTCTATGTGCTGCATATTGTCTTGATAATCAGGCTCTAAACGAAGCGACTTTATTTTTACTTCATCGTTGCCGGGGGCTTCTTGGGGTGTGTTCCAAGTGTGTACCAACTTGGTGGTGGCAATATGGCTTAGGTAATTGGTAATGACTTGCTTTGTATCGCCTTGCATTTTGAGGCGACCATGTTCAAAGTAATAAGTTTTGTTGCACAGGGATTGTACAGCGGTGAGATTATGGCTCACAAACAAAAGCGTGCGGCCGCTTTCAGAAACGTCGTGCATTCTGCCGAGGCACTTTTTTTGAAACTCAGCGTCGCCCACCGCCAGCACTTCATCAACTATCAATATTTCGGGGTTGAGGTGTGCCGCAATGGCAAAACCCAAGCGCACGTACATGCCCGAAGAGTAGCGTTTGACGGGCGTATCCAAAAACTGATCTACCCCCGCAAAATCTACGATTGCGTCAAAGGCTTGTTTGATTTCGTGGCGTTTCATGCCCAAAATAGCCCCGTTCAAAAAAATATTTTCGCGGCCCGTTAGTTCGGGGTGAAAACCCGTTCCTACCTCCAAAAGGCTCGCTACGCGGCCTTTGAGCGTAATTTTGCCGTGGGTTGGCTCGGTGATTTTACTCAAAATTTTGAGCAGCGTAGATTTACCTGCTCCGTTGTGGCCAATGATGCCCACCCTGTCGCCTTGATTGATGACAAAATCTACCTCACGCAAGGCCCAAAAATCTTCTTTTTCAATTTCGTCTTGATCACCTTGTCCAAAAAAGTGCTTTAGTTTTTCGGAAAAACTGTCCCGAAATGTGTACCCTTTTCGCGCTGCTTTTTGGTGGTCAATAATGTATTTTTTGCCAATATTTTCAGCAACAATGACTTTCATGGAGCAAATATCCCGTTTGTAAGCCCCAAAAGTAATCAAATGTAATCAACAAATGAATTTTCTTGTCGTCGGAAATAGTAAATAGCCACCGAAAGCACCACAGCAATAAAGCCAATGGTGCTGTAAAGGCCTTCTATTTTGAAGAAAGAGGCATCGCCCAGCAGACACCATTTGAAGCCGTCAATGATACCTACCATTGGGTTGAGGTAATACAAATTGTACCACCAAACCTGGTGACTCATCTCAACCTGACTACTGCTATACGCAATAGGACAAGCATAAAAGCCAATTTGTACCAAAAAAGGCACCAATTGTGCGACATCTCTAAATCGTACATTGACAACCGAAAAAAACAGGCCAAACGCCAGCGAAGCCAGCAACGCCAAAATCAAAAATAGGGGTAAATAAATCAAGTTTGGTCCAGGCAAAAATTGGTACCAAACACAAACGATAAAATAAAGCAACAGCGCTACCAGAAAATCTACCAAACCTACAATCATAGAACTTATTGGCATGATAAGACGTGGGAAATACACCTTCGAAACCAAGTTAGAATTTATCAAAATACTGTTGCTAATCTGCGTAAATGTATTGGCAAATAAGCTCCAAATTGTAATGCCCGAAAGTACCATTAGGGGGTATGGCACGCCCGTATCGCCTTTGAGCTTGGCCACCACACTAAACGCAAAAACCATGACAACGGTGGTAGCAAAAGGCCGTACAAAGGCCCAGCCCGCGCCAACGACCGTTTGTTTATAGCGGGCCGACAGGTCGCGGCGCGACAATATCCAGAGCAGTTCGCGGCTTTTCCACAAATCGCGCCAATAATTTTTAGCAGCTTGGCCTGCCCCAATTACTACCTCTTCTATTTGAGCCATGCTATTGTATTGCTATTTTTTGTTGGCTGCGGGCTTCAATTCTTGTACCGCATCTAAGTAAGTTTGACGAAATATAATGACAATAACTGCCAAAAATAGTCCGATTGCAATGCCAAATTTGGTATTTTGCTGGTCAAATTTAACGTTGCCCAATGGCAAATGCACGGGTTCGATAATCGTAAACAGCGGCGTGTCTTTGATAATAGACATGCGTAGGTTCTCCAAGGTACGTTGTGTTTCCATGTAGAGGCCGCTTATAAAATTGGATTTACGGCCTATGCGGGTTTCTTGTACCTTCACCGTAGGATCTACGGCCAGGGTGTTCAAGTCGGTAACCCTAGCGAGTTGGTTCTCGCTGCTGTTGAGTATCCTTGCCAGCGAGTCGGCTCTTCGCTCCATGATTCGATACATCAAGCGCGACTTGCGGGTTTGATTTTGTTGGTATCTTTCTTGTACAGTTTCAAGCAAAAGCTGGGCCCATGTTTTGGCCAATATTTCGTTTTCCAATTTGCATCTTAGCTCTATAAACGAGGTTCGCGTACTCAAAACACTAATATCGGTTTCTTGGCGAATACGCCCCACGATGCCATCTAACATTTGTTGCTCAAGTAGCGGCAACTTGCCTGGCACTGCTCCTTCTTTTATTCGTAATTTTAAGAAAGGCAAATCGTAAGGCTCCCATTCGTCTGGTTTGACGTACGAAGAATCAATGTAATAATTAATAAAAAGCTCTTTTTTGCCATTGGACAATTCTACGGGGGTCAGCAGTGCCTGCTCCAAAACAGGGTATGTTTTGACCATATAAAACAGGTTCTCGCCCGAAAAAAGGCTGGCATCGCCTCCTTGACCCCCGCCCGACATACCCAGCAAACTCCCTAGGCCACCGGTAGGGTCTTGAGCTCCCCCACTAACACTAAAAATAATTGTAGCAAGGTATTGGTCGCGCTTTTTGAGGGTGTAATCTATATAAAAGCCAATGGCTGCACCCACAAACATAAAAAGCAGTACAATCCACCAAAATTTTAGGACACTATTTTTTGCCTCAATGAGCTTCAAGATTAAGGATTTGGGCGAAAGCGAATTTTTTGGTTCCATGATTATTAAAGTATGTATTGTCTGTCTTTAGGGTGTTGAAACTATCTTGACAAAAAATTAAATGCAAGTATCGTGGTAAGAAGCATCGAAAACGTTTGGGTAAGCCCCATAAATGCCTGAACTCCTTTTTGCGCTTCTAAGAGATCTGATGCCGTGCGCGTGGGCACAATGATTTCTGAACCAGGCCGTATGCGGGGGTAAATATTGAAAACCAAAAACTTCCGCGTGCGGTCCATTGCGCCATTGGGATAAATAACGTACGACTTGCGGCGCAGCGATGTGCGCGTAAAGCCGCCTGCCTGCGCTACATAGTCAGTAAAACTATCGCCGTCGCGGTATTTGACGGTGGTGGGCCGTAGTAGCTCGCCTCCCAAACGTACGGTTTCTAAGCGTTTTGGAATATCAATAATATCGCCTTCTTGCAAAATCATGTCTTCGCGCCCACCTGGATTTTTCATGATTCGGGCCAAATCTATTCCAATGGCATCTTGGGTGTCTTCGGTAATGACCTCGGCCTCAAATTTGCCTTTTTGCGCATCGTTAGATATTTGCGCTACCGTTTTGTTGCGTGCCGCCAGTTCGTCAGCGCTCAATCTTACAGGTCGGCGGAGCGTGGCGCCGTCTTCGTAGGCTTGCGCCGTGAGCCCACCCGAACGCTTCACTAAGTCCGATATTTTTTCGTCTTTGGTTTGCAAACCATACGTGCCAGGGTTCATTACTTCGCCTTTTACGACCGCAAATGTCTGTATTTGATAATTGGAGGCCGCGCGCACGATTATCTCGTCGAAGGGCTCCAATACAAAGCGGCTGTCGTCGCCATCGAGGGTTAAGTCAGGATTTACCTTGACGGTAAACACCTTGGCAATGGCCGCATCGGACAATAGTAAATTAACGTCGCGCCGGCGGCGTACTACCTCAATCTGCGAGGTGGCTGCAGCTTCTCTAAAACCACCTGCTTGCAGTATTACGTCTTCTACTGTAATATTGCTATTGTAGGGCATTTGCAAGAAGTCTTGGTTTACTTCGCCACGTATGGTGATGAAAGCCGGTTCGCGCAGTTCAAATTTAGAGGGAATGATAACCTGATCTTCGCGCATCAGTTCCAGATCACTGGTTTTTCCGTTTATCATGTCGGCCAAGTTCAAAGAAATGGTTTCGACCGATAAATCTTCGCGCGTACGCACCACGTTGATACGCCCCGTAAATGCTTCTCCTTTTAAGCCGTCGGCATTTTTTAACAATTGCAAAAGCGTCTTGTTTTTTTCCAATGAGTACATGCCTGGCCTAAAAACAGGCCCCACAATACTCACCATGTTTTCGTACCGGGTCAATACTTCGTCAGCCGATATTTCGTCGCCATTTGCAGGAATATAAGTAGTAAACTCGTTGGCGGGCAAGTCGTTTATGCGCCGCTCGCGCGGCGTAATGCCCAGCACCAACAGGCGGCCCGTGTAAGCAGTTTCGGTAAATCCTCCGGCAAATTCTAAGACCTTGCTGAATGTATCTTCGGGGAGTAGTTCATAAATTCCTGGACGCTTGAAGTTCCCTTTGAGTTCAATTCGTTTTTTGTAAGGAGCCACAAAAATCACGTCGTTGTCTTGTAAGCGTATGTCTGTGCTTAAAGTACCCGTTAAAACCTGCTCGTACAAATCAATGGTGGCTACTGCTTTGCTTTTTCGCATCACTTTTATTTGGCGAAACGACCCTATTTCGTTGGGGCCGCCCGTGTTATATAAGGCATCTAATGCCGTTGATAACGAGGATACTTCGTAGGTGCCAGGCGTAATGACTTCTCCCAAAACAGTTACTCGAATGCTACGAATGGTTCCGAGTGTGATTTGCAGGTAAGTACTGGCATTGCTACCGGGCATTCCTAAGTTGTTAAAATAAGGCGACAAACGCTGTATTAACTCTTTCTGAGCTTGTTCGATGGTGCGTCCACTCAATTGTACCAGTCCTACCCTAGTAATAGACACAAATCCTTCGGAGGTTACGTTCAAAGTAAACGTACTTTGTGAATATCCATATACATACACCGTCAGGTTGTCGCCAGGGCCAATGGTATAGTCGCGCGGGGTGGCAATATTGGAAGATGGCGCAAACGAAATTTGGGGATTGTTGAAAATCTGGGTGCCAAATATTTTGTTACGCAGTGCCTGCAATTTGGTTTTCCTAACTCGTTCGAGCGAGTCGGCTTTCAAAACTTCAAAAACCCCTTTCTCTTTGGTTTTATCTATTTTATCTAAGTTACTTTTTTCGGTATCGGCCGTTTTTGCACCGTCGATGGCGGTGGGTTGGGTAGTAGTGGTGGCGGGTTGGCCAGTAGCACGGCCTGGGGTGGTAGCGGGCTGGGCGGCTGGGCGGCCTTGTGTACCTGCACCTGCGGGCAGGTTTGGAGCAGATGACGGGGCCGAGGGAGCCGCTGGTGTCTGCGCCCAACTACTCAGGTTTAGCACAGATGCCAAAATCGAAACGCAAAAAAAATGCTTCAAAACTGAAAAATTAATTGATGTTTGTTTCTTTTTCATAAATTTGACTGCGGTAGGAAGGAAATGAAAATTAATTTGAACTGACTACAATAAATGGTTTCAATTGCTACTTTGATTGCACTTAGACAGCGACACAAAGTAACGTAACTTTTTCAAAATTATAAACTTTTTTGTTCTTTTTGCCCAATTTTACCCTTTAATATATAACTTTTCCAGTATTCTGTTTTATTTATGACAAACTAAAAAAGGCTGTATTTTTTTACAAAAAGAACTTTGAAATACAAAGTAAGTTAATTATTAAGCGTTAAACCAAATTTATAGCGTAAAATTTTCGAGAACTTGTTTGAAACAAAGACTGTATTCTATGAAAAACCCGCCTCTCAAACATCAAAAAATAAAAGTAACATGGCCGAACCAGTAAAATACGACGAAAGCAGCATTCGCTCGCTTGATTGGAAAGAACACATCAGACTACGCCCAGGAATGTACATTGGCAAACTGGGCGACGGAGCCGCCGCCGACGATGGCATTTATGTGTTGGTGAAAGAAATCATGGACAACTCCATTGACGAGCATACCATGGGCTTCGGCAAGGCCATTGACATCAAAATATCGGAACACCGCGTCGAAATTCGCGACAATGGACGGGGTATTCCGCTGGGAAAAGTGGTAGATTGTGTTTCCAAAATCAACACAGGCGGCAAGTACGACTCGGGGGCTTTTCAGAAATCGGTAGGGCTAAATGGCGTGGGGACAAAGGCCGTCAATGCACTTTCCAATCATTTTCGGGTGCAGTCGTTTAGAGATGGCAAAACCAAGTGGGCCGAATTTGAAAAAGGCGAGCTGGTGAAAGAGTCGGGCGAGGAAGAAACGACGCAAAAAAACGGTACGCTCCTGATTTTTGAACCCGACGATACGATTTTTAAAAATTACCACTTCATACCGCAGTTTTTAGACAACCTGATTTGGAACTATTGCTACCTCAACGCGGGCTTGCTCATCAACTTCAACGGCCAAAGGTTTGTTTCGCAAAATGGCCTGCTCGACCTGCTGCGCGGCAAAGCCAAAGAAGAAGACATTCGCTACCCCATTATTCACTTGAAAGGCCCCGATATTGAAGTGGCCATGACCCACGGCAACCAGTACGGTGAAGAATACTACTCGTTTGTAAATGGCCAATATACCACCCAAGGCGGTACACACTTGATGGCCTTTCGGCAGGCGGTGGTGGACTGCGTGCGCGAGCATTTTAACAAAGACTACGCCGTTGAAGACGTACGGGCTTCGATTGTGGCCGCCGTGAGTATCCGCGTGCAAGAACCCGTTTTTGAGTCGCAGACCAAAACCAAGTTGGGTTCTAATAACATCTCTCCTGACCCCAGCAGCACTACTATTCGGACGTTTATCAACGATTTTATAAAGTCCAAACTTGACAATTATCTGCACATGAACCCCGCAGTCAAGGAAGCCCTCAAAAAGCGTATTGAGCAGTCGGAGCGCGAGCGCAAGGAACTATCGGGCATCAGAAAACTGGCCAACGAACGCGCCAAAAAGGCCAATTTGCACAACAAAAAACTCCGCGATTGCCGCGCGCACCTACCCGACCTCAAAAACGACAACCGCTTCAATACTACACTTTTTATTACCGAAGGCGACTCGGCCAGTGGCTCTATCACCAAGGCCCGCGACGTGCAGACGCAGGCCGTTTTTAGCTTGCGCGGTAAGCCACTCAACTGCTTTGGCATGACCAAAAAAGTGGTTTATGAAAACGAGGAGTTTAACCTGCTACAACACGCCCTCGACATTGAAGACAGCATGGAAAGCCTGCGCTACAACCGCATCGTTATCTCAACCGATGCCGACGTGGACGGTATGCACATTAGGCTGTTGATGCTCACTTTTTTCTTGCAATTTTTTCCCGATTTGGTCAGAAATGGCCACGTTTACGTGCTACAAACGCCGTTGTTTAGAATTCGCAACCCGCGCAACCACAAAGAAACCATTTACTGCTACAGCGACGAAGAACGCCAACGCGCCATCAAAAAACTGGGCGGCAACAAGCGCGTCGAAATTACGCGCTTCAAGGGTTTGGGCGAAATCTCACCCGACGAATTTGGCCGTTTTATTGGCGAAAATATGCGCTTAGAACCCGTTATTTTGCACAAAGACGCAACTATTTCTAAAATATTGACCTACTTTATGGGCAAAAATACCCCTGAACGTCAGCGGTTTATTATCGAAAACTTGCGCATCGAAAAAGACATCGCCGATTTGGACGCAGTAACAGCGTAGCTGCGGTATTTTTAGGCACCAAGCCACTTTTTGAAGGCATCGGCTTTTTCGCGGCTCACAAAAATGTCGTTGTCCTCGCGCAGGTAGAGGCTGATTTTGAGCCGCCCGTTAAAGTGCGGCTCAATGCGCGCAATGGCACCCACTTGGGCCAAATATTTTCGATTTATCCTAAAAAAGTCTTTGGGGTTTAGTTTGGCTTCAATTTCATCGAGGGTTTCGTCCACAAAATACTTTTTGCCGCCCTCGGCCACCAAAAATACTACTTTGTCTTCGGCAAAAAGATACAACACGTCAGCCGTTTCTACTACTTCAAAGCGGTTGGCGTGTTTCAAGAAAAAACGGGTTTTCCATTCGGTGGCCTGCTTGCTCAAAAAACTTTCGAGCACCTTGCCTATCTTGTCTTGGCTGGTAGGTATTTGCTGACTTTTAAACTTCTCAATGGCTGCCGCAAGTTCTTCTTCTTCAATGGGTTTGAGCAGGTAGTCCACGCTGTTTACCTTAAATGCTCTGAGCGCGTACTCGTCGTAGGCAGTGGTAAATATGACGGGCGCGGTAACGGCAACTTGTTGAAAAATCTCGAACGAAAGCCCGTCGGCCAGTTGAATATCCATGAGCAATAAGTCGGGCTGGGGGTTGTTTTCAAACCACTTCACGGCCGCCCGTATGCTTTCAAGTTTGCCCAAAATATGGGCCTCGGGCAGCACCGCCCGCATCAGCGACTCCATGCGTTTGGCGGCCAATGGCTCGTCTTCAATGATAAGAATTTTCATGATACAATAAAAGGAATTTTAACCGTAAAGTGTTGATTGTCTTGCACTATTGATACTTCTTCGGCAGTAAGTAGGCCGTGGCGAGTTTTGAGATTGGCCAAACCAATGTTGTTTGATTCTACAAATTGGCGACTTTTGGGTTGGTAATTATTACGAACCACCACGCCATTTTTTTCGTCAAAAACTTCAATCAGTAAAGGGTTTTCACTCGAACACTCGTTGTGTTTGAGGGCGTTTTCTACCAACGTGAGCAAGCCCTGCGTTACAATTAGTTGGGGCAGCTTATCGGCGGCAATGTTGAGTTGGTACTGCAAATTGTCGCCAAAGCGCATCTTGTGAATAAACAAATAGGCTTCTACTACCTTCAACTCAGATGCCAGTTCGATGCTATTCCGGTCGCTATTTTGCAAATTATACCTGAATACCTTCGACATTCGCTCCACCATGCCCACGGCGTTTTTGGGGTCTTCGGGAATAAGCGCGCTCAAAATATTCAACGAATTGAACAAAAAATGCGGATTTACTTGGCTTTTGAGGTTCTCAAATTCGGCTTTGAGCAAGGCTTGTTTGAGATCTTGCTCTTGAATTAATGCCGATTTCCAAAGATTTACGAATTCTTCAATGACAAATATGGAGGTCATTACGAGCGTAAAAAGCGAGAAAGAAATGATACCACCAACGTAATTATTGGCAGAAAAAGGTTTGGAATAGGTAGATTCCATGATGCGCGTGGTTAGCAAGCCAATTACCGTCCCCACGACAATGCACTCTACAACGTACAGGCCAATCAAGCGACGAACGGGCCAATCACGCGCGCGTTTCATGACTTGAGGCGTGGCCCAGATTTGGATACGACTTATCAAAAAAGCCGACAACGCTATCGCCACAACCCATCTCCATCTTATTTCGCCCGTTTTGTAGTCAATGTTCATGACTACAATCGTCGTCAGGGCTATTGCCCAAGTGTTGATTTCGGTGCGGTCGAAGTTGATTTTTTTCATTTCAAAACTAAGCGAAGGGTCTAACTGGCCGCTTGGCTTCAAAAGTAACGCTTGCGCGGGCATTTACCCAACCCCAATCCGACGAACCGTAGAAAATAAAGACCCAACAACCAAAAAAGGAGGCCAGAACGGCCTCCTTTTTTGGAGAAAAGACAGTAGCAAAATATTACTTAACGGTTACTATACGCGCTACGTCGGTGGTTTTTGTACTTACGTTGAGTTGTTTTACTACGCGGTCATTGCCAGCTACAATCTCAATTTTATAAGCTCCGTCGGCCAACTCACTTAAGTTGAGTTTGGCGGCATAGCTCATGTCGTTTTTGAGAATGGTTTCGGTAAACAACACTTCACCTTTGGCATTTGACAAAGTAAGGTAAACCCGCTCGTGAACGTTTTTCTTGACAGCTACTTGGATGCTGGCATCTTTGGTAATAAACGCGCTGGCCTCAAACTTGGCCGCCGTTTTTTCTTCGGTTGGGTTGGCAAAAGCAACCGTGGTAGATAGCGCCAAAGCGCAAGCGAGGGTTTTGAATGTATTTTTCATGGCTGTTTGTTTTGTGCGGAACGCCGCACCGTTTTGGTTTGAAAAAATTTGGCTGTTATTTGAAATTCTTGCAACAAAGATATTGGTTTTGTAAGGTACTATGCAATACAAGTTACTCAAACGGTTATTAATTGGTGATGAATGGTAACAGTACTTGATTGAGCAAAAAAGGCTGTTTATTTGTTTTCATGGCTGTTGTTGTTTTTTCTAATGATGCAAAAGTAGCAGTGAACGTTGCACGGGTTCAACAAAAAGTGATGAAACGTCATAAAGAAAGGATGAAGCTGATTTTTGAGCCTAAAAGTGTTTTTGCCCGAACTCCTCATTACAAATCCAAGCCCCCGAAGTGCTTAACCTACCGAGTACCGTGCGTAAAGATCAATCGGCAATTTTTTCGGTTTTATATCGTCTGTACCGCAGGTCTGACGATATAAAACTGAAAGGGGGCATTAAATCTGGCTAAAAATGAAGAATAGTAGGCGACAAAACTCCTAATTTATTTAAAAAATGAAACGATTTATTATGCTAAACCCACTTTTATGTACGTTATGCTTAGTGGCTGTACTTAGCTGCACTGAAAACAAAAATAATGAGCAAGATATGTTGAAAATTGGTGAATTAGTACAGACATTAATGGCTGTCCTTGCGTTGGTACAATTGCATACACCGCCGATGGAGATACGAGTAGGGGTTTTCAAGAATGTTCAGAATCTGAATCAGCATTTTAAGTAATTTTTGATAATAACCTGCTGGGAGACAATTATTCGCTCCCAGCAGGTTATTAAGTAGTTAAGTATAAATAAACGACACTTTTTTTAAAATATGGCTAATTTTGCTTCATGTTACATATATCAGATCTTCCTTTGGAAGAAAAACAGACTTTAGAATCAGGAAAGCAAAATGGG
>Ga0105046_10005919_pt1 | contig 19287 bp, 14 predicted proteins | sample MAT03_FD_78385 | JGI IMG/M metagenome (GOLD analysis project Ga0105046, IMG submission 78385) | Freshwater microbial communities from Lake Fryxell liftoff mats and glacier meltwater in Antarctica - MAT-03 (megahit assembly) | ecosystem: Environmental > Aquatic > Freshwater > Ice > Liftoff... | reverse complement strand
AGCTTCACTGGGCTTGGTTTGCTGCAAACTGCCGTCATTCCTGGCAATACGACCAACCTGGGACTGCCCTTCGCCATCAACCCGCTGAGCATCCCCACGTTGGCCGCCGGCGGCGTCCTGACGCTGACGCTGAATGGGATGCGTGGCTGGGACTTGGCCCTTGATTCATTCGGTGTGAGCATTCCTGAGCCGACCTCCCTGGCTCTGGTCGGTCTGGCCCTGTTGGGCGCTGGCGTCGTCAGCCGCCGCCGCAAGGCCTGAATGATCTGAATTCGGTTCTGGCTCGAAAGAGCCAGACCGGTCAGACTTCAAAAAAGTAAACGCCCCTGGCTTCGGTCAGGGGCGTTTTTCATTGGGAACGTCCATCTGCCGCCCGTCGGAACGACTGAACGCGCCACGCAGCGTGTGCGCTTGCCTGCTACTGCGGCGTTGCTTGCGCCGGGCGCTTCTCGTGCAGCTTGAAGGTCTTGATGAACAAATGCCGCGCCAACATCAGCGGCGGCATGCGCAGCCAATGCGCGCGCAGGGTCAGCAGCAACAGCGCCACCGGCGTGCCGGCATCGGCCACGCTGGCATGCGGCGCACACAGCGCACGCCGCCATGAGGCCTTGACCAAGGCGGCAGGAATCGACGCCGGCCCCCAACCGGACACGGCCTGCTGAACATCCGCAGGAACAGGGGTCAGCAACACCTCGGCGGCGCACCACAAACCGTGGTGCAAGGCCCGCTGCAATCCCAACTGCGCTGCGCGCTGCACCAGCCGGGGCCAGAACGTGGCTTCAGCGCCGAAGTGCCGCAGCAGCAGGTCCAGGTCCGACACGTCGCGCAGGCCGTTGGCGAATTCTTCGTTCAGCAGCAGGTGCACCATGCTGTGCAGCACCATGTCCACCGGCGCAAAAACCGACAAGCCCGGCGTGCCGCAGGTGTCGGGCAGCGGCACGATGCCTGCCAGCAGCAAGTCGGAAGACACCGGCCAGCGCGCCGTCAACGGTGAAATGCCGTGGTGCACGTCCAGCGTGGTTTCGCGGGTCATGTGAACCATCGGCGGCAACTCGTGCATCCATTCGCGGTAATAGCGCTGGTCGTAGGCCGATTGGTGGGTGCCGATCCAGCCCGCCAGCATCAAGGAACTTTCGACCTCGGGCAGCCGCGCGCGCGGCACGAGGATGTCGACATCGCTGAACATCCGCCCCTGCTCAGCGGGCAAGCCCGCCATGACATAGGCCGCGCCTTTCAACAGCACCAAGGGCACGTCCAGCGGTGCCAGCGCCTTGCCGATGTGGCCCACCTCACGCCGCACCTGTTCGCGGTGGGTGTTCAACAACCGCTGCGCGCCGCGCAAGTGGTTCTGCAAGCCTTCAGGCAGTGCAGCCGCCAAACCGTGCTGTTCCACCAACGCCCCGAGCCGGCCCAACAGGTTGCTGCTGCGCGCCTGGCGCAACAGCAAGTCAAATTGCAGCGGCGTCCAGCTGCGCATGCACGGCGGGTTGCGCAGCGCTTGAATCACCAGGTCACGGTCTTGATGGGGCATGCCGGCGATTTTGGGGGTTAGGCCCGGGCCGGGGCCTTCGCGTTGTGCGAACGTTGTGCGAACGTTGTGCGAGCGTTGTGCGGGCGCGCGAATCTTCAGCCGTGCACAGCGGCAGTGCGCGAAAGTTCGTCGAACACGGCCATCGCCTCATCAAGCTGGCTGTAGGTGAACCCGTAGGTGTCGCAGGCGTCGACGAGATCCGCCAGCAAGCGAAAACCTTCCCGGCCGTAGACGTTGTAGTTGAAGGTTTGCCCGATCAGGGCCATGAAAGCGCTGGCCTTGGGCAAGGGTGTCAAGCGGGCCGGAGAACCCGCGACGTAATTGGGAAGAATCAGCCAGCGCGGTTTGGCGCGCTCATCGGCTTTGGCCAAAGTGTCTGCCGGTGGGCGGACGTGGCAGACGGTGCCCTTGATCGTGTCGGTGACCGGTGGGCTGAAGGCAGCCTGCGGCGCATACGCGCGAATCACGTCGATAGATTGGTTCTTCAGGCTGATGGGGCGCGGCAGCGGCAGCAGCAGCCCAGACTCGGGTTGCAAAAGCGCCAGTTCGTCGGACAGCAAACGCCAACCCCTGAAAGCCAGCGCGGCGCACAAGGTGCTCTTTCCTGAGCCGGAAGGTGCCGGCAGCAGCACCGCAAGACCGTCACGTTCCAGCACCGCCGCGTGGATGGTGAGGTACTGGTCGCACAGCGCCGACATGCAGAAGTTCAGCCCCCATTCCAGCATGGGGAAGCCCTGGTCGCTGGGCAAGGGCGTGAACGGGCGCTCGCCGTCGACGCTGAAAAGCACCTGCGGCTCGAACCAGCGGCGCACGCCGAGCGGTGGATCAACCCTGACGTGGAAGTCGGTGAACGCGTCGTCCCCCAGCAGTGGATGCTGGGCGTAGTGCAGGTGCACACCCTTCACGACAGCCGTCACCGAAGACCGTATCCGCGCTGCAACGGGACCCGTCCGAATCGAGACCCCCCCCGTACGCATGCGCTGCCGCAGGTCTTCAAAGGGAACGTCAGAAACGATCAAGTGGTTCTGCTCTGAACGAGGCCGAATAGTTCCAGGTTGTCGAGAATCTGGTGCAAGGCCTGCAGTTCCTGAGCCTCACCATCTACGCAAGCATCGGACTCTGCCTCGACATCACCCAGCACAGAGAGAAGCTCCAGGCATGAAAAGAACTGTCCCTGCTTCTCTCGGAGTGCGAGCAGAACAGCACTGGCCGCCGGGCTCAGCGCATGGGTACCGCCCGAAGAGCAAGAGAACACCACCATGTCGTCGCCCCAAACCCGCGAGTCGAACGACTCAGGCGGCGAGACCGACCAGCGCCTTTCGAGCAAAGCCAATCGAGGTCAAGTCTTGCCGAACCACGTAGAGCGGAGATAGGCGTTGACTTGTATGATGTTCCATCCGCCACCTGGAACGCCGGGCACAGGGTAATTGGCACCGCCTACCGACCCCACGGTTGCCCAGATGTCAGACAAGTTCTGGGCACTCAACACTTCCTTAGGCGTCACGCCACCAAGCCGGTTCAATTCGGCCGCCGCCACGTTCCTGGCGAGTAGGTCTCGCTCACCGGTACCCGCCGCGAACCTGATGACTTGCCGCAAAGTAGGCGAGTCGGTGTTAGTCCATGTCGAGCGCAGCGGCAGCGCTCTGGTCTCGGAAGACGGAACAAGCATGGTGTAAAGACCGACAAACGGCTGTCCGCCGAAATTGGCCAAATAGGGAGGTGTGCTTGTCGTAGCGGAATTGTCATAAGCCCGCTTCATACCCGCCGGCCCCATGTTATCGATACAAACAGACCCGGGCGCGCGGCTGGTCAGCGCATTTGCCTGAAAAGATGCCAAGGCAGATGGCGAACGACATGGCGGCACATCAACCCCAAACGCCAGCACCGGCCGACTCATCACCGTCAACAACACCGGCGAAGCCCCGATGCCCGCCTGCAGCAAACGCCGGCGCGAAGAGGACTTCGGCGCGGCGACACCGGCCTGCTCGGCAGCCGTTGTGATGTCGCTTGTCTTGTCGGTTTGCATGCTCGTGCGCTTTCTTTGGGGGTACGGGAAAATTATAGGTAGCAGGGGCTTTTGCCTACACCCTCAGTCGCGGGGGAATCAGGCACCAAGCTTGTGCCGTGTGCACGATTGATGGCCTCCACCGCTCGCTCGTGCAAGCCCGCGACGGCGGCAGATCTGTTTTTGCCATCGATACCCTTTGAGCGCCTGTGCGGTAGTGCACATTCAGTGCGGCACTTCGTGGCCCACCATTCGTTCGAGGGGGTTGGGACGCAGAAGGCGAGAAGCGGACACCGCGAGACAAGCCGCGCACCGATCGGGCGGGAGTGTGCAAAGTTGGACGCGCATCCACCCCTATGCGGATCTGGTTCCAAAGATCGGCATGAAATCTCAGTAAGCTGTCAGGCCGGTCAGAAGCCCGCTTTTTCGTGGGGTGCGTTGACTGCGCTTGGCAAACATTTGCATCGACCCTGTCGCATACACGCGGTTTTCGTGACGTGTCTGACAGTTTGGGCAGCACCCCCCTGAACACGGGGATTGCTGGTGCGTTTTACCGACTCGTACATTCGGCTGGCCTCGGCCTAAATCACTTGGGAAGGCAGCCAGTAAAGACCGCAACGTTTGAGCGTCAGGCCGCGACGCCCCGCTTGATCTCCTTGTACTTTTATCGTCCGCAATGCTGTCTGCGGGCCCAGGTTCCGCTTATCTCCTCAACATGATCCGTATCTTCAACCACTATGTTCACGGCGCCGCACTGCGCGGGATGCTGTTCGACCTGGGCCTGGTCCTGATGGTGGCTTTGGTGGCGGTCGGCATGCAGGTGGGCAGCGTCGACCAGGCGGTGCCTTTGGCGGGAAAGCATGTGGTGTCGTTCGCCGCTTGCTTGTTCGTGATCAACAGCGCCTCGGGCCTGTACGAATCCAAACAAGCGGGCACCGCGGCCCGTTCGGTGGCACGCGCCTTCGTGGTGCTGCTGGTGGCGCTGCCGCTGGCCTACGCCATCTTCGGGCTCTTGCCCGCCAGCTTCGCGAACCGCTCGTCGGTGCAGTTGTCGATGATGGTCGGCGTGGCCGCGCTGATCACGCGCCGGGCCTACCTGTCGCACTCGGCATCGGCTGCGGCAGCCCGCACCCGGATCCTGATCTTCGGTACGGGCCCGGCGGCCTTGGTGGTGGGCAACACGCTGAAGGCGGCTGATCCGAACGCCCACATCGTGGGCTATGTGGCTGGGCCGAACGAGCATGAACCGGCTGTTCTGATCCACGAAATACTGACGCTGGAAGGCACCTTGCCGGAAATGGCGAGGAAGCTGGGTGTCGATGAAATCGTGGTGGCACTGACCGAGCGGCGCGCCGGCAGCATGCCCTTGCGCCAGTTGCTGGACTGCAAGGTCTCAGGCACCAATGTTTACGACCTGAACACCCATTTCGAGAAGACGCTGGGCCAGATCCGCGTGGACTACCTCAGCGCGAGCTGGCTGATCTTCGGCGACGGCTTCAACCAGGGCGCTTTGCGCACCGCGATCAAGCGGGTGTTCGACATCTTCTGTGCGGCCGTCCTGCTGGTGCTTTCAACGCCGATCATGGCCGTGGCAGCAGTCTGCATCAAGCTCGAAAGCCCCGGCCCGATGCTGTACCGCCAGGAGCGCGTTGGACAGAACGGCCGCAATTTCAGCATTGCGAAGTTCCGCAGCATGCGCAACGACGCCGAGAAAGATGGCCGGCCGCAATGGGCGCAGGCCAACGACGCACGCGTAACCCGGGTGGGTGCCATCATTCGCCGCCTGCGCATCGACGAGTTGCCCCAACTCATCAACGTGCTGCGTGGCGACATGAGCCTGGTGGGTCCGCGCCCCGAACGGCCGTTTTTCGTCGAACAACTGACGCAAGAAATCCCGTTCTACGCGCTGCGACACAGCGTGAAGCCCGGCGTCACCGGGTGGGCGCAGGTGCGCTACCCGTACGGCGCGACGGTGGAAGACTCCCAAGAGAAGCTGCAGTACGACCTGTACTACGTGAAGAACCACACCCTGTTCCTCGACCTCGTGGTCTTGATGGAAACGGTGGGCGTGGTGCTGACGGGCCGGGGCGCTCGCTGAAACCGCCGCGCCCGATGCGGTGGTCGATGCGGTGGTCGATGCGGTGGTCGATGCGTTCGTCGACGCGCGGGCCGTGCTGACCCCGGCGGTGGGTGAGATCGCCGTTTACGGCTACGCGTTGTCGATCGCAGCCCACGGCGCGTTCGCGGCCTACCTGCTGAAGTCCGGTCGGCTGGCAAGTGCCGACTCCGTTTCAAGGCGGGCCTTCATCGCCGCCTTGTTGGCCACGGCAGCGTGGGCCGCCGCATCCTGGATGGACGAACTGCGCCGGGTGGACCACCTGCCCGCGCTGGTGTCGGGTCTGGACCTCGTGCGCTACGGTGCCTGGTTCGTGTTCTTGCTGTGTTTCTTGCGGCAGGCGCATGCCGACACGCCTTCCGCTCGATCCGAAGCCGCGCCAGCGTCCGGCAGGAGCCTGCTGAGATGGGCCAGCTTCACGTGCCTGGCCATCGCTTTTGCTGTGCTCTTGCTGAAGCTGCTCGGCGGACGCGGCGATGAAGGCTTGTCGCGTTGGCAGGTGATCACGTCGCTGACGCTGCCGGTGTGCGGCTTGTTGATGGTGGAGCAACTCTTCCGCAATGCCAGCGAAGACTCGCGCTGGAACGCCAAGCCGGTGTGCCTGGGCTTGAGTTGCGTGTTTGCATTCGACATGTATCTATATTCGGAAGCGATGCTCTTCGGGCGCTTCGACGACGACGCCTTCAGCGTCAGGGGTGCCGCGCATGCGCTGGCGGTGCCCTTCTTGTTCATTGCTGCAAGGCGCAGCAAGAACTGGATCACACGCCTGCAGGTTTCTCGCGCGGCGGCCTTCTATTCCGCGACGCTGATCCTGGCCGGCACCTACCTGCTGTTCATGGCGGCCATTGGTTACTACGTGCGCTACTTCGGCGGCGACTGGGGCCGCGCGCTGCAGCTGGGCATGCTGGTGGCGGGCCTGGCGTTGCTGGGCGTGCTGGTGCTGTCGGGTTCCTTGCGCTCGCGCCTGCGTGTGTTTCTGGGCAAACACTTCTTAAGTTACCGCTACGACTACCGCGAAGAGTGGTTGCGCTTCACCGCGATGCTGTCGTCCAAGCGTTCGCCGCAGGAAATGGGCGAGCTGATCGTGCGCGGGCTGGCCAAGATGGTGGAAAGCCCCGGCGGCAGTTTGTGGACCCACAACGGCAACGACGGCGACTTCTCGCAATCTGCGGCCTGGAACGTGGCGAAGACGCCGAACACCGAGCCGGTGGATTCCTCGCTGTGCAGCTTCTTGCGCGAGAACGGCTGGGTGATCGACCTGGATGAATTCCGCGCCTCGCCTCGGCGCTATGGTGCGCTGGCCTTGCCGATCTGGCTGATCGGCACGCCCAACGGCTGGCTGGTGGTGCCGCTACTGGCCGGCGAAGAGTTGCAGGGCTTCGTGGTGCTGTCGCGGCCACTGGCCACCATCAAGCTGAACTGGGAGGTGCTGGACCTGATCAAGACCGCTGGCCGACAAGCCGCGGGTTATCTGGCCCAGATGCAGGCCACCGAAGCCTTGCTGGAAGCGCGCAAGTTCGAAGCCTTCAACCGCATGTCTGCCTTTGTGGTGCACGACCTGAAGAACATCGTCGCGCAGCTTTCGTTGATGTTGAAGAATGCGGAACGGCTGCACGACAACCGCGAGTTCCAGCAGGACATGTTGTTGACCGTCGAAAGCTCGCTTGAGAAGATGAGGCGGCTGATGTTGCAGTTGCGTGAAGGGGCCACACCCCCCGGAGGCGGCCGCGGCGTCGAGCTGGCACCGATCGTTCGCCGACTGGCGTCATTGGCCGAAGGGCAGGGCAGGACGCTGGAACTCGAAGAGGTCGAGCGTCTTTCCACCCGCGGCCACGACGACCGACTCGAACGCGTGCTGGGACACCTGGTGCAGAACGCGCTGGACGCCACACCGACCGCTGGGCGGGTGTGGATCAGGGTCACCCGGTACAGCGGACAGGTCAAGCTGGAGGTGGGCGACACGGGCGCAGGCATGACCGAAGACTTTGTTCGCACAAAACTCTTTCGGCCCTTCAACACCACCAAACACAGCGGCATGGGCATCGGCACCTACGAGAGTTTCCAGTACATCCGTGAGCTGGGTGGCAGTCTGAGCGTGGACAGCCACCTGGGTTCGGGCACCACCATCACGGTGCTGCTGCCGCTATTCGAAAGCCAGCGCGGCTCTGACCTGATGCCACTGGGCCCACGATGAGGTGCCGACATGGCTAGTGGCACCCCTCCGCTGCTGATCGTCGAAGACGATCTGGCGCTGCAAAAGCAGATCAAGTGGTCGCTGGACCGCTTCGACACCGTCACGGCCCACGACCGCGAGAGCGCGCTGTTGCAGTTCCGCCGCCACCAGCCGGCTGTTGTCACGATGGACCTGGGCCTGCCGCCCGACCCGGATTCGGTGTCGGAAGGCTTCAAGCTGCTGGAGCAGATGCTGGCCATCGACCCGACCGTGAAAGTCATCGTGCTAACGGGGCAGAACGACCAGAACAATGCACTGCGCGCCGTGGCGCTGGGTGCCTACGACTTCCTGGCCAAGCCCTTTGAGCCGGACGTGCTGACGCTGACCATCGAACGCGCCTGGCGCCTGCACGAGCTACAGGCTGAAAACAGGCGGCTGCAGTCGCTGCATCAGCCCGATGCACTTTCGAGCCTGATCACGCGCGACAGCGAGATGATGCGCATTGCACGCACCATCGAACGGGTGTCGAGCAGCGACGCCACGGTGTTGTTGCTCGGCGAAAGCGGCACCGGAAAAGAGGTGCTGGCGCAAGGCGTGCACGCATCCAGCAAGCGCACGGGTCGGTTTATCGCCATCAATTGCGCCGCCATTCCTGAGAACCTGCTGGAGAGCGAGCTTTTTGGCTACGAGAAGGGCGCGTTCACCGGTGCCACCAAGACCACGCCCGGCAAGTTCGAGACGGCCCACAACGGCACGCTGATGCTGGACGAGATCGGCGACCTGCCGCACACCTTGCAGGCCAAGCTGCTGCGCTTCCTGCAAGAGCGCACGGTTGAACGCCTGGGCGGGCGCAGCGAGATTCCGGTGGACGTGCGGGTGGTGGGTGCGACGCACCAGGACCTGAAGGCTTTGATCGCACAGGGCAGGTTCCGCGAGGACTTGTATTACCGGCTGGCCGAAATCGTCATCAAAATCCCGCCGCTGCGCGCGCGCCACGGCGACGCGGCCTTGCTGGCCCATGCCTTTGTGCGGCGCTTTTCACTGGACCAGCGCCGACCCGGCTTGAGCTTTTCCGACGACGCGATACGCGCCATCGAACAGCATCCCTGGCCCGGCAACGTGCGTGAGTTGCTGAACGCCATCAAGCGGGCGGCCATCATGTCGGAAACCGACCGCCTGACTTGCGAGGATCTGGGGCTGCCGAGCCCGCAGGCCGCGCCAGAAGGCGCAACGGCTTCAGACCTGGACTTGCGCGCCGTCCGCGAAGTCGCCGAACGGCAAGCCATCATCGCGGCGCTGGCGCGCAGCAACGACAACATCGTCAGGGCGTCCGAACTGCTGGGCGTGAGCCGACCGACGCTGTACGACCTGATGAAGCGGCTGTCGATCAAGTAGGGCACCGACACACGCACCGATACAGGCACCGAGACAGAGACAAAGACAAGCATCCGTCAAACGGAGACACAGGGAGACCAAAGAGATGAGCATCCAGGTATCGGCCTTGCGCAAATCTGCGCTGCTTGCAGCCGTTGTCGGCGCTTTGCTGTTGGCGGGCTGCGGCGAGAAGAGCACGCAAGCCCTGGCCGAAGACGGCAAGGCCGCGTTGGCCAAGAAGGACTACAGGGCGGCCGTGCTGCAGTTGAAGACGGCACTCGACAAGGAGCCGCAGTCGGTCGAACTGCGTCTGCTGCTGGGCGAATCCTTGCTGGGATCGGGCGACGCGCCCGGTGCCATCGTCGAGCTCAACAAGGCCCTGGAGCAGAAGGCCGACCCAGAAAGGGTCACGCCACTGCTGGCGCGTGCCTTGCTGCGCACGGGCGAATTCAAGCGCGTGACACAAACCTACGCCAGCACCACGCTGCAAGACAAGGATGCACAAGCATCGCTGATGGCCACGGTAGCCGGTGGCTGGGCCGGCCAGGGTGAGCGCGACAAGGCCAACGCCGCGTTGAAGGCTGCGCTGGCCGCATCGCCCGAATACCCCCCAGTGGTCTTGCTGAACGCCCGCCAACTGGCCGGTACACGCAAGGTGGACGAGGCGCTCTCCGCGGTCAACAAGCTGCTGGAGCGCGACCCCGGCCTGGTGGACGCCTGGGTGCTGAAAGGTGACCTGCTGGCCAGCGGCAAACGTGATGCTGCGGGCGGACAAGCCGCCTACCGCAAGGCGCTGGAGGTGGACAAGACCACGGTCGGCGCGCACTTCGCGCTGATCAACATGTTGCTGCGCACAGGTGATGTGGCAGGTGCCAAATTGCAGGTCGAAGCCTTCAAGGAGGCGGCTCCAAAGAGCCCGCTTGTGGCGTTTGTCGAAGCGCAACTGGCTTACGCCGGTGGCGAATACGCCAAGGCCCGCGAAATCAGCCAGCAACTGATGCGTCAAGCACCCAACAACGTGGGGGTGCTGCAACTGGCAGCCACCATAGCCTTGCAGGGGCGCGAGTTGATCCAGGCCGAGACCTTGTTCAGCAAGGCCTTGCAGATCGCGCCCGATTCGAGCACCGCTCGGGTCGGTTTGGCGCGGGTGTACCTGCAACTGGGGCAGCCGGCGAAGGCACTGAGCACGGTCAAGCCGGTGGTGGCCGAAAACCCCGACGATGCGGAAGCCCTGGCCCTGGCCGGCGACATCCAGCTGACCTTGGGCGACGCGGCGGCGGCGGAATCGATGTACAGCCGAGCCTCGAAGATCGCACCCGAAGACACCCGCCTGAAGACGGCGCTGGCCATGACGCACATGGTGCGCGGCGACGCGGACACGGCTTTCGCTGAATTGAGTGCAGTGGCCGCTGCTTCAGACAATACCGTAGCCGAACAAGCCAGCTTTGCAGCGCGGCTGCGTCGGCGCGAGTACGACCTGGCTTTGGCCGTGGTCGACCAGATGGCCAGGAAGAAGCCCGAAATCGCTATGCAAAGCGAGTTGCGCGGCCGCGTGTATCTGGCCAAGCGCGACTATGTGCAAGCACGCAAGGCCTTCGAAGAGCAACTCAAGGCCGACCCGAAGGTGTTTGCAGCCACGTCGAATCTGGCGGCACTGGACTTGTTGGAGCGCAAGCCCGCAGACGCACGCAAGCGCATGGTGGCGGCCATGCAGGACGACCCGAAAAACGTCTACGCCATCCTGGCCGTGGCGCAACTGGACACGGCCGCAGATGCGCCCCTCGACGACATCCGCAAGCTGCTGACGCAAGCCATTCAGGTGGCACCACAGATGCCCGAGCCGCGTCTGCAGTTGATTGCGCTGACGCTGCGCAAGCGCCTGTACAAGGACGCTTTGGTGGCTGCGCAGGAGGCAGCCGCAGCCTTGCCCAACGACAAGGCGGTGATGGACGCCGTGGGCCGCGCGCAGATGGAAGCGGGCGATGTGGAACAGGCCATCAGCACCTTCCGCAAGATGGCCGGTGCGTCGAACAATTCGGGCCTGGCCTACACGCGGCTGGCCGACATCTACCGCGTCAGCGGCAAGCGCGAACTGGCCGAGTCTTCGCTGCGCAAGGCGCTGGAAGTCGAGCCCGATCTGGTGGCCGCGCAGGTGGCGCTGGTGGATCTGCTGTTCACGGCGAACCGCAAGAACGAAGCACAAGACCTCATCAGGCGTCTGCAGCGTGAATCACCCAACGCGGCGCTGGGCTACAGCCTGGAGGCGGCCTTCCACCTGCGCAACAAGTCGACTGACGCTGCCGTGGCGGCGTATCGCACCGGCCTGGCGAAGACCCGTTCACCCGCCATGGCTTCGGCCTTGCACCGCGTGCTGATGCGCAGCAACCAGGTGGCGGAAGCCGACCGCTTTGCGGCATCCTGGCTGAAGGACAACCCCAAGGACGCCAACTTCTCCTACCAGGTGGCGGAAGCCGCGCTGGTGCGCAAGAAGTACCCCGAGGCGGAGTCGCGACTGAAGGACTTGCTGGCCCAGAACCCCGACAACGTGCTGGTGCTGAACAATCTGGCGCATGTCTTGATCGCTCAGGGGAAAGATGGCGCCTTGCCCTTGGCGCAAAAGGCCAGCGACCTGGCGCCCGACAACGGGGCGATTCTTGACACGCTGGCTTCGGCACAGGCGGCGGACAAACAAATGGACAAGGCACTGGCCACCCAGAAGCGCGCGGTGGAATTGGCACCAGACTCTGGCGAGCTGCGACTGAATCTGGCCGAGTTGGCCATCAAGGCAGGTGACAAGTCGTTGGCCCGCACCGAACTGACGCGCCTGAAAGAGCTGGGCGCGAAGTTCAACCGACAAGAAGAAGTGACCCGGCTGCTGGGCACGCTGTGATGGCTGCAGACACGTGCCGCAGCCCGGCCATCAACCAGAAGGAAGACCCATGCCACTGAAAAACACTGCAACACCCTTTGCCTTGAGCGCCATCGCGGCCTTGCTGATCGGCTGCAGCGGTGCCGGGTCTGATACCGAGCAAGTCGCGGCGGCCAAGGTCTTGCTGGAGAAGAAGGACACCAAGGCGGCCGTCATTCAGCTGAAGAGTGCGCTGCAGGCGAATCCGAAATCGGGCGAAGCACGCCTGCTGCTGGGGAAGACCTTGCTGCAAGGTGGCGACCCGGTGGGGGCCATGGTGGAGTTGCTGAAGGCGCAAGAACTGCAGGTGGCCGACGACCTGGTGATTCCTGAAATTGCGCGTGCCATGCTGGCCGTGGGCGACAGCACCAAGCTGCTGACGCAGTACGCCACCACGGTGCTGAAGGGCGAGGTCGCGAACGCCGACTTCAAGACATCGTTGGCCTCGGCATACGCGGTGAAAAACGATCTGACCAAAGCCGGCGAAGCCCTGGACGAGGCCTTGAAGTCCAAGCCGGGCTTCGCACCCGCGGTCGTGATGCAGGCGCGCGTGAAGGCCGCTGGGGGTGATGTGGATGGTGCCATCGGCTTGCTGGACCAGGTGCTCGGCGCCGAAGCGGGCAACGAGCGCGCGGCGGTGCTGAAAAGCGAGTTCCTGCTGCTGGGCAAACGCGATGTGGAAGGTGCCACTGCCACCCTGCGCAAGGTGATGACAGCCAACGCCGAGGCCAACGGCGCCCGCGCGTCCTTGACCAACCTGTTGCTGGCCCAGAACAAGACGGCTGAAGCCAAGGCCGAGTTGGAACTGCTGAAGAAGGCCGCGCCCAACAACCCCGAAACGCTGCTCATCGAGGCGCAGATCGCCTTCAGTGAGGGCAACACCAAGCTCACGCAAGAGATCACCGAACGCCTGCTCAAAGGCATGCCCGAGAACCCGCGCGTGCTCGAGTTGGCGGGCGCGGCGGCGCTGCGCACGAAGAACTTCCTGGTGGCCGAGTCGCATCTGGCGCAAGCCCTCAAGTCGGCACCCAATGCGCCGCGCGCCCGTCTGCTGCTGACCCAGACCTACCTGCGTTCGGGGCAGCCCGACAAGGCGCTGGAATTGCTCAAGCCAGCGCTGGAATCGGGCAAAGCCGACGGGTTGACGCTGTCGCTGGCTGGCGAGGCTTACCTGCAGACCGGCGACAACAAGCGGTCAGAGGCCGCGTTCGCCGCGGCGCTGAAGGCTGCGCCAGACAACGCCGCCTTGCGCACTTCGGCCGCCATTGCCCAGGTGGCACGCGGCGACAGCAGCAGCGCCGCCATTTCGGCCCTGGAAAGTGTGGCCGGTGGCGACACCAGCACGCGCGGCGACCTGGCCTTGATCAGCGCCCGTCTGCGCCAGAACGACACGGCGGGCGCGCTGAAGGCCATCGCCGCCCTGGAAAAGAAGTCACCCGACCAGGCGCTGCCGGCACTGCTGCGCGGCCGTGTGCTGGTCCTGACCAAAGACATCCCAGGCGCAACGGCCAGTTTCGAGGCCGCCCTTGCCAAAGACCCGGGCTACTTCCCGGCCGTTGCCAGTCTGGCTGCGCTGGAGTTGGCGGCCGGCAAGCCAGAGAAGGCGCGTGAGCGTTTTGAAGCGCACCTGAAGGCACAGCCCAAGAGCTTCCAGGCCAAGCTGGCCTTGGCCGAGTTGCAAGCCCGCACGGGCGCCACCAGCGCGCAAGTGGCGGCCACGCTGCGCGAGGCCACCAAGATCAACCCATCGGAGCCGCTGCCCCACCTGACGCTGATACGCCGCCTGATCAGCGCGCGCGACAACGCCGGTGCCTTGCAGGCGGCGCAGGACGCGACGGCCGTTCTGCCCAACAACCTGGACATCATGGAAGCACTGGGCGAAGCCGAGATCAGCGCCGGCGACAGCCAACGTGCCATCTCCACGTTCAAGAAGCTGTCCAGCTTGCAGCCCAAAAACCCCATCTACCTGGTGCGCCTGGCCGACGCCTTCCGCGCTGCGAAGGACAACGCCTCAGCGAGCAGCAGCCTGAAGCGTGCGCTCGAACTGCAACCCGACATGACACCGGCACGTGGCGCGTTGATCGGCCTGGCCTTGATGGACAAGCGCCCGCAAGATGCCTTGGCCCTTGCGCGCGATCAGCAAAAGCGCAAGCCGGCCGAAGCTTCAGGCTTCCAGCTGGAAGCCGAAGTTCATGCGTCACAGAACAGTTGGGACGAGGCCGCCACCGCCTTGCGCACCGCTGTCAAGCTGGAGCCTTCGGCCAGCATGAATACCCGCCTGCACTCGGCATTGCTGGCCGGCGGCAAAGCGGCCGAGGCCGACCGGATGGCGGCGGACTGGACCAAGGCCAACCCGAAGGATTCGATCTTCCGCTTCTACCTTGGCGACGTGGCGATGGCCCGCAACGACATGGCCGCCGCCGAAACCCTGTACCGCGCGGTGCTTGAGCTGCAGCCCAACAACGCCTTGGCCATGAACAACCTGGCCTGGATGCTGGCCAGCCAGAACAAGCCCGGTGCCTTGGCCATGGCCACCAAAGCCAACGAGCTGCTGCCCGACCGTGCGCCGCTGGTGGACACGCTGTCGCTGGCCCTGGAAGTCGACAACCAGCTGCCCAAGGCCATCGAGGCGCAAGTCCGCGCCGTCAAGCTGCAACCCGACGACCCTGCGCTGGTGCTGCGACTGGGCAAGCTCTACATCAAGAGCGGCGACAAGACACGCGCCCGGGCTGAACTCGAGTCACTGGCCAAGCTGGGCGACAAGTTCCCGGGTCAGTCCGAAGTGACCAGGCTGCTGAAGACGCTCTGATGATTGCTGGCCTGCGGTACGGCACACACGGCATGAGAGGCGTCGTTGCAACGCGTTCGACGCCATGCCTTTCGCGGCGTGGCGTGCTGAAAACAGGCGCGGTGTGCGGCGCCTGGCTGGCAGCCGCCGGCCCTGCGTTTGGCGTCGATCTGGCAGACGTCATCGCGGCCAGCAAGGCCTCTGTGGTGCCGGTGGGCACCTTCGACGCCACGGGCAACCCGCGCTTCGCGTTCCGCGGCACGGGCTTCGTGGTCGGTGACGGCCGGCTCGTCGCGACGAATTTCCACGTCTTGCCGGAAGCTGCGGAAGGCAGCAGCCTCGCACAGATGGCCGTGGCCCTCACGCGGGCTGGCAGCACCGAAGGGCAAGCCCGAAGAGCCCGCGTCGTCGCAACCGACAGGCTGCGCGATCTGGCCTTGCTCGAAATCGAAGGCGCACCGCTGACACCCTTGAGCCTGGCTGAACCGGGTGCCGCCCGCGAAGGTCAGGGCATCGCGCTGATGGGTTTTCCGATCGGCGGCACCTTGGGGTTTTCAGTGGTCACGCACCGCGGAATCATCTCGTCCATCACTAAAGCGGCCTTGCCGGCACCGACTGCGCGGCGGTTGGACCCGCGCGCGGTGTCGCGCCTGCGCGAAGGCAATTTCGAGGTGCTGCAGCTGGACGCCACGGCGTTCCCGGGCAACAGCGGCGGGCCGGTGATCGATGCCACGACCGGACGCGTGCTCGGCATCGTCAACCAGGTGCTGGTGCGCGGAAGCCGCGAAACGGCGCTCACCAACCCGACGGGCATCACGTATGCGATACCGATATTTCTGTTGCGCGAACTGATGCAGGAACTGGCTCGCGAAAAGGCCACGCCCGCGGCGAGCAATCCACGCTGATTCGTGGGCCCATCGGCGGGCTGGGTTGGTCAGACCTTGTAGTAGCTGCGATACCACTCGACAAAGCGGACCACACCCGTTCGCACATCGGTCGCCGGGCTGAAACCGACCCACTCGCGCAGCGCGTCGACATCGGCATGGGTGGCCGGCACATCCCCGGCTTGCATCGGCAGCAGGTTCATCTGCGCCTTCATGCCCAGCGCGTCTTCCACGCAGGCGATGAAGTCCATCAAGGCCACCGGCTGGCGGTTGCCGATGTTGAAGACGCGGTAAGGCGCGTGGCTGCTGGAGGGGTCGGGGTTGTCGGACCGGAACCCCGGGTTCGGCTCGGCCGGCCGGTCGAGCACACGCACCACGCCTTCGACGATGTCTTCCACATAGGTGAAGTCGCGCTGCATGCGACCTTCATTGAAGACGTCGATGGCACGGCCTTCCAGGATCGCGCGTGTGAACAGGAACAGCGCCATGTCGGGCCGCCCCCACGGGCCGTACACGGTGAAGAAGCGCAGCGCCGTGGTCGGCAAGCCGTACAGATGGCTGTAGGTGTGCGCCATCAACTCATTGGCCTTCTTGGTGGCCGCGTACAGACTGACGGGGTGGTCGACGCTGTCGTGCTCGGCGAATGGCATCTTGGTGTTGCCGCCGTACACGCTGGAGCTGGACGCATAAACCAGATGTCGCACGGCAGTGTGACGACAACCCTCCAGCACATTCATGAAGCCGACCAGGTTGCTGTCGACGTAAGCGTTGGGGTTCTTCAGCGAATACCGAACCCCGGCTTGCGCCGCAAGATGCACCACGCGGTCGAAACGCTCGGCGGCAAACAAGGCGGCCATGCCCTCACGGTCGGCCACGTCGAGCTTGAAGAATCGAAAGCCCGGGTGGGCGCGCAGTTGCGCCAGGCGCGCGTGTTTGAGCCCGACGTCGTAGTAGTCGTTGAGGTTGTCGATGCCGACCACCTCGTCGCCCCGCGCCAAGAGCCGCAGCGCGGTGAACAGACCGATGAAGCCGGCAGCGCCGGTGAGCAGAACTTTCATGCAGGGAAGCGTCGCCATACGACGCGGGGTGCGCCATGAAACGATTCTGCACGCCCAGATCGGTCGTTTCAGACCCCGCGTGGCATCGCGTTGCAGGCGGGTGCGCAGTGTTCACGGCTTGGTGCAAGGGCTGCGGGTGCTGCGGCGCGGGGCGCGGTCGTGGCGCGGTCGTGGCGCAAAATCAAACGATGCATACCGACCGCCTGCCACCTCTGCCGGCCTCTTCCTGGACCGATGAACAACGAGTGGGGGCCGAGGAAATCATCAAGGGCCCGCGCGGCGCACTCGTCTCGCCCTTTGTGCCCTTGTTGCGCAGCCCCGAGTTGATGACCCATGCACAGCGCTTGGGCGAATACCTGCGCTACCGCAGCGCCATCGGGCAGCGGCTGTCTGAACTCGCCATCCTCATCACGGCACGCGCCTGGTCGCAAGCTGTGGAATGGGCGATCCATGTGCCGATCGCCATCAAGGAAGGCATCGGCGCCGAGGCCATCGCGTCCATCGCCCTGGGTCAGCGGCCCTCGCAGTTGCTGGAAGACGAAGCCTTGGTCTTCGACTTCTGCACCGAACTGCATCGCAACAAGTCGGTCAGCGACAGCACCTGGGCGGCGGCAAGCAGCCGGTTCGGCGAACAAGGGGTGGTGGACCTGATCGGCATCAACGGCTACTACACACTGCTGTCCATGGTGATGAACGCGGCACGCACGCCCGTACCCCGCATGGATGCGCCCGCGCTGCCTGATCTGCCCGATCCACCTTTCGCGCCGTCGTCGTGGGCTCGATGAACGCGATGCCCAAGCCGGCCCCCAAGGCCCTGGCTTTCGACGTGTTCGGCACGGTCGTCGACTGGCACGGCGGCATCAGCGCCGAAGTCGCTGCGCTGGCGGCGCGCCACGGGGTTTCGCTGAACGCGGCTGACTTCGCCAGAGACTGGCGTGCCGGCTACCCCGTCGCCATGGATCGCGTGCGGCGCGGCGAACTGCCGTGGCTGCACATCGATGCCCTGCACCGCATGATCCTGGATTCGATCGTCGACCGGTACGGCCTGAACGGCTTGAGCGAAGCTGACCGTGCGGATCTGAATCTGGCCTGGCACCGCCTGCCGGCCTGGCCCGATGCCGTGCGGGGCCTGCAGCGGCTGAAGGCGCAGTTCACGATCACCCCGCTGTCGAACGGCAACTTCTCGCTGCTGACGGCGATGGCAAAAAGCGCGGGCCTGCCCTGGGACTGCGTGATCTCGGCCGAACTCTTCCAGCACTACAAGCCCGACCCCGAGACCTACCTGGGCTGCGCGCGGCTGCTGGGCCTGCAGCCCGCCGAAGTCATGATGGTGGCCTGCCACCCCGGCGATCTGCGCGCCGCCCAGCGGTGCGGGCTGCAAACGGCCTACGTTTCGCGGCCGCTTGAAAACGGCGCGGGGGGCGGAACAGGCACCGAGCCGACACCCGTGGTGGCCGGGGAATTCGATTGGGTCGCAGACAGCTTCGAGCAGCTCGCCGATTGTTTCACCCCAAGCAGCTCGTGATGCCGCAAACGCCGGACGTGGGCGACCCGGCTGCGGTCGGCGTGCATCTCATCGTCGACCTGTTCGGGGCCTGCCGCCTCGACGACGAGGCGCTCATGCGCAGCACCTTGCAGGCATGCGTGAAGGCCGCCGGGGCGACGCTGCTGCATCTGCATCTGCACCGCTTCACCGAGCACGGCGGCTTGTCGGGTGTGGTGGTCTTGGCAGAAAGCCACATCGCCGTTCACACCTGGCCCGAAACCGGGTTCGCGGCCTTCGACCTCTTCATGTGTGGCCAAGCCGATCCACGTCTGGCCTTGCCGGCCTTGATGGCCGCCTTCGAACCGCAAGACGTATCGCTGCGCGAGATTCAGCGCGGCCCCAAACTGTCGGCCTGACATGGACCCGCTGAACACCCTGCAATCTTTGGGCTTCGAATGGCCCACGCCCGGCTACCTTTTTGGCGCGCTGTTGTTCGGCGTGCTCGGCATAGTCGCCTGGCGAAGTGGAAAGCAGCGCGGTCGACCCACGACGCGCTGGTTGGGACTGGCCTTGATGCTCTACCCCTATCTGGTGTCGACGACCTGGGTTTTGTATGCGGCGGGCTTGGCACTCTGCGCAGGCATCTGGCTCGACCAGCGTTGACTGTCTCGGTCGGCGGGCCGCGGTGAAGCTGTGTAAACAAGGCAGCAGCCGGTCATCGGGACCGGGCAGCGGCACGTTGAACGGAACCGAGTCCAATTCCGGACGCCACCCGGTGCATCGCCATGACTTCTTCCCGACGCAAGCTGATCCACATGTCTCTTGGGCTCTTTGCGGGGTCTGCGCTCACGGGCTGCATCGTCGTTCCAGCGGGCCACCACCGGCAGGGCGGCGGTGGCGGTGGCGGTGGCGGTGGCGGTGGCGGTGGCGGTGGCGGGGGAAGTATCCAGCAGGACAACGACTT
>Ga0105046_10005918_pt1 | contig 19289 bp, 6 predicted proteins | sample MAT03_FD_78385 | JGI IMG/M metagenome (GOLD analysis project Ga0105046, IMG submission 78385) | Freshwater microbial communities from Lake Fryxell liftoff mats and glacier meltwater in Antarctica - MAT-03 (megahit assembly) | ecosystem: Environmental > Aquatic > Freshwater > Ice > Liftoff... | reverse complement strand
GCCAAACACCCTGAAGGAAGCGGAATTTATCCGGCAACGCATGGAGCAAAAAAAATTCAAGGCCCGGCTATTTACCGGTTTCGGCGCGTCGGAAGAAGTGTTCAAACACTTCGCGGATTCCATATCTGCCGCCAGCGCCTCAGCGCGGGTGCTGCATTTGGCGACGCACGGCTATTTTTTCCCCGACCCGGAAAGCATCGCCAGGCCCGGAAAGGGCAGATTGGGCGACGAACCGGTTTTCAGGACCAGCGAACACCCGTTCCTGCGCTCGGGCCTCGTATTGGCCGGTGGCAACCACGCCTGGCAAACGGGCAAGTCCTTCAAAGCGGGCATGGAGGACGGTATCCTCACAGCCTACGAGATCAGCGCGATGTCGCTGCCGAACACGGAACTGGTGGTGCTATCGGCCTGCAAATCGGGCCTGGGCGATTTGTCGGGTAACGAAGGGGTGTATGGGTTGCAGCGGGCGTTCAAAATCGCCGGAGTGCAATACCTCATCATGAGCCTGTGGAGCGTGCCGGACAAAGAGACAAGAGAATTGATGTCGGCGTTCTACCGCAATTGGCTGGACGGGAGCGTGCACATCCCAACGGCTTTCCGGAGCGCGCAACTGGAGATGAAAAAGAAAAACCGGGATCCGGAGACCTGGGCGGGGTTTGTGTTGGTGCAGTAGTCGCGCATCCCCACTCTTCCCTAAATATCTCCGCCCCCTTTTCAACCTCCACCTCCAAAATCCGCCTCCACCTCCGCCCGAAGCTCACCGCTTTTCGCCACCTGTTCAATACCCGCCGCCAAAACAGCCGCTTTTTTCAGTCCGACGAACTCCAGTTGCGGCTTCATACGGTTCAGGCATCAGGTCTTAGGAACGGTGTACATTCAGCCCTGAATCAGAAAATTGACTCGGATATTCGGCAAAGTCTTCGCTTTGCCCTAGAAGCATAAAAAACGGCTACTTTTGCGAGCGCCGATAAACGCAAACCGGAAAGCATGCGAAAAGATTAATACCGTTTTAAACAACTACAACTCGTCCATGAATTTTCGACAAAATCTTATTCTCTTCTTCCTGTGTATAGCCGCCAGACCGCTATCCGCCCAACAGGCCGCCAATCCCAAAACCGCCCTCCTGCTGGGCCGCTGGGAAGTGCGCTCCTATTCGGAGCAGGGCGTGCCCATGGATAAAAAACAAGCAGCCCGCCCCCAGGTGGCGGTGTATGAACACATCCGCAGGCAGCTCGCCCTCGGCTGGTACGGCTACATCGACTACGAAGACCTGAGCCGACGCGAATCCCGCGCCTCCTGACGTTGTACATTCCGGAAGAAGCGGAGATCGTGGAATTGGTCAAAACGCCGTTTACCATTCCCTGAAACAAGGCGATTGTGTAACTTTGTATCCTTTGTCGTGAATTTTTAACTTAATGAGACATGCGCCTGATCCAACATAAAAAAGAAGCTTATTGGTTTTACTGGTACCTCTCCAATTTCTACGACAAACTCGTCAATCCCCTGTTCTGGACGCCGCGCATGCGCGATCAGTCGCTGGAACTGGCCCAACTCAACGACCCGGCGCTTACGGTGATCGACGTCGGTTCGGGCACGGGCTTTACCACCCAGGGGATTGTAAGGCACGTACCGGCCAAACAGGTCACCTGCGTGGACCAGAGCCCTCACCAGATGGCCAAAGCCAAAGCCAAAACCGATCTGCAAAACTGCAGCTTCCAACTCGGGGACGCGGAAAACGTCCCGTTTCCCACCGACCACTTCGACCGCTACGTGTCGGCCGGCAGCATCGAGTACTGGCCCGACCCGCAACAGGGCATCGCCGAATCCTACCGGGTGATCAAGCCGGGCGGCGTGGCCCTGATGATCGGCCCGCTGGAACCGGAAAACGCACTGGGCCGCTGGGCGGCCAATACCTGGATGCTTTTTCCGAAAGAACAGGAGTACCGCGACTGGTACGCCAAAGCCGGTTTCACCGATATTCAGAGCCGCTACGTGCGCCCGCAGTGGTTTCGCGGCAAAGCCGAATACGGCATCGCCATCGCCGGACGCAAGCCCGCGCCCGGAACATCTCCGGCCGCTTCGGCCATGCCGCTTCCGCCGGCCTCGGATGAAAAAATGTCGTTCGGACGCCGCCTGCAACTGTTGTGGCGGATCGTGGTGGGCTCGACGGCGGGTTTTATTTTTATACCAGCCGCTTTGATCGGCTATATCAGCCAGTCAACTATGGAAAAAGACGTACCGGAAGAATACCGCGAGGGCCTGAATAAATATCAGGTCGGCGTGCTGCTCGGGACCGGCATGGTGTTGTTCGTTCTGATCTGGTGGATATTTCGTTGACCCGCAACCATGAACGATCTGAACCAACGCATCGGCAATTTTTACGACCGTTCCACGCCGGTCTGGCTGGATACCTGGGGCGAACACATGCACCACGGCCATTATGGCGCAGACGGCAGGACGCGAAAAGACCACCGGCAGGCGCAACTCGATCTTATCGAAGAAATGCTGCGCTGGGGCGACGTGGGCCACGCAAAACGTATTCTGGACGCCGGCTGCGGCATTGGCGGCAGTGCGCGCTACCTAGCGAACCGTTTCGATGCCGCAGCCCTGGGCCTGACCCTCAGCCCGGTTCAGGCGGAACAGGCCCGTCTTTATACCGGCCGGGCCGGGCTAAGCGAACGCGTACAATTTCAGGTGCGCGACATGATGACCCTGGGCGCAGCCGACGGCCCCTTCGACCTGGTCTGGTCCATGGAAAGCGCCGAGCATATTGCCGACAAACCCTTGTTGTTCAAACTTTTTTATGAATCCCTGGCCCCCGGCGGACGTTTTCTAATGGCCACCTGGTGCCACCGGCCCGTTCCGCCGGAATTGGACGGCCGCGAGCAAAATCTGCTGGAAAAAATCTACCGTTTGTACCATTTGCCGCCCATGGCGCCGCGCGGATCTTTGGTGGAATACGCCCGGGCCGCCGGTTTTAACAGTGTTCAATCGGCCGATTGGAGCGCCTCCGTGGCGCCGTTTTGGAAAGCGGTCATCGGTTCGGCGCTGCGTTGGCGCAGCATCGGCCCCTTGTTGCGCGCCGGTTGGCCCACGATCAAAGGAGCCTGGGCCATGCGGTATATGACCAAAGGGTACCGCCTCGGGCTGATCGAATTTGCGGTTTTGCAGGGGCAGAAACCTGTTTGGGAAAAGGTTTAGAGGGGTTTAGAGGGTTTAAGCCTCGTAAGGTGTTCCGCCCATTCTCCTCCCATCCCCAAGCACCGCATCTGGTCTTTTGACCTGAGGAGGCGCTGCGTTTGGGATGGAACGGTAAAGGACAGGAACACCTGACAAGGCTTAAAAGTGTGGCAGATCGACCTGGCGTTTATTTTGGAAACGGCCTGATCTCAAGGCCGCAACACCACCAATTTTCCCACTTCCCGCTGCCCCTCCGCCATCACTTGCAAAGTATACACGCCTTCCGGTATGCCTCCCAGCCGTAACCGGAACTCGTTTACCCCATGGGTGCCGGCAAGCCGCTCCGTTTGCAACAGGCGCCCGGCGGCGTCCAGCAATTGCAACGTCGCCTCGCCGTTCGTTTCCAGTTGGAATAATACCTGTGTTTCCTCCGAAGCCGGATTGGGCGAAATCTGCATGGACCCGAACAGTTTGAGCTGCGCCTCGCTCCGTTCTTCCGACCGCTCCGCCAGGTCCCGGCGGTGGTCGGCAGGACAGGTTTCCGCCCGGTACCAGTGCACATTATCCTGCGCGTTGATATTTTTGGCGATAAACAGCCCGGTCATAATCGTGGGCGCGGTGACAGAGGCTTTTTCCAGGCGCAGGTCTTTCAGGGTGTAGATCATGGCCGAAATGTCGGCGCTCCGGTCGACCGTCACGTTTTCGCCGGCGAAGCATTGTACCGCCCAGGCGTTTCCGGGGTTGAAATCGGTGGTTTTCGCGATGCTCATGCCCTTGGTGACCCTCAATTCGGTATTCTGGGCGAATAACACCCTCGCGCCGTCCTTGACGGTCAGTTCTTTGATACGTACGACGGATTGCCCCGAGAAGGTGACCGTAGCGTTGATGCCGACGATCACATTGCCGTAACTGCCCAGGGTCAGGATTACCGGCGCGCTGTTGTTGGGAATATTCACATTGTTGTTGCTGGGCCCCAGGTTGTATTGAAAGTTAGGTAAACTGCTTGAAACGGGTCCGGTATAAACCGTAGTCGCCTGGCTGCCGCCCGTTAATTCGAGGATGGGCGCTTTTACGAAGGTATTGGGCGCCGTGACCGTCGTGCCAAGTTGCAGCCGCACTTTTTTATTGGCATTCACCACCCCGACGCCGCCGGATTGAACCTTGTTCTGTTTCAGCAGCACGTCGTTCAAGCCGATGACGGTATAGGCATACACCAGATCCGGGTCGGCGGTTTTTTGCACCTCCACGCTGAAGGAACAGGATGCCTGGTTACTGGCGCCGCCGCTGATCGTGAAACTGTTCTGGGTAATACCGACCGGGAATGCCTGGCCGGAGGCCAGGCCGCTCGTTTGGGTGAGGGTAAAACCGCAGTTGTCGGAGCTCGTGACCGAGTAGTTGAAGATGGCGGAACAAGCGCCGGGGTCGTTCGGGATCACCACAGTATTCGGACAGAAGATCTCGGCAGCCGGCGCGCCGCTCAGGCCGGGGTCGGCGGCATCGATCAGGCCGTCGCAATTGTCGTCGTAGCCGTTGCAGATTTCTGTAGCGCCCGGATTGATGGAAAAATTGCTATCATCGCAATCCGTGTTGTCGGTCGAATGATACCATTCCTGGTAACAGGCTGTTACCGGTTGAGCCGGATTTCCGTAATTATCGCCATCGAGATCGAGGAAAAAGTGCAGTAGCGGCAAGCCGGTAAATCCGAACACCGTCGTATTGTTGGCAGGTTCGGCGTCAAAATCGACCGACCCGGATACCGTTATTTCGTTTACGCCGGGGTTGGATAAGTCGATTCCGGTAAAAGTAATTATCTCTACATAACCATTGTAAATCAGGCTGGTATTTTGAATCGGACCGTAAGTTCCGGTGTTCGCGCCGCTGACCTGGAGCATGACCGATGCCGCGCCGACCGGGATCGGAGCCACTCCCGCGTTGACTATCCAAACTTCCACGGTTTCATTGTTGTCCGGGGCACAGGCATCGGGCAGTGTAACCGTATAAAAGGCAAAATCTGGCTGCGGCGAAGAAATACAAATATCGAACAGAGCCGCTGGCGAATAGGAGGAGCCTACCCGCAGATAATACGTAGTACCGGGCACGAAATTCTCGTACAGGGTCGGATAAGCCGTTGGAAAACAACCTAAACTGGTCAACTGATTGCAGGGGCCGCTAAACAGTTCAAAGGCTTCAACACTCGGATAAGCGCTCGACCGGATATGGTCGATGGTGATAAAATAGCTCGGGCTGGTAGCTTCGAACGAATACCAGACATCCGCAATAAAATTACAATCGCTCAGCGCATTCGTCGGCAGGGTACTGAGGATGCTGCCGGTAACCGGGCTTCCGCAAGCTCCCGGCCAAACCGGCAGCGCGATCGCATCCGGGCACTCCTCATTGGCCGGCGCCGGGATGGTCAGTACGCACAGATCGAAGAAAGACGCCGAATTTTCGGCGCCGACCACCCGAATATAATAAGTTGTTCCGACAGTCAGATCGGCGGCCAGGATATACGAAATCGAGCCGGAGCAGTTGAGCTGCTGTAATACGGCACAATCACCCCGGTACAACTCCAGGCCCAGGGTCGAACTCCCGTATTTATAGGCAATATTTTGAATTTCAATGAAATGCGCAGCGCTTGTGGCCGTAAACTGATACCAAAGGCTCGTCCCGAACAAGCATTCAATAAGGATCGGGTCCTTCAAACCCGCAGTGGAGCCGCTCGCCGCTTGCGAACAGTTCAGATCAGGACTGGGCACGACCGTTTCCGCATTGATACAGTCGATATTAGGCGGCGGCGGCGGTAAGGTCCGGATGCACAGGGTGAACTCGTGCGCGTCGTGTTGCCGGCTGAACACCCGCAGGAAATAGGTAGCGCCCGTGGTCAATCCGCTCAACGTAAACGGGCTATTTGCGGCATATTCGAGACAGGCGATCTGGTTCAAATCCGTGCAGCCGCTTCCGCTGTACGCCTCCAGGCCCAGGGACCCGTTGCCAAGCAGGTTCGTGGTTGCCGTGAGTTCGATCACGTGTGCGTCACTGGCTGCCGTAAATTGATACCACATATCGTGGGTATTGTACCCTTCGCAGGAAACGGACGACTGGGTAGCGCCCAGCGTGGAGCCGGTATAGAGCAGGTCGCAGTCGAGTCCGGTATTAGGCTGGACTACCGTGGCCTGCAGGCAATCGTCGTTCGCGGGCGGTTCGGGCAGGGTACGAATACAAATCGTAAAATCTTTAAGATCGTTGACGCCGGCGTACAGTCGCAGGTAGTAGCTGTTTCCGGCGATTAAGTTTTGAGCGGTGTACGCCGCGCCGTATTCGTATTCGGTACAAGGCAGCACCACCGTCGTTGCTCCGCAGGCGCCTTCGAGTATTTCCAGGCCGAACATGTTAGTCAGGCTAAACGAATAGTTGAGGCCGGGCGCCGCGCCGATGTCGAAACGTTGTGAAGTACCGGTCGCCGTAAACTGGAACCAGACATCATTGGCCTCATTGCCGCTACAACCAGGAGCAGATTGGGTAGCGCCGTAGTTGGAAGCCACGAGCTGCGTTTGACAATTCAGATCCGGATTGACCGTCAAGGGCGTGGCCCCGGCGCATTCGTCGTTGGGCGGCGCCGGCATGCTGGTCACGCAAATGTCGAACGTAGTCGGCTGATTTTCAAAATGATAGGCCCGTAAATAATACGTAGCGCCCGGCGTCAGGTTCGTCAGCAACAATCGATTGTTCAGGTAAAAATTATAATACACGCCCATGCCCGTCAAGGCGCCGCAAATGCCGGAAAACGTTTCCAAATGGAGCGAATAAGAGGCGCCGGCTATATTATTCAAGGTAACCAGATGGTTGGCCTGCGTAGCGGTAAAGGCGTACCAAACGTCGTTGACCGGAAATGCGTTCTGGGAAAATGGCTGGGTCGGCGTCGGGTTGGCATTTTCCGTAGTGCCGAATACCGGCGTCACACAATTTTCATCCGGATAAACCGGTAACACGGTCGCTGTCGCGCAGGCATCATTGTCTGGCGGTGTCGGCGGGGAGCTCACGCAGATGCCGAAGGCAATGTTATCAACGGTTCCGGCCATTCGGATATAATAAACCGATCCGACGTTTAAATCCCCCACGGTCAGCCCAAGACCGTAGACCAGTTGGTCCCGGCAGGCCAGCAATTGCAGGTTGCCGCAGTCGCCGCCGTACAAAGCCAGGTTGTATTCCGTGTAGTCGTTTGTGATCGCTTCCCGCACATAGTCAATGATAATGGTATGCGCGCTTTGGAGTGCGGTGAAACTATACCAGACATCGTTGGCGTCGGTTCCGCAAATTACCCCTCCGGAGGGTCCGGCGCCATACGTAGTGCCGCCGATAACGCTGCAATACGGGCCCGGATCCACGTCGAGCGTCCGCGCGGCGGTACAAAGGTCGTTGGGCGGCGGAGGCACGGCATTCACGCACAGTTCGAAATTGTGGGCTGAGCCCAGGCCGCTGCTGACCCGAACATAATAGGTTTCTCCCGGCGTCAAATCGTTCAGGTAGACCGGTTCGGCGATGTACTGGCAGGCCAGGGAAGAAAACGTGAAGCAATCCTGGCTTTGTAGGACTTCGAAGCGCAGTGGTTCGCCGCCCAGGATGCCGATGGTATTGATAAGCTGTATCTGATAGACCGCGCCCGTCGCCGTGAATTTATACCAAACGTCATCGCCATAAATACAAGATTGCCCCCCAATCCCGTTGATCGCGCCCATTGTTGTACCGGCATTGACCACGTCGCATTGCTGGCTGTTATTTTGGATCAACTCGATCGCGCCGGCGCATACCTCATTGAGGGGAGACAGCGGCAGCGTTTTGACGCACAAATCGAAGGTATAAGCCGAGCTGTTGTTCGTCGGATAAACCAGGATGTAAACCGTTTCGCCGGGTTGCAGCGATTTTAACAAGCGCGGATACCCAAATCCAAAACTCCCCAATTCCTCCAGGTTATTACAGTCGGCGCCCCGGTAAATAATGGCGTTCAGCCCTTGGTCCGGGCCCAAAATCAAGCCGGCGCCGGGTATTTCAAAAATATGGCTGTTGCTGGTCGCGGTAAAAGTATACCAGACATCGGGCGAGGTGTAGGCTGGATCAAAAGTCGCGCCCAGCGTTGTGCCTGGATAGACGTTGTCGCAAACCAGGCCCGCATTTGGCAATATCGGAGTAGCCTGCCCGCATTGGTCGTTGGCCGGGGCCGGGGGGAAACTCGTGAGGCAAATGGTAAAATCATGCGCCTGGAGGGGTTTACTATGCACCCGGATATAATAGGTTTGCCCGGGCGTCAGCTGATGCAGCGCCTTGGGATTGGGCAGTTCCGCTGTACTGCAGTATAAACTGACCAATTGGCTGCAATCGCCGGCAAAAACTTCGAAATTCCAGGCGGAAGCCTCGCCAAAATGATCTTTTGTCTGCATCAGTTCCAGCAGGTAGGACTGCTCCGTGGCGGTAAACGTATACCAGACATCCCGGATTTCATCACCGAAACAGTCCGGCTCGGAAGCGGTAGCCCCCACCGTAGAGCCCGGCGCCGGCGCATCACAGGACAGGTCGGTATCCGGAATCAAAACCGCGGCGTCGGCGCAGGCATCGTTGGGCGGCTGCGGCAGGGCGCGGGTACATACAGAAAGATCCAACTGGACGTTCGGGGCCTCATACAAACGCAAATAGTAGGCAGCGCCCGGGATAAAACCCCCTTGCTCCAATGGATTATAAGGGTTCTGATTTTCGCAATAAACGGACGTGAGGTTGCTGCAATCGCCCGTGAGGATTTCATAGCCCCAAAAACCGGGATTAATACCGCCTGTATTGAAATCGAAGCGATATGTCTGGACGCTCGCCGTGAATTGATACCAGATGTCGTTGGCGGTATTACCGTTGCAATCCGGCAGAGACTGTGTGGCGGCCAGAATGGAAACGCTCAACAGGTCGACACAGCTCAGGTCGGAGTTGACGGGCAGGGGCAACGCCGTCGCGCATTCGTCGTTTACCGGCGGCGGCGGCGCAAGGACGCAGATATTGAAAGTGATCGGTGAAACGCTGGAATAGCCGACTATCCGCACCTTGTAAGCGGCTCCGGGGCTTAGGTTGGTAAATCTTGCATTTCCATTGTTATAAAGGTATACATCGTGTAAAAGGGTCAAATTGCTGCAGTCCGCAGTATACAAGCCGAGCACTACTTCACCCGGGAAGGAACCGCCGTTATTAATATCGGACAGGTAAATATCGTGGTTGGCCTGCGTCGCCACGAAAGAATACCAAACGTCCCCCTGACTATTAACTACGATGGGCAGGCTTGGAATAACCGTGGCATTCGCCGTAGTGCCGGCCACGGGAGCGCAGGCGGCGCCGACCTCCAGCGTAAGCTCGATCGCATCGGCACAGGCGTCGTTGAGCGGCGGCGGCGGCGGCGTGGTTACGCAGATTTTGAAATTGAGCGGCGTTGTGTAGGAACCGGAAATGCGCAGGTAATAGGTCTGGCCCGCCGTCAGCTCGCCGACGAGCAGACTGCCCCAGGGATTGAACGTATACCCCCAGCATTGCACGCTGGTCATGGTACCACAATTGCCCGTCAATAATTCCATCGATAAATTCGTGTTATAACCCGTTTCAACATCGGTAATGTATTGGAGCCCAATGTGATGCGCCGCTTGGGTGGCGCTGAACTGATACCAGACATCGCCATAGTTGACGAAACAAGCGGCCTCCGAAGCAGAGGAACTTCCGGCGGTCGTACCGGCGATGGGGTTGTCGCATCCCGGGTCGGCGGTCGGCGAAAGCACTACCGCGTTTGCGCAATCGTCGTTGGCTGGCGCGGGAACGGAACTCAGGCAAATGGTAAAAGTATGCGCCGAAACATAGCGGCTGACCCCATTCAGAAAATAAGTTTGACCGATCTGTAGGTTGTTCAGATAGTACTTGTTTGGGGTGAAAAAGCAGTCCAGATAGCTCAGATTTCCGCAGTCCCCGCCTTCATAAACAGCGACCGCAAAATCGGAAATTGGATGGCCGTAGACCATCTCTACATTTTCCAGCCACACGATATGGGTTGTATTCGTAGCCGTAAACGAATACCAGACGCTGATATCCGTATCGCCCGAACAATTACCGTCCGATCCGGGCACGGGCACGATACCGGCCGTGGTACCGGATGTTTGTGCGTCGCAAGTCAGGTTCGGCGAGACGATCAGCACCTCCGCCTGGGCGCAACTGACATTCGATGGGGGTGACGGCAAAGTCTGTATACAGACCGAAAATTCGTGGAAGTTGTACTGGGCGCTATATACCCGCAAATAGTATGTTTCTCCGGGCGTCACCCCGCCCAGGATGGATATGGAGGAAAAGGAGTAATTGATGTCCGGCATGCAAAGCAGGGAGCTAAGCGAATTACAATCTCCGCCATATACTTCGAAACCCATTTGATCGACGCCTCCGAATGCGGCCACCAACGCGCCGGGCGTGACGATTAGCCGCTGCGCCGGGCCGGCCGCTACGAAAGAATACCAAACGTCGTACGGGCTGCCCTGCCCCGCACAGTCCTGCCCCGACGTGGTAGCCCCCAGCGTAGAGCCGCTCGCCTGCAAATCGCAGCTGAAGTCCGCATTGACCGGCACGGGCAAAGCGCCGGAACAATCATCGTTGGCCGGCGGCAGCGGCAAGGTCATAATGCAAACATGAAAATCGAAGTAGTCAAAGGTCGGGCTGAAAACCCGCAGGTAATACGTGGCGCCAACCGTAAAATCGGTTCTCAAACTGGCCAACTCATCCGTATTGTCACAAGTCAGCGAAACCGGGTTGTTGCAATCTCCCTGGTATAATTCAAAACCGTACGAATCGTAATACCCCCAAACCATAACGCGGTGGGTCGGGCTGGTGGCCACGAACTGATACCAGACATCGTTGATCGCATTACCCTGGCAGTCCGTACCCGACGGGGTTGCTGCATGCAGGGAACCGATGAAATCGCCGGTGCAATCCTGGGCAGATTGGGGGCTAAGCAGGATCGCCCCGGCACAGTCGTCGTTGGGCGGCGCCGGCGCCGTGCTCACGCAGATGTTGAACGAAACCGGCACGACCGGGTTGCTGCCCAGGGTATAAACCCGGATATAATACGTTTGGCCCGGCACCCCGTGGTTCACCAGGAGCGATCCGCTGCCGCTCAGATAAGCGTTCCGGTCGAAATAAATCAGGTTGCCGCAGGCGCCGGAAAAAACCATGACCATAAGGCTTTGTTCCACGCCCGGCTGGGCCGCATGTTCAATATCGCTGAGGGTAATGACCTGATTGGCCTGCGTTGCGGTATAAGCGAACCAAACGTCATCGTTTACCCAGGAACAGCCGGCGCACACCTGAACCGGAGAACCGCTGGCGTTTTGGGTGCTGCCTCCAACTGTAGCGGAACAGGTCTCGGCAGGATCGACATTAAGTACGACCGCGCCGGCACAGGCGTCGTTGAGCGGCGGCGGCGGCGGCGTTTTCAGGCAAATCGCAAAATTAATGCCCACGTCGTAAGGATTTACCACGCGGATATAATAAGTACTGCCCGGCAGAAGGTCGCCAAAATTGACTTCCAGCGCTAAAGAAGTCACATCGGTACAGTAAAGCCGTGTTAGGGTATTGCAGTCGCCGGAGAAAATTTCAACCTGGAAATCGGCAGCCACGGCGTTTTGCACGTATTTCACGTTGGTAAGCGCCACCGTGTGCGCAGGGGCGGTGGCCACGAAACTATACCAAACGTCTTTGTTCTGTGCGCCGCACAGACCCGCGCCGGAGGGAAGCGCCCCGTCTGTGGTACCGCTTACCGGGGCCGCGCAGAGCAGATTGCCACTGACGCCGAGGAGGGTCGCGCCGGAACAATCGTCATTGGGCGGGACGTTGGCAAAAGCAGAAAATCCGTTAAACAGGAGCGCGGCCAGGAGGAGACATTTGGAGGAAGAGCACATCGTAGCAGGTAGTGACATTGGGTTTGAAAATACGTGGAAATTAGCGTTTTGGGACGACGTGAAGGCAGTAGATAGATTAAAAATTATTCGCAATGAATGTAATTCCATTCTTAACCATTTATCTCCGACGTATTTCATTTTGTAACCACGGTCCTTGTTTTTTGCTGGTTTATCGACGAGGTGATTTATTCTACTATTGCTTCACAAACTTCTCCACCGCCAGCACCTTTCCCTCCTGCACTACCTGCAAAAAGTACAAACCCGCCGGCAAATCGCTCGTCTGTATCGTCTGCATCGCCACACCTGCCTGCGCCGGCAGCACCCGGAGTTCCTGCCCCACCAGATTGACGATGCAGAAATTCATGCCCTTTGTAGCCGCTTCGGGCAGCTCGACGCGGAAGCTCCCGGCGTTGGGATTGGGATAAATCGAAACGGACCAGGCCGATTCCGGCCCGGACGGCACGGCAAGCGGTAAAAGAATTTGCGTTTCCACCGCATTGGTCATCACCGGCGGGTTGAAGTCGAAGTAAATGGCAGCCCGGTTCGGGATGAGGGCGCCGGGGAGCAAACCCGGTTTCAACTGGATTGCGAAAGAGACAAATCCGTGGCTGGCCGGCTCGCTGGTACTGCTGTCCGGAAGCAGGATCTGGTCGAGTCGGTATTCCAATTCGCCGCTGTTTCCATCCAGGGTAAGCGAATGCAGGTGACTGGCTCCGAGCGGACGAAGCGTCGCCCAATCCAATTCGGTCGCAAGCGTGTCTAATACCCGCACGTTGAAAGCCGTATCGGTGCCGGTGTTTTGAAAACGAATCGTATAAACGAGCTCCGAACTCAGCGGATCGTAGCTGGCAGGAACTGTCGGGCGATTCACCAATTTATCGTTCGGATCGTAGGCACAGTTGATTTGCGCGGCAAAAAAAGTCGTTACCGGAGCCTGAAGCGGGTTTCCGGCGGAATCAGTTGCCCAAGCGAGCCCGCTCAGACGGATGGTATCGCCGAGGTGATCCGTACCGGCTACCCGCAGAAGGGCGCGAATCGTACGGGTTTCGCCGGGCTGGAGCAATTCGCCACTTTGCCAAACGATGGAATCGCCCTGCACCAGCGCCGGGGCGGGTTCGGCCGACACGAAAGAAACCAGTCCGTTGGACCGCAGGGAATAAACGGCTGCGGTCGGCTGGCAACCCTGGTTTTGCAGCGAAATCCAAAAAGGCACGTTGAAACCGCAGCGAGTGGGCGCTGCGGCGATCGGCGCAGCCAGGCTCAAGGGGGCGATTTTGTTTTTAAAACCGAAGACAAAAAGCGAGTCGGCGCCCGGCAAAGGCAGGTGGATTTGGTAGTTAAGCGGGCCGGTAGTCCCTTCAAAACAGTCGCCCGCTTCGGCGCTCAGCAGAAAATCACCGGCGGCGACATAAAAACGGAAGGCGCCGTCCGGGCCGGAAAATGTCGTTTTCCCGCCCGGTTCGAGTTTAATTTTGACGCCCGCCAACGCACTTTCGGTACTGTCCTGTTGTGCGTTTTCGTTGGCATCTAAAAAGCAGACGCCCTGAATAAGCAGGTTTTTTGCCAAATTCTCGAACCAGCCAATGCCGCGGTCGCCATCGAATAAAACATCCGCATCGCCGTCGTTATCGAAATCGGCGGATTGCAGGTGTTCAATGCCGGGCCGCCGGCCGATGAAAGTCGGGTCGCCGAAATTATCGGCCCCGTCGTTGGCATACCAATTGACTTCGACGGAATCGCCAATGCTGGTTCCGATGCAAATATCCAGCGCGCCGTCCTGGTTAAAATCGCCGAGGCAACGGGCGTTGTCGCTTGGCAGCGTCAGGAGATGCTCCACCCAGTTGCCGCCGTTATTTTGATTTTCAAGCCAGAATAAATAAGAATTTTGCCAATCCGGCAATATAGGAGAGCTGAGTATCAAATCCTGGTCGCCATCCAGGTCCAGGTCCGCGCCTTGAATTCCACCTTGATGATACTGGCCAATTGTAAACAAAGGGCCAAAATCTCCGTTGCCGTTGTTTTTGCTCCAGAATAATTCCGAAACGGACCAGGTTATGCCATCCGCCAAACCGTCCGCATCGATATCGACAAAAACAGGCCCGGCGCTTTCGTATGCCAGGGCAGGTGTAAAATTCCCGGCCCCGTCGTTGGCTAACCAACTATAAGTGACTGTGTTTGTCCAGGGAGCATGCGCAAAAAATTGCCAGTCGAGGTCGTTGTCGCCATCCACGTCCGTGGCCGCAGAAATATAATGCGATGCCAATCCCAGCGCGAGCGTATCCGGAATGCCATAGTCGCCGTTCGGTGCGCCGCTCCAGACCAATTGCAGGCTGTCGAGTTCACGAGGCGACAGTTCGGGGTATCCGTCGTTATCGAGGTCGCCGACGAACAGGTTGTAGCTCTGGAAATTATACTCCACTACATTCTTTTGGGAAAAATTGCCCTGGCCCTCGTTTCTAAACCAACCGATTTCAAGATTGCCGCCGTCGTTGTAAAAAACGTCCTGATCGCCGTCGGCGTCGGCATCTGCGATGATGACGTCGAATGGGACGGCAAATTCCGGGTAAATACATTTGGCCGGGCCGAATCCGCCCGCCCCGTTGCCCAAGCCGATAGATAAGGAGGAACCGTTTATGAAAATAAGGTCCCCGACCTGATCCCCTGAAATATCCTCGAACAGCCAATTGCCTTTGGGCGAAATATAGGTTGGATGAAACGTAAAATGACCCGTTCCGTCGTTTTGGACCCAGGCAATTTTGCCGTACCTGGGTGTTTGAAAAGAAATATCCGTATATCCGTCTTCATTATAATCGGCAACCAGAAAGGGTGACGTATATTCCGCCTCGGCGATCGTGGTAGGCGGGCCGAAACCCGCGCCCCCCATATTTTCACGCCATTTGACGAATATCCCGAACGTAGTCTGGGTTTCTTCGTAAGCCAGGTCCAAGTCTCCGTCATAGTCTAAATCGGCAAACTCGTGGTTGTACGTGTCTTGCGTTTGCAGTACCTGTTCCATCGCGCTCAGGCTGCCGTCCGGTAGCGTCAGGCGCCAGCACAAAAGATAATCGAAATTGAATAGTTTATAATAGACGAAATCCAGGCGGCCGTCTCCGTTAATATCCTTCAGGCCGGGGTTATTATACGACTCAAAAAAAGCGCCCTGATAGTAGGGATGACTGTCGATAAAAATCCCGCCGCCTTCATTTTCGAGCCACTTAAATTCCGCATTGGAACTTTGGTACAGGAGATCCAATTCCCCATCGTTGTTCATATCCACCAGCCCGAAGAAGTTGAAAGGGCCGATGGGCACGACATTGCTGAAGGTGCCGTCGCCGTCGTTCGGCGCCCAACAGACAAAATTACCGGGACACTGTATGAGCACATCCGGCAGGCTGTCGTGGTTGAAATCCATAAAAAAAGGCCGGTAAAAGGCAAGTCCTGGTGCGATTTCCGGTGCGGCAAAATGCCCGGTTCCGTCGTTGCGAAACAGGGAAAGGGGCTGATATTGACTCACTACCACAATGTCTTTGTCGCCGTCATTGTCCATATCCAGCACGAAATGCTCATCGTTGGTCATGGCGGTTGTTTCGGTGATTATATGCGCGGCGCTGAATTGCGCCCGGAGCGCCGTCGTCTGGCCAAGCAAAAAGACGAGCAGGGCGAAGGGAATATTTTTCGAATTCATTTTTTTTAAATTTTTTACTTGAAAATCAATGCTTTGCCGGGATTGAATGTCTTTTATTGAACCAGCAGCACAGCCCTCGCTTGCCCGCCGTTTTCGCCCCGCACTTCCAGCAGGTAAGCCGCCGGAGGCAGGCCCGAGACGTCGAATTCAGCGGAAAGCCCGGTCGTGCTCAATTGTTTTTCCAAACAAACGCGCCCCTGCAGATCGAACACCCGCACCCGCGCCTGGCCGGGCGCCTGCCGGAATTGCAGGTGTACGAAGCCCGACGCCGGGTTCGGGAAAAACGAGAGCCAGTCTTCGGCCGATGCTTCCGGACGCACGGAAATGGTCATTTTTACCCGCGTCTCGGCATAATTGGTGATCACCGGCGGGTTGTAATCGAAATAGATGCCCGCCCGGTTGGGGATCAGCGTGCCTTCCGGTAGGCCCGGTTTCGGCCGGATGGCAAAGGCGACGAAGCCGTGACTCATCGCTTCGTTCGACGTGGAATCCGCCAGCAGGATGTTCGGAAAATTGAACTCCACGATGCCTTGCCCGGCGTCCAGGTTGGTGAAAAAAGCGTGGCTGGCGGCCAGCGGCCGCAGGGTCGGCCAATCCAGGCCGGCGTCCAGCGTGTCGCGGATGCGGACATTGAACGCCAGATAGGTGCCGGTGTTCTGGAAGCGGACGGTGTAGGTAAGTTCGTTGTTTTCGGGCAGGTAGGCAGGCTCGAGCTCCGGACGGTCGACCAGTTTATCGTTCGGGTCGTAAGCGCAAAGCACGGTTGATGCATACCGGAACGTATCGCGGAAAAAGACGGTGACGCCGTCGTCCCCCAAGGATTCGAGGACCGATAAGAAATGCAGTTCGGCGCCTTGCTGGAGCGGAATGGATAACGTCAGATTGATCTGCCGGGTTTCTCCGGGCTGCACAAGATCGGTATCCCAAAAAACGGTATCTCCGGATATCGTGCCGGGCGCCGGGTCGGACCACTCAAAATCCACCGCCGGATCGAGGACAAACTGTTGTCTTGCCATGGCCGGCCGGCAACCCCTGTTACTGATAAGCAGTCCAACATTCGCCGACCGGCCGCATACGGTTGCTGTAGCGCCCACGAAGCTTTCCAGTTTAGCTGCTCCCGGGTTGAGTTTAAAACCGAAATATCGATCCAATATCGCAGTGTCCGACACCGCGAGATGATAGGTTGCCGAGTCGGTGCTCAGTATCCAACAAGTATCGGGAAGAAAGGAAAGGACGTAATCGCCGTGGCTGACGTAAAAACGGAATTGCCCCTGTTCGTCGCTGTAACTCAACTGCGATGCGGCGTCGAGGATCGTTCGAATGTCCGGAAGGCCTTTTTCGCTGCTGTCGCGCAGGCCGTTTTCATTTTCATCCCAAAAACAATACCCGGAAATGTAAGGCAGGCCGCCGATATTGTCGAAATAACCGATCTCATTTCCAAGGGAGTAAATGATCTCCTGATCGCCGTCGCCGCTCAGGTCGGCGCCCAGGACTGGGTGGCCCGCCCCGCTTCTTCCCAACATGATGCGTTCGCCCAAAACGCCGCCGCCCAGGTTGGGTTTCCATCCGAGTCCGGCGTAATCCGAGCCGATCAGGTCGGGTTTTCCATCCTGGTTCAGGTCGGCAAAATCGCTTGGATGTAGGTCGGAGCCCAACGCTTTTATTTGCGGGAATGTATTATTGCCCAGGTTAGGCGCCCACCATCCCGCCGTACCGGAAATAATATCCAGGTCGCCATCGGAATCAAAATCTTCGGCAAAAAGCGGATCAGAATAGTCGGCTTGCGAGGCGATGAAGATGGGGTTGCCGAAATGGCCCGAACCATCGTTGGCATACCAGTTGGTCCCATTGTCCTGCGTTACCAAGATGTCTTTATCCATATCCCCGTCCAGGTCGATGAGGGTAAAGGTGTAGGTCGATTGGGAGGGTGAAAGAAACTGCGGGAATCCGAACCCGCCTGCGCCGTCGTTGGCGATCCAGGCGATCGTGCCGATGGTGGTGATGGGTAAACAAACGATGTCCTTTTTGCCGTCGCCGTTCATATCGGCAATATCGGCGGTGGACACCGGGATATAAAGCCCCGGTGGGAATACCCGGATTTTTTCCCCGAAGTGCTCCGTACCGTCGTTTTTGTACCAAACCAGTTCGTACACGATCTGACTGGTCGTCCATTTTTTCGGGATACCGGATAAAATATCCAAGTCGCCGTCGCCGTCCAGATCGCCGGCGCGGGCAAAAGAACTATTGAAATAGCCATTGTAATTGGCATTGGAAATCGTTTGATATGGCCCGAATTGCCCGGTACCCAGATTGGGATACCAGACCAGCCGGCCGTCGGAGCCGGACACGGCGAGGAGGTCCGGCTGGTTATCCTGGTTGATGTCGGCCAGCCCCACGCCCTGAAACTCCCGGAGCCCGGCCGGTATCGACAGCCGCGGGGCAAATTGTCCGCCGCCCTCGTTTTTGAACAATGAAATGCCGGTAAAAATAGAAACGGCACTCAGATCGCTCAGTCCGTCGGCATCGAAGTCGCTCAGGGCTAAATTTTCCAAATACTGCACTTCCGGCCAAATAGCCAGCAAACGGGCGGAAAATTGCCCGCCGCCCGTGTTTTCAAACCACATCAGGGAATCACTCGACATCGAGCCCATCACATCCGTATCGCCGTCGTTGTCCACATCGCCCGTGGCGACTTCTTTAAACACGTGCAGCCAGCTGACCGTCGGATCGAGGGACTGCGGCAAGGCGAATTTGCCATCCGCCGTGTTCCGGAGCCAGGCCTGCCCGGGAGTGAAAATAAAGTCGTCCCGGTAAACGGGTAACAGATCGGGTAGCCCGTCGCCGTTCAGGTCGGCGCTTTTCAATTGATGCAACAAGTCCGGGAGCGTGGCCGCCAATATTTTGGGCATAAAGCTGCCGCCGCCGAGATTGCGGAAGTGGTAGATTCTTTTGTTGGACACGTCCGCCGCGAGGATGTCGTTCAACCCGTCATTGTTTACGTCGGCGATATGGAGCAAGGCGCCGGTCGGATCGGCGATAAAATGCGGCGGTTCGAAGTTCCCGGCGCCGTCGTTTTCATACCAGCGGAGCGCAAGCAGGTCTGTCTGAATAATATCCACGTCGCCGTCATTGTCGCAGTCGGCCAGTTTGACGTCTTTGGAATTCCCGCTGTGTCGGAATTTATAAATCGGCGCAGCGAATGACCCGTTCGGCATTTGCAGGCGAATGCCCAGGGAATCATACGACTGAGCGCTGTTGTAAATGATATCCGTCCGGTTGTCGCCGTTGATATCGCCCAAAATCGGCAAGGAATAATAGGTGGCGGTATCGAGTATGGCCGCCGGCGCCAATTGCCCGCCGACGTTCTCCTGCCAGCTTAGTTTATAGCTGGGCGGGGTGGCGCCGATAAAGTCCAGATCACCGTCGTTGTCCCAGTCGTAAGGCTTATAGGCATTGAGTTCCGG
>Ga0105046_10005915_pt1 | contig 19291 bp, 11 predicted proteins | sample MAT03_FD_78385 | JGI IMG/M metagenome (GOLD analysis project Ga0105046, IMG submission 78385) | Freshwater microbial communities from Lake Fryxell liftoff mats and glacier meltwater in Antarctica - MAT-03 (megahit assembly) | ecosystem: Environmental > Aquatic > Freshwater > Ice > Liftoff... | reverse complement strand
GTCGTGCGGCCGACTTCGTCGATGGTCGTGTTGCCCGCGAAGACCTTCAACCAGCCGTCTTGGCGGAGTGTTCGCATCCCGGCTTTCAAGGCTTCGTGGCGAATTACCGACGAGTTCACCCGCTGCACGACCAAGTCGCGGAGGACGTCGCTGTTGATCATCAATTCGTACAGACCCATCCGGCCGCGGTACCCGGACTGCCGGCAGTTCCGGCAACCGATGCCCTTGTAAAGCGACTGCCAAGGCTCGCCGGTTTGCGGGTGGACCTTCGGGAAGTCGACCGGCAGTTCCTCGGGATCCGGCACGAAAGTCGTTTTGCATTCGCTGCAGATCGTCCGGACGAGTCGTTGGGCCATGACGCCTTCGACGGTGGACGACACCAAGAACGGCTCGACGCCCATGTCGATCATCCGCGTAAACGCGCTCGGGGCGTCGTTGGTGTGCAGTGTGCTGAAGACCATGTGACCCGTCAGCGAGGCTTGAATCGCCATCTGGGCAGTTTCCAAGTCCCGGATTTCGCCGACGAGGACGACGTCCGGGTCGTGCCGCAAGATGCTGCGGAGTGCCCCGGCGAAGGTCAGGCCGATCTTCGCGTGAACCTGAATCTGACAGATGCCGTCCTGCTGGTATTCGACCGGGTCTTCGACGGTGATGATCTTCGTCGTTTCGTCTTTGATCTCGTTGAGCGCCGAATAGAGCGTCGTCGATTTGCCGGATCCGGTCGGCCCGGTGACGAGCACGATGCCGTGGGGCCGGTCGATGAGAGCCTTGAACTTCTTGGCCGTGTCTTCGAGGAAGCCGACGCTCTTGAGGCTGAAGACCATACGGCCCTTGTCGAGCAACCGCATGACGATGCCTTCGCCGTGCGTCATCGGGATGATCGACACGCGGACGTCGATCTCCCGGCCCTGCACCTTCATCTTGATCCGGCCGTCTTGCGGCAGCCGTTTCTCGGCGATGTTGAGCCGGGCCATGATCTTCAACCGGCTGACGATGGCCGATTGAAACCGGTTGATTTCCGGCGGCAAGCGCTGTTCTTGGAGCAGACCGTCGATGCGGTAGCGGATGCGGAGGGTGTGCTCTTCGTGCTCGATGTGGATGTCCGAGGCGCGCTCGTTCGCGGCTTCGATCAGAATCGTGTTCACTAGCTTCACGACCGACGCGTCTTGGGCCTGCTTGGCCAGTTCGCTGTCGTCGGCTTCGATGTCTTCGAGCAGTTCGACGTCTTCTTTGCCCGACTTCGACTCTAGCATGAGGGCCGAGACGGTATCGCCGCCGACGCCGAAGTGGGCCTTGATGAGCCGGGCGATTTCGCGCGGGCTCCCGAGCACGGGGTGGATGTGCAACCCCGTCATCGTGCCGAGTTCGTCGATGGCGTACGAGTCGAACGGGTCGCCGGTGGCGACGATCAGCGTGCCGTTCTGCCGGGCCAGCGGCATCAGGTTTTTGCGGTGGATCAACTTCTGCGGAATGCCGACGAGCGCGGCGGGATCGACCGGGGTGTTCGCGAGGTCGATGAAGTCGAGGCCATACTCTTCGGCGAGTGCCGGGAAGAGGGCTTCTTCTTTGATGAAGCCTTTCTCGATCAGCGTGATGTGCACCGGTTTGCCGGGCGCCGCCGCGACGGCTTCGTTGGCGCGAACCCGTTCGTCTTCCGAAAAGAGTCCGCGGTCGGCGAGCGAGTCGATCAGTTGCATGGTGACCGGGCGTCGGGTGCGAATCGGGCAAGCGGGACGTATTCCCATCGTCATGGTAGCCGGAGAAGATGAGAAAGTCCTGAATCGGAGTTCTGGGAACGCTGCGCCGACTTGCGGGATGTCGGGATTGCGTGGTTCGGAAGGGATTGTGCGCGAAGGTCAAACCTAGTCCCCGATCTCATCGGTACTCCGGGGGATCGTCGTTCCGGCGAGTGCGAGCTCGCACGCAAGTCATTAGCTCGCATAGTCTCTAAATCGATGGAGGGTCTTTATGCGATGGGGTGGGGGGAAACCCGCATAAAGACTCACCATCGTACGCCACTCCGCCGATTTCGGACGTAAGTCGTTGCGGTGCTATGGCTTTACCGGAATTTTGAAATGATTTGGCGGCTGGGTGAAGTCGTTTCCGTTGAAATCATTTTCAAGCCGTCTCGCCGTCTTCATGCGCAGACTGCGTCGGATCGCCCGATTGTGCCCGTTGCGGCGGGTGTTCGGGTTTTGACCAAAGTTCGGGGGGCACCCGTGTCGATGCAACATCCGACGCGATTCAGCGTGACATTCCGAAAGTTCGCGGCATCCGGCCGACGCCCCCGACGGGCGGCCCCGGTCCGCTGGGGGGAAACCATGAAGCGTACAGCAACCGCGTTCATGCTGGTGGCCGGAGCGGCGGGGATCGGCGGATGCGTCTCTCCGGACGCCGCGAAGAACAAACAAACCGTGAAGCCCGTCGCCCAATCGACTCAAGCCCGGGCGATCCCCGGCGTCATGGGTTCGACCGGCGAACCGGTGGCACAAGTGCGCGGCGCCACGACCGCCCGGCCGATCAGCAGCAACATGGTCGATAGCAACGTCCGCCAAGCCGGTGGCAACAGCAAGTATCCACCGGAAGTCTACGGGCCGACCCAGAGCTACGCCGGCAGCATGCTCGGCCACGGCGGCATTCTGCCCGCCCCCGGCCAGAGCGTCCCCGGCGTCGTGGCCGGCGTCGGTTTCGGCGGCCCGATGGGCCCCGGCATGGGCGCATACACGGGCATGCGGACGAGCATCCGCTTCGTCAGCCCGGCCGGCATGAAGATCGCCTTCATGGATCCGAACAAAGGCTTCGGCGACGCCGGCCGCGAAGCCCCGGTGCGTTACAACTTCCCGCAATCGAACATCTACCGGATCCGCCTCTCGGGCATCCCGACGCTCCCGGCGACCAAGAACTACTACCCGACGCTGGAAGTCTACCCGTCGACGCCGAAGACGCTGACCTTCCTCAGCCACAGCGCCGTGCCCGTCGGCTTCACCAACGAAGATTTCGAGCAAGTGAACGCCGGCAACCTCGTGGTCAAGGTGATCTACCTGCCCGATCCGCAGTTCCAGGATCTGGCCGCCGCGGAAGAAATCGTCTCGACGCGCCTCGAAGCCGGCGTCGACCCGGTGGCCGAAGCGAATCGCCGGGGCACGATCCTCGCCGTGATCCGCATCGGTAACATCGACCTCGAAGACCCGACGACCCCGGCCGTCGATGCCCCTCCCGGCGTCGGCCTGCCCGTCCCGCGGATGTCGGCCCCGATGATGGCTCCGCCGCTAAAACCGTTGCCGATGGCCCCGAAGGTCGAAGCCCCGATCGATCTCCCGAGCATCGGCTCGTCGCCGAAGACGCCCGATAGCCTGCCGAAGCTGACCGTACCGATGATCAAGTAACCGAATCGGGTTTCGGGGATCGGGTTCCGGGCATCGCAGAATCGGATCCCCCGCTTCTGCCGTCCTCGGAACCCGATTTTCGTTCCGAGCATCCCGTTTGCGATACCCGTTACCCGATATCCGGAACCCGAAGCCATGAACCCGACACTCGGCCTGCTTCTCCCGATGCTGTTCGGCCAACCCGCGCTGCCGTGTGGGCCGACCTCCGGCCCCGGTTGCGCCCCGATGTACCTCCAACAGCGGTCGATGGTGCCGGGACAGGTTTGCCCGCCGAGCGGCCCGCCCGCGCCGGTACTGGCCATGAAGGCGATCTTGCCCGAAGGTGCGACCATCTCGGCGCTGCCGGGGTTGCCCGGTTCCAAGTCGTATGCCAACGGTTCCGTCTTCGGTTTCCGCCCCGGCTACGTCTATAAACTCAAGATCGACAACATCCCCGGCCGCCCGAAGGATTCGCTGTACCCGAGCCTCGAAGTTCGCGGCAGCATCGTTCCCCGGGCGGGGATGCGATACATGGAATACACCGCCCCGATCCACTTCACGAAAGCCGATTTCGACCGCGCCCTCGCGGGTGGCGTCATCACGAAAGTGATCTACCTCGAAGACCCGTCGAAGGCGATCCCGACCGAATCGAAGCCCGATCTGCCGATCGAAGTCGAAACCCTCGGCGAAGGGGACGCCATCGACGAGGCTCTGTTGAATGGCCGGATCGTCGCGATCTTGCGCCTCGGCGATCGCGTGCCGGACGCACGGGAACTCGCCGCATTCAGCCTCGATGGCACCGTGCTGCTGCCCGGTGAAGAACGGCTCGGCACGCCGGCGTTCCTGCCTGTGATTCCCTGTTCCGCCGTGCCGTTGTTCGATCCGCTCCTCGGGCCAAAGCCCTTGACGGAAGAATGCTTCGTCAACGGCGGCGACGGCAAATTCCGGCTCGGCGTCGGGCCCAACGGTCAAATCGGCGGGCTCGACCCGACCGACGTGGTCGCAGAATACACCTTCGGCAACAAGCGGAAAGTCGGCACGTCGAATATCGTTTGCATTTGCGTGCCCCGCTTCGTGACGCGCCGCAGCGATATCGTCGCCAGCGGGTTCCAAGCGCTCACCGGCGCCGGCGGGGCGACGCAGGTCGTCACCCGCAGCGTCTTCAGCCAGCGCGCCGCGAGCGAAGTCGCCGTGCAGCGCGAGAAGACCCTCGGTGTCGTCGGCAAGGATCGCCCGAGCGCCGCGGTCGCCCTCACCATGCTCCACGCCTTCGGCAGCCGGACGCGCTTGGAAGCGACCTACAGCGCCAGCGGCGTCCGCGCGATCGGGTCGATCGCCGAGCCGGATGAGCTGTCGAACTTCCCTGGCGACCTGACCATCACGAAGTCGGTCGACCCGAAGGGGCCGTACAAACTCGGCGACGAGATCACGATCACGATCCAGTACGTCAACAACACCCGCGAGGCGGCCAAGGATCTGATCATCAGCGACAGCCTGAGCACCCGGCTCGAATACGTCGTCGGTTCCGCCGCGGCGGATCGGCCTTCGAACGTCACGACCGCCGAGAACGAAGCCGGGTCGGTCGCGATCCGCTTCGAATTGCTCGGGGCCATCCAGCCCGGCACCAAGGGCATCGTGGTGTTCAAGGCGAAGATCCGCTGATTCGAGTGCGGATCGGGAGCGGGGCGATATCCACTATCATTCAAGGGTAGTCGCCGCCACGCTCCGCGAGTCCGCCATGCCGTTCGATCTGTTCTTGCCGCCGTTGCTCACCGACGATTTCCCCGGCGTCGGTGGCCGCATCAAGGTCGAACCCGAAGATTTCGAAGTCGAAGAAATCCCCAGCTACGAACCCCTCGGCCACGGCGAGCACCTGTTCCTCTGGGTGCAGAAAGTCGGCGTCGGGCCCGAGCACTTCACCCGCACCATCGCCCAGCGCCTGAACGTCCCCGTGAACTCCGTCGGCGTCGCCGGGCTGAAGGATCGCCACGCCATCAGCCGGCAGTGGGTAAGCGTGCCGCAGGGGGCCGAGGCGAACCTAGCGAAGCTCGACGGCGGCGGGATCACGCTGTTGAAGCACACCCGCCACCAGAACAAATTGAAGACGGGCCACAGCCGTGGGAACCGCTTCCGCATTTTGATCCGCGACGCCGACCCGACCCAGACCGAGGCGCTCGCGGCCGTGCTGGATCGCTTGCGGACGCTCGGGATGCCGAATTATTACGGCCCGCAGCGCTTCGGCCGCGGCGGCGGCACGGTCGATCTCGGCTTCCAGTGCCTCGCGGGGACGCAGCCGAAGCGCATCCGGCCGTTCGTTTATAAGTTCGCCCTCTCGGCGGTGCAGTCGCTGCTATTTAACGACTACCTCGGCCGGCGCGTACTCGATGGACTCTTCCGCAAGGTGGTGCCGGGGGACGTGATGGCGAAATGGCCCTTCGGAGGGCTGTTCGTCGCCGACGATGTGCCGGTGGAGCAAGCGCGCTTCGATGCGAAGGAGACCGTGACGGCCGGGCCGATGTTCGGTACGCACACCTTCGCCGCCGCAAAGGAGGCCGCCGAGCGCGAAGCGAGCGTACTCGCCGATCACAAGCTGAGCGCGAAGTCGTTCGCCAACTTCGGCAAACTCATGGGCGGCACCCGCCGGCACAACTTGATCTACATCGACGATCTTGACGCGAACTGGGAACCGGCGGGCCTGCGGCTCGCGTTCAGCTTGCCCAGCGGCTGTTATGCGACCGTGTTGCTGCGCGAAGTGATGAAGTCGAATCCGGATGCCGAGGACGAGAGCGGCGAGCCGGATTCGTGAATTTCAGCGACTCACGCCGGACATCGCCTCCAAGGCCAGCATGAGCGCTTGGGTACCCTTGCGGCCGTAGCCTTGGGCGCGGACGCTTTCGTAAAGCTGCTTCGCCAACCCGAGGCCGGGCAGGCTGAGGTTCATGCGCTCCGCTTCGGCGAGTGCGATGCCCATGTCTTTGATGAAATGCTCGACGTAGAAGCCCGGCTCGAAGTTGCGGGCCAAGATGCGCGGCCCGAGAACCTCCAGCGCTTTGCTGCCGGCGGCGCCGACGGTCACGCTCTGGAAGACGGTCTCCAAGTTCAGCCCGGCCTTGTGCCCGTAGAGCAGCGCTTCGCACACCGCAACCATATTCGACGAGATCAGAATCTGATTCACCATCTTGGTGTGCTGACCGGCGCCGGGGCCACCTTGGTGGACGATGGTCTTGCCCATGGCTTGGAAAATCGGTGTGACCGCCGCGACGACATCCGCAGCGCCACCGATCATAATCGAGAGCGCCGCGTTCTTGGCCCCGACATCCCCGCCGCTGACCGGCGCATCGAGCGCGTGGACGCCGTGGGCTTTTGCGGTCTCGGCGATTTCCACGGCGAGGCTCGGCTCGCTCGTGGTCATATCCACGAGGATCGTCCCCGGCTTGCTGCCGGAGAGTGCGCCGTCCGGGCCGAGGAAGACTTCGCGGACATCTTTGGGGAAACCGACGATCGCGAAAACGACATCGCTCGACTCGGCGACGTCGCGCGCGGATTGGGCCAAAGTCGCACCGAGTTCCACCAGCGGCTGGGCTTTTACCGGGCTGCGCGTGTAAACCGTGGCCGCGAAACCCTTTTGCATGGCGTGCTGGCACATCCAGCGCCCCATCACACCGGTGCCGATCCATCCGATCCGGGTTTTCCCCGCTACTGCCGTAGAAAGATTCATTGCGTCCCCCGTGTGAAGTTATTATGATGCTAGGCGCTTGCGGTTGACACCCGGAGTAGGGATTGTTCTCAATGGCCGCCGGCGTTGCGCGTGCTTTTGCCAACATGTTAGGGCTTTGGCCCGGTTCTGTCGAAATCGAATAAGGATTGCCCGCAGTGATCGCTCCGCCCCGCCTCGATGCCCCCGTTGTGCTCGTGCATGGTCTGAGTGGGTTCAGTCGCCTGCTCCCGCGCCGCCAAGCCCCCCGGAACTATTTCCCCGGCATCCAACCGTTCCTCGAAGCGAGCGGCAACCGGGTCCTTTGCCCGCGCGTCACGCCGACCGCCAGTGTGAGTATGCGCGCCCTCGAACTGCGGGCGATCCTCTCGAAGGAACTCGGCACTCAGCCATTCCACATCATCGGCCATAGCCAAGGCGGCTTGGATGCCCGTTACATGATCTCGCGGCTCGGCATGGATCAACAAGTGATTTCGCTGACGACCGTCGGCACGCCGCACCGCGGTACCGCCTTCGCCGATTGGGGCATCGCCAAGCTCGCGAAGTTCGTCTGCCCGTTGCTCCGCTGGGCCCGCATTCCGGACAACGCTTTTTTCGAATTGACCACCGAAAGCTGCCGGCAATTCAACGAACTGACCCCGAACGTACCGGGGGTGCAGTACTATAGTGTGGCGGGGATTTGCGAACCCGATTGGCTGAATGCCGGCTGGCGCATGGCGTCGCGAATCGTCGGCCGCGTGGAAGGGCCCAACGATGGGGTCGTGTCGGTCGCCTCCGCGACGTGGGGCGAGCGCACCGACATTTGGGCGGGGGATCACCTCAATCTCGTCAACTGGCCCAATCGGCGGATGCTGCGGGCCGGGGAACATCCCGACCGCACCGGAGACTACGGCCGAATTCTGGGACAACTCTGCAGCGCGCCTCGTAGGAACTGATATTTCTTTCTCCGGTGATGGTGCGGCGCAATTCTCGGGCCACGTGTCCGATATTCCGGCAACATATTCGGATTTTGTGAGCTAGGTTCTCGTGAGGCTATTTCGCACAGTCTTCACGGTTCGCGTTTCCGATGTCTGCATTGGCCCAAGATCGTGCCTATGTTCGCGCCGTGGGGGATGAACCTCTGCCCGGTTATCGGCTGATTGCGCCGCTCGGCATGGGTGGCTTCGGCGAAGTCTGGAAATGTTTGGCGCCCGGAGGATTGCATAAGGCGATCAAGTTTGTCCATGCGGAAAGCGGAGAATCGCCCGCCGGCGAACGGACTTCCCTCCAGCAGGAATACGAAGCCTTCGAACGAATCAAGAGCATCCGTCACCCGTTCTTGCTCACACTCGAGCGCGTCGAGTTGAACGACGGCGAACTCGTGATGGTGATGGAATTGGCCGATCGGAGCCTCGGCAACCGCTACGACGAGTGCCGGGCGGCCGGGGAGCCGGGAATACCCCGGAGCGAGTTGCTTTCGTACATGGTGGATGCGGCCGAAGCGCTCGATGTGCTCGGGCGGCAGCACGGCTTGCAGCATTTGGACGTGAAGCCGGCGAACCTCTTTCTGCTCGGCGGGCATGTGAAAGTCGGCGACTACGGCTTGGTCGCCCGGCACAAAGCGAGCCACGATGGTGACGAACCGAAGCTCGGGCGCGGGCTGACGCCTAAGTACGTCGCCCCGGAAATCTTGTTCGACCGCGTCGATGCCCGATCGGATCAATACCCGCTCGCCCTGGTTTACCAAGAGTTGCTCACGGGTGTTTTCCCGTATTCCGGCCGCACGGCTCGGCAACTCTTATTGCAGCACGCTTCGGCCGAGCCCGACGTCGGCCCACTGCCGCCGAACGACCGGGAGACGGTACGGCGGGCGCTCGCCAAAGATCCTTCCCGGCGCTTCCCGACCTGTTTGTCGTTCGTCAAAGCGCTGCTCCGGGACGACCCTTCGGAAGGGACGCACGTGGTTACCGCGACGGTGCGGGCGCCGTTCGCACCGCCGCAGGGCAATCACATTCCGCCGGCTGCATCGGGCTTGATCACCCAAGCCACCATGAAATCCGGGGTCGTGAACGCCGAGATGACGCAGCGGTTCCGACCGGATCTGCCGGCCGAGGATACTCGCGCGACCCACGAAGTCGAATTCGAGAGACAGCATCCGGGTTGGAAGTACGCGGCCGAGTGGCCGTCATCCCCGCGCGGACGGGTCGTCCGGGCGTCCGACTCCTCCGGGGTCTTCCACTTCGTCCATCTCGTCAAACTGCCGCGGGAATGCCTCGCGGCGTGCAGGCCGGTCTTGACGGCGCTCGCCGGACCCATGGAGGCCGTCATCCAGATCCAGACGGAGGCGATCAGTTTCGCCATTCCGGAACGCGATCCGAGTCTGAAAGAGTTCCTGTCGAAACAAAAGGGTGCCGAAGAATCGCCCCAGCGGCGGGGCGAAATCCGCGCCTTGCTCACGCCAATCGCGGCGGCGCTCGATGGCCTACACGCGGCGCACGGATTTGCGCACGGCCTGCTTTCCCCCGCGACGGTGTTGCAAAAAGGCTCGGCTTGGGAAGTCGCGCTGTATGGTCTCGGCGAGTTGCTGCGCTTGACGCGGGGCGACCAAGACTGGATCGGCGGTGAGCAATACGCCGCGCCCGAAGCGACTGCGGGCCGCGCGATTCCGAGCAGCGATCAATACTCGCTGGCCCTGATTTACTTGGAATTGTGCGGGGCGTGGGCGCCTTCAGATCGGCGGGCCCATCGTCCGGATCGAACGACACTGACGTTCCGCTACGACCGAGAAGTGCTGCTCGAGTACGAGCAAGCCGCGGTCAAAAAAGCGATGGCGGCGAAGCCCGAGCATCGTTTCCGGACTTGTCGCGAATTCCTGGCCGCGTTGGAACCGCCGATTCGCAAAGGAATCACGCTGGAAGATGTGCGGGCCGTAGAGTGTGCGCAGCGGCTGAACGGGCGATCCGCTTCGACGTTGCATCCGCCGCAACCCGAGCGTTTGACGAACGCGCTGCTGTTGGCAGCGGGCGCCGACGCGGTCGCGTCGTGGCCCTCGCCGAAGTCGGAGTGCCTCGTGGTGCGCTTGCCCGATGGCCGTCTGACGAGCCGGTTCCCGGTGAAGCTGACGACCGAACTGGCCCTGCTGAAATTGAAAGCGTTCAAGGATCTTCTGAACTTGGACCTGGCCCAATGGACGGACGATACTTACGTCCTCAAACCGCGTTCGGGTTCGCACGGCGGCTCGGCCAGAGCGGTCGAATTGGTGGTGCAGTTGCCCAAAGGCGATCAAGCCGGAGCCGGGGAAATCGCCGTGACCGGTCGGGCCATGCGGGCCGGGATGGACGAATCGGTGCTACCGCTGATCGAGCAATTCCACCGGGCGGTGCAGAACACGAACGAGCGGCGCAAGGCCTCCCGCTTCCGGATCGATCTGCCGATCCAAGCTTTCCCGGTCGATGACGAACTCGCGGTGCTCGCACCGATTTCGGGGAAATGCCTGGATGTGAGCGCGACCGGATTCGCCTGTCACCTGCAAGGGTCCTCTACTAACGAGCACGTGTTCGTCACGTTCCCGACCCTGCCGGAATTTTTGCCGTGGGCTCTCTTGGCGAAGGTGATTCGAACGCGCGAGTGCGGGGGCGGGTCTGTCGCGTTGGCCGGTCGCTTCGTCCACGCTGGAAAGTGACTTCACTTTTCCGGATTCACCCGGTTGCCGCTGCCGGAGCCGAGGAGCACGGCGCCGAAACCGGTCCGCTGCAATTGAACGAACGGGCCGACGCTCGGAACATCGAGCCGGCTCGTCACCTCGCCTGTCTCGGTACCGATCATCAATACAGTCGCATTTCCGGCGAATGCCGCGCGGATCACGGTGGCGCACAAGCCGGGGAGGCGATCCGGCGCCGGCCACTCCGCGAAGCGACGGAGGCATCGGGCGAAAACCTCGGCCACCGGTTCGTCCGGAATCGGTGCTGAGGCGTGCGCTAGTAGGCCGCGCCGAGTCGCGACTATCAACCAGCGACCCAGGGTGGGCCAATTGCACTGCCAGAGTTTCCGACCGCCGCTGCGGCCGAGGCAAAGGACTCCCGTTGGGCCGGACCAATAGAGGTGCTCCGCGTCGGTGGTGAAATCGACCAATGTCGACCACTGGTCGGGCACCCGGGCCGCCAGTCGCCAGTCGGCGCTGCCGGTCTTCGCGCTCAACCGCATCAATTCCGCACCGGTGTTCCTGCCGATCAAAACGAGCGCATCGCCGCCGAACACCCGCACTTCCGGCGCGGGCCCGGTCAGACCCGTCTCGCCTCCGGCATCGAATCGCCAGACGACCCGATTGCTGCGCGGCTCCACCGCCACAACCGCCCCGGCGCCATCCGATACGAGCACGAGACCTTCAGCCGTGAGGGCCGGCGGCATTGTCCACGGCGTCAGGCTCGTCGCCGTCGTGTGTAGCACCCGGCCGGTGTCGGCGCTGATCGTCCAGCGTTCGCCATCGCTTTTGCGGATCAGCGCGACATCGGCGACGGCGAGAAAATGAGCATCGAAACTCGGGGAACCCGCGACGGCGAACTCACGGAATTGCGGCCGACCGAGCGGATCCCGCAGCCAAGCGATCTTCCCCGTGGCCGCGTCGAGCGCCAACAGGCAGCGCGGCCCTAAGAGTGTGATAAAGCGCGAACCCGCGAATGAGCCGCCGCCGAACGCGTGTTCCCGGCTCGGGGAATCGAACTGCCAGCGGACGATTCCATTCGCGGCATTCACCGAGACGATCGTGCTGTCTCCCCATGCGATCCAATGCCCGTCGTCGAAGGTGGCCTTCACGATCGCCGCGCGGGTCTTCAACTGCGCTTTCCAAAGGGGTTTGGTCGAGTCCGGTGGCCACGCCCAGATCGCCGTGCCGTCGCTCACGAGGATCGATTTCGATTCGAGATCGATTCGCAGCGGCCAAGCGCCGGGCGTCAGCGTTTGCACGGAGCCGAGCGCCAGATCCGCCTGTGGCCAATTCCACGGGGCCCTCTCCGCGACCGGGCGTTCGATCGAACGAAACGCCGGGAGGTTCTCCGCCGGTACCAGCATCGACTTCGCTTCGGGCTCGGGCGGCTCCTTTTGATCGAGGACGTAGCCCCAAAGTTCCGTCGGGGTCGCCACCAGCAACACGCCCTCCGCGTAGGCCAAATTGCCGTGCGGGTTCGCTTTCGGCTGCGCCCGCACGCTGCCGTCCGCAAGCGAGAGCATGGTCAGATTCTGTTTCGTCGGCCACAACACCGCGTCCGGTGTCAGCAAACCTCGGCCGTAAGTTCCCAAATCGGGGACATCGTGATTGCGCCAGCCCAGCGGTTCTTGATCCGAGCCGGTGGCGATGTCGTAGGCGCGGATCCCCTTCTGCGGCCCGGCGATGGTGACGACCACGCGGTTCTTCGCCGCGCCCAAGATTTGTTCGACCCGCATCGGCCCCGCTTCCCAAACGGGGCGACCGGTCTCGGCGTCGAGCGCGTAGAGTTTGTCGCTATCGGCCGGCGCGAAGAAGACGCGTCCCGCGGCGTACACTGCCGGGCATAGATCCTGTTGCAGACCGTTGGCCGGGGCTTTGGCCGCCGGGGTCGCGCGGAAGGCCCAAGCCATTTTCCCGGTGCCGCCGTCCAGCGCCACCGCCAAGCCCTGCGGCAGCGACAAGATGACGTTGCCCCCCGCGAGCGTGAGGACCTCATGGCGTTGCCGCGGGGTCGCCGCATCGGTATCGGCCACATCGACGACCCAGTTCGGCTTGGCCGAGGGCGGATCGTCGTAGCACGCGACCGCGTGAATCCAACGGCCGCGGTCGTCGATGCGCGAGCACGCGGCGAAGAGTTTGCCCGCCGCCACGAGCGGCGCCCCTTCCCACGCGACTTGGCCTAACTTCCCGACCGGTGGGGCGAGGGTCGCCAGCGGCTTCAAAGTGAGCGCATTCTTCGGGGGATCGACGAGGTTCAGCGGTTGAAGTACGACGAGGTAACTGACCGGCGACTTCCCGGCGGCCGGCTCGGCCGGGGTCGTCGGCAAGGCTGCGTTGCCGAGGCGGGCGTAGAGCTTGCCGGCGTGAGCGGTCAGGGTGAAATCGGCATCGAGCAGATTCGGCAGCGCCAATTCGCCTTCGGAGAAGTCGGGGTGATCCGCGAGTGCGCGGGCGTCGAACGCGACCCGGCTGTCCCTCGTTTTCAAGTCGAAGGAATAGATCCGCCCGGCATCGGCGACGTACGCGATGCCATCGAGCACGACCGGGTGAAAGGCCAGCGACTTCGCCGCGGGGAACGACGCCGGTCGGTAGTTCAACTTGTCCGCGGGTTGGCGCGGGTACGAAATCCGCCAAGTCGGTGCGCTCGCACTGATGCGGGGCAGCGGCTCGGCTAAGGCTCCATCGCGGCTGGGGTTTCCCGCGAAGGTGGTCCAACCGCCCGGTCCACGACCATCCCGGACTTCCGGCGGCGCGGCCAAGAGCTTGGCGATCGTCTCGGTGTATACGCCGTCGGTGCCTGCCAAGCGGCCCGAAGCTTTCGGGTGCTCTTTCGCAAAGAGCGTCGCATCGGCCTTCGCCCGGCCGAGGTCGCCGGCGAAGATCGCCGCTGACAGGAGTTTGGCCTTAACAAGGGCCGGATCGGTTTTCGGGCTGGGGTAGCTCAATTCCTCGGCACTAGTCGTCGGCAGCAACAACCGCCACACTTGTTCGGCGGCGCGGAAGTCCCCTCGTTCAAAGAGCAATTCGCCGAGGAGCAAGATAGCCTCTTCGGCCGGCCGGCTGATGAAATACCGACCGAGGAGTTGCCGGAGCGGCGCGGCGTCGCGGTCGCGGCGACCGGCGTCGAGCAGCTTCTTCGCCGGTTCTTCGAGCCGGTTCTGGTAGGCTTTCAGCGTGTCCGCGGGCAAGGCGGCCATGGACTGCTGAACTAACTTCCGGGCGGGTTGAAAGTTGTTGTTCCGTACCAATACTAGGTCGTCGCCGGCTTCGTCCAAGATGCGCTGCCATTCATCGGCCGCTTCCGTCGCCCGGCCCGCCTGCATTTTCTGCTGGGCTTCCGAGAGTCGCTTGCGGGTGGTGCCCGCTTCGGCCTCGCCGCGCAACCGCGCGGCCGGGCCGGACGGCTGCGCGGCCAATGGGGCCGAGATCACGATGACAGCGAGCAGGGCGAAACGGATCATGCCTACACATTAGCAAACGCTTGCGCCGGGGTCGAACCTTCCCCGGACTATCGCTAACTTAGTCGGGCGGGTTGAACAGGATATCGGGAGATGGACCGATGGCGGAGAAAGCGACAATCGGGTCGATATTGATCGATATCAAAGCGGGCCTCGTGGTCTTCCTCGTGGCGCTGCCGCTCTGTTTGGGTGTGGCGATGGCCTCGAAGGCCGACCCGTTCGCGGGCTTGATCGCCGGGGTCGTGGGGGGCCTTGTCGTCGCGGTCCTCAGCGGATCGCACACGAGCGTCAGTGGCCCGGCGGCCGGCCTCACCGCCATCGTAGCGGCGCAGTTGGTCATTTTGAAAGAGTACCCCATCTTCTTGCTCGCGGTGGTCCTCGCGGGGATGATCCAAATCGTCCTCGGCTTGGCGCGGGCCGGCTTCCTCGCCGCGTTCATCCCCAGTAGCGTGATCCAAGGCTTGCTCGCCGCCATCGGCGTCATCTTGGTGTTGAAGCAGATTCCCCACCTCGTCGGGGACGATCAAGATCCGGAAGGGGACATGGCGTTCGACCAGCCCGACAAGCACAACACCTTCAACGAATTCCTCGAGTTGGTGACCGAAGCCCGGCTAGGGCCGGCCGTCATCGGGTTGACCTCCGTCGCGCTGTTGTTCATCTGGGGCCGCTGGAGCCGGCTGAAATATTCACCGATCCCGGCCCCGCTGGTCATCGTCTTGTTCGGCGTCGCCGCGAACTTGCTGTTCCGCAAAATGGGCGGGGACTGGTTGATCGAATCGAAGCACCTCGTCGATGTGCCGGTCGCGACCGATTTCGAGCAGTTCTTCGGGTTCTTGAAATTCCCGGACTTCGGCCAGCTCGGTAACGGCAAAGTCTACGTCGCGGCATTCACCATCGCGGCGGTGGCGTCGCTCGAAACGCTGTTGAACCTCGAGGCCGTCGATAAAATCGACCCGCAGCAGCGGCTGTCCCCACCGAGCCGCGAGTTGATTGCGCAGGGCGTCGGCAACGTCGCGTCGGGCATGATCGGCGGACTGCCGGTCACGTCCGTCATCGTCCGCAGCTCCGTGAATATCAACGCCGGGAACAAAACCAAACTCTCGTCCATCGTCCACGGGTTGCTGCTCCTCGTCAGCGTGGCGTTCCTCCCCGCGTACCTGAACCTCATTCCGGAGTCGTGCCTCGCGGCGATCCTGTTCATGACCGGGCTCAAACTGGCCAGTATCAAGCTCGCCAAGCAGATGTGGAAGGCGGGATGGAATCAATTCGTCCCGTTCATCGTCACCGTGGTCGCCATCGTCGTCACCGACTTGCTCATCGGCGTCCTGATCGGCTTGGCCTTGGCCTTGGCGAACATCCTCCGCAGCAACGCCCGCCGGCCGATCCGCAAATTCATGGAAAAACACATCGGCGGCGAAGTCATCCGCATCGAGCTCGCCAACCAAGTGAGCTTCCTCAACCGCGCCGCGCTCGATCGGGTCTTGCAGGAAATCCCCCACGGTAGCCACGTCTTGCTCGATGCGCAAAACACCGACTACATCGACCCGGACATCCTCGCGTTGCTCGTCGCCTTCAAAGACGAAATCGCCCCGGCCCGGAACATCGAAGTCAGCATTCTCGGCTTCCGCGACCGCTATCAATTGCAGGATCACACGCAGGTCGTCGATTACAGCACGCGGGAGTTGCAGACCGCCCTGACCCCGCTGCAGATCCTGCAGATCTTGCGGGAAGGGCACGAGCGCTCGCGCAACAACAAACGCCTTACGCGGGACTTCGCCCGCCAGATGGTCGCCACGGCGCAGGGCCAGCACCCGCTGGCCGTGGTCGTGTCGTGCATCGATTCGCGGACCCCGGCGGAATTGATTTTCGACCTCGGCATGGGCGACATCTTCAGCATCCGCCTCGCCGGCAACATCGCCAGCCGGAAAATGCTCGGTAGCGTCGAATACGCCTGCGCCGTCGCCGGGGCCAAGCTCATCTTCGTCATGGGCCACACCCGCTGCGGTGCGGTCACGGCCGCCGTCGAACGGAGTTGTTCGCCCGGTGATCATCACGGACAAGAGGAAGGCGCGCATATCAATTTCATCGTGGACGATATCCGCCCGTCGATCGACGTCGGAGCCTGCGCGAATTGGGCCGCGATTTCGGCCGAGGAGAAACGCACCATCGTCGACGCCGTGGCCAAACGCAACGTCGAACGCGTCGTCGAGACGATCCTGCGCGAGAGCCAGTCGATTCGACGGTTGGTGTTCGAAGGGAAGATCGGCATCGTCGGCGCGATCTATGACGTCGGCACGGGCAGCTTCGAATACTTGATTTCGCAAGGCGTGAATGCGTCCGAAACAGCAGTGGTCGACCGGCCGAACGCCTTCACGGCAACAGATCCGCAACCTTGACAACCGAACCGGGCACGGCGAGCGGCGCGACGGATCCGTCGGCGGCGACGGTCGCTTTCGTGCCGTAGCCGTTCGCGCTCGGATCGCGGAACACCAGCAACTGCCGGCCGTTCAAATCGAGTACCCAATACTCCGGGATCCCGGCGGCGGCGTAACGATCGGCTTTGTCGGTCGAGTCGTATTTCAGCGAGGTATCCGAGATTTCGACGATCAACTCGGCGTTCGTCGGATGCTCGCCGGTATCGCGGGCCGAGCCCCGGAGAAACGCGAAATCGGGCTGGGGATCGGTGGCTTGCCCGAAGAGGATCGGCAGTTGGGAACGCATCCGCCAACCCGTTCCGAAGATGGTGCGCAGGGCTTCCGTCGCGAGTTCTAGAGCGATCGCGTACGGCGGATTCATCGGACCTTCCTCCAGAATGGTTCCATCGATGAGCATCGCTTGCCGACCTTCGAACAATCCGAGTTCGCCGAGCCGGTGGAATTCGTCCACCGTCCAAAGCTTGGCCGCCGGCGCGACCGACGCCGGGGCAGTGAAACGCGGGGGCAACGGCGGAGCGAGTACGGTCATCGCGGCGACCTCGGGAGAAACGGATTCAGCGATTCCAGCATATCAGCGCGGCAGCCGGGCACAGGCCATCTTCGCCACCGCGCGGATGTCGTAAAACCGGCACGCTTCCATCAGCATCCGGCACTCCACCCACATGTCGCCGTCGACGATCGGCATGAACAAATCGTGGATGTTATCCACTCCGAGGTACGTCGGCACGCCGGCTTTCAACAGCGCCGGTACCGGAGCGATGGAGTTGTGCAGCACCGATTTGATTTCGAGCTGCTTCATGCTGAGCGCCGCAGACGGGCAGACAATCACCCCGACACCCGCGTCCTTGACGCGGCGGATGATGCGCTCTTGCTCCGGCGTCTCTTTGGCGCTCACCGAAATAGAATGCACGGCGTAGACCTTGCCTTCCATGCCGTATTCCACCGTCTTCGCCGCGAGCATTTCCGTCTCGGATTCGTACGGGTTGTTCTCTTGATCGACGTGCACATCGAGCGGTTTGTTCAGCCCCTTGGCGATCTGCATGATGATGTCGATGTGCTTCTCGGGCGTCGGCCGATCCTTCGACGGCAACCCGCCGCAGAAGTCGCCCATTTCGCAGGCGCGCTCGTACTGCTTCCGCGATTCCGGCTCAAGCACCCCCTGCAGCGGTTGCACGCCGATCTCGAACTCGATCTTCCCGGCGTACTGCTTCTTCACCGCGAGTGCGGCTTCCATCGGCAGCGTCCGCACGGTGGCATCGGCGTCGACCATCGTCCGGCAGTACTTCACCCCTTGCGCGACCATCGTCTCGACGCCGCGCGAGATGCGCTCGTAGAGGTCCTCGAAGGTGTAGTTCTCTTTGAGGGACTTGTAGAGCTTCCACTTCAACTGCATATCGACTTGGCTGAGTTCCAAATTTTGGAGGGAGATCAAATAGGCTTTGTCGAAGTGGGCGTGGTGGCAGGCGAACCCGCCGTACTCGGCGACGAGTTTGAGAAACTCCGCCTTCAGGTTCCACGGCTCTTCGCGGTTCGACACCTTATAGCTGTAGACGCCGTCGCGGACGTTGCGGACGACGGTGTCGATGGTTAGGATGGCGACTTCGACATCGGTGATGAGCGGGATCGAGTTCTGCACCGCCAAGGCGCGGATGCGGTTGCTGTCGGTGCCGGCGTCGTAGTTGTAATCGCCCGTCAAGATGTTCACGATCAGGTCGAAACGGTCGGCTTCGAGGAACGATTTGATGTTCGGCTCGGTGCCTTCACCGATCTTGTAGATCGGCTCGTTCGGCACGCCCTTCTCGGTGAGAAACCGGCTGGTGCCCTCGGTGGCGAACAGGCGCACATCGAGTTTGGCGAGTTCGCGGACGCTGTCGAGGAGGCGGACTTTGTCGGCCGGTTTGCCGGCGCTCACGAGGACGTTCTTCTTGCTCTGCCGGCCGAGCATCTTGAGGTTCAGGCCGACGATTTCCATACTGTCGTGCGTCGCCATTTTGACCCTCGCCCCGGCCGGTGAGGCCTCATAGGGAACTTAGGTTCGGGCGCGCGCCGCGTCAAGTGACACTGGAGCGAGCCGGCAGCGTGAATCGCCGGACTATTTCCGTTGGTCGGGATACGATGATCGCTGTCTGCTTGGGGCAAACCGCCGAGGACTGCATTCGATGAGTCGAGACAGCGACTTGCAAAACCAGACCTCCGAGATGGGATCGACGGAGCAGGCGCGCCCAGTCGCATGCGGTCGCATCATCGGCCTATTCGCCTCGATCCTCATCCCCCTCGTGGGGCACGGTTGCCACGGGGACGATGCCGACCACGAGCCGGGCATCATTCCGCTGCTGCAACGGCCAACGGTGGCGGACTCACCCGCGCCCGCTTGGCCGCCAGCGCCGCATCCGCGATGAACACGAGCACGGCGGCCCACACGCAGAAGATCGAGGCCCAGCGTTCCGGCGACATCGCTTCGCCCATGTAGAAATAGGCGAGCAGAAACTGCACCGTCGGCGAAATGAACTGGATGAAGGCCTGCGTCAGCAACGGAATCCGGCGGATGCTCTTGTTGTACGACAGCACCGCCACCACCGTGACGACGCCGCTGAACATGAGCAGCCCGTTGGTTTCCCAATTCGCCCCGAAGGCCG
>Ga0105046_10005914_pt1 | contig 19295 bp, 13 predicted proteins | sample MAT03_FD_78385 | JGI IMG/M metagenome (GOLD analysis project Ga0105046, IMG submission 78385) | Freshwater microbial communities from Lake Fryxell liftoff mats and glacier meltwater in Antarctica - MAT-03 (megahit assembly) | ecosystem: Environmental > Aquatic > Freshwater > Ice > Liftoff... | reverse complement strand
GCATGGAGTCTGACCCCACGATCAAGGACTCTGACCCCATGATCGCACGATCAAGGACTCTGACCCCATGATCGCGGACCCCATGATCGCGATCAAGGACTCTGACCCCATGATCGGACCCCATGATCGGATTCCGCCTAAGTCTCCCCCAGTTTCTCCTCCAATACCCTGATCTCCGCCTTCGAGCTCTTGATCACGAGTCGTAACCGGCCGTGAATCCCCATGTACTGGTTCGCAATCCACACCACGGCAAGCCACGCAATCACCACACCGCGCCAGTCAGTCAGGAGCAGCCGGTACCCCGTCCCCAATACCGCGATCAGCGCGACGTAGTGGCTGAAGCAATATTCACAGGTACCGAGGTAAAACAGCTTGCGCACCAGCATGCGCGGGTCGTCGGTGCTTCGGCGCAGGCAGTAATCACGCGGCTCCCTGAAGATTTCTTCGTGTGTCACCGTCCACGCGACGCAGGCGACGGGAACGGCGAGTGTGACGAGCCAGATGAGCTGGACACCGAGCGGCATACGACACTCCACGGGGACCTGTGCGACACGCATTCACGCGGGTATCGCTGCAAATGCGCACGACTCGCGCCACCGTGTTGCAACGCTCGAGTTCGTAACCGCCGCGTTGCTGCGGGCGATTGGGCGTACCGTGCGCCAGCGTTCGCTGCGGGCTCACATGGAATGCCGTAGAATCGGTGCTTCAGGCGCGTCGGGAGCATTGTTCCCGAGGAGGCCTGCCGGAACTTCGTGTGAAGACCTGGACGCGGCGCGGCTTCGCTGGTATTCGAGCTCCGCCCGTGCGTTTTCCGAGCCGATCTCAGAGCCCGGAGCCCAACTCTCCACCTGAGCGGCTATTTTTGGTGGTGATGTCAGTTTCACCGGTCATCCACGCGAGTCGATGTGAACAGCGAATCAGAACCCCACGCAGGTACGCGCGCGGACTTCAGTGCGCCTGCGCCGACGGTGGAAGATGCGAGTACGGCGCTGTCGCTCGATCCGGACAGGGCGGAGTTCCTTGCAGCCGGCACGGCAGTCACCGGTGCACGCAGCATCGCGAACACCAATCCGGACTTCAACTTCGCTACCGCCCTCCTGCCACTGGGCGGTATCGTCGCGACGCTGGCGTTTGTGGTCTTTTCGGGTACGTCCACGCCGACGATCGAGCTGACGGGTGATGCACTGTCGGTGCGGCAGGCGGGGAACTCGCACACCGTTCCGCTGAAGGAGATCGACTCCGTTGCACTGCGCTGGAACCTGGATGGGGTGGGTGTCAAGCGAATAGGCATGCAATCCGGAAGCGCCTACGCCGGGACGTTCGAAATGAAGCCCTTCGGCCGTACACACCTGTTCGTCAACACGAATCGACGACCGTACGTCACGGTGTACGCGCGAAGCGGTGTGACCATCGTCAGTGCGCCGGACAGCGCCAGTGTCGTGCAGTTTCTCGCCATCCTGTGCGGCAGCGCGATGAACCCACCCGCGTCGCCAGCGACGGCCAGCTGCGTCGCCAGTGGGGATCGGCCGAGATGAATGGCGACTACGACTCGTTCGACCGGATCGACCTCGGTGGTACGACCCTGACTGCAGGTATCCGGTTCACGCCGTCGCGCCGTGGGACCGTCGCACCGTCAAAACCGCAGCGACACCAGATCCGTGACGCCGGCCGCTCCCAGCACTCGCACGAAGACAAGAGGATTGGCAGCGGTGATGATCACGCTGAGGCTCGCGTTCCCACCCGCCGACCCCGCCTGCGACCGTTGGATGAGTGCGCCGGACGTGAAGTTGCGCAGCTCGATGGTCACTGGATACGTGGGCGCCGCTGCCGTCACGCTGACGGCCTGACCAACGGGGAGCGAGGGGAGGATGCGGATATCGCGACTGAGGCAGGTCGGTGTCACACCGGTGTTGAAGGTGACGCCCAGCGTGATGTCGGTTGGAACACACCGCGTGCGCGGATCGGGGTCGAGCGCCGTCACGACCGTATAGCTGCCCGGGGTGGTGGCGGGAGCGGCGACGAGAAAGCCGAAGTTGCCCGGCCGAATCACGACGAACGCCGTCGTCGCGGTGTCCGACGGTGGCAGCCCGTACAGGGAAGCGCCGATATTCAATGGCACCAGCGTGGTCGCGACCGTTGACGTCACCCGAATGGAGTAGTAGGCCTGTGTAAGCGATGCGACGGAGTACTGATTGGCGATCGCATATCCGAACAGGCTGCGGCAGCTGGAGGCGTCGAAGCTGGCGGTCACGGTGGTTCCGAGAATCACCTGACGAATCAGGTTGCACGCCGGGACGATCAGAATACGGACGGTGTCGCGGAGCGAGTCTGCGGCGGTTGTGCGCGGCGATGAGGCTTCGATGGTGGCGGTGCCGCTGGCGATCGCGGTCACGGTTCCAGCACCCGACACGCTCGCGAGCGCGGGTGAGAGCGAGCGCCAGACGATCGGCGCGGTCGTGAGCGCGGCACCGTTCTGATCGCGCACTGTCGCGGTCAACGCCTTGGTACCGAGTGGCGATAATGTGTCGGCGGCCGGAGTTGTGGTCAGCGTGGTGGCAGTACGTGCCCGCACGGTCACGATCAGCGAGGTCCGCGTGGTGTTGTTGAACGCCGTCGCGGTGAGCGTCGCGGTGCCGGCGCCGACAGCAGTCACTGTCCCGTCGGCCGCGACCGTGGCAACCGCAGCGTTGCCTGACTGCCACGTCACCCGCAGATCGTCGTCGGGACAGCCGCCTGTCAGGTTCAGAATGACCTGGCCGGTGGTACCGATATCAAGCGCCAGCGCGGATGGTGAGGGGGTGAGCAGGCGTGTGGGTGCGACGATGCCACCGCACGCATCGGCGTTGCTCCCCGAACAGGCGCCGAGTGCGACGGTCATCACAAGCGAGGCGCCCTTCAGCCATCGCGACGTCATCCGCGCGTTCATGCGTGCGCCACGCGGAAGCAAAGAGAGCGGGCACCGCGAAGGACGGTATCGGTGTGGAGCGGTGTCATTTCGGAAATCCGAGGCTGATGCCCGCCTTCGCGGCGTAGCTCGTAAAGGGAAGGAATGTCACCGTGCCGATCGTGCCGAACTCCTGGCGCACCAGCTGCGCGCCAGCATCGAAGTTTGCCGTGCGCGACAGTTTGACGGCCAGGCCGGCGCCGATCCCGAGTCCACTGCCGCCGCTGTTGCCCCCCTCGGCGAACTGAAAGCGGCCGTTCATCTGCAGCAGCGCCAATCGTGCGGAGAGGTATGGAAAGAGTCGACTGGACCCGGTGGCGGGCACCCAGCGCGGTTCCAGAAACACGCCGCCGATTCGCAATCGATCATTGCCCCTGGTGTGCACCGCGTACTGCCCGCCGATACCAAGCGACAGCGCACCAAAGCCTTCGGTCGCATACAACCGGTTGAATCGGAACTGCGGCTCGATACCAGTGCCAGCGACCGAGGTGGTACCGACACGGATGGTCGTGAAGAGCACTGCGAGCTGCGCCGAATAGGGCTGCGCCGATTGCGCCTGCGTGCCTTCCGCTGATACGACAGCGCCGAACACCGCTGCTGCACCACGCCGGAATGCCCGGGCGGCGAGGGAGAAGCTGGTGTGCAGAACGTGCCTGCCCAGCCGAAAAGTGGTGTGCCTGTGGCCTGCGATGATGAACACACTCACGGCCTGCGGAGTGCACCGATGATTGCCGGTGTAGCGGACACCGACCCGTCACGCTTGTTCAGCACGTACGAGACCGGAGCGACGCGAGTCATGGGACGACCGGCGCCGTCGTACTTCGTCAGCCGCATGTCAAAACTCATGCGCACACTCGTCTCCGTCAGATTGGTGAGTGACGGAGTTGTGAGAACGACGATACGATGATCGGCGCCGTCAGCGAAGAAGGCCGAAAGCTCTGGTGTCATTGTGCGACGATTCCTTACATCGCTCAGCAGCCGATCGACCTCGATCCGCGCATCGTTGCCGTCGGGGAGTTCCCGGACAACCGGTGGTCTGATCGTGGCGGTTATCGGTGCGACGGTGATCGGTGCGGCGGGTGCGACTGATGTGGCGGCTGGCGGCCGCTTCGCCACTGCGCCGACCCGTGCGGCGATCGCGGCGGCTGGTTTGCCGGGCGGCACGACCACCAGTTCGACCGCGAATCGTCCGGCCGCGCCTGCGTCGGCGATCACGCGCACTCGCCCCGGCCTGACGGCAACGACCTCGCCGGTGCGTGCGTTCACGCGAGCGATTCGGGCGTCGGCGCTGGAGTACCGAATCTGCATCGGGATTGAGCGGCGTGAATCGGTGCGCAGCACCGTGCCGCGCAGACGGAGCAGCTGACCGGGGCGCAGCACATTTGAGACCAGCGGCGTCATTCGGAGCTGCGGTGTTGCAACGGCGGGTTTGGTCGCCACCACCGCAACTCGGGCAGACGACGCGTCCGGTGACTTGGTGGTTGCCGTGTTGGTTGCCCTGATGGAGGCCTTCTGCGTGGCGCCCGGTGTGGAGGCTGAGACGTTGCCTGCCGTACCGTTGGCCACCGACGTCACGGGCCTCCGAGGCGTTACACTCGGCCCCGCGCTCAGCGAACGCGGTTCATCGGCAGGCGTGCGAGCGGTGGAGGTGCGAGCGGAGGCAGAATCCGCGCGCGTGCTTTCGACGGCCCCACCCGTGGTTGCCGATGCATTCGTCGAAAGGGATGCTGACGCTCTCGTGGATGGAGTGGGTTGCAGGTACGATGGCAGCGTCGTTCGCACCGCGAGGGCCGACGGAGTCATGCTGTCGGCCGCGATATCAGGGGAGGAATCCTCACTCCGTCTGGCGACGACAAAGAGAGCGACGAGTACCACGCCAACCCCGAGTATTCCGCCGGCGAGCAGTCGCGACAGACGCGGGGAGTGATCGCGAACATCGATACTGAAAGCCGGACTGCCAGGCAGAATCAGCGGTGCGCGGCTCGCTGCCAGCGTCGCATTCACGACGGTGCCACAGTACGTGCAGGTCGCCTCGTCGTCACCGACGATTGCGTTGCACGACGGGCAGAATGCGGAGGTCGACGCAGTCATGCGAGCGGTGATGGTAGGGGTCAGATATGCGCGCGCGGTTCGGTGTCCGATGGCGTATGAGTACAGCGTCGTTCCGAACCAACCGTGGATAACTGCCAGAATAGTTTGGTTAAAGTCGGGTGTCTGAGCAAGTGAAGCGATCCGCAATCACTTCATGTCGCACTCACGCCACAGACTGCTGTGTCACGAATGCATCAGTTCGGTGTCGCGCCGATTCAGAGGGGTTTTCCGTTGTAACCCTAAGTGGCTGTGAATCTTGCACTTCCAGAAAACCCTTCCGAATGGTCGAGTCCGGCACAGGTTCTGCAGATTGTTTCGATGCGTGGGAACATCATCCTCCCGCTGCGGTACGATTTGCAGTTGTGCGAGCGGCGCAGTTGCGCTGTGGTCACTCGTACAGCTGTGGCGTTGCCACCTGGATACGGTGGGTGCGCGTGTGTGGGGGAACGTGTGGCAGTGCAGTTGATGAAGAGAGAGAGAGAATGTGTTCTGACCCGCTTACGGGGCATCACTCGACGGTGGTGCCCCGTTCGTGGTTCTGTGTTGTGCGGCGCTGAATCGATCGCTGACGGGCGTGCAGGGGGCATCGGACGCTCACAGGACCACTGCGTCCGATTTACCAGACCACCCGCGAATAGAACGCACCGATCGTCGAGTCGCTCGTGACCAGCGCCGCCTCATGCATCTCCGCCGTCGCGACGATCGTCCGGTCAGCTGGATCCCGGTGTGACCAGTCGAGGTCCACGTTGCGCAACCATGTTGCAACGTCGACGTCCAAGACCTTAAACCCGGCGATCAGGCCAACGCGTCGTGAATACTCGGCAATCGGCAACCCGATCTGGAGTGTCCCACGACTCGTCTTGAGTGCGATCTCCCAGAGCGAGATCGCACTCGCGTAACAGGCGTCGCGACTGAGCGCGCGCGCGATGGTGGTGCGGGCCGTCGCGCTGAGGGACTCTGGTCGCAGGGTCCAGAAGATCAGCGCAACGGTGTCCAACACCACCCGATCGGGTGCTCCGCTCACGCGTCGGCCCATTCGGTTGAGGTCGGCTCGTCGAGGCTCCCCTTCCACGACAGCAGCCCGCGCACGTCGGCGAACAGCGCTTCGGCGGGCTGGCGGCGAGTCAACGGAACCACCTTGAGCACCGGCACCCCGTGGTTGGTGATGATCAACTCTTCCCCCGTCGCTTCGACATCGCGGAGAAACTCGAGCAACCGCGCCTTGAGGACGCCCTTCGATACTGTGGCCATAGTCGTGACTATACTCATCTGGATTCATCTCGGCAATCGAGTTGTGCGTTAACTCGAGGGTTGATCGCGCCACGCTCGAGCGTCGGCAGACGATATGGGAACCCATCTGAAACAAGTCACCACGATCATGCGCGCGTGGCGAAAAGCTGCAGTCGGTGCGAGCGCGGAGCGCCCTTCACCACTTCATGCGCCCGAGCGCATCGCCGAGCGGCCCACCTGCGGCGCCGATATAGTTGAGGCAGGTCCCTTCTCCCCACGTCTTGACGGCATCATGCACTTGCACCGTATCGCCCGTCGTGTCCCACTCTTTGGCGTGTGCGTTGCATTGTTGAGCGCCTGTCAGCGCCCCAGCGCGCAGGGTGCCGGCCAATCTGCCGACTGGCCTGTGTACGGCGGTAACACCGACCACACGCACTTCAGCACGCTGAACCAGATCACGCCCGCCAACGTGAAGCAGCTGGCGGTGGCGTGGACGTTTCAGACGGGCGACGAGTTCAAGGGATCGGAGATGCAGGCGAATCCGATCATCGTCGATGGCGTGCTCTACGCCACCACGCCCAAGATGCACGTCTTCGCACTGGATGCCGCAACGGGGAAGCGCCTCTGGATCTTCGATCCGAACAGCGGCCAGCCTCCCGCGTCGCGATTCCGTCACCGCGGCGTGGTGGTGACGGGTGATCGCGTGATCTTCAACTATCGCTACAAGCTCTTCGCGCTCGATCGAAAGACGGGTGCAAAACTCCCGGGTTGGGGTAACGACAGCGGCTGGGTGGATCTGCGCGAAGGGCTCGGCAGGCCGGCGAAGGAGATTTCGGTCAGTGCGAGTACGCCAGGTGTGGTGTTCGAGGACATGCTGATCATGGGCAGCACGGTTCCGGAACAGCTTCCGAGCGCGCCGGGCGACATTCGCGCCTTTGATCTCAAAACCGGTGCGCTGCGCTGGAGCTTTCACACCATCCCGCATCCGGGTGAGCCGGGGTACGAAACCTGGCCGCCCGACGCATGGAAGATCGCAGGCGGCGCGAATGCATGGGCGGGGGTGACGATCGATCCCAGGCGCGGCATGCTCTTCGCCGCGACGGGGTCGGCGAGCTACGACTTCTACGGCGCGAACCGGCACGGCGACAATCTCTACGCCAACAGCGTCATCGCCCTCGATGCTCGCACTGGCAAGCACCGCTGGCACTATCAGGTGCTGAAGCACGACCTGTGGGATCGTGACCTGCCGGCGGCGCCGATGCTCGTCACGGTGCAACGGGATGGAAAGGCGGTGGATGCGGTGGCGCAGATCACCAAGACGGGCCACGTCTGGCTCTTCGAGCGCGAGCGCGGCGCTCCAATGTTCCCCGTCGAGGAGCGGGCGATGCCGCAGGTCGCGCTGGACGGTGAACGGCCGGCCGCGTCGCAGCGCTTTCCAACGATTCCCGCGCCATTTGCGCGTCAGCAGCTGACGCGCAACGATCTCACCGATCGGACGCCGGCGGCGCACGCCGCGGCGCTTAAAACCTTCGAGCAGTACAACCCCACGCATCCGTACGAGGCGCCCAACGTCACCAAGGGGACGATCATCTTTCCCGGCGTGGACGGCGGCGGCGAATGGGGCGGGCCGGCGTACGACCCGCAGACGGGGTTGCTGTATGTGAACTCGAACGAGATGGCGTGGCTGCTCAAGCTCGTTCCGCGCAACGATAAGTCGCTGTATGGGGCGAATTGTGCCGGCTGTCACGGTGACGATCGACAGGGGAACGCCGGCGGGCCGTCGCTGGTGGATGTCGCGCAGCGTCGCACCGCAGCACAGGTGACGGAGATGGTGAAGGAGGGGAATGGACGGATGCCCGCCTTTGGTGGTGCGATGGATGGCAGCGCGGTGAAGGAGATCGTGGAGTATCTGATGACGGGGAAAGTCGAACAGACGCAGGCGATCCAGAAAAGTCCCTTCTTCCTCAAGTATCGCACCGCCTACTTCGACATCTTTCTCGATCACGAAGGGTACCCGGGGATCAAGCCGCCGTGGGGCACGCTGAACGCGATCAACCTGAACACCGGAGAGTTCGCGTGGACGATTCCGTTTGGCGAGTATCCAAAGCTGGCGGCGCAGGGCATTCGCAACACCGGCACCGACAGTTATGGCGGTGCGATCGTGACGCAGAACGGCCTGCTGTTGATTGCCGCCACCACGTACGACAACAAGTTCCGCGCCTACGACAAGGCGACGGGCGCCCTGCTGTGGGAAACGGTGCTGCCGGCCGCGGGGAATGCCACGCCGTCCACCTACATGGTCAACGGCCGGCAGTACATCGTGATCGCGTGCGGCGGCGGAAAGAACGGGGCGCCGAGTGGTGGAACGTATGTGGCCTTCGCGCTTCCTTAGTCTGAGTGCTGAAGCCGGCCGTCGCCCCTTCCACCCGATCGCCCTCTGCCGCAACGTAAAGTCATGCCAACTACAGCCTCACGACTGAATGTGTTCACGGAGTCGGTCATTCGCAGCACCACGCGGATGTCCGACGAGTACGGCGCGATCAATCTCAGCCAGGGCTTTCCGGATTTTGATCCACCGGAAGTGATGCTCGCGGCGCTCGAACGCGCAACACGCGGGCCGTTTCATCAGTATGCGGTGACCTGGGGCGCACCGCGATTCCGTAACGCACTGGCGGCGAAGATCACCCGCTTCACCGGCCTCGAAGTCGATCCGGAACGCCACCTGGTGGTTACCTGCGGCAGTACCGAGGCGATGGCGGTGGCGATGATGACAGCGTGCAATCCCGGCGACAAGGTGATCGTGTTCTCGCCGTTCTACGAGAACTACGCCGCCGATGCGATTCTCGCCGGCGCCGTGCCGATCTATGTGGCGCTGGAGCCCCCGACTTTCGCGTTCGACCCCGATGCGCTCCGCCGCGCATTCGCCGAGCGCCCGAAAGCGATCGTGCTGTGCAACCCGTCCAATCCTACGGGGAAGGTCTTCTCGCGCGATGAACTGTTGCTGATTCTCCGGCTCGCCGAGGAGTTCGACTGTTTTGTCATCACGGACGAGCCGTATGAACACATCGTCTATGCGCCGCACGTGCACACCTACTTCGCCTCGTTGCCGGGCGCATTCGAGCGGACGATCACCTGCAACTCGCTGAGCAAGACCTATTCGATCACCGGCTGGCGGCTGGGCTATGTACACGCCGCGCCGTCGGTGATCGCGCAGGCGCGCAAGGTGCACGACTTTCTGACGGTGGGTGCGGCCGCTCCGTTGCAGGAGGCGGCGGTGGCGGGGCTGGAATTGCCGGACAGCTACTACGCTGGCCTGACCACTCTTTACAGCGCCAAGCGCGAGCTGTTCCTGAACTATCTGCGCCAGTCCGGACTGCCGTTCAGCGAACCGCAGGGGGCGTACTATGTGATGGTTGACATCGCGGCCCTCGACTTCGCCACCGACACCGAGGCGTCGGAATGGTTCATCCGGACCGTGGGTGTCGCGGGCGTGGCGGGTTCGAGTTTCTTTCGCGAACCGGTGCAGAACTTCATGCGCTTTCATTTCGCCAAGCGCGACGAGACCCTGCACGCGGCGGGGGAGCGGCTGGCAGCGCTTCGGACAGGGCGGGTGCGGTAGGGCGGGGCTACCGCCGACTGCCGCAAGACGGCGCGCTCATCGAACGCATCAAGTGACTCCTGAGTGCGTCGCCGACCATCCAACCTGACTGCGGCGCGCTGCACCGGTACCGGTGCCGAACTGCGGCCACCCGAAGCGCTTCCGCCCGGCATTTGCGATACAGCGAAAGAGATTAGGGAATCCCTATAAACGCGTTGGCAATACGGCGCGTAACAGATTCGCAAAGGCTTGCAGGGAATCTGCTGGCCGTGTCGATCCTCTATTGAGTGCGGTTCGGTGACTGTCCTCAAACTCAGCGATGCAACATTCTCTTCGGAATCGATTGAACGTCGTGCTCGCCCTCGTGACGACGGTCGTGATCGGCTCTGTCCTCCTGGTCGTGTCAAACGTGGCTCGTACCGGCCAACTGTACGAACACCTGCTCGCTGTGGACGTGCGGTCCGAACTTCTGGCGCGCGAAGCGCAGGTCGCCTTCAAGGTGCAGGTTCAGGAGTGGAAGAACGTGCTGCTGCGAGGCCGTGACGACGCCGCGCTGCGTAAGTATCGGACACAGTTTGGTTCGGAGGGGGGCCGCGTTCAGTCCATTGCGGATACGCCCGCTCCGCTGCTCGGCGGGGCGTCGGCGTCGGCACTGTTGGCGCGGTTCCGATCCGAGCATCTGACGCTCGTGGGGCGTTACAAGCGCGTGTCGCTCAGCTTACGCATTGATACCGAGGCGCTGCGGACAGAGCGCGAATCTGCCGGCGTCGCCAGCGTGGGTCGTGAGCTGCATGCACTTCAGGATGCGCTGTTGGCGACAGCACGGAGCACGGCCGGGACTGCCGACCGAGCGAGCGCGCTCGTGGAAGATGCGAATCACATGCTGCGAGGACTGGAGCGCTTCACGGTTGCCGCGCCTGCTGCGACGTCAGTTCACAACAATCGGATGAACCGCAATGCAGCTTGAGGCCGTCCCACCCGCGCCGACTGAACGCCGCGGCCGAGCACTCTGCATTGCCTTCATGGCGGCCGCCGGATGGATGTTCCTCTACGAAGCGACCAAGCAGGCCCTCCTGCCAAGATTGTCGCCGTGGGAATCCCATTGGATCACGATCGCTGTGTCCGCCGTTACCGCAGCCTTCGTCACCCACATCACCGTCGTTCGCCAGTCCCGCGTGCTGCGGGCCATGGCTGACATCGAGAGTCGAAGCGAGCGACTGGAGCATCAGCGGAACGCGCTCCTCCTCAGCGAAGAGCGGTACCGTTCGCTGGTGGAGGCGTCCCCAGAGGCGATTGCCGTGCACCGGGATGGTCGCCTGCTCTACGTCAACGACTCGGCAGCGAGGCTGATCGGGGCCGACAGCGCTTTCGCGCTGACCGGACTCGCCATCACGGACTTTGTCTATAGCGCCGATCGATCATTGCGCACGAGCCTCGACCGATCCGGCGAACGGAGCGAGTATCGGTTGATCCGAGGCGACGGCGAAGTGCTCGACGTGGAGGCGGCATCGGTAGGCATTACATACGAGTCGGAGCCGGCGATACAGACGGTGTTGCGCGACGTCACTGCCCAGAAACACCTCGAAGCACGACTCGTACATGATGCCTTTCACGATCCGCTGACCGGCCTCCCCAACCGATCGTTGTTTCGTGACCGGGTCAATCACGCGCTGGTACGGCTCGCGCGCGACGGGACGCACACAGGTGTGACTGCACTGTTTCTGGATCTGGACGACTTCAAATCGGTGAACGATACGCTCGGTCACGCTGCCGGTGATCGCGTTCTCGCGGTGGTCGGCGACCGATTGCGCAACGTGACCCGCGCATACGACACGGTGGCGCGTCTCGGCGGCGACGAGTTCGCAGTCCTGCTGGAAGAGGTCACGCACGAAGGCGAGGTGCTCGAGATCGTTGAACGGATTCGTGCCGCATTTCTCCAGCCGGTGCGTGTGGACGGGCAAGAGCTGATCATTTCGGCCAGCGTGGGCGTGGCACATGCGAGCACTGACGACGAGGCGGATGTCCTGCTTCGAAACGCCGATGTCGCGATGTATGACGCGAAGGAGGCTGGGAAGGCCCGCCACGCAGTGTTTGAACCCGAGATGTATGAGGCCATCGTGCGGCGCCTGCAGCTGGTGTCGGAGCTTCGCGAGGCGAGCCTCGATCCATCGGCGGCGGGATTCACGCTCTTCTATCAGCCAATTGTCGAGTTGTCGAGTGGAAGTGTACGCGGCCTGGAGGCGCTGATTCGATGGGCGCACCCGATCAGCGGCTTCACATCGCCCGATACCTTCATCCCGCTCGCTGAGCAGACGGGAATGATCGTGCCAATCGGTCGCTGGATACTCCGCGAGGCTTGTCTTCAGTTGGAACAGTGGCGCTTGCTGTGGGCGGCTGAAGGTCGCGATCCCGAGACGGTGCCATCGGTGTCGATCAACATTTCGGGGAGACAGTTGCAGGAAGCGGGGTTCGTCGACGACGTCGTGGCCGCCCTGGCGCTCACGCTTGCGCCATCGCGCCGGGTGACTCTGGAGATCACCGAGACAGTGATCATGCAGCACACGGAGGTCACGTTGGCGCGCTTGCAGCAGATAAAGGCACTGGGGGTGCGGCTGGCGATCGATGACTTTGGCACAGGGTACTCGAGCCTGAGCTACCTGCAGAAGTTTCCCGTTGATATTCTGAAAATCGATCGTGCCTTTGTCGAAGGTGTCGCACGCGGTGGCTCCGATGCCGCTCTGGCCCGGACGATCATTGCGCTGGGCCAGACGTTGGGACTCCGCACCGTTGCCGAAGGCGTGGAAGATGAGGCGCAGCGCGAACAGCTGCGTAATCTCGGATGCCAGCTCGGCCAGGGATACCTCTTTGCGAGACCGATGCCGGCGCCGAAGGCGCTGTTGTGGCTCGCCTCGTCGCAGGCCCACCGGTACCGATCAGAAGTGGTGGCCTGATTTGTCGAACCGGTGCTGCAGACACAGGTCCACAGCGGGCGCTGCTATCTGGCGGCGGCGAGCGCGAGTGTCAACGCGCTCTGCAACCGCTCGGCCGAGAACGGTTTCGTGACGAGCGGCACAGTGCTCAATCCGGCCAGCTGCTGGGGCGCTATCTCATCGAAGCCAGAGAAAAACACCACAGGTAGAACGGTGCTGTAGGTGTTCCGTATCTCACGGGCGAACTGCACGCCATCCATTCCCGGCATCCGAATATCTGTCAGGACGATGTCCACCCGCTCTGGCCCCGACCGCAAGATCTGCAGTGCATCGAAGCCGCTTTGTGCATCGATCACCCGATACTTCAGCCGCTGGAGCAACCGACGGGTGGTGCTGCGCACCAGGTCATCGTCGTCCACCAACAGGACGGTTGCTGTGGTGCCGGCGTCGGATTTCGGCAGGTGTGCGCCATCGGTCGCGTCACCCGCCCTCAATGGGAACTCGACGGTGATCGTCGTCCCCGACCCAACGGCGCTGTCGGCCCACACTGCGCCGCCGGCCTGCGTGACGACGCCGTAGACCATCGCCAGACCGAGGCCCGGCCCGCCACCAACCGCCTTCGTCGTAAAGAACGGCTCGAAGATGCGAGCGCGTGTCGCATCATCCATACCAAGACCCTCGTCGCTGACACGCAGCGCGACGGTCTGCCGCTCGGCGTCAACGGTGACCGTCAGTGTCAACGTACCGCCCTCGGGCATCGCGTCCTGCGCATTCTCCAGCAGGTTCATGATGACCTGCTCGAGCTGGTCTCGATCCGCCGTAATACCTGCGGACTCCGGAGACGTATTCGTCACCAACGAAATACCAGCGGGAATGGTGCGCTGCAGCAGCGGCACCATATCGCGAACCAGTGCGTTGAGATCGATGCGCTCCATCTCGCGCAGCGGTTGGTTGGTAAAAGCCAGAAGCTGTCGCGTCAGGCGCGCGGCGCGCTCGATGGCGTCCAACGCCACGGACAGATCCTCCCGACTCGATGATGACTTCGACGCGTCGTCCTGCGCGAGCTGTACGGAATTCTGGATGGCGGTGAGCAGATTGTTGAAGTCGTGCGCGATGCCCCCGGCGAGCTGGCCGACGGCCTCCATCTTCTGCGCCAGGTGCAGGCGTGCATCCAGCGCAGCGCGCTCACGCTCGAATTCCTGCCGCCTGGTCTGGTCGCTCCACGATACCACTGAGACGCGCTTCCCGTTGAACATCGCGTGCCGGACGTTCACATCCACAGGCACATCGGTACCGTCGGGCCGCTGATGCACCCAACTGAATGCAAGCTCACCTTGTTCGAGGGTCTTTGCGCCAAGCCCGCGCGCCTTTTCGTCTGAGCGCGAACCGTCCGGTTGCCACAGTGGGGAGAATTCGGCCGGCCGACGTCCGAGCAGCTCCGACTTGTCACGCAGGCCGAGCATACGCACCGCCGCCGGATTGCAATCGATGACCCCGGTGTCGTCGGCAAGCAGCAGCCCGTCCACCGTGTGTTCAAAGATCAGGCGAAAGCGCTCCTCTGCTTCCTTCCGTTCCGTGATGTCCTGGCCCGTCGCGACGACTCCGAACACGCGCTCCTCACTGTCCGTTCCGCGTTCCGACACGCGAGTCACATTCCAGATCAACGTTCGTCGCGAACCGTCGGGGAGGATCGAATCGTCCTCGAAGTTCAGTGTGCGCTTTCCTGCCAGCACCTGTTGGATGTCGGCGGCGACAGCGTCGCGATGTTCCGGTGCAATGAAGGTGGCGACGTAGTCCATGCCGATCGCTTTGGCGCGCTCCGTTTGATACAGCTTTTCGGCGGCGCGATTCCATGCAAAGATGCGATGGTCCGGATGCAATCCGAGAATGACGCTGCCCGCCGTGTCGACGATCGCGGCGAGCATCGTATTCTCAGTCAGAGCGTTCTGTTCCGGTATGGAATCGAAAGGCATTGATCTCCTGCTGTGCACCTGCTGGGCACTGTGCCCCGGCACGACGATCCCGTCGCGCGCGGAGAAGAATAGCCGATGAGGAGGTCCGTGAGGAGGACCAGTCCCGTCCGCTCAGTGCCAGCGAGAACGAGAGATCCGCTCACGATGCTACCATTAGAAAGAGCTAGCGACGTAAACATCCGTTTGCATGGAGCCACTAAAAACGCGCGCGTTCTACTTCTGACGATCCAGCACGTACTGCACGGCGAGATCGGTGGTGCTCCACAGCTGTATGTCACCACCGCTTCCGTAGCGCAGCGCGCCGAGCGTTCCGCCCTGAAATCCGTAGCTCCACAGCTCCGTGTGAAATCCCGACTGCTCCACGGCGGTTCGAATCTGGGTCAGCGCGCTCCGAAGCTCGGAGGCGTAGCCGGCGTCCGTGTCCGATGCCTGCGCGGCGCGGGTCGCGACACCGAGGAGGAAGAGATTCACTTCGCGACCCCAGACCACACGCGGGCCGTGATACGGATCCTTCGTGAACGCGTCCCAGATGGCGTTGCTGGCGTAGGCGTCGTTGGCGACGACGGGACCGATGCGATTCACGAACAGCCCGGCGGGGTACGGGCGTACGAAGAGTCGCACATCGCGCAGTGTGGCGGCCCGTTCGTCGGCGGTGGACGGAGTGCGCCGCCCTTCGCCATCGCCAAGGAAGAGTTGCGTTGCGGGGTCGGTGTTCGCCACGCCGATCGGTGCGCCGCCGGAATCGAGCGCCACCGCCAGAAACGTGAGCGAGTCGGCGACGGCGGCGGCCGTCGTTGGGCGCGACACCCACCACGCCCGCTCCTCCTCAGGCAGCGCGGCAAGGCGAGCGGCGGTCGCGGCGCGCACCTGTACAGCCGTCTGCCGGACGACGAAATGCCGGCTTGCGCTGCGCCACGTGGTGACCGCACGACGGAGCAGGGCGCTGTCGGCGGCGTACGTCGCCAGGGGTGACCCAGCTTTCGGTGTTGCAACGTTCGTCACGCCGAGTTCGCGCAGTGCCGCCAGAATCTGCCCTGTGGCTTCCAGCGCGTGGGGCACCCAGATCGCGTTGATGTCCATGGCGTACCTGCCACCCGCGTATCCGGCGCCGCTGTCGCGCCAGCTCGCGGTGGCCCAACCCGTTGGTTCACGCGGTGCAAATGCGATCAGGTTGGCCGCGATCGGATTGGCAGCGTAGGCGGCAGTGAGCTCCGCGACCAACGCCAGCTCACGGACGATCTGCGCGGCGCGTGTGACGCCTCCGTTGGACTTCGCCAGCAGGAAGGCGCGCTTGTCGGCGGCGGCGACGCTGGGATCGGTGATCCAGCGGGCGATCACGATCGGCAGCTGGTACTCATCGTCGATCATGTGGTAGTTCTCGCGCGTTGCGCGCAGGGTCCGCAACACCCGTTCCGCGCTCGCGAGCAGCGAATCGGCCGTGGCGCGTTCGCTTCGTTCGCCAACCGCGCGGTACCGGCGCATCAGCGCGACGTACTCCGCTGCGGATTCACGCGTGGCCTGATCACCGAGCGCTTCTTCATGACTCACCTCCCCATTGGACGCGAGCTTGCGCAGTGCGGTGGCGATCACGGCTTCGAGCGTTTCATGGCGCCAGATGGGTCGCATCATGAGCGCCGTCATGAGCATGTCGCGGCCGAAGTAGGTGGCGTAGGTGGGCAACCCCGCCATCAACTTTTCCCGCGACACGAGCAGCTCGACGCCCGCCACCTGGCGCTCCATCCGCCGCGCACGCACATCGGCCGTATCACCGCGTGGCCCCGCGTCACCGCGGGCCTTCGTGGCGCGCAGGAACGCCAGAAAATCGCTGGTGAAGATCTGGTCGCGCGAGAGGGGTGTGAGGGTGGGCGCGGTGGTGCTGACGCGAACGGTGAACGAGACCGGGGTGTTTTTCCTCGACCGCAACGACAGGGAGTCGCCGGCGCCGCTTGCTTCCACCGTCGCGGTATCGGCGCGCAGCTCGAGCGTGAGCGTGTCTCGGCCGTCGAGCGTGACCTGGCGCACGCGAGCGAGCCAATCTGCGCCGCTGCGACGAACGATGAGCGGTGGGTACATGCGCGCACGGAGTGCGGCGACCGTCGGCGCATTGAGCCGCGCCAGATGGCGCGCGCGGACCGCGCGGGGGAGGGCCGCGACAGTCTCGATCAGGCGATCGACATCCGCAATGCGGTACGGGGCCGTCGCGAAGGCACCGCGCGCGCGCTCCTCGAACTGAAAGTCGCGCTCGACGCGCATGCTGCCGAGGAGAAACCACCCCACGGTGAGCGCGTTGGTTTGGGCGCTCAGGCGGTGTTCAAAGGTGCGTGTTCGTGCGCGAGCGCTGACGGTGGCGGCGCTTGCATCCCAATTCAAGACCGCCGTCTGACCGTCGGCCGTACGGGCGGTGAAGCCGATGCTGGCGTTGTCGGCGTCGGCGAAGAGGTGAACCACCCGCGCGCTGCGCTGATCGATGTAGACCTGCAGCGTGTTGCGTGCTGCGTCGCGATAAAAGCGCGTCTGGTACCCACGGTAGGCGCTGGTGTCGTCGAGCGCGGCGTCAGGGAATATCAGGACTGGTTGCGCGGGGACCGCGGCGACGGCGAGCTGAGCGAGCAGGGCGGCTACGAGCACGGGTCTGGTGGTTGATTTGAGGGACGAGCCCGTCGCCGGGCGTGATGCGTAGGCCCTAATCTGCGCGATGGATGCGAATCGGGGCGAGGCTGGCCTGCATACGGGGAATGGTATGCACTTGCGTACTTCTCGTCGACGTTTGCGTCTTTTATGCACACTTGCGTGCCGAAATGTAGCGGTGGGTGCCGAATCGTGCCGATTCGCCGCTGTAACCGGTATTGGCGAGCGTCGGCGGTGTTTTCCGGGCAACAGTCCCGTTTGATACGACATCTTGACAGAGGATGTACCGACGGCGAGCATAGCCCGCACGAATCCCTGGAAGTCGTGCGTCGAGCTGGATCTTTTTCGGTCTCACGCCTTCTCGATGTCGGTCTCCCGCTTTTTCGGGAGGTGCCGCGTGCGGGCAGTGCGCAGCGGAATTGTGGCGGAGCGGACGGTCGTACCACACGGAAGCACGCCGGGTGATGACGACCAGCATCGTGTGGGACGCTGGTGCAGGTGACGTCTGTTTGTTTCGACTTTCGACCTCCTCGTCGGAAGCATGCCCGTTAGACCATTCCCTCCGCATTTTTCAGGAGACCAGACGCATGAAATTGATTCGAGGTCTGATGGCCGCAGCAGTCGGCGGTCTCATTTTGGCCAATCCATTGCAGGCACAGGGTGCCCGCGGTGCGATTTCGGGTCGTGTCATCGACTCGACCAGCCAGCTCGCGATGCAGAGTGTGACCGTCACGATCGAGGGCACCCAGCGTGGCGCCGTGACTCGTGTGGACGGTGGCTTTCTGTTGTCTGACCTGCCGGCCGGCTCGGCCCGCCTGCGCGTGACTCGTATCGGCTACGCCCCGCAGACGAGGGAAGTGTCCGTCGTGCCCGGCCAGACGGTCAACGTCCGCTTCACGATGGCGTCTGTCGCCGCCAACCTGGGCGCCGTCGTGGTGACGGGCTACGGGTCGCAACGGAAGGAAGCGGTGACGGGTTCGGTCGCGACGATCAGCGCTGACGAGGCGAATGTGGGTGTGGTCGTGAATGCGACACAGCTGCTGACCGCGCGCGCCCCGGGCGTGAACGTGATCGTGAACGGTGGTGAGCCGGGTGCTGGCTCACAGATCCGGATTCGCGGTGGTACATCGCTCAGCGGCGGCAACGATCCGCTCTTTGTCATCGACGGCGTGCCGATCCAGAACGACGAGGCGCAGTCGCGCGGTGTGGGCGTGGGTGGTACGTCCGGCATCGGTCGCAACCCGTTGAACGCAATCAACCCGGCTGACATCGCATCGTTGACCGTGCTGAAGGACGCCGCTGCGACCGCCATCTACGGCAGCCGCGGCGCGAACGGCGTGGTGTTGATTGAAACCAAGAGGGGTCGTGCCGGCGCGGCGACGATGGAGTACGAGACCTCGGTCGCCGCCAACGTCGCGGCAAACTCGCTGAATTTCCTCGATGGCAACGAGTATCGCGCCTTCATCCAGCGGGAAGTCACGGCTGGCCGTCTGCCGGCCTCGCGTCTGGCATCGCAGGGTACGGCGAATACGAACTGGGAAAATGAACTGCGTCGCACCGGCATCACGCAGACGCACAATCTCGCGTTCTCAGGCGGCAATCAGACCACGACCTTTCGCGCCTCGTTGAACTTCCAGGATCAGCAGGGTGTCGTGATTGCGAATGGCATGAGCCGATTGGGGGCGCGCATCAACGGCGCCCACGAAGCGTTGAACGGCAAGCTGCGCGTCGGGGTGAACCTGAGCTCATCCAGGGTGGCTGACGATTATCTGCAGGCGCAGAACACCGGTGGCTTCGAAGGCGACGTGTTCTCCAACCAGGCGGTCTTCAATCCGACGCGCCCAGTGACGGTCACGAACGGCGGCGTGACTTCTTTTTTCGAGGAAGGCACCGGCCGTCAG
>Ga0105046_10005913_pt1 | contig 19296 bp, 15 predicted proteins | sample MAT03_FD_78385 | JGI IMG/M metagenome (GOLD analysis project Ga0105046, IMG submission 78385) | Freshwater microbial communities from Lake Fryxell liftoff mats and glacier meltwater in Antarctica - MAT-03 (megahit assembly) | ecosystem: Environmental > Aquatic > Freshwater > Ice > Liftoff... | reverse complement strand
TCGCGCAGCGGCACGCCGATCTCCTCGGCGATCATCTCGCGAAGCCGCTGGCCGTCGAGCACGTCGCCATTCTGCCCGGCCTCGCGTTCCAGCTTCGCCCGCACCCGGCGCAGATTAAAAAACAGCGCCTTTTGCGACGACGTCGAGCCGGTCCGGACCATCGACCAATTGCGCATCACATAGTCCTGGATCGAGGCCTTGATCCACCACACAGCGTAGGTGGAGAACCGAACGCCCCGGTCGGGATCGAATTTTTCGGCCGCCTTCATCAACCCGACACCCGCCTCCTGAATGAGGTCGGGCATCGGCGCGCCGTAGCGTCGGTACTTGGAGGCCATCGAAATGGCGAGCCGCATATATGCGTTGACCAGTCGGTGCAGCGCCTTCTCGTCGCCGTGATTGCGCCAGGCGCGCGCCAGGTCAAGTTCCGTCTCCGCGTCAAGCATCTCGGCGCCCATCGCGCGCTTCGTGACCGTTCGGGTGCCGGTGTCGTCGAAAGCCATCTTTGCGTCCTCCAATTTGAACGGGCCCGGCCGGTTGTTCCGACCTGTGACACCCTTCTGAATGGCCTACGCGCGCCCCGTCGCGTTGGATCACCGGATAACTCTGAGGAAATGATTTGTTTCCAAGGGATAATCGGGTCGTAACCCGGACGTCGCTGGGCGGACAGGCCCGCCACAGCGGCCAAGCCGCGCAGAACCCTAGTCTTTCATCGGCGAGATCCGACTGGCGAACGCCCGGTCGTGCCGTCAAGGCGACACGAAATCGTTACCGTATCGCCAGCGAGTCGCCGCGCGCCGCCAAGGTTAACCGGTCCGAAAGCATTCCGGGCAATGCCTCGCCGAACGGTTGAGCGGGGGATGCATGGTTGCGCGAGCCTACACGGTGGCGTTCCAGGGCGTCGAGGCGCGCCTTGTCGAAGTCCAGTGCGCGATCGCCGCCGGACTACCGGCGTTCCATCTCGTCGGACTGCCGGACAAGGCGGTCTCCGAAGCCAAGGAGCGCGTGCGCGCCGCGATGACGTCGATGGGCCTCGCCCTTCCGGCAAAGCGGATCACCGTCAATCTCTCCCCGGCCGATCTGCCCAAGGAGGGGTCGCATTTCGATCTGCCCATAGCCCTCGCCGTCCTCGCCGCAATGGAGGTCGTCCCGCGCGATGCGGTCTCGGGCAATGTCGCCTTGGGCGAGTTGTCGCTCGACGGCGCGCTCATCGCAGTCATCGGGGCCTTACCCGCGGCGGTTGCGGCGGCTGAAGCCGATTGCGGGCTGATCTGCCCGGCGGCCTGCGGCGCCGAGGCCGCCTGGGTCGGCGCCGTCCAAGTCATCGCCCCGACGACGTTGCTGGCGCTTGTCAACCACTTCACCGGTCGCGCCGTCCTCGCCCCCGCGCAACCCGGCACGGTGGCCGCAGTCTCCGGCGCCCGCGACCTGCGCGACGTGAAAGGTCAGGAGAAGGCCAAGCGCGCGCTCGAGATCGCCGCCGCCGGCCGCCACCACATGCTGATGGTCGGCCCGCCCGGCTCCGGCAAGTCGATGCTTGCCGCGCGGATGCCCGGCATCCTGCCGCCGCTCGAGCCAGCAGAGGCGCTGGAGACCTCGATGATCCACTCGCTGGCGGGCCTGCTCGACGAAGGCGGCATTTCCCGCACCCGGCCGTTCCGAACGCCGCACCACACCGCGTCGATGGCGGCCATCGTCGGCGGCGGGCGCGGCGCGAAGCCGGGCGAGATCAGCCTCGCGCATCACGGCGTGCTGTTTCTCGACGAACTTCCCGAATTCCCCCGCGCGGTGCTCGAAACGCTGCGCCAACCCATCGAGACCGGCGATATCGTCGTGGCCCGCGCCAACGCCCATGTACGGTACCCGTGCCGGTTCATGCTGGTCGCCGCCGCGAACCCCTGTCGCTGCGGTTATCTCGCCGATCCGAGCCGCGCCTGCGCCCGCTCGCCCGACTGCGGCGCCGATTACATGAGCCGGATCTCCGGCCCGCTGATGGACCGTTTCGACCTGCGCGTCGAGGTGCCGTCGGTGTCGGTCGAAGACCTGTCGCTGCCGCCCGCCGTGGAGGGCAGCGCCGAGATCGCCGCCCGCGTCGCCCGCGCCCGCGCGACGCAGCGCGCCCGCTACGCCGATTGCGCCGGGGTCGCCCTCAACGCCGACGCCGAGGGCGATCTGCTCGCGTCCGTCGCCGAACTCGCCGGCCCCGCGCTGACCCTTCTGGAGGACGTCGCGCGCAAGTTCCACCTCAGCGCCCGCGGGTATCACCGCGTGATCCGCGTCGCGCGCACGATCGCCGATCTGGAACCGTCGGATACGATCGAGCGTCGCCATGTGGCCGAAGCCGTGGGCTACCGGCTCGGACTCTGAGGGAGCCCCCGCAGCGCCGCCGCACCGCCTTTCGCACCGCCTTTCGCAGCGAAAATTGCGAAATCACTTGCGGATGCACGCGACGTTGCGGTTAGGTCTTGGGCGCACAACAACAAACATGGTCGGGGATTCGTCTGTCTTTCAGCACCCGGCCCAAGGGGGGTTACAATGAAATCACTCGTCTCGCGGGCTACCGCGTCGTTTCTGGTCGCAGCGTCGCTGTCGGGCGCCGCAAGCGCGCAGGATCTGACGATCGCCTCGTCGATGCCCGCGCTGGAATTCCCGTTCTTCGTCCACATGCAGCGCGCCATCGCGGCGGAGGCCGAGAAGATCGGCGGCATCGAGCTGGTCGAGACCGACGGCCAGAACCAGACGACGAAGCAGACCGCCGACGTCGAGGCCGCGATCATCCAGGGCGTCAGCGGCATTATCATCAGCCCGACCGACGCGGTCGCGATGGCCCCCGCGCTGCAACAGGCGGTCGAGGCCGGCGTTCCGGTCGTCACCATCGATCGCCGCGTCGATGGCGTCGAGGGCATCCTCGCCCATGTCGGCGCCGACAACGTCATCGGCGGCCAAGCCCAGGCTAACCTGATTGTCGAACTGTTTCCCGAAGGGGCGCGCATCGTGAACCTGCAGGGCCAGCCCGGCGCCAGCCCCGCCATCGACCGTAACAAGGGCGTGCACGACATCCTCGATCCGCTGTCGGACAAGTACGAATTCGTCGCCGAGCAGACCGCCAACTTTTCCCGCGATCAGGCGGTGACAGTGACGGAAGCGATCCTCGCCGGGCTCGACAGCCCGCCCGACGTGATCGTCGCGGCGAACGACGACATGGCGCTGGGTGCGATCCAGGTCGTCCAGGAACAGGGGCTCGACATCGCCATCCTCGGGTTCGACGCGCTGCCCGAAGCGCTGGCCTCGGTGCGCGACGGCGGACTTACGGCGACGGTCGAGCAATTCCCCGGCGGCCAGAGCGCGCAGGCGCTCCAGGCGCTCGTCGGCCACCTGCGCGACGGCACGACTCCGGCGAAGTTGACGCTGCTCGAGCCGATCGCGATCACGAAGGACAATCTCGACCGGGCCGAGCGCCTGGGCGAACTGCAGTAGTCCACACGGCGCCGATCTCGCGCGGGCCGGGACGATCCCCCGGCCCGTTTTCGTCTCCGACGCGCGGAAAACCCAGCCGAATGCCCGAGCCTGCCCCCATCCCATCCGCGCAGGACACCCGCGTCGACGTTGTCCAGATCCTCGCGCATTACGCGGCGCCGTTGTTCCTCTTCGCCCTCGTCGCGGTCTTCGCCCTGCTGGAGCCGCGCTTTCTTCACCCGCTCAACCTCCTGAACGTGCTGCGCCAGGTCTCGATCTCGGGTCTCGTCGCGATCGGCATGACCTTCGTGATCCTGACCGCGGGGATCGACCTTTCGGTCGGCTCGCTGCTGGCGCTTGCGGGGCTCGTCTGCGCCTATGTCGCGAAGGGCGGAATGGCGGACCGGTTTGCGCTTGAAGCCGCCACCTCTGCCGCCAATCCGGTCTGGCTCGCCGCCGCCGCCGCGATCGCCGTGGGCATGGCGGGCGGTCTCGTCCAGGGCCTCGCCGTCACGCGCCTGAAGGTCCCGCCCTTCGTCGTCACCCTGGGCGGCCTCACCGCGTTTCGCGGCCTCGCGCTGCTGTTTTCCGGCGGCGGCCCGATTTCGGGGTTCGAGACCGACTTCACCTGGTGGGGCCAGGGCCGGATCGGAATAGTGCCCGTCCCGGTGATCATCTTCTTTGCCGCCGCGATAACCGCCCATCTGATCCTGCGCCACACCCGTTTTGGCAAGCACGTATACGCCGTCGGCGGAAACGCCCGCGCCGCGGCGCTCAACGGCGTGCCGACGCTGCGCATCACCACCGGCGTCTACGTGATCAGCGGCTTTTTCTGCGGCCTTGCCGCGTTCCTGCTCGCCGCCCGGCTCAATTCGGCCGAGGCGGTCGCAGGTTCGGGGTTGGAGCTCACCGTCATCGCCGCCGTGGTCATCGGCGGCACCAGCCTGTTCGGCGGTATCGGCACGATCTTCGGCACGGTCGTGGGCGCGCTGCTGATCGGCGTGCTGACCAACGGCCTCGTGCTCCTGAACGTTTCGTCCTTCATCCAGCAGGTGGTGATCGGCGTCATCCTCGTCGCCGCCGTGGCCCTCGACCAGTTCGCCGCCGGGCGCAGGGCCGCGCAATGACCGCGCCCATCCTCGAGTTTCGCAACGTCTCCAAACGTTTCGGGGCCATTCACGCGCTCGACAATGTCGATCTGGCGCTGATTCCCGGCGAAACCGTCGGCCTGATGGGCGACAACGGCGCCGGCAAGTCGACGATGGTCCGGCTGATCGCCGGGAATTTCCAGCCTTCCGATGGCCAGATCGTCCTGAACGGCGACCCTATCCGCTTCCACGACAGCCTCGACGCGCGGACCCGCGGCATCGAGGTCGTCTACCAGGACCTCGCGCTCTGCGACAACCTCACAGCCGCCGACAACGTCTTTCTCGGGCGCGAGATCATGCGCCGCATCGGCCCCATCCGTATCCTCGACTATCGGGCGATGGCCGACCGCGCCGCGCGATTGTTCGCCGAGCTGAAGTCCGAGACCCGGCCCAGCGACGTGGTCCGGATGATGTCGGGCGGCCAGCGCCAGGCGGTCGCCATCGCCCGCACCCGCCTCGCGGACGCGCGGATCGTGCTGATGGACGAACCCACCGCCGCGATCTCGGTGCGCCAGGTCGCGGAGGTGCTCGACCTCATCCGCCGCCTCAAGGATCAGGGCGTTACGGTGATCCTAATCAGCCACCGCATGCCGGACGTGTTCACCGTCGCCGACCGTCTCGTCGTGCTGCGCCGGGGCCGAAAGGTCGCCGACAAGCCCATCGCCGACAGTTCGCCCGAGGAGGCAACCGGTCTCATCACCGGCGCGATCCTCGGCGCCTGACGTCGGTGCCGGCCGCACCGGCATCGCTTCGGGTCGGACCGGCGCCGGCGGGCCTCAGCGTGGCTCGATCCGGGTGATCTTCGAGCCTTCGATGGTCGCTCCGGCCATGAGTCCCTGCTGATCGGTGACGAAGGCGACGACCGGGTCGAAAACCGTCGTCGACGTGACGTCCACGCCGAAGCCCCGATCTATCACCGCAACATTGGCGTCCGCGCCGAGTTGAAATCCTTGCGCGCGATCGAGGAGTGCAACCGCGTCCTCGGTCATGAAGAACAGAACCTGTGCGTACGCCTGCGCGCCAATCTGAAAGCCGAAGGACGCCGAAGCGATGTTGTAGTACGCGACCGTGACGCCGTCGCGCCGCAACGCGCCCTCGCCGAATTGTCCGCCGACGCCGAAACCAGCCTTTACGATCTGCGGAAAGACCAGGACGGCGACCGCGCGCTCCGCGACAGCCTGGGCGGCCACCGAGGTCGCCAGCAGGCCGTCGAGCGCCAGATCGGCGCGCGCGTCGATCTCCACGGCGGAGGCCGCGTTCGCCACCCCGGGAGTCGTCGCCGTAAGCCCAGTCAGGACCACGACCGCCGCTCCAGCGCGCAATCTTCCCATCATCGTCCTGCTCCTTCGTTTGCTTCGCTGCAGCTGAATATGGGCAATTTCCATCCCGAGGACCAGACGCGCAGCGCCGCGAAAACAGCAGCGGGTCCAGCGGCTCATGGCGTGAGCGACCAAAATTGCGTTGGCCTGACAGCAAAACCCGCCAAGAACGCTCAACCGCGCACCTTGGTCTCTTCGCCCGATCAGTCGGCGGCGGCCGGCGCCGTCCGGACGAAATCGGCGGCGCGGTCCAGCGCGGCGTCGGCCTCGGGTACACGCCCCTGGTAGATTTGCCAGACGTGCGGCACGGCGTCCCGTTCATCATGGGCCACGGCGACGCCGTCCGCGCGCAGCCGCGCAGCCATCATCCGCGCGTCGTCGCGCAACACTTCCGCTCGGCTCGACTGGATCAGCGTCGGCGGCCCGCCGACGAACCGCCCGAAAACCGGCGAGGCGCGCGGATCGCGCGGATCCGCTCCGCCGAGGTAGAGTTCGCTGATCTCAGCGAACCGCTTGACCGGCACCAGCGCGTCCCGCCAGGCCAGCGACCGCAGACTCGCGCCCGAGCCCGTCAGATCGACCCAGGGACTGAAGACGATGACTGCGCGCGGCGCCTCTTCGCCCGCCGCCAGCACCAGCGCCAGCAGCGCGAGGGCAAGCCCCCCACCGGCGCTGTCGCCGCCGAGCACGATCCGCGACGCCGGCACGCCCTCGGCCGCCAGCGCGCGCCAGGCGGCCAGCGCATCGTCGAGCCCCGCCGGAAACGGATGCTCGGGGGCGAGGCGATAGTCCGGCAGGACCGCCGACGCCCCGATCCGGCGCGCCAACGCCGCCACCATCGCCCCATGCGTGCGCGGCGAGCCGATGCAATAGGCGCCGCCGTGCAGCCAGAACAGCACCGGCCCGCCCGCAGGCCCGTCCATGCGCGACGTCGCAACGTCACCGAGCGCCGCATCGCGCAGGACCGCGCCCGGAGGCATCGGAAAAATCGCCGACACGCGCTCCATCCGCGCCCGCGCCGCGACGAAATCCGTCGCCTTCGCCAGATAAGGTTTCTCACGGAACCGCAAGACAAGGTTCAGCATCGTCAGCTGCCAGCTCATGGCGCGCGCCGCCGCTCGATCGCCTCCCAAATCTTCGCGGTCACGTTGATCCCGTCAAAGCGCTCCATCTCGCGCAACCCCGTCGGCGAGGTGACGTTGATCTCGGTGAGCGATCCGCCGATCACGTCGATCCCGACGAAGATCTGTCCCTTCTCGCGAAGCAGCGGCCCGATGGCGGCGCAGATCTCGTGGTCCCGATCGGTCAGGCTCGACGCCATCGGGGTGCCGCCCGCATGCATGTTCGAGCGGGTCTCGCCCTCCCGCGGCATCCGGTTGATCGCGCCCACCGCCTCGCCGTCCACGAGGATGATCCGCTTGTCGCCCTTCGCCACGTCGGGGAGGAACTTCTGCGCAATCAGCGGCTCGCGGTTGATCCCGGTGAACACCTCCCACAGCGCGACAAAGTTGCGGTCGTTGGCGTCGAGCCGGAACACCCCCGCGCCGCCGTTGCCGTAGAGCGGCTTCAGGATGATGTCCCCGTGCCGCTCCTTGAACGCCCGAAGCGTCGCGAGATCCCGCGCCACCGTCGTCGGCGGCGTCAGGCCCGGGAAGCGAAGAACCAGCAACTTCTCGGGATAATTCCGCACCCAGAACGGATCGTTGACCACCAGCGTACCGGGGCCGATCATGTCGAGGATGTGCGTGGTGGTGATGTACCCCATGTCGAAGGGCGGATCCTGGCGCAACCAGACAACATCGAAATCGGCCAGATCGACTTCCGTCTCCGCGCCCAAGGCAAAGTGGTCGCCCGACACGCGCCGCACCTCGACAGGCCAGCCGCGCGCCGTCACCCGTCCCTCGACGAACGCGAGCCGGTCGGGCGTGTAGTAAAACAGCCCATGTCCGCGCGCCTGCGCCTCCTCCATGAGACGAAAGCTGCTGTCCCCGTCGATGTTGATCAAGCCGATGGGGTCCATCTGAACGGCGACTTTCAGGGCCAAGGCGTTCTCCGTGGGGCTGATCGCGCAGTCATGGCCGAGCCGCGCCGGACACGCAAGCGCCAGGCGATCCGGAACGGCGGATCAGATCGCCGGTTCCGATCGGCGCGTCACCTTTGTCCCAGTCCACCTTACCCTGCGCCGCGATCCGGGACGAACCCCCGCCTCCGACGCCCATCCGCTCACGCGACCTCGTAGTCGAACGCGTTCTCGATGCGCTCGGCGCAGCCAAGGCCGTCCACCAGAACGACATCGAACCGGACGTTCACCGCCGCATCTTCGGCCTTCGACAGGTAACACGCCGCAGCGGCGCCGATTCGCGCCCGCTGGCGTCGCGTGAGGGACCAGGCGGCAAGGTCGCGGTTCCGGCGCGCCTTCACCTCGACGAAAACCACCTGCCCGGGCGAAACGAGGATCAGGTCGATTTCGCCCTCCGGACAGCGCCACCGCGCCTCCACGAGCCGGGCGTCCCGATAGAGCCGCAGCGCGATTTCCTCCGCCGCAAGCCCGGAAAGCTGGGCTGACCGTCCGGCAAAGCTCCGTTCGGATCGTTGCCGGCTCGCCATGTCCATGCCCGCCATCACTCCGTCCTCATGCCGCCCCGGGATGTTTCCGCTTCAATCCCTTTACGTTCTCATTTTTCCCTCGCCATTGCAAGCGCCCGTGCGTAAGTCACCTTTCTCGACAGGCCGAGCGCTTCGGCGACCGCAACCGCGGCATCCTTCACCGAGCGCCCGTCGAGCGCCGTCAGCAGCGCCGCATCCAGCGCGTCCGGGGCCACCTCTTGCGCGAGGGGCGCGCCCACCACGATCACCACCTCGCCCTTCGGGGCCTCCGTCCGCGCGTATAGCGCCGCCAGGTCCGCCAGAGTGCCGCGGCGCACTTCCTCGAAGCGCTTGGTTAGTTCCCTGCAGACCGCCGCCGGCCGACCGTCCCCCAGCACGGCCGCCATCGCGGCAAGGCAGGGCTCGAGCCGCCGCGGCGATTCGTAAAAGACCAGCGTCGCGGGAACCGCCACAAGCTCGGCGAGCACGCGCCGCCTGCCCGTGTCCTTTGGCGGCAGGAATCCCGCGAACAGGAACCGGTCCGTCGGCAGCCCCGCCACCGTCAGCGCGGCGAGCACGGCGGAGGCGCCCGGCGCCGCGACCACCGCGAACCCCGCGGCGACCGCCTCGAGCACGATCCGGTACCCCGGGTCGGCGATCAGCGGCGTGCCGGCGTCCGACACCAGCGCCACCGACTTCCCCTCCGCCAGCGCCGCCAAAAGCCGCGGGCGCTGCGCCGCGCCGTTGTGATCGTGATAGGGCAGGATCGACCGCGGATCCCGCCGCACCCCATGGATCTCGAGCAGCTTGCGCGTCTGGCGGGTGTCCTCCGCCGCCAGCAGGTCGGCGGCGCCGAGGATGTCGAGCGCGCGCAGCGTGATGTCGCGCGCGGCGCCGATCGGCGTCGCCACGAGATAGAGGCCCGGCGCCAGCGGCGCTGCCCCCGGCCGCTGCGTATCGGTTCCGTCGTTGTCCATTGCAAGTTTACTTTGCCGGCCCCAGACCGTAGTTTCCGGGATCAATGGGATAGGAACGAGAAGGTCTGTGCGCGCGATGATGCTGTCAACACGTTTCTCAATCGCCGCCGCAGCGCGCCGCCTCGCTCTGATAGCCGCAGTGGCCCTTTCTTCGGCCTGCTCCCAGCTATCGGCGCCGGGAGTGTCGACAGGCGACGGCGCGCTCGTCGACGTCAACGCTCCGGTGCGCGTGGCGCTGCTCGTGCCGCTCGGGGCCAGCGACCCAAGCCTGCAACGCATCGGCCGTGACCTTGTGAACGCTGCGCGGCTCGCCCAGGCCGACGTGCGCAACGCCGAGATCGACCTGCAGATATACGAGACGCGCGGCAGTTTCGAGGGCGGTCAGGCCGCCGCCCGACTCGCGGTCGACGCCGGCGCTGCGATCATCGTCGGACCGCTGCTGAGCACCGAGACCGCCGGGACCGAACCGATCGCCCAATCGGTCGGGACCAAGGTGCTCACGTTCAGCAACAACCCGGTCGTAGCCAGCCCGACGGTCTTCCTGCTCGGCGTCACGCCTGGCTCCTCGGCCAGCGCGCTGGTCGGCCACGCCCGGAGCCGCGGCCTCAACAACTTCGGCGTTCTCTACGTCCAGGGCGAGGCCGACGAGGTCATCCGCGACTCGGTGGTCGAGGCGGTGAACGCCGCCGGCGGGCGCATCGTCTCGACCCAGGCCTATCCCTATTCGCAGCAGGGCGTCACCGACACGGTCGCCGTGATGTCGGTTTCGCTGCAGAACGCCGGCGCCGACGCGGTGTTTCTGACCGAACGCTCCACCGCCGGTCTCGTCGCCGACGGTCTGCGCGCCAACGGACTGACCGTGGACCGCGCACTCCTGCTCGGGCTGCAACCCTGGGGACAGGACGCCGCCACCCTCGGTCGCGCAAGCCTGCAGGGCGCGGTGTTTGCGGCGCCGGACCCGTCGCTGCTCGCCGCGTTCATCGGCCGCTACACGAACGCCTACGGCGAACAGCCGCACGAACTCGCCGTGCTCGCCTATGACGGAATCGGCGCGGTCGGCGCGATGATCGCCGAGGCCCGCAGCGCCGGCGGCCCGCCGTTCTCTTCGGCGCGGATCACGCAAGGCCAGGGGTTCGCCGGGGCGAACGGCGCCTTCCGCTTTGCGCCGAACGGCATCAGCCAGCGCAACCTCGCGATCATCGAGGTGCGCACCGGGGCCGCGGTGGTCATTTCGCGCGCGGCGAGCAGCTTTGCCACCTTTGGCAACTGACCGCGGCGGCGCCCCGGACGAACCCGCCTCCACGCTCGCCGCCGGACCCGCAGCCTGGCTTGGACTGAACGCCTCGCCGGACGACGTGCTCGATGTCGCGGCCACCCGCGCCGCGATCGACGCCGCGGCGTCGGGCGCGCCGGACCGCACGGCCCTGCGCCAACGCGCCGTCGAGGTCTTGCGCCAGGCCAACGCGGCGGGACGCGCGCAGATCGCCGCAACCGTCGCCGCATCGCCCAATCTCGCCCACCGCGCTATCCACGACTACGCCTGGCTCACCGACCAGATCGTCACGCATACGCTCGATCTCGCGTTCACCCGCCTCCACCCGCTCGCCAATCCCACCTCCACCGAGCGGATCTCGGCGCTCGCGGTCGGCGGCTACGGCCGGTCCGAGATGGCGCCGTTTTCGGACGTCGATCTGCTGTTTCTCACGCCGTACAAACAGACCGCCTGGGGCGAGAGCCTGATCGAGAGCGTGCTCTACTGCCTGTGGGACCTTCGCCTGAAGGTCGGCCACGCCGTGCGCACGGTCGACGACTGCCTTCGCCTCGCGCGCGGCGACGTCACCATCCGCACGTCGCTGCTGGAGAACCGCTATCTTTGGGGCGACCGGGGGCTGGCCTATTCGCTCGACGCGCGGCTCTGGACCGAACTCTTCGTCAGTTCCGGCCCGGAGTATGTCGAGATGAAGCTCCGCGAGCGCGCCGAACGTCATTCGCGTCAGGGCGCCTCGCGCTACCTGCTGGAGCCCAATGTCAAGGAAGGCAAAGGCGGCCTGCGCGATCTGCAGACGCTGTTCTGGATCGCGAAATACCTCAACCACGCCCGCAACCCCGCCGACCTCGTCGCGCTCGGCGTGTTCACCCCGGACGAGTACGCGATCTTCGCCGAGGCCGAGGCGTTCCTGTGGATGACTCGCGTCCACCTGCACCTGCTGACCGCGCGCGCCACCGAACAGCTGACCTTCGACACCCAGGTCGAGATCGCGGCGACGCTCGGCTTTCGCGCGACCGAGGGCCAGCGCTCGGTCGAGCGGTTCATGCAACGCTATTTCACCCACGCCAAGAACGTCGGCGATCTGACCCGGATCTTTCTCGCCGGGCTGGAGGCCCGCCACGTCAAGCCGCGCCCGAGCTTCGGCCAGGCCATCCGCAACGTCTTCGCCAGCCACAAGGATGCGGCGGCCGCCGGCTACCAGATCAAGCACGGCCGCCTCGACATCGCCGATCCCGCGAGTTTTCTCGCCGATCCGGTCAATATCCTGCGGCTTTTCGAGGAAGGGTTGTCGACCGACACGAAGATCCACCCCGACGCGCTGCGCCTCGTCGCCGCGAACCTCTACCGCATCGACGACGACCTGCGCGCCAACCCCGAGGCGAACCACATCTTCCTCGAAACGCTGCTCAGCCACAACAATCCCGAACGCGCGCTGCGCCTGATGGACGAGGTCGGCGTGCTCGGCGCGTTCCTGCCCGACTTTGGGCGGATCGTCGCGATGATGCAGTTCAACATGTACCATCACTACACGGTCGACGAGCACACGATCCAGACGATCTCGACCCTCAGCCAGATCGAGCGCGGCGAACTGCGCGACCAGTTGCCCGTCGCCTCCCACATCGTCGAGAAGGGCGTGAACCGGCGCGTCCTCTATGTCGCGCTGCTGATCCATGATCTCGGCAAGGGCTCGGGTCGCGACCACTCCCAGATCGGCGCCGCGATCGCCAGCAGGCTCTGCCCCCGCCTCGGCCTCGCGCCCGACGAAGTCGAACTGGTGGAATGGCTCGTGCAGAACCACCTGCTGATGTCCGACGTCGCGCAGAAACGCGACCTCGCGGACCCGCGCACCGTGCGCGACTTCGCGGCCGCGGTCAAAAGTCCGACCCGCCTGAAGCTGCTGACCGTGCTCACCGTCTGCGACATCCGCGGCGTCGGCCCGAACGTCTGGAACAACTGGAAAGCAATGCTTTTGCGCGCGCTCTACACCGAGACGCTCGAGTTCCTGACCGGAGGCAGCCAGGCGCAAAGCCGTCCCGAACGCGAGGCGACCGCCAAGGACGACCTCGCCGGCGCGTTGGCGGACTGGACGCCGGAGGCGGTCGCCAGGGAGACCGCCCGCCATTATCCGCCCTACTGGCTCGGCTTTGACACCCGGACCCATGCGATCTTCGCCGACCTCGTCCGGCAGCTCGAGGCCGGCGAGGAGCCGGCGATCCACGTCGAGCTCGAACCGGCCCGCGACGCGACGCAGGTGTGCTTCGCGCTGTCCGACCATCCCGGCATCTTCGCCCGTCTCGCCGGCGCGATCGCGCTCGCCGGGGCCAACGTCGTCGATGCGCGCACCTACACCTCGTCGGACGGCATCGCCACCGCGGCGTTCTGGCTTCAGGACCGGGACGGCAGGCCCTACGAGCGCTCGCGCCTTTCGCGGCTGCGCACCTCGGTCGGGCGCACGCTCCGCGGCGAAATCGCCGCCGGCCAGGCGCTGCGCGACAAGGATCGCATCAAGCGGCGCGAGCGCGACTTTCTAGTGCCCACCCGCATCACGTTCGACAACACCGGCTCGGAGATCTACACGATCATCGAGGTCGAGACCCGCGACCGTCCGGGCCTGCTCTACGATGTCGCCCGAACCCTCACCGCGAACAACGTCTCGATCGCCTCGGCAATCATCGCCACCTACGGCAAGCAGGCGGTCGACGTGTTTTACGTCAAGGATCTCTTCGGGCTAAAGCTTCACGCCGAACCCAAGCGCCGCGCGCTCGACGCCCGGCTGCGCTCAGCCATCGTCCCCCTGCCCGAGCCCGCGGACCCGGCGCCTTGAATCGACCGATCCGGCTGCTGCCCGCGCTGCTCACGGTGGGCTCGTGGACGATGCTCAGCCGCGTGCTGGGCCTCGCGCGCGATGTGCTGATGGCGGCGTTCCTCGGCGCCGGCCCGGTCGCCCAGGCGTTTCTGATCGCCTTCAGCCTGCCCAACATGTTCCGGCGTTTCTTCGCCGAGGGCGCCTTCAACCTCGCCTTCGTGCCGATGTTCGCCAAAAAGCTCGCGGCAGGCGACGACCACGAAGCTTTCGCCCGCGACGCCTTCGCCGGTCTCGCCACGGTGCTGATCGCCTTCACGCTGCTCGGCCAGCTCGCGATGCCGTGGCTCGTCTTCGCGATGGCCAGCGGCTTCGCCGGCGACGCGCGGTTCGACCTCGCCGTTCTCTACGGCCGCATCGCCTTTCCCTACATCCTGTTCATCTCGCTGACCGCGCTGCTGTCCGGCGTGCTCAACGCCACCGGGCGTTTCGCGCTCGCGGCCTCCGCACCGATCCTGATGAACCTCGTGATGATCGGCTTTCTGATCACGGGCTGGCTCGTCAACGGCGACATCGGCCTCTGGCAGATCTGGTCGGTCCCTTTTGCGGGTCTCGCCCAACTGGCGCTCGTCTGGTGGGGCGCCGCCCGGGTCGGTCTCGCGATCAGGCCGCGCCGCCCCCGCCTTACCCCCGAGCTGCGCCGCCTCGCCGCGATCGCCGCGCCCGCGGTCCTCGCCGGCGGCGTCGTCCAGGTGAACCTGATCGTCGGCCGCCAGGTCGGCTCGTTCTTCGACGGCGCCGTCGCCTGGCTCTCCTACGCCGACCGGCTCTACCAGCTCCCGCTCGGCGTCGTCGGCGCGGCGATCGGCGTCGTCCTCCTGCCGGATCTTTCGCGCCGACTGTCGGCCGGCGACGCCGCTGGCGGCCGCGACGCCCTCAACCGCGCAGCCGAATTCACCCTCGCCCTGACGCTGCCCGCTTCGGTCGCGCTGATGCTGATCCCCGGCCCCATCGTCTCGGTCCTCTTTCAGCGCGGCGCCTTCACCGCCGCCGACACTGCCGCCACCGCGCTCGCTGTCGCGATCTACGGCGCGGGTTTGCCCGCGTTCGTCCTGCAAAAGGTCATCTCGCCAGCCTACTACGCGCGCGAAGACACCCGAACCCCGTTTCGCTACGCCCTCCACGCCCTCATCGTGAACGCCGCCATCGCGCTCGGTCTCGCCCCGGTGATCGGCTGGCCCGCCGCGGCGCTTGGCACCACGCTCGCCGGCTGGGTCATGTTCGCCCAGCTCTGGCGCGGCGCTCGCGCCTTCGGCGCTGCGGCGAAACCCGACGCCCGCCTGCGCCGCGCGGTCCCGCGCATCCTCGCCGCCTGCGCCGCGATGGGGGCGACGCTGGCCGCAGCCCGCTGGGCGCTCGACCCCTGGCTCGTCGCCTCGACGATCCGCTACGCGGCGCTGGCGCTGCTCGTCTCGACAGGCGTGATTAGCTACGCCGTCGCCGTCATCGCCCTCGGTGCGCTGCGCCCCGCCGACATCCGCGCCGCCCTGCGCCGCGGCGGCTAGGTCGGGATCACCGACTTCAACGCATCAAGGAGCGGTGAGGTCACCAACGGCCCGACAGATAGCATCAGCGCCGCGAGACTCCGCGCGGGGTCGAAGGCCAGCTCCTGCTGGGTCAACCATTCCTTGCGCGTCTGCGGCGGCGTGAGCTCCGGGCGTGCCTCCGCCGCCCGCCTGATCTCATCGCCGAGCGCCGCTGCAGACAACCCTGCCGCCACCAGCAGGACCACGGTGAACACGAAGCCCCAATAACTTGCCGCCATCGAGGCGATCGCCTGCAACTGCTCCGCCGCCGGCGGCTGCACGAGCGTCGCCGACCAGCCATAAAACGCATGGGTGGTCGCCACGGCAAAGCTCATCAGAACCGCCGCCAAACCGAGGATCAGAAAAAAACCCTGGCGCCGCCGGCGCAACTCCAGCGGCGCCTCGACGCCGTTGCCGATCGGAAACGCCAGCGCCGCGAAACAGGCGACGAGGACGCCCGAGGCGATCATCCCCACGACCGCGCTCCAGCTCACCAGGAACTGTGCGTTCTCCAGCGTCGTCTGGCTGAAAACATTGCCCGTCGCCGCCGACGCGGCCGCGCGGTTCAATGGACAGGTCATCGCGCTGGCCGGGTCGAAATCGGGGCAATCCGCCACCACCTGCCGCAGCGGATTGCTCCATTGCTGGGTGTACCCCATGTACGCCCCGAGCAGCGCCAGCGCCACCGCCATCCCCAGCCAGAAGACCCGCCCCGGCATCACCAACAGCACCCCGACCCCGGCGGCCAGCAGCGCCGCGATCGCCGCCAGCGTCAACCCCGCACTCGCGAGCCCGAAGCGATAGGCCGCACCAAGCTGCACGCTCAACAGCGCATCCCGACCCTTCGGCGCCTCCGCGGCGGGGGGCGCCTCCGTCGCGCCGATCTTGATCGTCAGCGGATCGGTCGCCGCCGCATCCTCGGAGACCAGCATCAGCCGCAACGTCGCCCCCGCTTCCGCCGGCGCGGAGGCGGCTTCGGGCGCTTGCCACAGAAACCGCGGCGGCGCGAGCGCAAGATCGGCCCCCGCCGGCGTCAGGTCGTCGATGAATACCGAGAACACGCTTTGGAAGATTAACAGTGGTGAAACCACGATTGCCAGCGCGCACCAGAACGACAGACGCGCCATCCTGCTTCGCACCCACTCACCTGCAGGCATCGCTTCGTCCGCCATTGAACGCCTCCTGTAGCCAGTCACCCCGACCAACAGACCGAATAAACGTCACAAAGATAAAATCGGCGCGCTTTATATTGTGCCAGTCAAGTCTGACAGACCCCGGCGCAATTTTCAACATGTCCGTGAGACGCAGCGCACGGGACAAGCTCGGGTCGCGCCGCCGGGGCTTTCGTCGGGATTCCTGCCGGCATATCCACTCTCCCGGCGAACTGACGAGGCGTCCAGCCCCCTCGACCTCACTTCAGGCCAGTTCTCACCGCTGCTCTCTCTGTTGAGCCCGACGCCCCACGATGAAGGGGCGCCGAACCTCAGCAACGAAAGAGCGGCCCACCACTCCAGTCGTTGCGTCAAGCAGAACGCGAGGAAAACCTCACATCGTTCCCAAGCAAAGCTGACCCGCGTGGACCGGGCGGCCCGGCTACGCGCCGGCGACCGACCTCACCCCCGCCCGAGCTTCGCCAGCCGGGCGGCGCGCAGCCGCGCGAAATCGGCCCCCGCGTGGTAGCTCGACCGGGTCAGCGGCGTCGCCGAGACCATGGCGAACCCCTTGCCGAACGCCGCCTTCTCGTACGCCGAGAATTCCTCCGGCGTCACGAACCGCGCCACCGCGTGATGCTTCGGGCTCGGCTGCAGATACTGCCCGATGGTCAGGAAGTCGACGTCCGCCGCCCGCATGTCGTCCATGACCTGCAGGACCGCCTGCCGGTCCTCGCCGAGACCCACCATGATCCCCGACTTGGTGAACATCGCGGCGTCGAGCTCCTTCACCCGTTGCAGCAGCCGCAGCGACTGGAAATATCTCGCCCCCGGGCGCACCTCCGGATAGAGCCCCGGCACGGTCTCGAGGTTGTGGTTGAACACGTCGGGTCGCGCCGCCACCACCGCTTCCAGCGCCGAGGCCGGACATTTCAGGAAATCGGGCGTCAGCACCTCGATCGTCGTCTCGGGATTGCGTCGCCGCACCGCCCGGATCGTCTGGGCGATATGCTCGGCCCCGCCGTCGCCCAGATCGTCGCGATCGACCGACGTGATGACCACATGGTTGAGCCCCAGCTTCTCCACCGCCACCGCCACCCGCCCCGGCTCGAACGCGTCGAGCGCCTGCGGACGCCCGGTCGCCACGTTGCAGAACGTGCAGCCCCGCGTGCAGATCTCGCCCATGATCATCATCGTCGCGTGGCCCTGCGACCAGCACTCGCCGACGTTCGGACAGCCCGCCTCCTCGCAGACCGTCACCAGCCGGTTCTCGCGCAGGATGTCGCGCGTCCGCCTGTAGCCCTCCGATGTCGGCGCCTTCACCCGGATCCACGCGGGCTTGCGCAAGCTCGGCGTGTCGGGCTTGTGCGCCTTCTCGGGATGCCGGTCGGCTCGATCGGTGATGTCACGCGTGCTCATGGCGATCCTCGTCCTGCTCGATGACCGAAATAGCGCGCCCGGCGCGAAATGTCAGCGCCATTCGCACCCGCCCTTGCCCTGCGCCGGCGGGATGCAGATATGCCTGCGACGCACTGCCCCGGAGACCCGCATGTCGCTCACCGCCATCGCCGCCGTCCTCGGCGGCCTCATCGTCCTGATCTGGAGCGCGGACCGCTTCGTGCTCGGCGCCGCCTCCCTCGCCCGGCGCTTCGGCATGTCCCCCCTTCTGATCGGCATGCTGATCGTCGGCTTCGGCACTTCCGCGCCGGAGATGATCGTCTCCGCGATCGCCTCCTGGCAGGGCAACCCCGGCATCGCGCTCGGGAACGCCTACGGCTCGAACATCGTCAACATCGGGCTGATCCTCGGCGTCACCGCCCTGATCAGCCCGATCACCGTGCATTCCGCCGTGGTCCGCCGCGAACTGCCCGTGCTGATCGCCGTCACCCTGCTCACCATCGCATTGCTGTGGGACCTCCATCTCACCCGCCTCGACGCGGGCGTCCTGCTCGCGGTCTTCGCCGGCCTCGTCGTCTGGTCGATCCGCCAGTCGCGAACCGAAGCCGCCGACGCGCTCGCGACCGAGGTCGCGGCTGGGACTTCGGCGGAGCCAATGCCCGCCCGCACCGCGGCGCTCTGGACAGCGCTCGGCCTCGTCCTGCTCATCGCGAGCTCCCGCGCGCTGGTCTGGGGGGCGGTCGAAATCGCCGAAGGCCTCGGCGTCAGCGATCTCATCATCGGCCTGACCATCGTCGCAGTCGGCACCTCGCTGCCCGAACTCGCCTCCTCCATCGCCGCGATCCGTCGCAACGAACACGACATCGCGCTCGGCAACATCGTGGGCTCCAACCTCTTCAACACGCTGGCCGTCGTCGGCATCGCCGGAATGATCGGCCCCATCGCCGTGCCGCCCGAAGTGCTCAGCCGAGATCTCGCGGTGATGACGGCCCTGACAATCGCGCTGGTCGTGGTCTGCTTCGGCTTCCGGGGCGGCGTCGGCCGGATCGACCGCATCAAAGGCGCGGCCCTGCTCGTGTCCTTCGTCGCCTACACCACCTGGCTCGTCACCAGCGCCGCCGGCTGATCTCCCCGCGGAATCGCGGCCACCGCATGCACAATTTCCGCGCACCCCGCCTGCGCCAGCAACTCCGCCAGCTCGGTGAACCACCCGTCGTCCACCGACAGCCGCCGCCGCACCAGAGCGATCGTCCGCAACGGCTCCGGCTCGGCGAAGCGCATTACCGCAAGCCGCGGCGCCGCCGCCGTCTCGACACGCAGCGCCAGCTCCGGCACGAAGGTCAGCCCGAACCCCTCCTCGACCAGCCGGCACAGCGTTGACAGCGACGAGGCGCCCATGTTCACCCGCGTCGCCGCCCGCGACAGCGCGCAGGCCGCCAGCGTCTGATCGGCGAGGCAATGCCCGTCGTCGAGCAACAACAGACGCTCGGACTCCATCTCCTCGGGCCGCAGCCGCGCCGCCCGCAGCCCGTCAACCTGCCGCGACGAGCCCGCCAGCAGGAACCGATCCTCGAACCGCGGCTGGACCACCAGATCGTCGGA
>Ga0105046_10005911_pt1 | contig 19298 bp, 18 predicted proteins | sample MAT03_FD_78385 | JGI IMG/M metagenome (GOLD analysis project Ga0105046, IMG submission 78385) | Freshwater microbial communities from Lake Fryxell liftoff mats and glacier meltwater in Antarctica - MAT-03 (megahit assembly) | ecosystem: Environmental > Aquatic > Freshwater > Ice > Liftoff... | reverse complement strand
CAACCGGATCAAAAAGTTGTAGTGGGTGGTATTGCAAATAATTCGTTTACTATTTCACGTTATACAGCTGCAGGTTTACCTGATGCAGCATTTAATGCAGGAGCGGGATTTATTACTCTCACATTAGGCGTAGAATCATCGGCGCAAGCAGTTGCATTGCAATCCACCGGAAATATAGTTGGTGCAGGTTTTGCAAATAATAGTTTTGCTGTAGTCAATCTACTAACTAGTGGAACATTAAATACCGCATGTGGTAATGGTGGAATAATTATGGGACCAGGTGGAGTAAATCAATTTGGACTAATAGGTTACACTGCTGGACCAACAAGAGTTGCCGGTGCTGATATAAGTGATACAAACTATGTGTATTCGTATTGCGTAACAAACTTAACCGTTGGTGCATCACCTTGTACCTTTATAGATATTTCATTTAGCAATGATCCATTAATTAATGGCTGGACGCATACACTAAACACTGCAATATTCACCTGTAATCAAACAGGTAGATATTTGATTCAATATGATGCAATAGTTCAAAAGGATCTTAATAGCGCTATCTCAGTGAGTTTAAGATCCGTATTAAATGGAGTTGAAATTCCGGGAACTCAATCAACTACTGCATTTAGAAATGGTGTATCATTTGCAAATTTACCGGTAGAAGTAACTAAAAACTTTATAGTTGAAGTGGCAAGTGGAGATCAAATTAAATTCCAACTTGCAAGCACGGCAGACAATAATGGGACATTAGTAGCAAATACGGGCTGTGGTACCGTTCGCCCTAGTATTTCTGTAACTATTACCCGAATTTCGTGAGGTGGTTATGAAACAGTTATATAAAATTGTACTGCTTTTTGTTTGCATGAGTGCATATGCAGTTGATGATGTTTCTGTAATAAATGGTATAGCGCTTCAAGCAGATGGAAGAATTTTATTAACTGGGCCTCAATTACTCAATGATATAAAGTAATTTGCTACAACGCGCTTATTAACTAACGGTGTATAAGATATAACCTATGGAACATATGGAACGGTATACACGTCTATTCCATTTACAGATAGCTGTAAAGCATTTGCAGTAACAGTACAAGCAGATGGCATGGCGGTTGTTGCCGGTAATTATATAAATGCCGGAGTAGTACGGGCAGGTTTTGCTCGATATACAACAACAGGTTCTTTAGATGTAACTTTTGGTGTAGGGGTTACTCAAACAGTCTTAATTGATACAGCTTGTAATGCTCAAGCAGTTTTAATACAGCCGGCAGATCAAAAGATAGTATATGCCGGCTCATCTATCAATAGTTCAAATACATTACGATCATTAATTGTTCGACTAACTACTACAGGAAATTTAGATCTAACTTTTGCAGGAGGTAGGGGGAGCTTAAACTTAGGGCAGCATAACCAAGCAAATACAATTGCAATAGATGCAAGTATAATATTTTGATTTCTGGATATTGCTATATTAATGGTCAACAACAAACATTTATTGCACGTCTCATATAAACAGGCGCAACAAGTTTTACAATAAATAATGCAGTAGGAACAGCGTCACAATTATTTGGTATAGTTGTGCAACCTAATACTAATATTTTGGTATGGGGTGAGAGTGATAACAGAATTTTGCTCATGAGATTTACTAGTGCCGGAATTTTAGATGGAACCTTTGGTGCCGGCGGAATTGTAACTCTAATTCTCGGTAATAAATCATTGGCAAAGGGCTTAGTAAATCAGTTTGACGGAAAAACACTTATAACAGGTTTTTCTGATGGTAATTTATATATCTCAAATACGGATAGGTATTAAATAGCTTGATTATTTTTTTAATGGTTAGGTCAACCGAACCCGCATCATAGATTAGATAATTTTTAATACCGGCATCTAAATACGGTTGGTTGAATGAATTCTTGCTCATCTCATATGATAATGACAATAGTAAGTAATGATTCTTGCGTCCGTGATGTTACATAAAATAATGTTGTAATTATTAATAAACAGCTTCGAATCATATTTTTCTTCCTAAGGATATTTAATTTGCACTATTAAAAAAAAAGAGAGAGTTTTGTAACTCTCTCTTTTTTTTATTGCATGTATTAATGTTACTATGATTCAAGCTTTTTAATTAACATACCTACTAATTGTTCAAGTTGTTCAATTCTTTCGTGTTGGTTTTTAGCTTCTTGTAATAACAATGGTATTAATAGAGGATATTGAACAGTTTTAGCTTTACCATTTTCATAAATTACCATGTTAGGAAATACTTGTTCGACTTCTTCGGCAATTAGGCCATATGTGATGTAATGTTCAGGATCGTGTTTATAGCTAAATGAAACAGGGTTTAAATCTAAAATCTTGTCGCCTAACGGTTTTAAAGACTCAATATTTTCTTTATATTCTCGAGAAGAAAGCGAAGTACCTAATTTACCTGAAGAATCAACTTGTACAAATTGAGCACTTGCAGCATTAATTACTGAGTTGAAAATACCTTGAATAAAACAGTTTGTTTGAGTTCCATTATTTCCGATTCGCACGGTATTAGATTCATCAGCAAGAGCAAGAGCTGAAGCTAGATAAATATTATTAGAACCTGCTACTAAACCATTGCCAGTGCTTGGTCCGGCTAAAATATTATTACTACCAGTTGTTATGCTAGATCCTGTGTTTGCACCAACGATGCTATTTCCTGTTCCGGTAGTAAGAACTAAACCTGCACTTGCTCCAACCAATGTATTGCTTGTAGATGTTGCAACTTTACCAGAATTGGCTCCAACAAACGTATTATTGGTGTTGGTTTTTATACCATTTCCAGCATTAAACCCGATTAAAGTATTGTTTGTTGCAGTAGGAGTTAAGTTAGCGCCAGCATTTTGTCCTTCAGGGGTATTGGTAGTGCAATTATCAATTCGAAAAACATCAATTAAATTATGGCATCCAAGGCTAACTCCAACTCCGTTTGCACCAGTAGGACCAGATGGGTTGATAATAATATTGCCGCCATTATTAGTAATTGTATTTGACGGTCCGAGTACAAGAGGGTCAGTAATGGTACCGGCAGAACCTGTAGCACCTGTCGTTCCTGTAGTTCCTCTAAGTCCAGTAGCACCAGTAGCGCCGGTAGCTCCAGTAGGACCAGTTCCGCCGGTGCGGCCAGTGGGACCGGTTGGTCCAGTTCCGCCAGTAGGACCGGTTGGCCCAGTTCTACCAGTAGGTCCTGTTGAACCAGTCTCTCCAGTAGCTCCTGTAGCGCCAGTATCACCCGTACTACCGGTGATTGCAGGCCCCGTTTCTCCGGTTGCCCCTGTATTACCAGTGGCTCCGCCAGGTGGACCAGTTTCACCAATTGGACCAGTTGGCCCAGTTGCTCCCGTAGCACCAGTTGGACCTGTGGGGCCAGTTGGCCCAGTAGCACCGGTATTACCTGTTGCTGGTCCAGGAGGACCTTGAGGACCAGTTGCTCCCGTAGCGCCAGTTGGTCCAGTTGGTCCAGTTGGACCTGTTGAACCAGTTCGTCCAGTACCGCCAGTAGCACCGGTAATTGAGGGGCCGGTTGCACCAGTAGGACCAACAGGGCCAGTAGATCCGGTAATGTTAAATTCTGGACCTATAATGCAAGTAACAAAAAGACAGCCGTTAATAGTAACGCTTCCATCAAAGACTATTGTTCCAGACGCATTAATATTTAAATCACCAAATATATTTGTAGAACCTGAAACAGTAAGATCATTGAGTGAAGTCTCTCGGTATACAATTAAATTACATAACTCTAATGAGCTTCTTTTACAACCGCGAGTGGTTTGTTGATGGGCAATTAAGCGTAAAGATTCGTCATATTTTAAAGTTTCAAGATAGATATTTAAATGTGAATTTATCACCACATAAGATTCAGAATTGATTATCTGATTTTTAAATTTATCATATAAAAAAATAATTTGTGGTAATGTGCAAACTGCAAGTTCATATTTTATAATATTTTGTTCTAAGAGAATTTCGATTAGTTCAATTAATTCTGAACTAATTTCCTCATTTGTGACTATTTGCGGCAAAGCTAAAATATATCTTTTTATTACAGGAGGTATTAAGACCAAAAGATCTTGAGAATTGTTATTTAAAACTTCCATTTCTTCAGCTGAAATTTGAGATGGAATAGTAATGTTATTTTCTGTTATAGAAGAATGAACATTAAGAAATTGAAAAACTGATAAAAATAATATTTTTTTTAAAAACTTCATACCAAATCCTTTTTAATCTTTTTTATCACATTAGATAAAAGATTCAAGATGTCAATATTACTTTTATTACCTTGACTGAAGTGTTAATTAACATAGACTATGTGCCGATTTAAAATTATTAAAGGAGTGATTAGATGGAAGAATGTACGTTTTATAAAAGAATAAAATCATTATTGATGGTTATAGCTGTTTTAATTATTTCAATAATACACGCAGATGTTTCTGTTGAACGTCCGATGGTTGTAGTTATTCCGTCATATAATAATAAAGATGTTTGTATTAAGAATTTAAATTCAATATTTTCACAAGATTATAATAATTTTTTTGTTATCTATGTAGATGATGCTTCTAGTGATGGAACTGCAGGTATTGTAGAACAATATATTAAAGAACATACTCTAGAAAACAAAATACTCCTTATAAAAAATTCTGAACGCATAGGTTCACTTGCAAATTTATATCAAGCTATACATTTATGTAATCCAAACATGATTATTATTGATGTTGATGGTGATGATTGGCTTATAAATAATCAAGTACTTAAAAAAATAAATAATATTTATTCTGATCCAGATGTATGGGTTACATATGGTCAATTCGTTTATTATCCTTCAGGAGATGCAGGTTGGGCGGCACAAGTTCCAGAAGAAATAATTCATGCAAATGAATTTAGAGATTGGAATTGGACGACTACAGCCTTAAGAACCTTCTATGCGGGTTTATTCCAAAATATTGATAAGCAAGATTTATTATGTGAAGGTAAATTTTATATAATGGCAGGCGATTTGGCATTTATGTTTTGTGTGTTAGAACAGGCACATGTACATTCACGTTTTATTCCTGAAATTTTATATATATACAATACCACATCGTCAATAAATGATGATAAAGTTGATCGTGAACTGCAATTTTCATTAGGGCTTGAAACAAGAAATGGTCGCAGATATCAACCAGTAAAAGAGCCCTATGAGGGTCATTACAAAGCATTTCTTAAACAGATACAAGAAACGCAGCGACACACTCCAAAAGCATTTAAAAAAATATATATAACTCCAGGGTATTGGGGTGAATTATTTAGTGTAAATAACCCTGTATTTAATCGAGATGATTGTTTAAAGCCGGTATATCAACTGCGTGAAGAATGTGCAAAGGTTGGTTGCCAGATTGTTCAAGCTGATAATTTAAATAAGCTTCATGACGCAGATAATATAATAGTTTTTGAAGTTTTTCCTGATCAAATTGAACAGTTAAAACAATATCCCAAAGAAAAATTAATATTATTTTTATGGGAACCACCCACTGTATTACCGGATAATTACAATACAGATTATCATAAGTACTTCTCTCGAATTTATACTTTCAGAGATGATCTAGTAGATAACAAAACATATTTTAAATTACATTATGCTGTTATGCATCCTATGATTGAAAATGTAGTAGTATTTGATAATAAAAGGCTATGTACCTCAATTTCTGCTAATAAATCCTCATTTCATGATAATGAATTATATGGAGAACGTCGAAAAATAATTGATTTTTTTGAAATGCAATTTAGTAATGACTTTGATTTTTATGGTAAGTTATGGCCAAAAGGGCGCTATAAAAACTACAAGGGTGAAGTTGACCGCAAGGTTGATGTAATGAAGAATTATAAGTTTTGTATATGTTATGAAAATATAAAAGGTATACCCGGGTACGTAACTGAAAAAATATTTGATTGCTTCTGGGCAGGATGCGTACCTGTTTATTATGGAGCGCCAAATATAACTGAATATGTACCTCGAAATTGTTTTGTGGCGCGCGAAGACTTTGCTGATGAATCAGAGTTATATGAATACATGAAAAATATGTCTAAAGCTGAATATGAACGATATATTCGTAATATTAAAAAATATTTAGAAAGTTCACTTGCCCAAAGCTTTTCAATAGCAAACTTTATTAAAACAGTAATGCATGAAATAATCCCTCTTGACTGTATACCACAAGTATTTAAATAACGGATTAAAATGAATCAAATCATTATTTATTTTTTATTATTTATAAACATATTTGCTTATGCTTCAGGGCCGCAATATTATTGCACAGCAAGTGATGCAGGTTATTTTGATTGTTTGAAAAACTTAATTGGTGGTATTCATAAATATAATTTTGATCAATTAGGTGAAATTTTAGTATTTGATTTAGGCTTATCAGAATCACAACGAGAATGGCTATCGCATGTAGATAAGTTAAAAATTTATGAAATTGAACGATTGCATCCTGATACACTTAAACCATTTAATACAAGAGTATGGGGAAAACCAGTACCAGGCTGGTATGCTTGGAAAGCTATTGCTATAAAACAAGCACTAGATATATATGATCAAATTTTATGGATTGATGCGGGCACAACGGTTTATAAGCCCCTGGATGATCTTTTCGAATACATAACATATACAGGTTATTTTTTTCATAATGGATCATCATGGTCTTTAAAGCAAGCATGTACAGAATATGCAATTGAAAAATTGCGCTTATATTCACCTGAGCGTCAATGGATGCTTGATCACAATACCAAAGGCTTGGAAAGTGGCCTTATGGGTATAACACGAAAAATTGCTCCGTATTTTGTCTTGCCCATGTATAATTTAGCAAAAGATTTACGTAATTTTGTAGATGACGGTACTGCAGGTAGAGGATTTGGTGATTATAGGCCGGATCAGACTCTTTTTTCAATTTATGCATTGTTACATAAATTTTATATTTTTCATCATTATGAAAGACCTCTAGATCGATTCAAACTCAAAGTTGGTGATAATAAATATGCAATGTTTCATATTGCTTGCAATTCTGAAGATAGAATAGAAAATACTCATATTTATTGTTCTCGATTTGACTTAGACTTTAGAATAGTTTCTGATTTTATTAGATTTAAAGAAAGTGAAAAATGTTAAGCAGAGCGATACTATTATATTTTTTTTTATTAATTTTTATACCTATCTATCTAAGTGGTGATGTTTCAGAGAAAAAGTTGCGCTTTTTTAACCTTGATCTTCATATATCAGTGATTGCAGATGTTAAAAAAATTTTTGAATCATTTGGACATGAAGTTGTTGATTGGAGCATTTCAGGACATACCTGGGTTTTTAATAAAAAGCCTAGCAGAGTAGACATTGTAAACCAATATACGTGGTATTATTTAGATCAACAGATGTGTGAAGCCTTTTATGAACGGTATAAAGATTTCTTGGAGCAGTTTGATGGTTTTATTGTAACATACAATGCTACCTTTGCTTTATTATATCAAAGATTAAATAAACCTATCATTATTGTTAATCCAACTAGATATGAAAATCCATTTACATTATATCCCCATAAGTGGAATTGGATTAATTATTATTTAATGGAAGGGGTTAGCTCAGGTAAAATAACGATAGTTTCAAATAACAAAGGTGATCAAGAATATTTAAAGTATTATACAAATATTGATAGCACGCACATTCCAAGCTTATGCAATTATACACAAGCTACTTATACTGGAAAGCAAAAAGGCTTTATAAGCCGAACGGGTTGCTGGCAAAAAATGAATAATAAGCTCCAAATAGGTTTGATACAGAATAATGCATTAAGTGAACCTTACACGTGGCAGGATCTATATGATTTTCAAGGAATAATACATGTACCTTATCAAGTTAGTACGATGTCCATTTTTGAGCAATATACTGCCAATGTACCATTATTTTTCCCAACTAAGCGATTTCTTAAAGATTTGTTTTTTAATTGCCCGGAGTCAGGAGCATTTGCTCAACTTTCTTTTTTTCAACATTTTCAAGTTAATTTACCTGAAGTGCCAGGCGATTTTAATAATCTTTCAGATCCAGCTGTCATAGACCGCTGGATCGAATTAGCAGATTTTTATGATGAAGAAAACATGCCCTATATTATATATTTTGATTCATTTCAAGAGTTAGAGCAGTTATTAATTAATACAAATGTGCAAGAAGTTAGTTTGCGAATGCAAAAGCATAATATTCAAAGAAAAAAAATGATTTATGAAAAATGGGAAAAAGTATTAGAGAACGTAGATAATTATTGTCAACTTCTATCTAGATATGTTGTTTAAGAAGTTATTTTAAGAAAAAAAAGAGCACTTATATAAGTGCTCTTTTTTTAGACAATTATTAATAATTTACCAGCTTATGGTCTTATAAGGAAAAGCATTTTCTGAAGCTATAGCTAAAAAATTAGATTGATAAAAGTCTTCAAGTGAATCAGTCCATTGTGCCACATGAACAATGCTTTCAGGGTGTATTTTAAATATTACGTAATTATGCTGGCAAAGATATTTTAATACATCTTTTAATAATATTTTGGTATCGTAATAACTTTGCCCATATTCGAATTGTATGTGTTTAATTGCATGTTTCTTTAACAATTCATTAGCGCCTTTAAGTATGTCAAACTCTGCACCTTCAGTGTCGATTTTTAAAAAATCAATATGTGTAATTGACCGTTCACTGCAAAATTCATCTAAAGTTACTTTTTGAACAGTAACTTTTAAAGGAATACTATTAAACATTGCTTGGACACGTGGTCGATCGTACAATGAACTATGTACACCAAATTCATGTGTGTAGTAATAAAAAGTATCAAGTTCAGTTTTATTTGATAAAGCTAATGTGCATAATTCAACATTTCCTAAATGTTTCGTTGTTGAGTTAAATAATTCAACTAAGGTAGGAATGGGTTCAAAAGCATATATTTTTTCTGGTTGATGCATAAAAAAAACATTAGATGTCCAATATCCTTCATTAGCGCCTGCATCAAAAACTATATCATTGTCGCGAATAAAATGTTTCATAACATCATACTCACCATCCATTTTAAAGTCGCCCAATGGCATTAGTCTTGTTAAAAGTGCTTCATTATGTTCATAAATTCTAATAGAATTTGATTGAATATTATATATTTCCCGTGAGTATAAAGTCGGTGCCAGAATCAGGCTTAATGCAATTAGAAAGTAATTAATGTTTTTCATGTAATTCCTTATGAAAAAAAATCTTTTTTTATTTTTTTAATAATTCTTTCTGATGCAAATCCATCGCCATATACATGTAATGTATTAAAATCTTTTTTTGATTTACTAAAAGCCTTTAAAAATGCACTATAAATAGTATTAAACTTAGTGCCACCCAAAAATCCTAAACCACATTCTATTGCTTCATAGCGCTCAGTTTTTTTACGTAAAATTACTACTGGTTTTTCTAAACTTATTGCCTCTTCTTGTAATCCACCTGAATCGGTAATAACTAAATCACAATGAGATAATAAATATACCATTTCTTGATATGAGAGAGCAGAAGTAATGACCATATTTTTGAGTTCAAATAATTGGCAATTTAAAGCTATAGACTTTATTTTTGGATTAGGATGCATAGGATAAATGAATTGAACTTGATCAAATTCAAGACATATTTGATGTAATGCATTAAAAATATGATAAAGGCGATGTTCTACATTTTCTCTTCGATGTGCTGTTATGATTACAATTTGTTTATTGCATGCTTTAGTTTGTTGTACTAAATCAATGATTTGTTGATTAATAGTTAATTCATTAAGAGCTATTTTATTTAAAATAATATTGAGTGCATCTACTACTGTATTACCTGTTCGGTAAATATTCTCATGCATATTTTCTTTGATTAAATTATCAACAGCATTTTGAGTTGGAGCAAAATGATAAGAAGCAATTTGTGATATAAAACGACGATTTATTTCTTCAGGAAAAGGATTATAAATATCATTAGTGCGAAGTCCGGCTTCAATATGTGCAATTGGTTTTTGAAGATAAAAAGCAGCAAGAGCGGCAGCCATAGCTGTTGTTGTGTCGCCTTGTACCATTACTAGAGAAGGATTAACTGTAGTAATAACTTTCTTTAATTCAGTTAAGACTTGAGTTGTAATATAAAAAAGATCTTGATTGGGTTTCATTATATTTAAATCAATATCAGGCTTAATGCCAAATACATCATATAATGGGGTTAATAAATCACCATGTTGGCCTGTAGAACAAAGTATAAAGGGTATGTTTTGTTTTTTTAATTCAATGCATATTGGAAAAACTTTAATTGCTTCTGGTCTAGTACCAATAATAATTAGTACAGGATTACTATATGAATTGAAGACATACAATAAAAATATAATTATAAATTTAATATATGCCGCATTGGAGTTTAAAATCTTGTAAATCATTATATTCTGACTCCTTTTTAAATTTGAATACTGGATAACTACTATTAACGAATATTGAAAAATTTCTTACCAATGCTCGGATACAGAAATGTACGTCTGGATTTACAAAAAGTGAATTTTCAATTTCTTTAAATAAGACATTGGAATTAAGTAATTTTTTATTAAGAAGTATACATCCTCCAGCTCCACCCACTTCATGAATTCCACGTTTTTTTAAATTTTGGATAAAATGTGTTCGGCGGTTCTTTTTTTCTTCATCACTCAATGATTGTTCGTAAAGTGTTCTTTGATATTGATAATCAGCGTTGTATAGCCACGCATATGGTGACATGCTAGGATCGCTCTCGCTTTTGACAAAAAATAAGGGAGCAATAATATCTTTATTGCTGTTAATTAAGCTATTTAAACATTCGGGATGAAGTATTAAATCATTATCAATTAATAAAAGATAATCGTATTGTTTTTTTCTTGCAAAGCATAATATTTCATTTTTGATTCCGGCTAAATGCCATAATTGGCCAATATATCCTTTGTAGCTAGTTAACTTACCCTCATGAATCGGTAGAATAAAGCTATTAGAATTTTTATGAATAAATGAATTAATTATTTCATGTATTTTTAAATTATGAGTATCTATTGAAAAGAGATACTCAATTACATATTCTTTAGGGAGTTTATAATGCTCAAGTGAGGCAAGAAATTCTGAAATTATTAAAAGACTTGTTTGATTAATAGGGCTTGCAATAAGTATATGTATTGGTTCTTGAGCTGCACATGTAAAAAATAATAAAAACAAAAATATATATTTCATTTTAAGCCTATTCATTAATTGAAATGTAATGATCAACGCCTGCGAGTAATGATTCTCGATAAATATGATAAGCGGGATAATGAGTATCTACATACATGCCCAAGTCTAAGGCACTTGCACACATGCAAAAATGCCTATCTTCCCCATTGAACATAAGATTTTTTAAAGGAGTGTATTCTAAGCCTGTTTCTAATGCACGTCTATTAAATAAAGTGCATGCTCCCAATCCTCCAACTTTATAAATACCTGGTTGTTTTAATTGATTACAAAATTCTGAAAGTCGTTCGTGGGCTAGTTCTCTTGAAACTATTTCATCGCGAATTTGAGGTGATGAATTATATTCATCAAACATCCATACTTGAGGTAGATCATTTTCATGAGGAGTAAATTTAGTCCAAAAAATATTTGATATAAGGTCACGATTAGTGCTTATTAACTCTTGATTTATTAAATGGACTAATGTTCTTGGATTTAAAACTAAATCTGAATCAAGTAAAAACACATAATCATAATTATTTTCTCGTGCATATTTGATAATTATATTTTTAAAGTCTGCAACTTTCCAGGCAAGACTAACACTCCAATAATGAGTAACTTCATCACATTTATAAACTTCAGAAGTTTTTTTTGAGTCTTCAATTATGACATTATTATGTAATGCAAAATCTTTTAAAAGATTACTTGATTCTTCAATTACATTATCATTAATAAAATAATAATCGACTAGTAAAGTACGTTTATGCAACCGATTTAATGAATCTAAAAAATGAGAAAGTATAGCGGGTTTTTGATGAATAGGGCTTCCTATTAGTACTCTTAAATCTTTACTTTCAAGAGTAAGATAGAAAAACTGTATGATATATAAGAAAATAAATATATTTATTTTAGTGTTCATTGCTTTCTCACTATTGTGTATACGTTAGATAATGTTATTCAATCCACTCAAGTACATGAGGGTTTTCGTCAAGAATTGAATCGTATTGTTGTTTCCAACCATATTTTGCGTCAGGATCAAGTTTCATATATCGATGATATTTTGCAATTCGATCTTCTTGTTTTGCCCAGCCATAATGTTTTAAACGCAAATGAGAATAACCTATACGTAAAGAGTTAACATTTTGAGGCATACGTCCACAATGCTGTGCTAGATTTGGCCAAATATAATTAAAATCTTTGATATATCGTAATAAAAATGGTCGATATGTATTATGAGCAAACCAATATCCGTCGTCTCGATAATGTGTCATGCTCCAAAAATCATACAATCTAAAAAAAATAACATCGTAAAGCCCTTGATTGATAGGTATTTGAATGTCATTTTCAAATGCATTTTCAAATACTTCATCAGCATCTAAAAATAAAATCCACTCAGGGTTTGTTGCAATAGTTTCATTCCATTGTTGCTTGCGCAGAATAATTTCGTTATGAAATGTACATTCGTTATTTTCGATAAGTTTTAAGGGAATATCTTTAAGAATTTCTTTACAAACAGCAACTGTATCATCAGTGCTACAATCATCAATTATTACTGCAGCATCAATGTATTTTCGAACGCTTTCAAGGACTGTTCTTAAATATCGTCCAGCTTCATTTTTTACAATCATAGAGAGTGTTATTGTTTGTCTGTTTTCACTATTTAAATTAACTATTTGTAAAAGCGTTAAGAGTATAATTATTTTTTTCATTGCGAGCTCATATTTTGATGATTTGAGATGTTGCTGTATTTTATTAAACCAAAAAAGATGTCTAGCTATTAGGAAAGCACTTCATCAACGATTACAATTTTAAATGTTTTATTCAGAATGCGGTTATTTATACTTTCTAATCCCTTGTTAACAATTGGATATGCTGGATTTTGATTATATTCAATTATAGTTGTGTATTTAAAATTTCTATCTAACTCAAGGCCAAAATCTGAATAATGATGAAAATCATCTACTAAAATAATAGTTCCTTGGCGCGTATATTTTTTGAATTTTGAATACCATTGAGCACGTGCAATTCCGTGAGGTCCATCGACAATTACTAAATCAAAACAAGGCATTGATGGTAATTCAATACAAGAAATTGGATTAATCCATGTTGAATAATCACATGTTGTTGAGGGTGGGAGATCATATAAATAGAAAAATACTTTTTCGATTTCTTGAACATAATTTATATCATTTTCAAAAACATGATATTCATACGGTACATTCTTTTTTATGAATAATTTTGATAATTCGGTAGTACTAGTGCCAGAACCGAACTCTAGAACATTTAAAACGGCATCGTATTTTGTATATTTTAATGCAATGTAAACTTCTTCAGGAAGTAATGACCAAACTCCTGGAAATGATTGTGTTTCTTCTAATAATACCTTGATAGATTGTTGAGAGCAGACATATAATGTATTTATAAGAAAAATTACATAGAGAGATGAGATAAATATAGATTTTAATTTCATAGATACTCCTTAAATTGTATTAAATACAATTGCTTTATAATTACTTTCAAATTTAAGCTAGCCTACTCTATCAGGTAACAAATTTTTACTCAAATTACTCTATGAACTTGACTAATATAATAACCAAGAGTATGGTGTGCGAGCACAAATTTATATAAGGAGAATTTTATGAATACAAAATTATTTGCATTTGTACTTTTAACTATATCACAAATTACTTTTTCGTATGATTTAGATGCCCGTTTTATACGGAATAATGATAAAAATGTCGATCAAGTTTCAGGTATTTTTTTACGAGATACATGGTGGAGTAGACCATATGAGTATGCTTGGGCAATGCAATTTGCAGAAGAAAATATGGTTGTTTTAGATGCAGCATGTGGTATTAGCCATCCATTTAAGTGGTATTTAGCTGAAAAATGTTCACATGTATGGGCTTGTGATACTGATAAGCGTATTTGTTCTATTAGCAAAATAATACAAGAAACATTTGATGATTTAGGCCATTCTGCCAAAACAAGTCTATGTTTAAAAGATGATATTTTTTCAAAAATCAATTTAGTCTGTGCTTCAATATTACGATTACCTCAATATATGCCTTTGTTTGATAGAATATTTTGCATTTCTACCTTAGAGCATTTATCTTCATTAGATCGAAAGAAAACATTACAAGAATTTAAAAAGTTTTTAGCACCAGATGGATTTATTGTATTAACTGTAGATTATCCAGTAATTACTCCGGAAGTATTGGCTTCATGTTGCAATGAAATAGGATTGCGTATGCTAGGTAATGTTGAGTTCGGGTTTCCATCTGAACAAGCTCTAACATCACAAGGTTTGCATGTTTATCGTTGTGTGCTAACACATAAATAAAAGTAATAATTTTAATTTATGTAATTGAATACAAGGAAATACATGCAAATAATTAAATTAGTTATCTTGTTATTATTCACTAATGTCATATCTTGCAATTCGTTTGATTATAAAAAGCAATGGGAGGATTGGTATGCATTAGGTGGAGGATCGGGACCAGGTTCACAAGGCTTTATGGCTCAATATAAAGCAGATGTTATAAACAACTTTATAAAGCAACATACTATTGATTTTGTTGTAGAGTTTGGTTGTGGTGATGGCGTAAACTTACAGCTTATGAATTATAACAAATATTTAGGATTTGATATTTCGAAATCATCAATAAGTCGATGTATTTCAATGTTTAGTAATGATTCTACAAAGAGCTTTATGTTATATACTCCATTTTGTTTTGTGAATAAAAATATAAAAGCTGATTTGGTTGTATGTCTTGATGTATTGTATCATGTAATTGATGAGAATGATTTTGAAAAGCTTATCAAAGACATTTTTTCTTTTGATGCCAAATATGTGATTTTGTATACAACCGTAGAAGAAAAACAATGTGATATCGATGAAATGTTATTTAGAAACCCTATGCCGTTTTTAAGAAGGTTTAAAAATTATACAATTGAAGTAGTTAAAAACAGCCATGAAATAATGTCTGCAGCTGATTTTATTTTTTTAACTAAGGTAACAGCTTAAAGTATATATACTAAATTAAAACACCCGTAAGATTAAAGGGGTTTTTATTTACTTGCTATTAAGTAGTTATAAGTTGTTCTAAGAGTAAATACTTATTTTTAACTACAATATGATCATAGCAGGTAATCTGTAATATCCTGTTTATTTTATCTTCGTTCAATATATGATAATTGGAATAACTTTGATAAACTAATGAATCAAGATTCTTAACCTACCAACCTTTATTGTTATACGAAGAAACAACAATAACAAAATGTGTCTGTTCTTCTTTAATCTATATATAACGATCCAATTGCAACAATTAGAATTGCAACTAACGCATATTTTTCATGCATTACCTATTTATCATGTAGTGGCTTGTGCTAATTTCTTTCTATTTTCGTAAAATGCTAAGTTTTTGTTGAGATGTTCGTAACTAGGGTGAAAGTTTAATGCTTTTTTAACTGCAGCTTCACCTAAATCATACGATTGAACATACCACGCACATTGGCCTAATACATCATGGCGAACGTATTCATACGCTTCTTTTTCGACAAACAATACATCTGATGCAGGGTAATTAATTTCTTCAGCGCGTCGTGCAAATAAATATGCTAACTCATGTTTACCATGATTAAGATAATACTGAGAAATTTTAATTAATGGTTCAGCTCTGCATGGACGCATAGAGAAAGCTTCAAGATAATATCCAAGGGCTTCATCCCAAGTATTTTTTTTATTATTTTGTGCGGCTAAACGTTCAGTTACTTGAGCAAGGCGATATACGGTCATAAAGTTTTCTTCATACCAACCTAATAATGATCTGCGCTTTTTATAATAAGTTGATGCATTTTCAAGTTCACCCAAACAATCATAAGTCTGTGCTAAGTAAAACGCAGTGCGCGGGTCAGAAGGATTTTCTTTATGATGTTTTAATAATAATTCTTTATCACGTTGCCAACGTTTTTTTGATTTTTCGTATCCTTGCTTTGTGGAACCTAATTCAAAGTAAACATCGGTAGGGACCATTATTTGACTCACGCGATCCAGTGTTTCATGAACTACACCAACAAACTTAACTGGTTTGTCTGCACGCATTAGTCGTTGTGTATAAAAATCAAGTTGGGTGCTCATGATGCGCATTAAATATGAATCAGTGTCTACAAGAGTATGTCCGTTTTGAGCGTATACTAATTGTTCTTTGCAAAAGGCAATAAGCTTGCTGGGGTTATGCAAATACCATTCAGCATCTGGCATTAATAAAAATCCTGCATGTGGGAATTTTACACGCGCAATTTCAAGTCCTCTATTTCGAGAAGCTGCAAAATCAATAAATGGTTCTTGGGCAATATGAAAGTTAATATTTTTGGATTTTAAATAGTGCTCTGCTAATTGCATTGTTTTATCAGTTGATCCGGTATCAAATACTAGTACTGCATCAATGCCACCTTCAACATACGGTTTTAATGTTTGCACAATAACGTGTTCTTCATCTTTAACCATGAGGGTAAGAACTATTAATGGATCATAAATAGAAGAATGGTTAATTTGACTGATTTGATTAGTGGGTTGTGTTAAAGGAGCAGAGGTTTGATCTGTTATTTGTAATGGTTTAATTGATTGAGCAGGTTTTTTATATAAATACCATCCAACTAATAATAAGATTATAAGTGCTACAATACTAAGTGTTTTTTTTTGTTGCTTCATACTCATTTCCTTGCATTACTATCTACAGCAAATTTTCGCACAAATTCTAGCCTTGCACAAGGTTAATGTCCAGTGCGATTTATAAAGAAATGAGTATGATTTTAAATAAGCTTGTATTATCAGGCTTTTTCTTGAGCAGCCCAAATTAGATATGCTTCAATAAATTCCATTAAATCACCATCAAGTACTAAATCAGGTTGTGGCGATTCAATATCAGTGCGGTGATCTTTTGCCATCTTATATGGATGCAATACATATGAACGTATTTGTGAGCCCCATTCAATTTTTTTCTTTTCAATTGATGCGGCTTTTGCGTTTTTATCATCCTTAGCTTTTTGTGCCAATTTTGCTTTAAGCATCTTCATCGCAATTTCTTTATTTTGCCCTTGCGAACGTTCGTTTTGACATTGCACTACAATACCACTTGGGTTGTGCGTAATACGAACCGCTGATTCAGTTTTATTAACGTGCTGCCCGCCTGCTCCGCCTGCTCGATACGTATCAATGCGCAAATCATCTGAATTAATAGTAATTTCTACTTCAGGAACTTCTGGAGAAATAAATACTCCGGCAAATGATGTATGTCTGCGTTTATTTGAATCGAATGGTGAAATGCGAACAAGTCTATGTATACCTTGTTCACCCTTTAATAATCCATACGGATTTTTTCCGCGTATAAATAATGTTGCAGATTTAATGCCTGCACCATCACCACTTTGATAATCTACAATTTCAACGGGTAGCTTTTCACGTTCACAAAATCTTACATACATGCGCAAGAGCATTTCAGACCAATCCTGTGATTCGGTTCCGCCAGCTCCGGCATTAATTGATAAGAAGCAATTATCATGATCTTGCTCTTCATTAAGAAGCAGCTCAATTTTGAAGGAGATAATGCCTTTACGTAATTTTTTGATCTCGGAAGCTAATTTTTCTAATTCAGATTGATCTTCTTTAAATAAATCCAATAGTTCTAAGGCTTCGGTATATGTTTTAGTTACATATATATATTGTTCCCGTTTGGTCCGTATTGCCTGCAGCTCTTTTAATAAGGTAGCTTGTGCAGAGTTTTGCCAAAAGCTTTCTGCTTCACTTTGGCTAACTAATTGGGTAAAGCGTTCTTCCAAGCCAGCAGATTTCCAGTAGTTTTTGATAGTGGTAATATCAGGTTCGTTTGTCTTTAACTGTTCTTGAAGATCATCAAATAACATATCTATCCTTTAAGGTTCAAAATTCTGCCCTCAGTATACCATGGGACTTAAAATCTATCCAAAGCATAAAAAAATTGACAAATATAAAAAAATTAAATAGTATAAGGTTATCAACCCAATATCTCAGAGCCATTATTCCTAACCTGTGGTACTATAATAAGTAGAGCTTTAAAAGCTTATAAAAAACATACGTTGCTTATACCTTATTATATATACGGGAAATTGACCGTGGAAAAGAGACCCGGAAAACTATTTATTATTATAGGTCCGTCAGGGGTAGGTAAAACTACCTTAATGAATACGGTTTTAGAATCATGGCATATTCAAAATAACCTTGAACGAGTTATTACTTATACCTCCCGACAAAAACGTGCTGGTGAAGAGCACGCAAAAGATTATTATTTTATAGATCAAAGTGAGTTTAAAGTCCTGCTAGAGCGGGATTACTTCATGGAGCATAGCTGTGTTTACGGCACTTATTATGGGTCTCCTTGTTCCATAGTTGAACGCATGAAAGAGGGAATATCCTTCATTATGGCTGTGGATATTAATGGCGCTCTAAGTATTAAAAAGAGCCTTCCAGAAGCTGTTTTGGTGGGTATATATGTCGAAGAAATAGACGTTTTAAGACATAGATTACAGCTCAGACTGACTGAAAAAGAGGCAGAAATTGAGCATAGAATTGCCCTTGCAACGAGTGAAATGGAATTTGTTACTAAAAATGACGCTCTTTTATATCGAATTTTAAACAAAGATTTTGAAAAAAGTGTAAAAAATTTAAAAGAAATTATTAAAGCTGAGCTAGGTATATAACATAAAAACTTCACAGAAGGCAACATCTGTACTATATTGAAATACTCGATTGAATCATGCTTAGGGAAGAATTAATGTCTTAATATGCATTAAAGTTTTAAACACACTTTTGTAGACGCAAAAAAAAAATTAAAAAAATGTTATAAAAAGTGTTGACCTTCTTAAGAATGAATGTATAATTTTAACCATCTTGAATTTGAAATCGCTTCGAAACAAACCGAGAAACCGGTTCAAAAACGAAACGAAAAAAACAAGAAAAAATCTTTGAAATTTACAGAAAGCTAAATAAAAGGTTACCTTTTTAGGTAAACCTACCT
>Ga0105046_10005910_pt1 | contig 19300 bp, 18 predicted proteins | sample MAT03_FD_78385 | JGI IMG/M metagenome (GOLD analysis project Ga0105046, IMG submission 78385) | Freshwater microbial communities from Lake Fryxell liftoff mats and glacier meltwater in Antarctica - MAT-03 (megahit assembly) | ecosystem: Environmental > Aquatic > Freshwater > Ice > Liftoff... | reverse complement strand
GCGGACTCTCCACGCGAATGTCCCGAGAATACATGGCGTCCTCCGTGATGGGTGATCGACCGCGGCACGTCTACCAGAATACCGCAGCTTGCCTAAACGCGCCATAGGGTTTGAGCGCACCCGCGCCGCTCGGGTCAGCGCCGGCGTCAAGTCTTAACCCGGAAAGTTAGCGGCAGAAACGCAACGGCGGTTCGCAACTAAGCGTTTCGCAGAGGTGCTTCCCGTCACATGGAATCGCGAGCCGCCCTCGCCTAAGAAGATGGAGATTCGCAAGACCTGCTAGGGATCGACTTCGGCCGCGCGAGGCTCTCCGGAATGATCCGTCCATTGGAGACAATCGCCCCCCACCTCGATGCAATTCTTGATCGACACAAATCCTTCCAGTTGAGTGACCAACCCCTGCGCGATCTGCTTGTGATAGTAACTCGGCAATGTACCGATCAGAACGAGTTCCCCCTCGCGTAACTCGCAACGTACGGTACGCACTGCAGGGTAGCACGAGGTGCTCAGAATCGAATTCGCCAACGCTTCCAGCGGCAGCGGGGTTTCGGCGGGAGTCGGCTTCATGGCTCGGTCTCTTGGGGAGTCGGTGGCAAAGGGGACACTTACAGGCAGCAATCCGGATGCCATGCGCCGTTCCTGGTCAATTGCCGCTCGAATTTCGACGAATTGCTACCTGAGAGACCGCACAACGAAACGCCTTGCTGGCAGCCTGTTGATCAATCGGGTTTCTGGGCGATCAATCGCTAAGGGATCGAATCTCGAACTCCCGACACTCCCGAGATGCATATTGCTGGCGCTACGAGTAAATTCAGAATTCACGCATCGCGTCCCCGCAATTCGAGTTCTCTGCAAATGAACTTTCTGGCCAGGTTGTTTGACACCTCGGATTTCCCGCCCCGGTGGATGTGCGGCAACTGGACCGATGGCCACGGCTGGCTGCACATTCTTTCCGATCTTGGCGTTTTCTCGGCCTATTTCGCCATACCGCTGGTGCTGTCCTATTTTCTGGCCCGACGTCGCGATCTCCCCTTTCGACGAATCTTTGCGCTATTTGCCGCCTTCATTCTGCTCTGCGGCACGACGCACCTGATGGAGGCGATCATCTTCTGGTGGCCCGCCTATCGATTCGCCGGAATGCTGAAGCTGGTCACGGCCGTGGTCTCCTGGGTGACTGTCCTGGCCCTATTTCGTGTCGTGCCGGGCGTGCTGACAATGCGCACCCCCGAGGAGCTGGAACGCGAAATCGCCGCCCGTAAGCAAGCCGAGGAGGCCCTGCTGCGCAGCAATGCCGAACTGGAACTGCGCGTGCAGGAGCGCACGACCGATCTGACCAAGGTGGTCGCGGCGCTGCGCGACGAGCGCGAACTGCTGCATACCACACTGGCCAGCATCGGCGATGGTGTCGTCGTGACCGATCACGACGAAAAGGTGACCTTCTTGAACGGAGTGGCCGAGAAACTAACCGGTTGGACCACCGCCGAGGCCCAGTCGGTCCCCCTCTCGGAGGTTTTCAAGATTGTCAACGAGCACACCCGTCAACCGGTCAGGAGCCCCGCGCAGCGAGCGCTTGCCGAAGGGGTCATTGTGGGGCTAGCCAACCACACCGTCCTGATCGCCAAGGACGGAAGCGAATGCCCCATCGAAGACAGCGCCGCACCCATCCGCTCGAAACCAGGCCAGGTGGTCGGTTGTGTGCTGGTCTTTCGAGACGTGACCGATCGCCGCCGAGAAGAACTCGAGCGTACTCAGAGCGAGCAACGCCTGCGATTCGTGATGGACTCGATGCCGCAGAAGATCTTCACCGCCAAACCCAACGGCGATGTGGACTATCTCAATCCCTTTTGGACGGAGTTCACGGGCCTGCCCTTTGAACAGATCTGCGACTGGGGCTGGAAGCAGTTCATCCATCCCGAGGATCTGGAAGAGAATATACGCGTCTGGAAGAAATCGGTCGACACGGGCGAGCCCTATCAGTTCGAGCATCGCTTTCGGCGCTTCGATGGGGAATACCGCTGGCACATCAGCCGCGCCCGGGCGATGAAGGACGCCGAAGGCAAGGTTCAGATGTGGGTCGGTTCGAACACCGAAATCCATGAGCAGAAGCAGACCTCGAATGAACTAAAACAGTTGACCGCCGAGTTATCGCAGGCCGACATTCATAAGAACGAGTTCCTGGCGATGCTGGCGCATGAACTGCGTAATCCGCTGGCCCCGATCCGCAATGCCCTGCAGATCGTTCAGCTCTCGCGCGGCAATGGAGAGGCGGTCCTCACCGCGTCGGAGATGATGGAGCGGCAGATCGCGCAGATGGTGCGTCTGGTCGATGATTTGCTTGATGTCAGCCGCATCACACGCGGCAAGATCGATCTTCGCCCGGAACGAGTCGATCTGGCTTCGATCCTTTCGCAGGCAGTCGAAACCTGTCGCCCTGCGATCGATAGCGCGCGTCACGAGCTGGTCGTCGAACTCCCGGCCGAACCGATCTATTTGAACGCCGATCCCATCCGTCTGGCGCAGGCCTTTGGCAACCTGCTCAACAATGCGAGCAAATACACCGACCCGCAAGGCCGGATTTCCATTGTCGCGCGGCGCGAAAAGAACGAGGTGGTAGTTTCGGTCAAGGATACCGGCATTGGCATTCCGCCCGCGATGCTTCCCCAAGTGTTCGAGATGTTTACGCAGGTGGATCGCTCGTTGGAACGAACCCAAGGTGGGCTGGGAATCGGCCTGACGCTGGTGCAGCGGTTGGTGCAACTGCACGGGGGGTCGGTTAGCGCCTTCAGCAAGGGCAAGGGCCAGGGGAGCGAGTTCACGGTCCGCTTGCCAATCCTGCAGCAGGAGGTACGTCTCTCGGCTGATCCCGTGAAACCCACGCTCGCGTCAGCGCAGGCTCACCGGATTTTGGTCGTCGATGACAACCGCGATTCGGCATCGAGCCTGGCCATGCTTCTGACAATCTCGGGCCACAAGTCGCATACTGCCTTTGATGGCCAGGAAGCGGTCGAAGCGGCCGAAAAGATCAAGCCCGATGTGATCCTGATGGACATCGGACTCCCCAAGTTGAATGGCTATGAGGCCGCGAAGAAGATCCGCGAGACCTCGTGGGGCAAAAAGATGGTGCTGGTCGCTTTGACTGGATGGGGACAGGAAGAAGATCGAAGGAAATCGAAAGAGGCCGGCTTCGATGCTCACCTGGTGAAGCCCGTCGACTTTGGGGCGCTGACGCAGCTGCTGGCCAATCTCCCTCCGCCCGGCTGATCGGCAGTTGAGCGGCATGGCGCTAGCCGCCGGTGGCCCCTGTCACAACTCGAATCCTTTGTGGTGCGGGCGTCCCGCCTGCATCGAACAACGGAACCTCTTCAAGCAGGCGGGACGCCTGCACCAAAGGGCTTCGCCAAGGAATGGGCGCGCGGATAGGGGCCACCCGCGGCCAGCACCTTGCCGCTCACTTGGACGAGGTCTCGCGAAGAGCGGCGATCGCCGCCTCGCAGATCGCCTCCGGCAATGAGGAATGCCGCGAGAGGGTGACCGTTGCGGTCTTCTGGCCAATATCGAAACGGGCCAGGATGCCCATCGTCTGCGAGCGGTGCAGCTTGAAGTCGCATTTGAGCTTCTTGCAGACCTCTTCCACCACTTCCCAAGCGGCGGTCGCATCGCTCGACGGCGACCAGACCTGGCCGGGAGGAATCTGCTTGCCCAGCGCATGAATGATGTCGCGATCCATCTGCGGATTGGGAGTTTCCATGGCAGGTCGCTCAAAGGGCGCGAGAGGAAAAGAACAACCTAGCGCTTCTGCTCGATGCGATACAAGTGTGTGTCGCTTCTGAAATAGATGGCGCCGTCGCTGGGTGAAAGGGTGGCCAGCGTGCGCCCCTCGAGTTCGTTGGTGGCCAGCTTCTCGAATTTGTCGCCGGGGGCGAAGACGGTCGTGACGCCCGTCTCGTTCTGGATATAGATCCGCCCTTCGGCATAGACGAACGAAGCCGAGTAGTTTCCCGGCACGCGTGTCTTCCACAGCTCCTTGCCGGTCTTGGCGTCAAGGCAGTTCAGCACGCCGCCGTCGCTGACCACATAGAGCCGCTCGCCGACGGCCAGCGGAGACGGATTGAGCGGGGCCCCCTTCTCCATCTTCCAGGCGACGTTGGTTGTGGTCACGTCTCCTTCGCCATCGGGCTTGATGGCGTACAGCACCGGGTTGTTGTAACCGCTGGAGACAAATACCAGCCCCTCGGCGAAGACCGGCCGCGGCACGTTCGAGTAACCCGTAGGATAGCGGCTGGCCCACAGTTCCTTGCCGCTGGCCGGCTCGTACGAGAAGACCCACTCGCCGCAGGGGCTGACCACCTGGTCCTTGCCGGCGACTTGAATCACCAGTGGAGTGCTATAGGCCATCGAGCCGTCGCGCTTCGCCTTCCAGCGGATCTTGCCGGTCTCTTTTTCCAGGGCGACCATGAACTGCTGATCGGTGCCGTCGCAGTTGAGAAGCAGCAGATCCTTGTACAGCACCGGAGAGCCGGCCGGACCGTGGCCATGCTCGAACTTCAGCTCGTTGTTCTTCCACAGGATCTTGCCCGACGTGTCGAGCGCAGCCGTCCCCAGCGTGCCGAAGTGGACGTAAACGCGATCCCCCTCGATGCTGGCCGTGGGCGAGGCGGGCGTATTCTTGCTGTGGACCTTGGGGGCCTGCTCGAGTTTGAAGACCTCGACGTTGTGCAGCAGTTCGCCCGACTTGCGGTCGAAACATAAGGCCCGCAGCGAGCGGTCTTCGTCGGTCGACGTGGTCAGCCAAATCTGCTTGCCGACCACCGAAGGGGACGACCAGCCGCGCCCCGGCACCGCGACTTTCCAGGCGATGTTTTCGGTCTCGCTCCAGGTAAGCGGTAGCCCCTTTTCACTCTCGGCGGCATGTCCCTGCCCCGTTGGTCCGCGAAAGGCGGGCCAGTCCGCGGCGCGAAGGGACGAACAAGCAGCGCAGCAAAGCCCCAGGGCGAGTAACCGTAGCAAGTGATTCATGCCGCTAGCCTAGGGGCCTTGCAGGGGCAATTCAAGCGAGACGCGCCCGACGCCCGCGAAGAGTCGTCGACTTGCCGACGCGAGGCGGCCATTTCCAAGACCCGTGCCAGAAAGCCCAGAAAACCATTGACTTCTTGTGCCAGTATTGGTGTTCTGAAGGGGTTGCGACCTCCAGGAAAGTTTCGTGGGTGTAGGCTACGAGCGAGCACGACTTCTGTATAAGATGCGGCGCTACAAGCAGGCCGCCGAGCTACTGCTGCGCGATCTGGCCGACGCTCCCGATGACGCCCGCACTCGCGTCTTCCTGAGCACCTGCCTCTGCCAGGATGAAGACCACGAAGGGGCGGCCGAACAAGCCGCGCAAGCCATTCGCCTGCGGCCCAATCTGGCCAAGGCCCATTTTGCTTCGGCCTGGAATCTGTTCGTTCAGGGCCGCAAGACCGAGGGGGCTCAGCGCGAGCGGCTGCTGGAGCGCTCGCGTGTCTCCCTGGAAGAAGCCCTGCGGCTCAAGCCCGAGGATCCCAGCTACTTCGCAAAACTGGCTGAGATTCATCTATGGGCAGGGCGTCTTTCCGAGATGCTCGTAGCAGCAGAACAGGGATTGGCCCTCGATGCCAGGCACCTGCGATGCCTGGAGTGGCGCATTCGGGCACTGTATAAGCTGGGGCGTTTCGACGAAGCCGAATCGGCACTGCAGGCAGCGCTGGTGATGGCGCCTGATTGCTCTTGGGTGCAGTGTTTTCTGGGATGCATGCACCATCGCCACGGCCGTCGCCGCCCGTCGCGGGAAGCCTTTCACGAGGCGCTACGACTGGAGCCCAACGCCAGCTGGATCCATGGATACTACCGGGAAGCAAAGAACGCCTGGATCCACGAAGATCGCAAGCGTACGGTTCTGGGCTGGGGGGCGTTATGCGTTGCTCTGGGGATGCTGCTGGGATCGTGGTATCCGATTTACGCGGTCTTTTCGGCGCCGACCTTGACGTTCCTGTTGCATTCTTCGGGTAAACGCCGGCGAGCGTTGTTGTTGATGGCTCTGGGCCAGATGCTGTTCGGCAGCGCGGGGCTGGCATTGGCCTGGCAGGGGCACAGCGACGCCGCAGCCGCGGCCTGCCTGATGTACCTGGGCTGCGCGGTCTTTGTGCTGGACAGTCTCGATCCTCGCCGCGAGAAGGCCTTGAAGAGTCCGTAGTCGAAGCCCGTTCAGCGTCTTCGGTTCGCCACTCTGTTATGCCAGGATTTCGGCATGCATCACGTCGTCTGACGTGGGGCTACGCCGGGCAGAGGGCAAAAGTCCTGCGACAACAAATTTGAAAAGAATGATCCACGGGACATAACTGCAGAACGTCTGGAATTGTTTTGCCCAAGCAGAGCCACGGCCGAAAGTCAGAATCTGGGTCACGAAAAGAACAAATAACGTGGCAACGATCAGCAGGAATGGAAGAATCGCAAGAAAGGCAGGCCATCCTGCGTCGCGCAGCCGATTGGCCAGCCAGCAAGTCGCAAAATAGGCACACGGCACAACAGCCAAGAAAAATGTTGGGAAGGTTATGGCAGAAGCAAGGAACGAGACAACGAGCGATACGAGCGCGATCCAGTAGGGCAAACGACTGAGGTGTCCTCCACACCATGCAAGATTACGAAAGCTCATGACGCAGTCCTTTCATTGGGTACCAGTGTATTATTTGTGCTTGCAGTGGTGGCCGCAGGACAAAGTCGCGGTCTGGCGAGAAAAGGGTCTGGTGAGCCTGTTCGGAGACATCCGCACGATCGGTTTGTACTTTCGCTGCACACGCTCGATTCGGCATGGCTCACTGCTCCGTACCATGCTGAAATTCTCCCTATTCTTTTCGCCAAGTACCTAGTAGAGCGAGAAATCCACTCACTTTCGAGATGCCTGCCCGAACGCAGTGTTCCTCAAGGAATCGTAGGGCAAACGCCCTCAGAATAGAGTACGATATTGAGGCTTTGGTTCCCCGTGCTCCCCCCTCGCCATGTGTCCCACCGACTTCTCTCCCGTTCAGGTTTTCGCCATGAAGCGTGCCTTTCTGCCGTTGGTCCTTGTTACGTTCTTCGGACTCGTCGCCCCGCGCGACGCTCAGGCTCTGGATGCCTTCGACCGGCATACCTCGGTGTGGCTCCGCTCGGCAGTTAAAGATGCCATGCCGATGGTCGAGGCCACGCAGAAGCAGATCGAGGATTTGAAGCGGCTGGATGCGAATACCGAGAACCCGTGCGTCATCATCCGAACCAACGGCGGCAACCTGGCCAAGGCCCTGGTCAGTTGGGGGCTGCGACGCACCAAGGACAAGGTCGTTCCGGTGCTGCTGCTGGAGCGCTACGTCACCTACACCAACGGGCGGAATGACACGACCAGCGCCGCGGGGGCGAATGTAATGCTCTTTCCGGGTTTTGCCTTCAACTTCGACATTGGCCAGGTGGTCCCACTCGATGGCGGTGCGGATCTGGTCTACACCGAAGCCAAGAGCCTCAAGCCGGTCGACAAAGCCGAACTCTTCGGGCTGAGCGGCTCGATTGTCCCCAAGGCCGTGGCGGGTCAGTTTGACCCCAACGCCAACCAAGGGGTCGTGCCCGAGGACTTCGCAGGCAGTTGGAAGCTGAACACGGATGGCCGTTGGCAAGCCGATTTGCAGTTGGCCGTGGACGACGAAGGGACCGTGACCGGCAAGTACGTCTCGGCCGATACCAAGAGCAGCTACCCCGTCGATGGCAAGATCACCAAAACGGTCCCCCATCGGGTGAAGTTCATGATCGACTTTGGCAACTCGAAACAGGAATACGAAGCGTTCTTGTGGACCAAAGACAAGTCGACCCTGGCTGGCAGCACGCAGATCGACACTCAGCGGTTTGGATTCGTGGCCAACCGCGAGAAAGCCGCGGGCAAGGCCGAACCCAAGGCCGAACCCAAGCCGGAAGCAAAAGCCGAGTAGCTTCGCAGAAACTTGACGCGCAGCCATCCCGCTGCCCAAACTGGGGGAGTAGCGAAAATGGCACTCCAACGCGATCGCGGCGCTGGCCTTGCAACCCGGGGTGCCAACCTTGCCGTCTGACCGGCCGTTCATCGAGGGGAACCGTCATGTCGATTCATTTCTTGTGTCCGTTCGGCCATCGACTGGTCGTTCCCGATCACCGCGCCGGAAAGAAAGGGCGATGCCCTACCTGCTACCAGCGCGTGATCGTGCCCGTGCCAAACCCCGCTCCCAGCGGCAAGGACAAAAAGGACTGGGACGCCCCCGGCATAGCGGCGGCAGCCGGCGGAGCAGGCGAGATGCAAGCGGGTCTTGGTTTCTTTGACGGCGCCGGGCAACAGATTCCGCAAGCTCCGGCCGGTGTGCCGACAGCGGTTCCCGCGGCGGTACCCAGTCAGGGAGATCCGTACGGCAACCCGTATCCGGCCGCCATCCCCGCAGCACCTCAAGGTCCGTATCCGGCGGCTTACCCCGCGCAGCCGACCGACGTGATGTTCGAGACGCTCCCCTCGGCGCCCCAGGGGCCGTATCAGCAGCCACAGCCGCAGTACCAGCAACCCCAGCCGCAGTATCCTCAGCCGCAGTACCCGCAACAGCCCTACCCGCAGCAGTATCCTCAACAAGGGCAGCAGCCGGGACAGTCCCCCTACGGCAGGCAGTAGGGGAGCGGATTGGGCTGGCTCGTGTACACCGGCGCGCTAGAATTGCAGTGCGGGAACGCGCGATCCCACTCGCTTGGCAGGTGTGCCCATGACGGTTCGAAATATCCCTCTGACCACTGAATCTTCGCTCCCGACCATCCCACCGCTTGAACCAAGCGATTGCCTAACCCGCGACGAGTTCGAGCGCCGCTACCAGGCCATGCCCGGTTTGAAGAAGGCCGAGTTGATCGAAGGAGTGGTGCACATGCCCTCGCCAGTTCGCTGGGATCATCACGCACAGCCCCACGCGCACCTGATTTGGTGGCTGGTGAACTACAGTTTGCGCACGCCTGGTGTCGGCGTGGGTGACAATGCCTCGGTACGGCTCGATGCGAAGAACGAGCCCCAGCCGGACGCCACGATGATCATCTTGCCAGGGGCGGTGGGGCAGGCACGAAAGACCAGCGATGACTACGTGGAAGGCGCCCCCGAGCTGGTGGCGGAGATCGCCGCTTCCAGCGCCAGCATCGACTTAAACGCCAAGTTCCGCGTCTACCGCCGCAACCAGGTCCAGGAATATCTGGTCTGGCGAATGGAAGATCAGGCGATCGACTGGTTCGAGCTGCGCGAGGGACAGTACGAGCCGATCGCTGCGGATTCTGCGGGTGTATTGAAGAGCCGCGTCTTCCCAGGGCTTTGGCTGGCCGGCAAGGCCCTGGCGGCTGGGGATCTGACGAGCGTCCACGAGGTGCTCGAGCAAGGGTTGCGCTCCGTCGAGCATCGCGAGTTTATTGCACGGCTGGCTCAGTCCGCGAAGTAGCACTCCGCTCAGTCTGAGCATCGCTTGCCACGCCGTATCGCTGCCACGCCGTATCGCTGCCACGCCGTATCGCCGCCACGCCACATCTACCGCTTGGCAGGGCCTGCGGCTCGTACGCCCAGGGCATACAGCTTGCTTAGCTGCGCCTGCTCTTCCGGCGTTGTGGGGCCGGGAGTCAGCGTTGTCGGCAGCGGAGGCTGCTGCGCACGGATGCGATGCAGGCTGGCCAACTCGGCCAGGAACTCGTCGCTCTTCAGACAAAGTTGCTCGAAACTCCGGCGGCTCTCTTTCTCCAACGTGCCGTCGAGCCAGGCAGCCACCACGGCCACATCGGCCTGGCTGCCGTCGAGCGTGGGCGTCGTCATCCACGATCGGGCCGTGACGCGTTCGATCCGGTCGAGCAGTTGGGCGACCAGCGGCTGCAGCTTAAGCGCCGCCCGCATCTGAGCCGCAGCATCGGCGGCCAACGTGCCGTCGCGATAGGCCAACAGTTTGCTCAGCGAGACCCGCACGCTTACCGGTCCGGTGGTCGCCGATGCCGACGGAGGGCGAGTGCCGGAAGGACTTCGCGGCTCTCCGGCAATACCTCCCAGCGAATCCCCGACCTGGCCGGGGCGGATCATGCGCGATCCAGACTTCGAGGGTGCAGCACGCTCAGGACTAGGGGCGTCGACCGAAGATCCGGCGCTGGGAACCAGCGTCCCCGACGCGGTTGGCTTTACGATTCTCGGCGTGGGCGCATTCACGCCAGCGTGCTCTCGCAAGTCGATGGAGGGGGAACCCGCGTCGAGTCGGATGGGCGTTGTTGCCAGCCCGCGGTACTCGTCGCGCCAGGCCGTCAGCGCCTCCAGGACGGCCACGGCCGATGGATACCGGTCGTCGGGCATCTTGGCCATCATCCGTTCGCAGATGGCCACCAATCCGCACGGCGCGGTGGGACGCTCCTGATAAACGCTGGTCGGGGTCTTCATCAGATGGAAGACCAGTCGCTGCGCGGCGGTGCCCGTCGGAAACGGTGGATGGCCCGTCAGCACAAAGTACAGCGTGCAACCCAGCGAATAGATATCGGTCGCGGGGCCAACCTCGTGACTGTCCTGGGCCTGCTCGGGAGACATATAGTCTACCGTTCCGAGCATGTTGTCGGTCATGGTCAGCATCTCTTCGCCCGCCCGGGTGATGCGGGCCAAGCCGAGATCTAAAACCTTGAGCGTGCCATTGGAGAGTACGAAGAAATTCTCGGGCTTGATGTCGCGATGCACGATGCTGCGCGCGTGGGCATAGGCCAAGGCCTCGGCCGCCTGGCGGATATACTCGGCCGCGGTGTCGTAGTTCGGCAGGCCGTCCTTCACAACCAGGTCGCGCAGCGTCTGGCCTTCCAGATACTCCATGGCCAGGAAGTGAAAGTCACCGTCGCTCCCCACGTCGTGCACGCTGACGATGTTGGGATGGTCGAGCATGGCCGCGGCACGGGCTTCGCGATAGAAGCGATCGACGTTGACCTGCTCGGCCCCCAGCGCCGGGCGAAGCACCTTCAGGGCCACGCGGCGCTTCATCAGGGCATGTTCGGCCAGATAGACCGTCCCCATGCCGCCGCCGGCGACCACATCCAGCAGCTTGTAACGGCCGACAAAGAACCCGTTCAGCCGACCTTGTCGCAGGTTCTGATGCTGCCATTCGGTCAGCAGGCCCCGCTCGATCAGCGTGCGGGCGATCAGTCGGGTGTTGTCCGTTGCTCCTTCGCCCGTTGGGGGGAACGCCGACAAAGCTTCATCGAGGCGGCGCGACTCAATGAGTCCGCTGCGCCGCAGCATCTCGACAAACGAATCGTCACGTTCCGGGGGCATGATCGGAGTCGGGCTCGCTTCTACTTGCTGTTCTCAGGAGCGGGCGCCAGTGTCGAGATCCACTGGTCAATCAGGGTCATCAGTTCGCCGCGCAGTTCCTGTTTCACTTCGTCTCGCAGGTCAACGACCGGTTCGCGTTTGCCTTTGGCCGAAGGCTGGCGAATCCAGGCGTCCAGCGAGCGCATCAGCCCCTGCATGTCGCGGGTCATCTGCGTGTTGATCTGCTTGATGCAGCGGTTGGCCTTGGCCATCTGCTCCATTTGCCGGGCCAGTTCGTGCGAGAGTTCCAGAATCCGCTCGCCGGAGCGAATCCGCGCGTGCAATTCCTGGTCGTCAAACGGCTTGGCGACAAAATCGTCGGCGCCGGCGGCCAACGCTTCGACCAGGCTCTCGCGATCCGAGCGCGAAGTAAGCAGAATTACATAGGTGTACGGTCGCCCCTGCACTTCGCGCACGCGCTGGCAAAGTTGCACGCCATCCAGGTTCGGCATCATCCAGTCCGAAATGATCATGCCGAAGGAGCCGTTCTGAAACAGCTCCCAGGCCTGCGCGCCGTCGGCTGCAGAAACGACTTCGTAGCCCCATTGTTCGAGCGTGCGCGCCAGCATCTTGCGAGGCATGCCGTCGTCGTCGACGATCAACACTCTCATGCGGTTTCTCCCCAGATTTCCCTGAGCCCTTGTGCGACGGCCTCGACCTCGGGCGCGATTGCCGCCGAGAGCGGCGTTAAGCTAGTCAGATCGCCCGCTTGGGCAGCCAATTCTGCCCGCGTGGCCAGATCGGTGAGTGTCACCGCATCCGCGGTCGCAGCCAACCCCTTCAGACTATGAGCATACTTGCGGGCGCTTGCCGTGTCCCCACGAGAAGCCGCTGTTTCCAAACCCTTCATGGCTGCGACGGCATCTTTAGCAAACTCGCCTTCCATCTCGTTCACGAACGGGCGGTCCCCTTGTGTCACGGCCAGAACGCGAGCGAGCGAAACGCCTCGAGTCTGCGGATTGCGGTCACCTGCCAACGGCTGGTTCATGGCAACTCCCTGGCGGCGGTTGGAGAGCAAAGCGGACACGGCGCAGGCCGAGGGTGCGGCCCCCGAGCAGGGTGGAAGAGCTGATTCAGATCCGGCCGACCGCCGGCAAAGGGGAAATGCAAGGCAAGACGAGCAATCGCCCAGGGCGTTTGACTTTGCATATTCTACCTTGTGCAAGTTGTGAGACAAGAAACGCCCACGGACACGATTGGGGGGGGATTTTGCATTGGTCACTGCGATTCGCCACTTTTGTGGAATCCTAAGTGACGCGTGTTGAACTTGTGGGGAGGGATGAAGTTGACTACGGGATTTGAGCTGATGCCACCGACAGAAGTCGGTGCGTCATGCAGCAATAAAATTCCGGATTTCATGTTTGGCGATGTGGAGAAGGCGGACGAGCCCCAGCGAAAGCTGCGGCAACAGGTCGCCCAGGACCTGCACCGGCTCGTGCGGACGTTCGAAGGAGACGGCCAAGCTGCGGAGCTTTCGCGCGTTGGCGCGCGTCTTCGCCGCGCAGTGCTCCGTCGAAGAGATGGCGATCGATCACCTCGACGGCCCTCTGGCGCACCGCAGCGCGCTCATCCTGGAAGTGCTGCCTGCCTGCCTGCGTCGCCGAGGGCCTCTCGGAACTGGCGCAGCACGCCGCTGCTGCCGCGGGAGACATCTCCGTCCTGCGCGGCTTTGTTAGCCCTCTGGCCGACGGTTTGGCCGAAGTCCGCTTCCGTCTTGAAGACGACCTGAGAAGCGTTGCGATGTAGGTTGCTAGTGCCCCACGCGCTCCGTCACCCGGCCGCCAAATCGAGTCGGGGTCTGCCGGTACATGTAGTCGTTCCGCCCCGGGTAGTCGGCCCGATAAGTCTCGGTGCCAAAGCTCGGCCGGTAACGGTAGCTGTACTTAATGTGCTCGGGACCGTACGGGGCGAAGACCGTGGCGGGCGGACCGTACAGCGGGGCCAACGTCGGGGCGGGCGCGACCATCGTGGCCGGCGGCAGGTAGGACGAAGCCGGCGCGTAGCCGCCACCACCGCAGGGGCATCCGGCTTCGCTGATCGACGCGAACGAACCAGCCAGCAGGAACAGGGCCAACGTGCGGCCGAACGTCTTGAGCATGCGAGTCTCCAAGGAATAGGGCCGGCCGGAGCAATCGTCTCAGCCGCGCGAATCGGCTTTTCCCGAAGAGACAATACTGCAGGGCACAGCCGTCCTCGTCGCTTATCGGATGCGACTCCAGGCCCGCTTCGATCCGATTCGCGCGCGCGGTTTGTTCCGCACAGTCGTTGCTTCAGCGCTGAACCGTGCGGCCGGCGAGCTGCTCGAACCGGCCGACGTTTACCGAATACAGGACGCCGGTGGCGATCGTGTACATCACCATGCCTACGACGTACACCCCGACCATTTCGCTCGGAGCGGTCAGCTCTCCCAAAAAGGCCGAGGCGCCCACCAGAAAGGCCAGACACGGCGCGAACATCACTTCCATCTCGCGGCCGCCGCGCGACATGGCGGCAATCGGAGTGCAGCAGCAGAGATAAAAGCCTCCCAGGAACACGATCACCCCCAGCGTGCCGGCCATGGCACGCATCGAGGTCCGCGAGGCGAGGGAAAAGAAGACCCCCACGTTGCCGCAGAACAGAGCCACCAGCAGCGTCGTGAATGTGTGAAGGCCCAGCGAGACGAGTGCCTGCGGATGCCGGATCACCGCCAGAAACCACAGCCCGCCCAAGTAGACGCCAATCATGCGGACTGAGTAAAGACTCCCCATCACTTTCGAGAAGACAACTTCGTGGGCAGTGACCGGCGTGCTGATTAATGAGAGCCACGTGTCCCGTTCGTGCTCGCCCGTGACCGACATGGCCGCCCGTGCGGAGACGATCAGCATGGTCACACAAACGATAAAGGTAGACATTCCGCCCACCATGCCAGCGAACTGCTGCCCGGAAGCGTCGATGGCCCCCATACCCATAAAGAACAACGCCACCCCGAGCAGAAACGCCAGCGCGATGTAACTGCCGATCCCGAGTCGCCAGCTCTCGGCGAACAACTCTTTCCAGAGGAGCGGATTCTCGCCGATCGGGGGCCGCAGCCATTGAAACCGCCGGCTTCGCTTCTTCTCGCCCGCACTCACGTCACGGACATGCACGCGGCGCACGCCCCAGACCGCCAGTCCGACCAGCACCACGGTGAACAACGCATGCCAGCCCATCAGGATCACGATATTCGTCCAATCGCTTCCGGCCCCGGAGAACGTCGATTGCAGATCTTCAATCAGCACAAAGTAAGGATGCGCCGACAGCGTGAGCGTGAAGATGTCCTCGATGTACGACAAGCGTCCACCCCATTGCATGTTGAGGTACTTGACGATCCCGAACAGCGAGGGGGGCACAAGCAACACGGCCAGCAGCACCAGATACGTTCCCACCACGGCATCGCGCGCCCGACGCGCCCGGATGGACATGGCCAGCGACAAGCCCGCGGTTGAGCAAAGCATCGAACCTGAGAGAGCGAACGCCTGCAACAAGCGATCTCCCGAGATCCCGCCGAACAAGCTGGCCAAGGCCAGCACGGGCAAAGCGACCAGCATAAAGCTGAGCAGATGTGCAACCCGCGTGGCCAGCTTGCCGAGCACGATCTCGGAATCCGAAAGATCGGTGGTGAACAGGTACTCGATCGTCTTTCCTTCGCGCTCGGTGGCGATCGTGCCGGCAACCAGCGCGGGAGTCAGGATTGTGATCGCGAACAACTGCAGCCAGGCAAACTGATGAAAAAACGTCTGCGCAAACTGGGCCATCATTTGCAAAGTGGCCCCGGTCCCATCCCCCATGAAGTAGCTGCGGGCGACCGTCGATTCGTACGAGGTGTACAGGACGAACAACAGCAGCAGCGCGTAGACGACTCGCACCAACAGGTATCGCGGCCTGCGTGCCGTGGTGACCAGATCGATCCAGAAGATCGGGCTGCGCGAGCCATAAAAGAGCAGTGCCGCCAGCGCGATCAGGCCCAGCGAGCCCATGATCCAAGGGAAGCTGGAAACCAGTGTCGGCATGTCGCGTTTTTCCCTAAGTTGCCCGCATCCCAGATCGAAGGGACCCGCATTATAGGCCCCCAGTAGACCGCCGTGGAATCACCGCGACAGGTTCGTCGGCTCGCGGCGAAGCACAAAGATCACATCCTCGGTCTGGTCGTTCAACTGGATCGGCTCGTCGAGATCGTAATGGAAATCGAAGGTGCCCGCGATCTCCCACTCCGGAACGCGCAACAAGAGCTCCATCAATTGGTGCCGCGTGTAGGTGCGAAAGGTCAGCTCGTCACGAAGTTGAAACGACCGCCGTGGGGTGACAACGTCGAAGGCCAGGGCCAATCGCTCCTCGCGCCGCACGGGATCCTTCGAGAGGGTCCACAGCCGCGTCGTAACTTGCAGCGTGCCGCGCCGAGATGTCCACGTTTCTTCATCGGTTCCGGGGCCTTCGCCCGGTGTCAGGTGCAGTGCCAGCACGTACAGCCCGCCTGGTTCGACCGCCCTCGCAACCGCCCGCAAATGGCTTTCGGCCGCCTCCTCTCGCGTGAGGTGGCGAAAGCTGTTGATCATGTTGTAGGCCAGGTCGACCGGCCGAGGCAGTTGAAAGTCGGTCATGTCGGCCACTTCCACCCAGCCGGCCAACCGACGCCGGGCCAGACGCTGCCGACAGTACTCAACCGCCCGCGGGTTGAGATCGATCCCCAGCATGTTGAATCCGGCGGCGGCCAAGCGGTAAATCAGCCGCCCCGTGCCGCAGGCAGGCTCGAAGACGGTCCGCACCGGCCGCTTGGCCAGTTGCTTGGCCGCCGCAACCAGGAACTCGAATTCCTGCTGCGAGTCGGGCCCAAAGGCCAGCTCGTAGTACTCGGGAAAGTCGTAGATCGACTCGCGCTCGCCGGAAGGAGACCCGCTTGATTCCGCAGATTGTGTCACTCGGCTTGCCCCAGACGGATCGTGAACGTCTGCTGTTTCCCGTCGCGGAGCACAGTGACAGCGACTTCATCCCCTGGCTTCTTGGCTTCGATTTGCCCCAGGAAGTCATCGGCCGATTTGATCGGCGTGCTGTCGACCTTCACGATCAGGTCTGCGGCGCTGCGGTCCAGCGACTCGTAGGTAAAGGCACCCCGTCGTTTGCGGGTGACGACCGGACCGCGCAGACCGGCCGCTTCGGCCGGCCCGCCGGGCGTCAGACTGGCGATCAGCAGACCCTTCGAGGTGGGATAGACGTGGCGGATGCCGATCTCGGGACGGATCACTTTGCCGTGCCGGATCAATTCGCCCACGATGCGGTCGATCAGGTTCGAAGGGATCGCGAAGCCTACGCCGGAGTTCTGCCCGGTGCTCGACGCAATGGCCGTGTTCATGCCGATCAATTGGCCGCGGTTGTCGAGGAGCGGCCCGCCCGAGCTGCCGGGATTGATGGCCGCATCGATCTGGATGATCGACTTGATGGTGCGGTTCTCGCGGATCTTCAGGCTGCGATTCAAGCTGGAAACGATGCCGGTGGTCAGTGTCCGTTCCAGTCCGAACGGGTTACCGATGGCGAACACCCGCATGCCGACCCGCATGCGGCCCGAATCTCCCAAGCTGACGGGAAAGAGCTCTTCGGCCGGGACGTCGATCTTGATCACCGCCACATCGTTGACCGGATCAGCGCCGATAAAGTGGGCGTCGTGAGTCTTGCCGTCGTGCGTGGTGACCTGGACCTGGCTGGCTCCCTCAACGACGTGGTAGTTGGTCAGGATATGCCCGGCCTTATCGAGGACGCTCCCTGAGCCGGCCCCCTCGCTGGAGCCATCGAACAGGAAGAAGGCGTTCGCCTTGACCATCTTGGTGTTGATGTTCACCACGCTCTTGTTCACGTTCTCATACACGGCGACGGCAATCCGCTCTTCAAACGTCATGCCGTCATCTTCGGGCCGAGGGCGAACCGGCGGGGCAGCCTCGGGCGAGAACCCGGGGACCGCCTGCTGGGGCGCATAGGCCGGCTGGCCAAAATTGGGGCCTTGCGCCGATGCCTGCGGGGCGTCACTCCAGGCGTGAACTGCAACCGCAGCGACGATACCGCCCAACAAGGCCGACGTGAGACTAAGAGCCAGTTGTTTCATGGTGCGAACTTCCTGCCAGCATGCATGACCGCGCCGATTGCGGGTCCGGCGGGCAGCATACGGAATTGGCGGAAGTCGAGCGAGATCAACTCGGCGTGCTAGCGGAGGTCGTTGTCGTGCAGGCGTCCCACCTGCTGGGGTGCAGAATCGAGTTGCCATGCAGGCGGCCTGCACCACAAGAAGTCGAAGCCACGCTTACCCGCGGGCCCATTCCATACCAAAGTCCAGCTTCTTCTGCGGGTCTTTGGCCGAGCCGGGATCCAGCTCTTTGAACATCATGCTGGGCTGGATGTCGCGGTTGTGCTGGTACTTGTTGCTCTTGTACTCGGTCACTTCGCCGGCCACCTGATGATAGAAGATCTGGCAGATCGACACGCCGGGATAAATGCGGACCGGCTGTACGGCGAACATCTCCAGCGTCCAATATCCGCAGAAGCCGACGTCGCCAAAGCCGGCCGTCACATGCACGAACAGCCCCAGGCGGCCGATCGACGAGCGGCCCTCGATCATCGGGACCAGATTGTGGGTCTCAGTCCGCTCGATCGTCCGCCCCAGGTACAGCTGTTGTGGGCGGAGCACGATCCCCTCGTCAGGAATGGTGTGGCGCAGCACGCGGTTGGGCTTCCGCATGTCCAGCACCACTTCTTCATAGGTCAGGACTTCGTGGTGCAGTGACAGGTTGTAGCTGTTGGGGTTCAGATTCTCGTCTCGATAGGGATCGATGACGATGTTGCTGCCCAACTGACGGCGGATTTCCTGGCCGGTGAGAATCATGGAGGAGTCGCGGAAGGAGGATGGAGGAGCGAGAGGATTCAGGACCTAGTCTGTTCGCACCGCGTAACACTGGCAGCGATTCACCGCTCCGCAATCATCTATCCGTTGACTCCCACCTGAGGGCACCAGCGGGCCAGGCTGCACTCCGGACACTTCGGCTTGCGAGCCTGACAGATCTTGCGGCCGTGCCAGATCATCCGATGACTGAAGGCCACCCATTCCTTCGCGGGCAGTTCCTCCATCAGGTCCTTCTCGATCTTCACCGCATCCGTCTGATCCGTCAGACCCAATCGAAGTGAAAGCCGCGTGACGTGCGTGTCGACCACCACGCCCGAGGCAATGCCGAACGCCGTGCCCAGCACCACATTGGCCGTCTTGCGGCCGACACCGGGCAGTTCGACCAGTTGGTCGAGTTGCTGCGGCACCTGGCCTTCGTGCTTGTCGCACAGTTCTTGGCAGCAGTTCTTGATATTCTTCGCCTTGTTGCGAAAGAAGCCGGTGCTCTGAATGTCCTTCTCCAACTCGGCCAGCGGCGCCTGGGCGTAGTCGGCCGCCGTCGGATACTTGGGAAACAACGTCTTGGTGACGATATTCACCCGCACGTCGGTGCACTGCGCCGAGAGAATGGTAGCCACGAGCAACTCGAGCGGGCTGGAAAATTCCAGCGCGCAGTGGGCGTCGGGGTAATCGACGCGTAAGCGGTTCGCGATCTTCGTCGCGTAGCGCTTGTCTTCCTGGGTAACGACCATCCTGGCCCTGAGCCTCGGGGGAGGAATAGACCGCCCAGCGTGGGGCAGTCCAGCGGCGCGATTGTCCCTCAATCCCCAGGGGTGGTCAAGGGAATCCGATGGTGGTGCAGCCTTCTCGCCTGCAAGGAACGCTTGTTGTGCTTTCAGCAGAGGGATTTTTACGACCGCCTGCAGGCGACGCCTGGGATGGCGGGAGTGTGGGCGTCTCGATTCGGGGTGGAAATCGTAGCCGTAAGGGTGGACAGCGAGGCCCACCGCTTCGGCCGGACGAATCCGTCTAGGAGCTTACTCGCCTAAGACGGGGTGGTGTGGCGGCGC
>Ga0105046_10005908_pt1 | contig 19303 bp, 17 predicted proteins | sample MAT03_FD_78385 | JGI IMG/M metagenome (GOLD analysis project Ga0105046, IMG submission 78385) | Freshwater microbial communities from Lake Fryxell liftoff mats and glacier meltwater in Antarctica - MAT-03 (megahit assembly) | ecosystem: Environmental > Aquatic > Freshwater > Ice > Liftoff... | reverse complement strand
GGCGACGTGCGCGTGGGACGCCGCAAGAGGAAGAAGGCACGCGGCTCGCTCGACCAGATCGGTCAAGCCACCTTGGCCATCGTCGCAGAGTTGCAGTTGGTCTTGGCGTTCCTGGGCTACCTGGTGATCGAAAGTTGGCGCGTGCTGCGCGCTCCGAGCACCGGCAATTGGCGCGACTTGTCGCCGATGCTCGAACGCACTGGCGCGGATGCGGTGCCCATCGTCACACTGATCAATTTCTTGGTCGGCATGGTCATGGCCTTCCAATCTTCGGTGCTACTCGAAGAATACGGCGCGAACATCTTCCTGGCGGACCTGATAGGTATCTCGATGACGCGCGAACTCGGACCGCTCCTGACGGCTATCGTCGTCTGTGGCCGCTCTGGCGCTGCATTCGCCGCTGAGCTCGGTTCGATGAAGGTGAACGAAGAGATCGACGCGTTGCGCACGATGGGCTTCGGGCCGATGCGCTACTTGGTTCTGCCGCGCGTGTTGAGCCTGATGATCGTCATGCCGCTGCTCACGCTCGTCGCAGATCTGGTGGGCATTCTGGGCGGTCTCGTCGTGGGCATCCTGAGCCTCGATCTCACGCCGACGAGCTTCTTCACCCAGCTGCAAAAGGCCGTGAGCTTGGCGGACGTCTTCTCGGGAGCAACCAAAAGCGTCGTCTTCGGACTGGCCATCGCCCTCGTTTCCTGCCAGCAGGGCCTGGCCACGAGCGGTGGCGCCGAGGGCGTCGGGCGGCGCACCACGGCGGCCGTAGTCACGACGCTCTTCACGCTGGTCGTGCTCGACGCCATCTTCACGATTTTCTTCCAGGCAACGGGCATATGAGCACGCCGCTGATCGAAGTGCGGGGGCTGACCATGGGTTGGGGCGACGTCGTTCTGCAAAAGGACGCCAACTTCCAGGTCGAGCGCGGCGACGTGTTCGTCATTCTAGGCGGCAGCGGTTGCGGCAAGTCGACCATGCTGCGCTACCTGATCGGCTTGGAGACGGCGCTCAGCGGTGAGATCCTCATCGACGGCGCTCCGCCCCAACATCAGGAAGTGGGGCGACCACCGTTCGGCGTCATGTTCCAGTCGGGCGCCCTGCTGGGTTCGATGACGGTAGGCGAGAACATCGCGCTGCCTCTGCAGGCGTGGACAGACCTGCCAGCCGAGGCCATTCTAGCAATCGTCGAGGCCAAGCTGCGCTTGGTGGGGCTGCAAGGCACCGAGGACAAAATGCCTGCCGAACTCTCGGGCGGCATGAAGAAACGCGCCGCCATCGCGCGCGCGATGGCGCTCGAGCCCGAGCTGGTATTCTTGGACGAGCCGTCGGCGGGCCTCGATCCGATCAGTGCCTTCGAACTGGACGAACTGATCATCACACTCAACGAAAAGCTGGGCATGACGGTCGTGATTGTGACCCACGACCTCGACAGCATTTTCAAGATCGCCAAGCACTGCATCATGCTCGACAAGAAGAGCAAGAGCATCATCGCTACCGGCGATCCTCGCGATTTGCGCGACAACAGCGACGACCCGCGCGTCAAGACTTTCTTCAACCGCACCGACGAAGAGCACCTATGAGCGCACCGACCAATCATTGGAAACTAGGGTTGTTCGTTGTTTCCGGGGGACTCCTGGGCCTGGGAGCGGTCGTTTATCTCGGGTCGCTGAGCCTGAACAACGAGTCAGTCAACTACACCTCGTACTTCGACGAATCGGTGACCGGCCTCGATCTGGGATCCACGGTCAAGTTTCGCGGCGTCACAATCGGTACGGTCTCGGCCATCGAGGTCGCTCCCGACCGAAGGCACGTCGAGGTGAACTACGATCTGCGGGTGAAGGTGCTCGAGCGGCTCCGGCTCGCCTCGGGACACGGTCTCGCCACGAAGCTCAAGATCCCCATCGACCTGCGAGCGCAACTGGGTTCGGCCGGCCTGAGCGGGATGAAGTACATCTTGATCGACTTCTTCGACCCCAAGACCCACCCCGTGCCTCAACTAGCGTTCGAAGTGCCGGAGAACTACATCCCCGGTGAGCCCTCGACGATGAAGAACCTCGAGAGTTCTGTGGTGCGAGCCGTCGATCAGTTCCCGCTTCTGGCCGAAGAGATGCTGCGGGTGTTGACGCAGGTGAACGCCATCCTGGCTGACATCCAGGGCCAAAAGGTGCCGGAAAAGGCCATCGCGACCTTGAGCAACATCGACGACACCCTGCTCGTCTTGCAGAGCAAGATGAGGGGGCTGGATACGGCTGGTCTGTCGGACGAGGCCAAGAAGCTGATGGCCAGCTTGGACAAGACAGCCACTCAGGCGCAGACGGCGCTGGTCAGCGTGCAACGCGCATCCGACTCGGTCGGCGACGTCGCCGGCAACGCGCGAAACGTCGGCCCCGATCTTTCGCAAGCGCTGCGCGACGTGAGCGAGGCGGCTGTAGCTCTCCAAGACATCTTGCAGGCGCTCGAACTCGATTCCGACATGCTGATCAAGGGACGTTCGGTGGCAGAATGAAGAACGACAACGTTTGGTTGAGCTTGTTCTTGGTGGGCGCCGTCGCTCTCAACCCAGGGTGTGCCCTGTTGACAAAGAGCGCGCCGATCGTGCCGCGCTACTTCACTCCCGATTCGAAGTCGGTCGGCGGCGCGCCGCAAGCGGCGGCACCCGAAACGCGCGCACAAGAACGGCTGCGCCTCGGTCGCATCGAAGCGGGTCCGCACCTGCGCGAACGCATGGCCTACCGAACCTCCGACGAGGAAATGGGCTACTACAACGATCGGCGCTGGACCGAGCGCCCTGCGGCCTATTTGCGCAGGGCCCTCGCGCGCTCGCTATTCGAAGAGCGAGGTATCACCCGCGCCGTTTCGGGCGCCGCGCCGAATTTGGACGCCGAGTTGGTCGCGTTCGAAGAGATCAAAGGCGAAGAGCACAAGGTGCGCGTCCGCGTTGTCATGAGCATGGACGATGCGACGTTGGGTTCTCTCGAGCAGACCATCACGGTCGAACAGGACGTAGCCGGCAAGGATGACGAGGAGCCAGGCCCCGTTGTGCGCGCTTTATCGAGTGCGCTCGACGATGCAGTGCGGCAGATTTGTGACAGGGTCGAGGCACGCCTCGCCGAGCTGCCCCAAACGCCCCCAGCCGCCGTGCCTCCTGCGGGCACGACCTCGACGACTCTGACGACGACGACGGTTCCACCACAGCCGACTGCGCCGCGGTGACCATCGACGCCGATTGCAGAGGCAATTTGCCTCATGGCGTGCAGCGAGAGCTTGTCTAGGTTTGAGGAGATGGTTCCGCTCGCTCGCGCTCTCGCAATTTGCGTCTTTTTCTTGGCCGCGCTCGGTTGCGGTGGCGGCCGACCGCTCGCCAAGCCCGCGATCCCGCTGACGACGCCGAAGCGCCTCTGCGCGCGTGGCGAACACCCCCCCGCGTGTCTGGACCCTTTGGTCGTCGAGAGCTGGCTCGGTTCGGATTCACTGCGCGTCGACGGCTCTGCCGCGCCACCGGGAGGCGATCAGGGCACCAAGCTGTTCACGGTTTCGATCGACGAGGCCGGAGCGACGCACACCTTTCGCGCCAAGTGGCGTGGACCGAGCACTTCGGGCCTCATCAACGAGCCGCGCAAGGAACTCGCCGCTTACGCGGTCCAGAAGCTGTTCCTCGAGCCGGACGAGTACGTGGCGCCGCCCACGGCTGCCCACTGCTTCCGGGAGCAAGACTACCGCGCTTTCTCGACGGAGGTCGATCAGCCGTTGCCGGGAACCGACTGCATTCTCGGTTTCTTGAGTCTCTGGCTCGAGGATGTGAAGACGGTCGAAAGCGCGCACAAGGCGGGCTGGCTCCGCGACGGCGAAAACGTCTGGAGCCCCAGCCTGTTTGCCGCCGACGCCTACTACAAGCGCTCGATCGCTCATGCCAACTTGTTCATGTTCGCCGTCAACCACGGCGATCCGCACCCGCTGCAGTTCATTCTCGAGCGCCTCGATCCCGGCGTCCGCATCTACGTCGTGGACAACAGCATTGCTTTCCGCAGCATCAAGAATCCGAAGATACTGTTCGAGACCGACTGGTCCCAGATCCAGGTCCCGGCCTTTCCGCAAGATACTCTGGCGCGCATTCGGTCCCTCGACGACCAAGACTTCGCGCGTCTGGGCGTGCTGGACGAGTTCGTGCCAGCTGATGGTGGCCTCGTCAGGCGCTCGACCGAGAGCCCAACGCCCGTCGTCACGGGCCTCGACTGGGACCAGAAGGTACTGCGCATCGGCTTGCCCCCCGGCGAGGTCGACCTGGTGAAGGCGCGACTCGCCGCGCTGAGCAACCGGACCGATCTGGCGACCTTCTGAGCCATCTGGCACCGAGCTTGCACCACAAAGCCATCGAGGATTCGAACCATGCAACTGAACGCCTGCTTATCGAAAACGGACATCCGCATTCTGCTCGAACAGTTCTTGCCCCTGCAGATCGATCTGGACGGCAAGGACGGCAATCGTCTGCTCGTCTTCGATCGGCTGGAAAGCCTCAGCCTGGTCGCCGAGCGCGGCATCCGCGTCGAGTTGAGCGGCGAAGTGATTTGGCCCGTGCTCGGCCTCGAGCTCCCGGTCCGCATCAAGTCGTTGAGCGCGTTGATTCGCTTGAGTCGCGAGACGCGTCCCCAGGCGAACCTGATCGTCGGCGTGGAGCTCGAAGAAGCGGACCTGGCTTGGGTGCCGGGCGTCGTCGATCAAGGCATCACCGACCGCATCAACAAGGAGCTTCGCGAGCGGCAGTCTGGGCTCACCTGGAATTTCGAGAAACTCCTCAGCCACAATTTTGCGCTGCCCGACGCGTTGCGCTCGGCAGAGAGCCTGAAGCTGGTCGTTGATTCAAGTTCTTTCCAGGTGAGCGACGAGCAGATCATCTTGGGTGTGGCTCTCCGCGGGACGGTTCTGGCTCGCTTCGCTCCGTAGCCTTCGGGGTGCTACGCGGACCCGCTCTCGCAGCAGAAGCCGGACACGTCGGAACTCAGTGCTGACTGCCCAGCGCGCTCAACAGAAGGAAGGTCAAGGCAGCAAACAACGCGCTCGCCGGCAAGGTGACGACCCAAGCCACGACGATCTTGCCCGCGGTACCCCAACGCACGGCGCTGATGCGCTTGCTCGCGCCGACGCCCATGATGCAGGCGTTGATGCAATGCGTCGTCGAGACCGGCACACCCATGGCGCTGGCACCCAGGATGGTGAGCGCGCCAGCCGTCTCGGCCGCGAAGCCTTGGAGCGGGCTGATGCGGATGATCTTGACGCCCATGGTCTTGATGATGCGCTTTCCGCCGGCCGCCGTGCCTAGAGCAATCGCCGCAGCGCAGGCCAGCATGACCCAACGTGGCACGTCGTAGTCCGAACCGTGCAGAGTGGGAGCGAACCAGCCAGGCAGATCGGGTTTGGCACCCGATTGCAGATAGGACGCCAGCGCCATGGTGATGACGCCCATGACCTTCTGGGCGTCGTTGGAGCCATGGGAAAACGCCATGGCACATGCGGAGGCCAGCTGGAGCTTGCGCGCGGTGGCGTTGACTTTGTGCGTCTTGCGGCGGCGAACCACCCAGAGGATGCCGACCATCAGCGCCAATGCTGCAACGAAGCCGATCAACGGCGAGAGCACCAGGGGAATGAGCACCTTGTGATAGAGGGTCCCCCAATTGAAGGAGTGCACGCCGCTAGCCACGATCACTGCGCCGGCCAGAGCGCCGATCAGCGCGTGTGACGAACTGGACGGGATGCCGTACCACCAGGTGATCAGGTTCCAGATGCTGGCGCCCACCAACACGGACAGCACCAGAGTCTGACTGACCAGGTGGGGATCGGTGAATTCGTTGGCGATTGTCTTGGCGACGGCCGTACCTGTCAGTGCGCCGACGAAGTTGAACAGCGCCGCAACCAGCACCGCCGTCCGGAGCGGAAGTACACCGGTGGAAACAGAGGTCGCGATGGCGTTGGCCGCATCGTGAAAGCCGTTGATGTAGTCGAAAACGAGCGCTGCAACGATGACCGCGAGCAGCAGTTCAAGCATGCTTCACCGCGATGTTGGTCAGGGTCTGCGCGGCCAACCGGCATTTGTCTAGGGCCTTTTCCAGATGATCGAGCACCTCGCGGGCGCGCAAAATTTCCTTTGCGTCCACGGCCGGGTCCCGAAACAGACGGCTCAGCTCGTCGCGGAAGATCTGATTGCCTTGTTTCTCGAGCCGGGCCAACGCGCGGCAACGCTCGATCAGCTCGTTGTACTTGCTCCTGCGCAGCAGCGGCATGACCTCGGCCAGCACTTTGCAAGACTCGTGGATGAGGCGAATCAAGGCGCCGATGGCCTCTGTCGGGCCATCCACGTGAAAGACCAAGAAAGCGCGGGCCGAGACATCGAGCAAATCAGTGATGTCGTCGAGACGCTTGGAGAGTCGCTGCAAGTCTTCGCGATCGATCGGCGTCACGAAAGTGGCGGCCAGAGCCGACATCATCTCGTCGTGGATGCGATCGCCCTCGTTCTCGAGCTTCTTCAGTTCGCTGCGGACCGTCTCGTAGTCGGCTCCCGGTTGACCAGCGGGCAAGAACGCCTCGGCCGCCTTGAGCGCCACGACCGCTTGGTTTTCGAGGAAGGTGTAGAAGTGGGTCTCCCGAGGGAGCAGCCGTTCGATGAATTGCTGAAGTGACATGAGATGGGCTGGGAGTGGCGCGGGGCCGGCTATATCCCCAAGACCGCGCCCGGAAACAATTGGGGACGCCAAGCGGCCGAAAACCAGCTGCAATTTTCATCGTTTCATCGCCCAGAAGTCACCCCACTTGCTCAGTGATGACGCTGAAACTCTTGAGTTCGTTGGGTCCAAAGGTGGTGTTCAGGGCCACATCGGCGGCGTCACGCCCTCGCGCAATCAGAATGCGCCCGATTCGTGGGGTGTTGTTGCGCGGATCGAAGGTGCGCCACTCGCCACCAAGGTACGCCTCGAACCAGCCCGCGAAATCCATGGGGCTGTAGGGGGGCGGCACGCCGATGTCGCTGAGGTAGCCCGTGCAATAGCGCGCCGGGATGTTCATCGCTCGGCAGAGAGCGACCGCGAGGTGCGCGTAGTCGCGGCACACGCCTCGGCGCTCGTTGAAGACCTCGAATGCAGTCTTGGTCGGACTGGCGAACTCGTAGCCGAACTGAATGTGATTGTGGACGAAGTCGCAGATGGCCTGAACCCGATTCCAACCCGGCGCAGTCTGCGAGAACATGGCCCAGGCGGCTTCGGTCAATCGGTCCGTCTCGCAGTAGCGGCTGCCCAACAAGAATACCAAGGTTTCCTGAGGCAGCATGTCGAGGGGGTGCTCCTGCGCCCAGCTGACGACCGGATCCGGAGCACCGTTGTCGTGGATCAGGGCATCGGTCCAGATGCGCACTTGGCCTGCCGGAGCGACGATACGGTTGCACCAATTGCCGAAGCCATCGCGGTACGAACGCAAACGCGTGGCAGGCGATACCAACATGTGGTCAGGGCGCACCAAATCCGATGCGCGCGAAAAATGCACGTTCAGCGTCAAGATCAACGGTGTGGGCTGGGGGAACTGGTAGACGAAATCGTAGCCGACGCGGATTTGCATGATCTGCACGACGCGCGCCCTTTCGGGTGAGCACATCGCTCCTGGAGTGCGTCCGCTGGAAATTCAGCTTCGGCAGCCGCGGAAACTACCACGAAAGGTGCCATAGCCACGACTGTGCGGCTTCGCCACGGGCGTGCCAAAACCGCACGTCCGAAACGTCCTGGAGTTACGATAAGACGCGCTCGGAAACACGCCGCGAGGCGCCGCCTCTTCAAGTGGCATCTCGAACTCGGTCGCTTTTGCCGAAACCCTCGGCTTCGCTGAGGCGTACCTTTCGTGAACCCCATGTCTGTCATGCTGCGACTCCCTTTCCTCGTCCTACTTTTCGGTTGTGGCTGTTCGGGTGCCGAGCCCGCTTCGACGCAGCCCGTCACCTTTCGCGTGACGCTTGCCAACGTGTCGGCTCCGCTCGAAACGCCCGACGGCGAACTACCTGCCTCGTTCGCTCCCGGCGCGTGGGCCGTGCACGACGCCGACGAACCCATTTTCACCTCCGGGGTCGCCGATCGCGCCGCGGGCCTCGAGTCGTTGGCCGAAGACGGCGACCCATCCAAGCTGGCGGCCAGCCTGCGCAAGCGCGACTCCGTGGCGACGACGGACACCTTCGACTTGCCGGACAGCGAGTACGCGGCTGGCGTCGTACGACCTGGCGCCTCGTTCATGTTCGAAATCACCGCCATCCCTGGCCAGCGCCTGTCGTTTGCCGGCATGTACGCCCAAAGCAACGATGTATTCCTGGCCACCCCGCCCGAAGGCATGGCGCTCTTCGACACTGCAGGCGAGCCGCGGAGCGGCGACGTCACCGCTGATCTCCAGCTTTGGGATACCGGCAGCGAGGTCAATCAAGAACCTGGCATCGGCGCAGATCAAGCGCCGCGCCAAGCTGCTCCCAACACCGGCCAGGACGAACGCGGGCTGGTACGCCGGCTGGACGACGGGTTCAGCTATGCCGACCCGTTCGTCACCGCGACGCTCGAAGCGCTCTAGTTCTCTCTTCGAGTCTGGACGCCGGCGCGTGTACGGTGGCGGAATGGAAGGTCCCAAGAACGACGCGCTCGACGCCCCGCGCCCCAAGAAGACCCCGGGCCGACCGAACGCGAAGAACCCCCGCCTGGTCGTACGCGCCCTGGCTTTGTCCGACCTCGACGACATTCAAGAGGTGCACAAGAAGGCCTACCCGGGGTTCTCGCCATGGAGCCGCGAGAACCTGGAGAACCACCTGCGCATTTTTCCCGAGGGCCAGATCGGCGTCGAGTTCGACGGCAAATTGGTGGCCACGTCCAGCTCGCTGATCGTGGATTCGTCGACGCTGGAAGGACAACACACCTACGAAGACGTTTGCCCACGTGGCTCGATCGATCCCCACGATCCAGAAGGCGATTGGCTCTACGGCATCGACATCGCCGTCGACCCTTCGCATCAAGGATTGCGTCTGGCGCGGCGTATCTACGACGCACGCAAGCTGCTCGTTGCCGACCGCGATCTGCGCGGCATGATGTTCGGCGGGCGGATGCCTGGCTACAAGCGTCACCAGAAGACCCTGACGCCCCACGACTACCTGCGTCGGGTTCTGCGCAAGGAACTCCGCGACCCCGTCGTGACGACACAACGAGCCAACGGCTTCGTCGCGCGCGGCGTTTTGAAGAACTACCTACCTTCGGACGCGGATTCGGGCGGTTACGCGGTGCTCATGGAGTGGGTGAACCCGACCTGGAGCCCGCCCGACCGGCCGCGAACCACGAGCGTGCGCGTCGCCGCCGTGCAGTACGAGATGCGCTCGGTCAAGAGCTTCGACGAGTTCGCGACGCAATGCGAGTTCTTCATTGATACGGCGTCGGAATACCGCGCCGATTTCCTATTGTTTCCAGAGCTTCTGACCAATCAGCTGCTCTCGCTGGTCCCCGCGAACAAGCCCGGTGGCAGCGCGCGCCAACTCGACCAGTTCACGACTCGCTACGTCGAGTTCTTCTCGGCCATGGCCATCAAGTACAACGTCAACGTTGTCGGTGGCACGCATCTAGCGGTCGAGAACGAGACACTGTTCAACATCTGCTATTTGTTCCATCGCGACGGACGAATCGACAAGCAGTACAAAATCCACGTCACACCTGCCGAGGCGCGTTGGTGGGGAGTGAGCCCCGGGCGACAAATCGAAGTCTTCGACACCGACTGTGGCAAGGTCGCCTGCGCCATCTGCTACGACGTCGAGTTCCCCGAATACTCCCGCATCACCAAGGCCAAGGGAGCGAACCTGTTGTTCGTGCCCTACAACACCGACATCCGCTCGGGTCACTTGAGGGTGCGTGCCTGCGCACAGGCTCGCGCCATCGAGAACAACATGTACGTGATCACGGCGGGAGCAACCGGCAACCTGCCGCAGGTGGAGGGCGCCGACATCCACTACGCGCAAAGCGCCATTTTGACGCCAAGCGACATCGCGTTCGCGCGCGACGGCATCGCTGCCGAGGCCACACCCAACGTCGAGACCATGCTGGTGCACGATCTGGATCTGAATACGCTGCGCCGCATGGAGAGCAACGGCACCGTCCACACCTGGCCCGATCGACGTACCGATCTCTACGGCATTCGCTTCTTGGACGGCACGGGCACGCTGACCATCTGACTAGCCACGGGTTTGTCAGTCGCCGAACGCTTGAGTCCAGTAGTACGGCGAACCGCTCACGCTGGCGTAGCCGACGCCGATGGTGTGGAAGTTGCCGTTCATGATGTTGTTGCAGTGGCCGGTGCTATTCATCCACTGCGTCATCGTCCCGGCTGCAGTCGAGCTGCCTGCAGCGATGTTCTCGCCCCACGTTCCAGTCTCGACTCCCGCTTCGTCGAAGCGGATGCCCGGGCCTTTTCCGCAGCGGAGCGTTGTTTCTTCGCCCTTTTTTCCGCAAGAATTGCCCGTTGTGCACTCGGAATTGTCGGTGCAGACGGTGCCCGACGGATTCCAGGTCGTATGCGAGAAATAGTCTCGCTCACCCATGTCTTGGCTGTGCAGACGCGCCGCGCAGCGCAGGTGCGACTCCATGGTGAGCGCGCCCACGGCCGGCTTGCTGACGCCCCCGCAGGTGGCGCCGCTTGCTCGGTACTGATTGACGAGCACCAATAGCTGCTGCTCGGCGCTCGCCTGAGCCGAAGGCCAACCGGAGGCCGCTGCGCAAGCTGCTGTGTTGGGGACGTCGGGATCGACGCTGCTCGTTCCGCCCGAACTCGTTCCACCCGAACTCGTTCCGCCCGAGTTCGTTCCGCCCGAGTTCGACCCACCTGAGCCTGTTTCGCTGCCCCCCGAGGCCTCGCCACCCGAAGACGAGCCACCCGCGCTCGCGCCGCCGCCGACCCCATCGCTCGCGCCGTCATCACCACCCGTACCAGAAGCGCCGCCGCCATTGTCGTCAGGGACGGAAATCTCTCCCGAACAGGCCAAGAGGAGAACGCTACACAGAGAGTACTTGGTGATTCGGGCCAATCGATTGAGCAACAGCTGCCTCCTTGGAGAGTGAAACTCCAAGCTGCCAGAAGGTCGCGCTACTGGGGCGACAAACCTGGGGGAAGCGCCTGGCGCGAGAACTGGAAATGCAACGGTGCTGCCGTTTTTCGATTGTGCGCGAATTGTAAATCGCCCGTCGGCAAGCTCGATGCTCCCGATGGCCAGGGGCGCGGGCACGACGCTCAGAAATGACGCCCATTGCTCGGCGGAGTGCAGCGCGGCTCAATGCGGCGCAGCGGGAGGATTGCGCGGCAACGTCACCAAGAAGTTGGTCCCATCGATTTCGCTGCTCGTGAGCTCCACGTCGCCGCCATGGGCGCGGGCGACTTCGCGTACGATGAACAGGCCGAGTCCAAGTCCCGACCGTTCACTCGAGGCCCGAAAGTACGGTTCGAAAGCGTGAGCGATCGCTTCCTCGGACATGGGAAGGCCGACATTGTGGACGTTGATGGTCACGGTCTCCGCCTGGCCTCGAACAGTGAGGTGGATGGGAGCCAGCGCCGAGCCGTGGGTCACGGCGTTGCCGATGAGATTCGACAACACCTGTGCCAAGCGATCGGTGTCCCATGTCCCCCAGGTGTCGCCTTCGGCGTGGACGTGAATGAGGCGCCCCGGGCTCAGGCCCGCGAATTCCTCGACGATGTGCTCAGCCAAGACTGCAACGTCCGTCGGCGCCGGCCGGAGCGGCATCGTCCCTTGCCGAGTGCGCGTGAAGTCGAGCAGATCCTCGATCATGCGCGACATGCGCTGGCCGTTGTCGGCGATACGACCGAGAGCGCGGCGCGCGCGATCGTCGTAGGTGTCCCCCACGAACAACAGAGCCTGAGCTCCCAATACGACCGATTGCAGCGGCGTGCGCAGATCGTGGCTCAGCATAGCCACGAAGCGCTCGCGGAGATTGGCCTCGTAGCGCAGCGTCTCGGCGCTCTCGCGCAAGGCTTCGGTATTCAGGCGCTGCATCTCAAGTGCAGAGGTGGCCTGGGCCTCGTCTACGGCGGCGTGGAACGCCAACGTCACGTCGTACTCCAGCACTATGCGAGTCGCAACGGCGTGATCGAGCACAACTTGCCGGAAGATGGCCAACTCGCGCAGCGTGGCGCGCAAGTCGTAGTTCTGGTCGAAGCGCATGAGCGCATGCTCGTGCGCGGTCGAGGTCATGCCGACCGCCCTCCCCGCCTGCGCCGCATCGACCGGCAGGACGGCAAAGCGCTTCGCCAGCTGCTCGATGAGCACGGGCATGTGGTCGTTGAGGGCCGGGGTCGAGAGTGCACCGGCCTCCGGAACCTCGCTGTCGGCCCGCACGCGCCGCCGCCATTCTTCGAGGAGGGCGGGGCTCTCCCGACGAAAGAACTCGGCCATGTGCGCGGACATCGACGAGGACCGTAGTGCTCCAATTTGGCTGGGTCCATGGCCGAATCGCGCGCCCGCCCGGGCTGAAAACGGCTACCGACCGAGCCAACGCGGCGGTGGTCGCTTGGCTGGGTATTTTTTCCGCGTTTTCGGCGCTCAGTCAGGCGACCCGGGGTAGTGATTGGGGATCCAGCGCATGCTGGACAGGGGGGGACGTACGTATTTCGGATCGGGCTTCTGCTGCTTGGAGAATGACACGGGCTCGTGCGTCAGTTCCTTGTAGGAAATGCAGTTGAGCAAGTGGCTCACGCAGTTGAGCCGTGCCCGACGCTTGTCGTCGGCTGCCACGACCCACCAAGGAGAATCCGGCAGGTCCGTGTACTTGAACATCGCGTCCTTGGCCTTGGAGTAATCGACCCAGCGCTCGCGCGACGCCAGGTCCATGGGACTGAGCTTCCAGCGTTTGATCGGGCTGTGATTGCGCTCCTGGAAACGCTTCTCTTGCGCCTGGTCGCTGACCGAGAACCAGTATTTGACCAGCACGATGCCCGAGCGCATCAGCAGGCGTTCGAACTCCGGCGCCGAGCGCAAGAATTCTTCGTACTCGTCGGCGGAGCAGAAGCCCATGACGTGCTCGACCCCAGCGCGATTGTACCAACTCCGATCGAACAGCACGATCTCGCCGGCAGCCGGCAAGTGCTCGACATAGCGCTGGAAATACCACTGCGTGCGCTCGCGCTCCGTAGGGGCCGCCAAGGCGACAACGCGACACAGACGTGGGCTGATGGCCTCGGTGATGCGCATGATTGCGCCCCCTTTGCCAGCAGCATCGCGCCCCTCGAACAGGACGACGACGCGCAGCCCCTTGTGCTTGACCCAGGCCGCCAATTTGACCAGTTCGATCTGCAGCCGAACCAGTTCAGCGTCGTAGATCTTGCGGGGTAGCCTGTGGACGAATCCCTCCTCCTCTTCGCCTTCAAGCGGCGACAGGACGGCGACGTCGGCCTGCTTCTCGTTCTTTTTTTTGCCCATGCTTGCTTTCTTCGGATGGTCGTTTCAGTCTTTTGGGCCAGCCAGACGGCATGGCTTCGAGGGTAGGTCTGCGCCCGAGGAAGGCAACGCGGGGCATTTTGCCTCGTGATCGAAATGGCCCCCACAGGTGGCACGGAGCTTCGACATGCTTCGTACCCCGTTTTCGAGCTGGCTGAGGCTGTCCTGGGGCCTGTGGAGCTGTCAGAGGGCCACGGGCAACGACTCGGGGGACGCCGGACCTGGTTCTGGCGGCGCAAACACGATCGACGGACCGAGCGACTCAACCGGCGAAGGCGGCGACTCGACGGGCGACCGCGGAGATGCCGAGGCACACTTCGCCACGCGCTGCGTGCGCTGAAGCTCAGCTCGCTCGCGCCTTCATCTGCTTGGATCTACTGCGATCGCTTCTCTTTGCCGAGCTTGGCGCAAGCCGCGCGGCGGAAGCAGTCTTCGACGTGGTCGTTCACCATGCCCACGGCCTGCATGTGCGCGTAGATGATGGTGGGGCCGACGAAGTTGAAGCCACGCTTTTTCAAATCCTCGCTGTAAGCGTCGGACAAACCGGTGCGAGCGGGAATGTCGCTCATGCCGGCGGGTCGGTTCTGCAACGGGCGCCCCCCGACCCAGCGCCACTGGTACGAGCTGAAGGAGCCGAACTCTTTCTGGACCTCGAGGAACGCATGCGCGTTCTTGACGGCCGATTCGAGCTTGAGACGGTTCCTGACGATGCCTGCGTCGAGCATGAGCTTGTCGATCTTTTCAGGCTTGAAGCGCGCCACCTTCTCGGGGTCGAAGCCGGCAAATGCCTTTCGGTACGCCTCGCGCTTGCGCAAGATGGTGATCCACGACAGCCCGGCCTGCGCTCCCTCGAGCAGCAAAAACTCGAATAGCTTCGGGTCGTCCATGACGGGCACCCCCCATTCCTCATCGTGATAGGCAACATACAGCGGGTCGGTTCCTGCCCAAGCGCAGCGCGTCTTTGTGCGAGTCGACTTCACGGCATCCATGCGGTCCTTTTACCCTCGGCTCCCGTGGAACAGAACCCTCGGAAGTTTCGTTCGACTCCCCGGGCGGGCTCAACCTGACGTTGATCAGCGAGCCGCCCGAAATCGTCAGGTGCGGATCACTCGCCGTCGTACGCCTTTTTGGTCGCGTCACACCGTGCGATAAGGCGGCGCGTGCGCGAAATCATCGGCCCCGGGGGCGACGACAGCCTGCAGGGACATCCCGCTTACGTCGCCTACTGGTTCGTGCGCATCACGGCGAGCTTCGGCTGGCAGATGTTGTCTGTCGCCGCTGGTTGGCAGATTTACGCGCTCACGGATGACCCTTTCCAGCTCGGACTCATGGGGCTGGTGCAGTTCGTGCCGTCGGTGGTGTTGGCGCTGCCGGCCGGGCACATGGCCGATCAGTTCGAACGGCGCCACATCGTGCTACTCGGCTTGATCGGCGAGTGGTTGGCGCTCACGACACTCGCCGTGCTCACACTGCTCCACCAGGCGCACCAGCTGGGCATCTTGGCGCTCGTCTTCGTGATCAGCGTCTGCAAGGCCTTCGAATCCCCGTCGATGCAGTCCATTCTGCCAGCCCTGGTGCCGCCCAGCGCGCTACCGCGAGCCATGGCAGCCAATGCTTCCGCAGGCCAAACGGCCATGATCTTGGGTCCCGCGCTCGGTGGGTTCTTGTATGTGGCGGGTCCCGGCGCGGTCTACGCGGCCTGCGCTGTGCTCTACCTGGTGGCCGTGATCTTGATGGCGCGTCTGCGCTACGAGCACGCGCCCCCGCGACGCGAGCCCGCGACGTGGCAGACGGTCTTTGCAGGCGTCAGCTTCATCAAGAATCGGCCCGACGTGCTCGGCGTGCTCTCGCTAGACCTGTTCGCGGTGCTACTCGGCGGCGCCACGGCTCTCTTGCCCATCTTCGCCAAGGATGTCCTCCACACGGGGCCGTGGGGCTTTGGGCTGCTCCGGGCGGCACCCGCTGTCGGCGCCCTCGTCATGTCGCTGTGGCTCTCGCGCTACACGCTGCAGAAGAACGTCGGCAAAACGATGTACGCGGCGGTGGCCGGCTTCGGTATCGCCACCATCGTCTTCGCATTGTCCAAGCAGCTGTGGCTCTCGCTCTTGGCTTTGGTGCTCATGGGCGCCTTCGACATGATTAGCGTGGTGATTCGCAGCGCCCTGGTCCAGCTCGATACGCCGGACGAGATGCGCGGTCGCGTCAACGCGGTGAACGCCATCTTCATCAACACCTCGAACCAACTCGGCGAGTTCGAGTCGGGCATGATGGCGGGATGGCTCGGCGCTGTGCCTGCAACACTGGTAGGAGGAGTGGGCACGTTGGTTGTAGTGGGCGTGTGGCTGGTGTTGTTTCCGACGTTGCGCGTGCGTCAGCGCCTCCAAGGCGACGACTGACAAGGTGGGGCATTCAGCCTCATTCTGGCGGTCTCAGCGCGATGTTACGTACCGAAGATGCGCCTGCCAGCCACCCTTCTCTTCGCCATCCTCTCGCTCTCGGCCTGCGCAGCCTCGCGGACGCAGCAGAACCTCGACGCCCTCTACGGCTCCGCTCGCGTACGTCCGCGCCTTGTCCAGAGCCTGCCACCCGGCCAGGTCGACTACTGGGGCGAAGTCCAGCCGATCTTGGAGAATCGCTGCGTGGTCTGCCACGGCTGCTTCGATGCGCCCTGCCAGCTCAAGCAAGAGGCGCCCGAAGGGCTCGATCGTGGAGGCAGCAAAGACAAGGTCTATGAGCCGAGTCGGCTGCTCGCCGCCAAACCGAGTCGCCTGTTCGAAGACGCGCGGACGACGCCCGAATGGCGCGAACGCGACTTTCACCCGATCCTCAACGAACGGGATGACACACCCGAAGGCAACCGCGCGGGCAGCCTGCTTTACCGCATGTTGGAGTTGAAAAAGCAGCATCCTTTGCCGAAAGGCCCGATCCTCGAGGGCTTCGACTTCGCTATCAACCGCAAGCAGACCTGCCCGACGATCGAGGAGTTCCCCGAGTACGCCAAGGAGCACCCGACTGGAGGCATGCCGTATGGCCTGCCTGGGTTGAGTGACGCAGAGACGGGGACAATCGTGCGCTGGCTCGAAGAGGGGGCAAAGTTCACGGCTCGCCCGGCGAACGGCGAGGCCGAGGCGGCCGAGGTGAAAGCTTGGGAGGCACTGTTGAACGGCGACACGTTCAAAGAGCGGCTGATTGCGCGCTACGTCTACGAACACCTGTTCATGGCGCACGTCCACTTCCCTGACGTGCAGAATGCCGCCAAGGCCCCGCGTTTCTACGAACTCGTGCGCTCCCGCACCCCGCCTGGAACGACCATCGACCGCATTGCCAGTCGCCGACCGTTCGAAGATCCCGGGGTGCCACGAGTCTACTACCGGCTCCAACCGCTGCTCACGACAGTGCTGGTCAAGAACCACCTCCCCTACGCGCTCGACGCCAAACGCCGGGCGCGCTACCGCGAGTTGTTCTTCGATCGACCTTTCGAAGTCGATACACTGCCAAACTACGAGCCCAATCTGGCAGCCAACCCGTTCGCGGCTTTCGTGAAGCTCCCGCTCGGTTCGCGCTACCGCTTCTTGCTCGACGACGCGCACTTCATCCTCGACGGCTTCATCAAAGGCCCGGTGTGTCATGGGCAGACGGCTCTCAACGTCATCGAGGACCGCTTCTGGATCACGTTCGTCCGCCCGGAGGAAGCTGCCACGCCGGACGAAGCTGGCTTCTACGCGCGCGAGGCCGCGAACCTGCAATTGCCAGCAGGCGAGGAGAGCAACACCGGTCTCTTGAAGAACTGGCTCAAGTATTCAGGCAAACAGCAGGCCTACCTCGAGGCCCGAGCGGCCTTTTTGAACCAACATTTCGGCAAACCGCAGACCGTGACTCTCGACCTGTTGTGGAACGGTGGCCCCGAAAAAAACCCGAGCGCCGCCCTCACCGTCTTTCGACACGAGGACAGTGCGACGGTCGTGCAGGGCCTGGTCGGCGCACCACCCAAGACCTCGTGGGTCCTCGGCTACGGCTTACTCGAACGCATTCACTACCTGCTGGTGGCGGGTTTCGACGTCTACGGCAACGTCGGACACCAAGTGACGACGCGTCTCTACATGGATTTTTTGCGCATGGAGTCGGAGATGAATTTCTTGGCGTTCTTGCCCAAGAGCGCGCGCGCCCCACTGCGCGACCAGTGGTACGAGGGCGCCGAAGACGAAGCGCGCGCGTACATCAACTCGAGCGACGCGACTTTTACCGGCGAAACCGGGCTGCGTTTTTCCAGCATGAACCCCCAGCTGGAACTTTACGAACAGCTGAGTGCGCACCTGCGTCCGGTCGCCAACAGAAGCTACGCCATCGAGGACGAGCCGGAGGCTCGCTTGCGCGGCTTGAATGCAGCACTGAGTCCCCTGGTAGGCGGGCCGGCGCGACTGTTCCCGCCTTTGACGTTCCTGCAGCTCGTGCCAAAAGCCGGCGCGCCCCGCTTCTACAGCATTCTCCGCGACGACTGGCACACCAACGTGACCAGCTTGTTCTTCGGGCGCGACAACCGTCGTCCCGAGCAAGATCGACTCACGCTCACCCGCGACTTGGTCGGCGCCTATCCCAACTCGTTCTTGCGTGTGGACGAGGACCAGATCGAAGAACTGGGTCGCGTGATTGTCGCTCTGCGCACGCCCGCCGACTACGCAAAGATGCTGGAGCGCTTCGGAATGCGCCGCACGAACGATGGATTTTGGTCGTTCAGCGACGCACTTCACGCCTTCGAACGCAAAGAAGAGCCCCTGCGTGGCGGTCTCTTCGACTTCAACCGACTAGAGAATCGCTGACGACCCGAGCGAACCCCAGCGCGGGTTCAACCCATGAATGCTCCGCGATCGGCCTCGTACGTTTGCTCTTCGTCTAGGCCATGGATGCATGCAGGGCTCGGCCCAGGCCAAGATCCCCGAAGCAATCTGCCATGAACCGGCAATTTCGGCTGGGTTAGCCCCTCTTGTCCTTCAGCGCGGGCGCGTCGGTGAAGAACGTCGAAGGTGACCCGTCGACTACCCCGCGCTGAGCTGAACCCATTCGTCGAGCGCTGCCGCGCTGCAGGCACTCTGTTCCCTCCGCGCGGCTTCGCCACACGCCGTACGCTCGCGGCGGCCTCGATGTAAATTTTTGCCGAACCATTCTTCGGCCGCGAGGCGATTGTGCGCGCGACAGAGCACTCGCAAGTTCGCGGGGTCGCTCGGGCCGCCGAAGGCCCAAGGCCTGATGTGATCGAGTTCGAGGCCGCTGCGGCAAGCGCAGCTTTCGCCGTTTTCGCCGACGAAGCTGCATTGGGCGGCGTCGCGCTCGAAGACTTGGCGTCGAATCGACCTGGGGATGGCGCGCTTTCTGATAGCGCGCGGGCCCACAGCGCGCGCAGCCGATTCACCCGCGCCGGCGCGGGTGCCCGCGTTCGCTACTCTTTCACTGACAGCACCTTTACTAGCTGCGCCATCCCTCGCAGCGCCATCCCTCGTGCCAGCGAGTGTGTCCGCTTTGGCTGCTTTTTCACCCGCGCCGGTGCGGGTGATTAATCTTTCGTCGCGCTCAGTCGGTTTCACGTCACTCCTCGTCGCGCTCGCTCGCGGATTCGCCGCGCGCTTCGTCTTTGCCAGCTTCGTGCGTTCCAATTCTTTCACCAGCACGTCGAGCGCCCGGTCGAGCACGGCCTCCAAGCTGCGCGACGGATTCTCGCGGCTCATCAAGTCCACCGCACGCTCCAGCTTGGCGCGCGTCGCCTCGCCGATGGTCAGCTGCAGCGCGAAGCGCTCGGCCGAGAGTGGCTTCACCTTCTGCGCG
>Ga0105046_10005905_pt1 | contig 19315 bp, 14 predicted proteins | sample MAT03_FD_78385 | JGI IMG/M metagenome (GOLD analysis project Ga0105046, IMG submission 78385) | Freshwater microbial communities from Lake Fryxell liftoff mats and glacier meltwater in Antarctica - MAT-03 (megahit assembly) | ecosystem: Environmental > Aquatic > Freshwater > Ice > Liftoff... | reverse complement strand
TCCCAGATTTCCAGATAGCCCAACTCCCTGGCCCAGCGCTCAACTTCCGCCCGGTCCACGCCGTCGCCAGTCACACGCAGAATTCCGGCAATGTCCCGCAAGTGACGGTCTCCGCCTCCTTCGGAGAAGTACCAGAGCTTGCCGATAATCACATCTTCGGGGGCGGCGATTGACGCTTGAAATGTGATCGACCCACTCCGAAGTTCAACCTGTCGGCGACGGCGAAGTTGATTGGCGTTCCAAGGGTCCGGACGCGTCAAAATGAAATCGACTTTATTCCCGCTCGCGGGATGCAACACGTTGAACTGAAATCGCGTTCGGACTGCATGGCGAACCGCCGCTTCGCTGCAATAGAATTCCTCAGAAGAAAACGCGTCACAGAATTGAGCGACCTTGGACATCTGCAAATCGAAAACGATGTCGACATCGCGAGTAAAACGAGGCTCGCCGTAAATGCCACTGCCCCAAGACCCGACAAGGGCGTAAGGAACCGCCAGGGCATCGAGTGTTTGAACAGAGTAGCGAATGAGTTCAATTTGCTCCATCGAACAATCTCGTTGCGACTGAGCCGGAAAGTTGCACTTCGGACCATTCCGGATGGCGCATGCGTTCCCCAGCGGTAAGGATCACTCTCGCCGAGCGGTGACAATCAGCGATCATACCCGCGCGTTCCGCAGGGGTCTTGTCGGACAAAATGCCCGCATACACCCGATCGATCACCTCGATGCGAAGTTGTCCCATTGATGTTGTCCAAGGGTAAGCGAGAAGTGAATTATACTGTACCGATCGATGCCCGTCATTTCACCTCTCGTGACATTGAGCCTTTCTCAACTGGAGCCAGATACTTCGCCTGCTCCGCCCGCCACTTCCTCGCTTCGTCCGGCTTGTTCGTTGAGCGCAATCACTCGATCCACAAATCGTGGCAAGCCTGTTCGTAGCTCTGGTCCACGTTCAGAGACACGGCGAGTTCCCGGCTCAACCAAAGTGGCAATGTCGGCAGCGGCTTTCCAACGACCAATGCGTGCGACCAAGCTTCCAGCCGCGCTCGCGACCCGTTGGTCGGCCACCGGCAGGACGCGGCGTATATCGGCGGCTCATTGAGCGACATGGTCGGGTCCGGGTGTCGGACGAGTTGCATTAACTGAGCGTAAAGGTTGAACCGGCGAATGGTCACGAGATCGACAATGCTGACCGCAACCCCTTTTCGCAGGAGGGCGGCGCATTTGTTGACGAACGCCTCGCGCGACTCGGGACGATCCTTGTTCGCGGGGGTTACCAGTTTGATGGCGGCGACCAATTGCCGCTCGCGTTCCACGTCGAAAATGCGGACCTCGTATACGTACTCGTCAGGCGGATCCGTATCGACCGCCACGACGGGTTCCGCGACGGCCCACATGGCCGTCGCGACTCCACCATTGCCGTTTCCACTCGACACTCCCAGGCCGGCAGCGTCATCCTCTTCCAATGCTCCGATGTCGATTTCCATGAGAGTGCCCAGATGCACGCGCGGCTCGGCGACATAGCCGGGCGGCAACACCTTCCGGAGGTGCTGAACGATGCTCGCGGGCCACATGGCGTGGAACCCTCCCACGACGATTTCTTGCTGACGGGCGGCCGAAAATGATCGCGTAGCGGCATGGGTGTCTCCTCTCCAAAGATTGTACCACGCCAGGCGACTCACTTCTTCTCCCGCGGCATCGGGCCTTTCTCGACGGGAGCCGGATACTTCGTCCGCTCGGCTTGCCACTTCGCAGCCTCGTCCGGCTTGTCCGTCGCGGGGCAAACCAAAAGGGTCAGACCCCGTATATCGCCTCCCGTCTTCTCAAGTTCCTCGATGCGCCAGTTGGCGGCATCGAGTCGGCGCAGAGCCATCTCGAGCAGATCTAAGCCGTTCGACTCCGATCTGGCCTTCGTGAACGTCCTGACGCAGTGTCTCGATCACTTCCATAAACTTCGACATTCAGCACCATCCCAAACCTAAATCGTCCACATTATTTGCAGCCTACCCGGCCAGCAAGGCGAACGCAAGCGGTCGGGGTCGAGTGGTCGATGGTCCCAAGGGTCAGCCAACGCCCAGTATTGTCGGATAGGATCTCGTTGATCCCCACGCCTGGCGGTCTGCAGTTGGCCGCAACGCGCCACCGGAGCGCGCACGCGTGCCTCTCAGGGATCTTGATTCAGCGCCCGGGTATGCCGACGTGACGCGCTCCGCTGGCTCGTCGCGGCTAAGGGCAGGCTCTGGATGCGCCCAAACCTACACCAACTCCCGAATCGCTTGCACATCGCCATTCAGCGGATAATGGGGTCGGCCGCTGGCGTCGTACTCGCGAACGGTGTTGAGATCGACGCCGAGGTTCTTGTAAAGCGTCGCGAAGATTTCCTGGTGCGTCACCGGTCGCTTGGTGGCACGCTCGGCAAGGCGGTTGGATTCGCCAATGACCTGGCCCGTTTTCATGCCGCCTCCAGCCATGAGGGCACAACTCAATTGCGGCCAGTGATCTCGGCTCGCGTCCTTGTTAATTCTGGGCGTGCGGCCGAACTCGCCCCAGACGATGACCGAGACGTCTTTATCCATCCCCCGATCGTGAATGTCCTCGATCAACGACGTGACGGCCACATCGAGCAGCGGGAAATCCTTGCGGGCTTGCACAAAGTTCTTGCCGTCGGAGCCGTGCCAGTCCCAACGCGTGAAGTTCATCGTCACGACACGAGCCCCGGCCTCGACCAGTCGGCGAGCGATGCAGAAGTTGCGAACCATGCGCGGTGCGCCGTCGCGTTCGAAGCCAGGGTCGTTTACGCCGTATCGAGCCAGGGTCTCGGGCTTTTCCTTCGACAGATCGACCGCGTCTTTCAACTTCGATGAGGTCAGAATGTCGAACGCCTGGCGATTGAACGAGTCCATGCCGTCCATCACGCCGGTGCGGTCGATCTTGCGGTTGATGTCGTCAAAGCCGCTCAATAGCGACGTGCGGTCGTTGAGTTGTTCGAGCGTCACACCCTTCAACACGAGATTGTCTGATTTCATGCCGTTCTCTTTGCCGCCAACGAGCCGGAATGGCGAGTGCGCCAAACCTAGAAATCCGCCGTCGCCGGGATAGCCCCAGCGTTGTTCGCCGGTTCGGTACATCAGCGTGCAGTGAGCGGGCACTGAGCGATCGGCCGGGCCTTGCACCTTCGAAACCCAGGCACCGAGCGACGGCCAAAAGCCGTTGTTGGCCGGGGTACGCGGCCGGCCGGTCATGCACTGATAGGCGTCGTGGTCGCCAGAACTGCCAACGAGCGAACGAATGATGGCGAACTTGTCCATCATTTTCGCGATGCGTGGGAACAGTTCGCAGATTTGGATGCCTGGCACGCTGGTCTGGATCGGCTTGAACTCGCCCCGCACTTCGACCGGTGCATCCGGTTTCAGATCCCACATATCGAGATGCGGCGGACCACCAGGTAAGTAAATGTTGATGACGGAGCGATGCGAGTTCTTGACGCCCGATTTGTCCTCGGCCGCGAGCAGGTTCGGCAACGACAGGCCGCCGCCGAGCAATGTGCCGCCGATGGTGAGGAAGTCTCGGCGATTAACCCCATCGCAGAAGCCCCCACGGTTGTGGGGGGTGCCAAACATGGTCAACATGGCGGATCCTTCGAAATTCGATTGTCGCTGCGGAGAGTCAGGCGGATATTGTAGCCTCCCTAAGGAGAACAGAACCAAAAGCAGCGATCAAGCTAATTCCGCCGATAATTGCCAAAGCGCGAAGTCACAAGATTACCAACACCAGAACCGCCAAGAGCACGACCGAGGCGAGGGTAATGCTGGCGATGCCGATCCAGTTGCCCGTCGCGGGTTCTACCTTTGATTCCGAGACCGAGGCGGCCTGAACGTCCGACTGCTTAGACTTTGGCATTTCGGCCGATACGAGTTCCGCGGAAGTTAGGGCAGCAACCTCGGAGGTATCGACTTTGCTCTGGTCGATGCGAGGTCCAGCGGGATGCGCTTTTTTGATCGAGTCCGCGAGCTGTTCGGCTACTTCAAGGTAGTTCGCAGGCTTGGTGAAGTGCAAATCGAAACCCGCATCCACCGCTTTTTCAAGATGGCCGTAATCCTCGTAGGCCGTGACTGTGGCAATAACTGGCGCATGTTCGGGGTCTTTTTCGCGCAATTTCTTAGCCAACTCGTAGCCGTTCATGCCCGGCATATTGATGTCGAGCACGCAGGCATCCGGGGCAAATGCCTCGGCCGCAGCCAGTGCATGAACCCCGTCGAAGCAGGTTTCGACCTGATATCCTGCAGTTTCGAGAAGAAAGCTCAAGGTGGTAGCCGCGTCGTGGTTATCGTCAACCACCAAAACGCGGGGCTTATCGATCGTCGCAGTCATTGCAGACCTCGGGGAAAGTGATGCAGGGCGAGGATGCAATCGGCGTGCCGAAGACTTAGCCTTGATGCAACCGCGAGGATTGGAGGTGGTGATTGCGTGCATGGCCGGTAAGCTTTCTCCAAGTGCGGGATAATAGTTATCGAGAGCAGTTGCCGAAACGATTTCTGCCTCAAACCTGGACGGCATATGGGAAGTGAATTGACATGGCGTCAGGCGATCGAGAAAGTCCTCGGCGAGTCTGCACGTCCGCTTCATTACGACGAAATCACCAAGCGAATCATTGCAGATGGATTGAGGAAGAGCTTAGGAGCAACACCTGCTGCTACAGTGGTTGCTCACCTCAGCACATCGATCAAAAAAGACGGTGCCCAGTCCGCTTACCTTCGGGTAGCCAAGGGGACGTTCGTTCTGGCAAAAACGGCGGCTCCGCAACCTCTCAAAGTGACTAGCAAGCTGACTCCAACCGTTTCTGAGTCCGAGGATGCCGAGGAACAATACGACATTGTAACTTCGTTTGGGATGTTTTGGCGTCGCAATGCGATTGAGTGGAGCGCGACGCCGAAGCTGTTGGGGATGCAGCAAATCGGAGCAACGCCAGTCGACTTCAATAAGCAACTCGGTATCTACCTCCTTTACGACGGGAGGGAAGTGATTTACATCGGCAGAACGACTGATCGTCCCCTGGGTCGCCGCTTGTACGAGCACACGAGTGACCGGATGGCCGCCCGATGGGATCGCTTCTCTTGGTTTGGCCTGCTGCCGGTTTCAGAGACGGGAGTGCTCGGACAGTTGCCGCTCACTTTCGATGCCGCGAAGATGATCCCCGCGTTGGAAGCCATACTCATTGAGGCATTGGAACCACGGCAAAATCGCAAGCGCGGCGACGATCTATCTGCGGTGGAATACATCCAACGAGAAGACCCGGAGATTCAGAAGAAGCGAGTCAAGGAATCTCTGGAAATCGCTCTAAACAAGATGTAAGTGAGCAATTCGAGCAGATGCTGGGCAGCTGAGGTTTGACCACCTTAGGAACTTTACCGGACAGCATCTACTGAAGCATCAACAGGAGTACCTCGTAAGCTCGAAGCGGAAAACTTACGAGAAACAACGACCTTCGATGCAATTTCTTTGAGGGACCAAAATGACTAATGAAGAAACGATGCTTGGCTTGACGAAGGAACAGATCGACGCACGAATCCGAGAAAGAGGAAGTGCATCTGATCTGGTGGGAATCGTTACAGTGACAGACGTTGATGGAAATCCGATTCCCCTGCTCGACGATGAAGGGTACGAGATCCTGGGTATCGCGACCGGTGAAAAATATTCGACCTTCCCATGCAAACAAGTGGTGACGGAGTGATTCGATCTGTTGTAAGATACGGTCTACGATCGGTCGGGATGCCTGTTGCTACCGAGGCACTGTCGTGACGGTTCGCGAGATCATCAAATTGATCGAAAGAGACGGCTGGTACATGGCCCGCCAGCGTTCCAGTCATCGGCAATTCAAGCACCCGGTCAAATCTGGGCTGGTGACCGTGGCTGGTCATCTGCCCAAAGTGCTTGCACCCAAGACAGCCAAGAGCATCCTACGCCAAGCAGGACTGACGCCATGAAAAAATACCTGATCATACTGGAACCAACAACGACTGGGTTTTCTGCCTACTCGCCCGATCTGGACGGTTGCGTGGCTGCCGGCGATGACCGCGAAGAAACGATCGCACTCATGCAGGAAGCAATTGAATTCCACTTGGAGGGCATGGCTGCGGATGGTTGTGTTGTCCCATCTCCCCAGTGCGAATCGGCGTATGTTGAAGTGGCCGCCGCTTGATTGGCGGCCACGAGCAAATGGCGAAGGCCAGTCCAGCGACTTAATCGCCGAACTGGCCTTCGCGTTCTTCACTCCCCTACCCTCTTACTTCTTCTCCACCTTCGCTTCCACCTTCTTCTCAACTTTCACCAGCGTGAACAGGGTGGCGATTTCCTCGTCCGTCAGCTTGTCTTTGCCGTCGTTGGCGTCGATCACCAGGGCTGTGTTGCTTGGCGTCACGAACACCAGGTGATTGCCGAGGCGATAAACGTCCTTCATCGTCGGCTGCTTTTCCAGGATCTTGAAGTAGGCGTCGCTCTGGGCTTTCACGACCACTTGCTTCATGTCGGCGGTGAAGCCATCGTCGATCCAGAGGCCGCCGACTTCCAAGCAGTTACGGCCCTGAACCACCTTGTTTGCTGTTTGCGTCAGACGATCTTGCAGCCGGAGATTGTTTGCACAGACGGCTACATCGACGCCGACTTTGCCCGACTGAGCTTCCTTGTAGCGGCCAACGCCGTACCACTGGCGGGCCTGTTCGTAGTTCGCCATGTTGCCGCGTGCATCTTGCACCGACTGTAAGAGCCGTCTGGCCAAATCATCCTTGGCCTTCCCGTCGGCGTCGGGTGCGGCCTTCGGATCCTTCTTGGCCTCGTCGGCCCGGTTCTTCTTGTCGAGCTTATCCAGTTCCGCCTCAAGTTTGCCGAGCTTCTCCCCTTCGATGCCGCCACGGGAGCGGCCAGCGTCGCCTGGGTTCTTGGCAAGTTGCTTAGCCACATCAGCGACTTTGGCTGGCTCGCCAGGTTTGCCGGAAGCCCCCTTGGGATTGTTCGCACCTGAGAGTGCCGAAGGTGGCATGCCGGGGGTTCCGAGCCCACCGCTGCCGCCGCCGAAGCCACCGACCATCCCGCCACCCGGACCACCAGGGAATCCACCCGGAGCCGGGATGCCCGAGCTACCGCCCGCCAACGTCGAGCGAGAAATGGGTGCTGATGCCACGGGGACTGGTGCGTCCGGAACCACTAGATAGCTCGTGTACGGAGTCGCGATGCCGTACTTCTTGGCGAGCGTCATCATCTCGTCCATCAACTCCTTCTTCTCGCCATTGATTCGGATCTGGTCGAGCAGGAAGCCGACCTTGCGGCGAGCCCAAAGAGCTTCGACGAATTCGCGGTCGCCATCGGTTTTGGCGGCGAAGTTCACATCGTAGGCGAACTCCTTGGTTTCTTTGCCGACTTGCCCCGTCAACTTCACGGCTGCGGGACCACTTCCGGAATACTTGCCAATCACGACAAGCTGGCTGCCGTAGAAAAGGTCCGGCAAAGAGGGCGGATAAATCTCGTGAACATTGATGTTGTCGCTCGTGGTGAGTCGCACGTTGGCCAGGACCGGATGGCTGATCTTGCCGTACAGGCTGGTTACTTTGGTCTCGATATCCTCGGCCGGGCGAACGTAAGTGCTCAAGGCTTTTGTGTTGTCGGCGACCTGATCGAGGAGGGCGGTGTTCACGTCGTCGCCGACACCGAAGGTGAAAATGCGGGTATTCTTGCTATTCTTGCTAGCCACGTTCTTAACAATATTTTCGGGCTTCATTTCGCCGATAGTCGGTTGGCCATCGGTGAAAAAGACCATCGTGAAGGATCGCCCCTCGTCGTTGCCGCGAAGTTCGAGAGCCGAATCGAGGCCGGCTTGAATGGCGGTGCCCCCACCAGCTCGCAAGCCATCGACGAACTTCTTGGCGTTCTCAATCTGCTCGACATTCGCTTCGACGAGTGAATCGCGATACTTGCGGACGTTCGTGCTAAAGGTCACGATTGCGAAGCGGTCGCTCGGCTTCAGGTTATTCAAGCAACTCTTTAGGGCCTTGCGGGCCTGTTCCATTTTCACGCTGTCCATGCTGCCTGAGGTGTCCAAAACCAGCACGAGATCGCGCGGAATGATCGTCGTCTTCGAGATTTCCAGTTGCGGCGAGATCAAGAGTAGGAAGTAGCCATCCTCCGAGGAAATCGGCCTGTGAACGAGCGGCGTGATGCCGATTTCTTTATTGCCGACACTGTAGAAGAGTTGAAAGTCCTTGTCGAGCATGGCCTGATTTCGCTCGAAAGTCATCGTCACTTCCTTGTCCCCGTTACGAGCGAGCGCGATCGCGTGAGTTGGGCTATAAACATTTTGAATTGGATGTTGGGACTTGATCCGGGCCTTGATCGAAAAATCTTCGAGTGTCTTCGTCCCCTTGCCGTCGGTCTTCAGCGGGTAAATGTACTCGACGACACCGTTGTCTTGCGAGGCAATGCTGGTGAAGCTGATCTTCACCTTCTGATCTTTGTTCGGCAAAATTGGGAAGACCCGCAGCCTCATGAGGTTGTTGCCCATGTATTCGAGAATGCCGGGATCCTGCGTGCGGCGAACGATTTCCGTGTACACGGAGCTGGCCTTCTTGGCGTCGAGCAGTTCGCCCGTGGTTTCGGTTTCGCCAACCCACATGGTGAACTTGTTCACCGTTGCCCCCTTGGGGATCGGGAACAAGTAAGTGGCTTCCAGTTGCCGATCGGTGTGGTTGCGAAAAGCTTGCTCGATGGTCGTGACGGCGACCTGATCCTCGATCGCGATGTTGACGCGATGATGAACCATGGCCAACGGCGGAAGCTTTTTATCTTCCGGGATCAACAGACCGGCGGCCTGAACCGGGGCCGAAAAGGCGAGAGCGAACAACAGGAAAGCTACTAAGCGACGCATGGTACACCTCACTTGAGTTCTCCGCAATCAGCGGCGACGCGGCCGGGTGCGGATCACTTCTCCTGATGAAAGTATAAACGAGGTCGGCCTTCACGGGGATTGCAATTTGGCCTTTTGAGGCCTCCTGTTACCCCTGGGTTACATTGTCACAACCCAGTCCGCCTTGCCTAATTTCCCAGATCGCGGTACTTTCGTTGACGATGTTTCTGCCATCGCGATCACCGTCGGCCCGTCGAGAGATCTTCTGGTCTCTCGGCTGTTTCGTGCTGCTTTTCGCGGCGTTTCTGATCGCGATGGAGACTCGCTTTCCACACTGGACCGATCGCGAATATGCCGCCCGCCGCGATCGCGTGTTGAACTGCCAGGAGGAAAATCCCGATCGGCCAATTCTCGCGGTGATCGGCGGCTCAAGGGTTGGAACGGGCTTTGTGCCCGAAGAACTGGAGCCGATTTACGACAAGAATGGCCGGCAGATCACGGTCGTGAATTTCTCCCGCCTGGGTGCAGGCCCACGGATGAACCTGCTTCAGTTGCACCGCATGCTCCGCGACGGCATCACCCCCACTTGGATCGTCGTCGAAATCGTGCCTGCTCATTTGTGTTCCGAAATCACCGTGATTGCCGATCTCTCGCTGGCCGATGTGGATGTTCTTCGACCGCAATGGAACGACAAGCGATTGCGGATCAACCCAGCCAAAGCTCGGCTCAAGGGCCTCTTCCGCTATCGCAACGGCTTTCTCGATTCCGTGGCACCGGCCTTCGCGACTGGGCCGGCGATTCACTTGAGCCAATACGGCGGCAACCCACGTTGGTTGGAATCCGCTTCAAGGGCAACGGCCGACAAGCCCGACCTGCTCCGAGAAATCCGCTGGCAATATCAGGAGCGGATGGCCAACTGGCAAGTCGATCCGCAACTCGATGGAGCGATGCGGGAACTATTGGAGGTGTGCAAGCAACGGGGCATCCGGGCGGCGATTACGCTGTTCCCGGAATCAACAGAATTTCATTCGTGGTACGGTCCAAGCGTTGAGAATGACATTCAATGCTACTTCGCCGCTCTTTGCGATGCCTACGCCCTGCCCTTCTTCGATTGCCGCGATTGGATGGAGGACAAAGCCTTCCATGATCCACATCATTTGACGCCGGAGGGCGCGAAGCGGTTTAGTGAGGTCTTCGAAAAGAAGGTGGTCCAATCGTTAGTTCGCGAAGAATCGAAATGAAACGGGAACTTATTGAGATGGTTTCGACAACTCGTTGAACGGCACTACTTCGGATGCACTTCCTTCAAAAGCTTGGAGCATCTCCTCCGGCAACGGATCATCGAACTCGGCCGGCACCGTAAATTGCCCTGCTGCCAACCCAAATGGTCGAGATCCTGTTGGGGCGGCAACTACAGGCGATAACTCATCTACTGAATCATCTTTTCGCGTGCTGATGGCAATCCTCTTCATTCTGCGCATTCTACCAAGCCGCAACCACTTCCACCTTGATCTTCCCCGTGAAAATGGGTAAGTATCGGAGTTGTGGCAGGTCGGAGTACCCTGCCCATTTGACTCGGCCATAGGACGTCATGCTCTTTTGCACGCAGCAGTATCTCGTTTTCTTCTTGATCGTCTTCACCGTGTACTGGGTGCTGCCGTGGGCGCGCCTGCGCGTTTGGGTGCTGTTGGGAGCGAGTTACTTCTTCTACCAAAGTTGGAACGCCGAACTCGCCCGCATCATCTTCCTGACGACCGTGGGCGATTACTTGATCGCTCGCGGCATGGATAAGTGGCCAAGCCCCGGTCGACGGAAGGCCCTCCTCGTTCTCAGCATTCTCGGCAACCTCGCCATCCTGTGTTATTTCAAATACGCGAACTTCTTTCTCGAATCACTGCGACAAGGGCTGGAATCCGCGGGTGCCTCCGCGTCGATTCCCGTCCTGCAAGTGATCCTGCCGATCGGTATCTCGTTTTACACTTTCGAGGCCATCAGCTACACGGTCGATGTCTATCGCGGGAAAATTCGGGCCGAGCGCCGGCTCGATCATTTTCTCCTGTTCATCCTGTTCTTTCCGCACCTGGTTGCCGGGCCAATTGTTCGTGCAGGCGATTTTTTGCCGCAGGTCCATCGCCGCAAGCGCTGGAGTTGGCCTCGCATGGTCGTGGGTGGGCGGCTGATTCTATTAGGCTTGTTCAAGAAGATGGTCATTGCCGACCGAATGGCCCTCCTCGTCGATCCCATTTTCGCGAACCCCGGGGGTTACGAGACGGCCGTCGTCTGGATGGCCGCGGTTGGATACTCGCTGCAGATTTACTGTGATTTCTCGGGTTATAGCGACATTGCTCTCGGCTCGGCCCGACTGCTCGGTTATCGCTTGCAGATCAACTTCGCCATGCCCTTCGCGGCCTCGAACATCACGGACTTGTGGCGACGCTGGCATATTTCGCTCTCGAATTGGATTCGCGATTACATTTACATTCCGCTCGGCGGCAATCGCACGTCGGCGGTGCGGAGTGCTTGCAACCTGCTCTTCGCGATGACGCTCTGCGGTCTGTGGCACGGAGCCAACTGGACCTTTGTCGCCTGGGGGGCGTTGAATGGTGCCTACCTGATTATCCATCGCATCTTCCGCGTGCTCACGAAGAACATGACGGCGTTGACGGCGACACTTGAGACGATCCCGGGGACTTTCTTTCGGATTGCCCTGACTTTCTTGGCATTCACGCTCTCGATGGTGATCTTTCGAGCGCAATCGTTCGCCGAGGCCGAGGCGGTATTCAAGCAAATGTTTGCCATGAAATCGGGTGCCGGTTCGCCCATCCCACCCGTTGTGTTCTGGACGCTGGCGGCCACGGTCGTGATTGCACATGTCGTGGCTTTGCGGCCGAATTTCCTGAGCACCTGGAATCGATTACCCGCCCCGGTGCGCGGGCTTGCCTTGGCATCGTTCTTGTTTGTGACGTTGATTCTTCCGCCTGAAACAACGACGCAGTTCATCTACTTCCAGTTCTAAACGGAGTGAGTGTTGGCACTGGTCGCACCTCGTCGATTGCCTGCCCGGTCCGAATTTTTCTGGACGCTGGGCTTGTTCCTCGCATTCACTGCGTTGTTCGTGGTGTACGTGGAAATGCGGCATCCCGAGTGGTACGACCGAGAATATCAGGTTCGACGGGGGCTGTTGAACGATCGAATCACTGAGTCTCCCGAACGCCCGGTCGTGCTCGTCATTGGCAGTTCGCGACTTGTCGCGGCCGTGTTACCGGAACGGCTCGGCCCCATCCGAGATACGGAAGGTCGCGAAGTCACCGTCTTCAATTATTGTCGCATCGGGGCCGGCCCCCGGATGAACCTGGTGCAACTTCACCGGGCGATTCGCGATGGCGTTCGCCCATCGTACCTGGTGCTGGAACTTGTGCCGGGCTTTCTTCGGCACGATGATCTCCCCGTGAAAGAAATCGCCATTCCGGATGTGGGGTTGTTGTGGAAGCATTCGAACAAGCTGCGCCTCGTGGCCTCGACGGCCGGGCTTCGATTAAACGGCGTGTATCGTCCCCGGACGGCCCTGCTCCGCTCGATCGCACCCGAATGGGAAACACGGGCCGAGCACGATCGCGGGCCGTTCTTGAGCGAACTTGGAGGTGACAACAACTGGGTTCTTCTGGAGGAACCCAGCAAGAGCGAACGAGAACTCTTGCACTCGCTGGCAGTGGGTCGATTTCAGAATCGCATGCAGACGTTTCGGTTCGATCCCTACCTCGTGAGTGCCATGCGTGAGTTGTTGGAGGAGTGCAAGAATCGAGACATCAAAGTCGCCATCGTGCTCACGCCGGAAGACAGCGAGTTCCTATCGTGGTATCGGCCGGGTGCCGAGGAAGAACTACAGGTATTCCTGGCCAATATTCGTGCGAACCGCGTACCAGTATTCGATAGTCGCCGGTGGATGACCGACGACAAATTCACCGACCCGCATCATTTGAAAAGGCGAGGGGCCGAGGAATACACGGAACGATTGGGGAAGGAAGTTTTGATACCGTTCGTGGGTGGGAAGTAAAAGACACAGATAGACATGGCTGACATCGCGATCAAATAAAAGCACTAACAGCACAAAATCATGTTGAACAAAATGATGGATTTGGAGCGAGTCGATTTCAAGCCCTTGTCGCCTTTATGATTTTGTATCCGATGATTCTGTGAACCGTTTTGGAGTGATCCCAAAGGCATATCAGGCACGAGACAATCAAACCTACCTGATCGTCCGCAAAACCAGCATCAACGGCTTGGCGTCCGGCTTGCGTTCGCCGCGACGTTCCAGGAATTGCTTGATCTCTTTCGAATTCCCCGGGTTCCCATTCAAGGGAGAATACGCGGCAACAATCGCCATCTTCTCCGACTTGGCCGGAGTTGACGAGCCAGTTCTCATGTTGGCCAGCGTGGCTGCGACATGATTGGCGGTGCCTTCGGGCAATGGCTTTGTGATGTCGATTGCTTTTTTGCCAGCCGCGGGTTTCGGCAAAACATTCGGTATTCCCAAAAGCCTGCCAAGCTTATCCAGGTCGGCAGGAAGGAACGGAGCCGCGACGAGTGTCGAGAACTCGCTCGACCCGCTCTTTGTGTCCTCCGTACCGAGATTGGCGAGAAACTCGGCGACTTCCGCAGGCGTCAGTGCTTCGGTGAAAATGACCACCTCGGTCGGCTGCTTCTTCTTGAGGCGATCCGCGACAAAAGTGTCCGTGACGACGTTGATGCCGCGAGCTTTCAAGCTTACAAGCACACGGTCGAGTGCTTTTTGAGTGGTGCCACAGAACAGATCGAGTCGGATCAACTCGTCCTTTTTCATTTCAGTGATCAGCTTCTTGCGGGCCAACTCGTCCGCACTCAGATCACTCAGGCCGAATAGCGAAGAAACGCGAATCTTGTCGAGTTGGACTGCCTCGATTTCCGGCATGACATCAAGAAGCGGCCCGGCAATGATATCGGTAATATCGCGGGGAATGGGCCCGAATTCCGGGCCGACTTCACGAGGCCGTTGAACCAGATCCTCTCGTACCGGCCTTACATCTTCGCGAATCTTCGGCTCGATCACTTTGGTGAGATCTTCGTAATTCGGCAACTTGGGATCGGGAACCTTGGCGACATCGACTCGGTTGCGTGCTGTGAAATAGTCCTGGCTTGATGCGAAATAAGAGTAGGAGCCAAGGCTGACAATCACCAGGATGGCTGCGGCCGTGCCAATGTTGACCCAGACCGGCAACAGCGCCCAGTTAAACTTGCGGGCTGGCCGACGTGCGGGCGGAAGAGGAGTCGGGGTCATCGCCCGATCCTGAATCATCGAGAGAACATTCTCGGCCAAGTCGATCGGAGCGGGAACTCGTGGCAGGGACTTCACTCGTGCCTTATCCGATTGCAACTTCGCAAGCAATGCCCGTGCAGCTTCAGAATCGCGCAGAGCGCGATCAACGGCCTTTCGTTCGGCCGGCGTCAACTCGCCATCCACCGCGGCGGTCAACAGTTCTCGGAGGCTTACGGTCTTCATGGCCTACAGTCCCTAATCTACTCGCTGAAGTAATTCTCTCAGTTCCAATCTGGCTCGATGCAATCGGCTGCGAACAGTTCCAATCGGCACGTCCAGAACCTCGGCAATCTCCTCGTACTTTCGCCCTTCCATGTCTTTCAATACCAAGACCACCCGATGTTCCACGGAAAGTCGCTCCAAAGCAACCAACACCAAGGCATCCTCTTCGCTTCTTTCAATCGCGATACCCGGTCTACCATATTCGGATGGGTCCACCGGTTCATTTGTCTTGTCGTCGCCCATGCCATCAAAACTCAGAACCGCTTTTCGCTTGCGCCGCAAACTGATGGCCGCGTTAAAGGCGATGCGATACAGCCAGGTGAAGAATTCTGAATCGCCCTTGAAGCTATTCAACGACTGATAAGCATTGAGGAAGGCATCTTGAACCACGTCGGCCGCGTCTTCGGCATTGTCCACTACCCGCAGGACGGCATTAAACAACCGATCTTGATAGCGCCGCACCAATACGCCAAACGCGGGGACATTGCCCGCCAAGCATTCGGAAATCAGTCGGCGATCATCGGTATTCACGATTACATCTTGCTATTCGGACGCACGATCCGGACGAAAAGTTCCTTCAGCGGGCAAAGAATGAGGTGGAGAGGACTTACAGGCCACATTCCGTCAGGGTTTGAAGTATAAATTGGCCATATCAGTGCAAATTATGCATCATTTCTATCAGCTGCAAACCCTGCACCTTGCTCCCCGCTGGACCCCATTACTAAACTGAATTACACTAACTTCCTTCCCAAATGAGTGGGGCCTTGCTGTATGGATACCCAGGAAATCGTTGTCCGGGGGGCCCGCGAGCACAATCTTCGCAATATCGATCTCACGTTGCCTCGCGATTCGCTGATTGTCTTTACCGGAGTCAGCGGATCGGGAAAGTCGTCGCTGGCCTTCGACACGTTGTATGCGGAAGGCCAACGGCGATATGTGGAATCTCTTTCCAGCTATGCCCGCCAGTTTCTGGGGCAGTTGCCCAAGCCCGACGTCGATTACATCGGCGGACTTTCCCCCGCCATCAGTATTCAACAGAAAACCGCCAGCCGCAATCCACGATCGACAGTTGGCACCGTCACCGAGGTTTCGGACTTTCTGCGTGTCCTCTATGCTCGCATTGGCTTGGGCCACTGTCCTCAATGTGGCCGGCCAATCACGGCCCAATCGCGGGAACAGATTTTAGACCGGATTCTCGCGTTGCCGCCGGATTCGCGTTTTCTCATTCTCGCACCTGTTGTGCGCGGACAAAAGGGCGAATTCAAGGACTTTTTCGCGGACATGCTGAAACGTGGCTACGTTCGTGCCCGCGTCGATGGCAAGGTGGTGCGCCTCTCCGACGATCTGAAGCTCGACAAACGCATCAAGCACGACATTGCCATCGTTATAGACCGCTTGAAGAACGAGCCACGCATCCGGCCACGACTCGCGGAGGCCGTCGAACAAGCCCTGTCGTTGGCGGAAGGTGCTTTGATTATCGCCCCCGTCACCGGGGAAAAGGATGAAGGCGGAAGGATGAAGGATGAGAAGAAAGACGACGCATCCTTCATCCTTCCGCCTTCATCCTTTGAAGAAGATATTCTACTATCCGCCCACTATGCCTGCACACACTGCAACAAGAGTTACCAGCCGCCGAGCCCGCAGTTATTCAGTTTCAACAGCCCCCAGGGCATGTGCCTCGATTGCGAAGGGCTTGGCTCCCGCTATACGTTCGACCCCGATCTACTCATCCCCGATCCGTCGGTTTCTTTTTACGATGGCGCCATCCCGCTCGTCGGCAAATTTAAGGGCATGGGCAAGTGGCGAAAACACATCTTCGAGGGAGTAGCAAAAACATTTGGGATCGAGCTAAAAACACCTTGGAAAGACCTGTCCCCGGAACATCGGGACCGGCTGCTGTACGGAGCCGGCGAGCTGCACATCACCTTCGAATGGAAGCAACGCAACGGTGCCGTTTGGAAACACGGCGGCAAGTGGGAGGGCCTAGTACCGCAGTTTTTGGCCAGCTTCAAAAAGGTCGCGGCGGGTCCGCGACGAATGCAACTTGAAAAATACATGCGCGTCGCCCGCTGCACCACTTGTGGCGGGCATCGCCTCAACATGCAGGCCCGCGCTGTGAAAGTCGGCAACAACACCCTTGTTGAAATCGGCGCCCTGCCGATTGGCGATCTGGTTCCGTGGTTCAACGCGATGGAGGCGGGGCTTGGTGCCGTTCAGAAATTCATCGCTAGCGAGTTGCTCAAAGAGATTCGCGATCGACTCACGTTCCTACTGAATGTCGGGTTGCACTACCTCTCGCTCGATCGCTCGGCCCCGACTCTCTCAGGGGGCGAAGCCCAACGCATTCGCCTCGCGGGTCAGATTGGCAGCGGTCTTGTCGGCGTACTGTACATTCTGGATGAACCGTCCATTGGTCTGCATCCCCGCGATAACGCCCGGCTATTGCACAGCCTCGAACGACTGCGCGACATGGGGAATACTGTTCTCGTCGTCGAGCACGACGAGGAAACCATGCTGGCCGCAGATTACCTGGTTGATTTTGGCCCGGGCCCGGGTGTTCGTGGAGGCGAAATCGTGGCAGCCGGGACGCCTGCCGAGGTTCTGGCAAACCCCGCGAGTGTCACGGGGAAATTTCTCACGGGCAAAGAGCAAATCGAAATCCCGAAGATGCGCCGTCCACGCACGAAGGCTGCCCTTCGCATCGAGGGAGCCCGGCACAACAACCTGAAGAACATCACGGCCGAGATTCCACTTGGCTTGTTCGTCTGCATCACGGGCGTCAGCGGCTCGGGCAAGAGTTCTCTTGTGAACGAGATCCTGCTGGCCGGGCTTCGCGATCCGGTCGTTGTGAACGAGGAAGAGAAAGCCGAGGAAGTTGAGCCCAACGAGAAGGCCCAAGTGGTTGGCGTTCGCTGCGATCGCATCCTGGGTGCCGAGTTGATCGACAAGATCATCGACATCGATCAATCGCCGATCGGCCGCACGCCACGCTCGAATCCCGCGACCTACATCAAGGTTTTCGACGAGATTCGTGCCCACTTCGCACACATGCAAGACGCCAAGGTCCGTGGATACAATCCCGGCCGATTTAGCTTCAATCGTCCCGGCGGCCGCTGCGAGGCTTGCGAGGGGAATGGGGCGACGAAGCTTGAAATGGACTTCCTTGCCGACGTTTGGGTCACTTGTCCCGTGTGCGAAGGCAAGCGATTCAATCGCGAGACTCTGCAAGTTCGATATCGCGGCAAGAGCATCCACGACGTGCTCGCGATGGACGTGCAACAGGCCCTGGAGCTTTTCGAGAACGTTCCCAAAATTCGGGCGATGTTGCAGACCTTACACGATGTGGGGCTCGACTACATTCACCTGGGCCAGCCTTCACCAACGGTCTCGGGAGGGGAGGCTCAGCGCGTCAAGCTCGCGAAAGAACTGTGTCGTCGCGGTACGGGCAAGACGCTCTACGTTCTCGACGAACCGACGACCGGCTTACACTTCGAAGACATTCGCAAGCTGCTTTCCGTCCTCCACGGATTCACCGCGCAGGGCAATTCCGTTCTGGTAATCGAGCACAATCTGGACGTGATTAAGACAGCCGATTGGGTTATTGACCTTGGCCCGGAGGGAGGTGCCGATGGTGGCCACATCGTTGCCACGGGCACACCGGAAGAGGTTGCGAAAGTCCAGGGCTCGTTCACCGGTCAGGCGTTGAAACCTGTACTTTCTCGCAAGCTGAATTCCGCTAAATCCATCAAGAAGCTCGTCAAACGCAAACGGGAATCGACCCGATTGACGCATCTCACGGTTCAAGGAGCGAGCCAACACAACCTCAAGAACATCTCGGTTTCGATCCCACGCGAAGAGATGTCGGTCTTCTGCGGCCCAAGCGGTTCCGGCAAGAGTTCGCTGGCACTCGACACGATTTATGCCGAGGGCCAACGGCGATATGTCGAATCGCTTTCGTCATATGCTCGCCAGTTTCTCGGGCAGGTGCAGAAGCCGCGGGTCGAGCACATGAGCGGCCTTTCGCCTGCCATCGCCATCGAGCAAAAGACGACCACGCGAAGCCCGCGCTCGACCGTGGGCACGATCACCGAGATTTACGATTATCTGCGCGTGCTTTACGCCCGTCTCGGCCAGGCGTACTGCCCGCACTGCCAAATCCCGATTGGCACACAGTCAACCGACGAAATTATCGAACGAGTTCTTTCGCTGCCGGAAGGAAGCAAGCTATATTTGATGGCCCCGCTCGAACGAAAAGGGCAAGAGAAGTACGAGACGCTGTTCGATGAAATCCGGCGATCCGGCTACGTGCGAATGAGAGTCGATGGCAAGTCGCACACGCTCGACGAGCCGCCGCAAATCGACCATCGCCGGAAACATCTGGTTGAAGTCGTCGTCGATCGCAATGTGGTTCGGGCCAACACACGCACCCGAATCGCGGAGGCCGTCGAACAGTCGCTGGCACTCGGCAAAGGAGTGATGCACATCGCCCACGTGAATGCCGACGTGGACGAGTCGAAGTGGAAGGTCGAGAAATTTAGCCAACACCTGGCATGTGAAAGTTGTGGCCGCAGTTACGAAACCTTGAACCCGCACAACTTTTCGTTCAACAGTCCTCTCGGCTGGTGCCCCTCGTGCGAGGGGCTCGGGGTCCAACACGGGGCGAACACCGCCCTGCTCTTGCGTGATCCGAAACTTTCGGTTCGCGACGGCGCGATCGCGGCTTGGCCAACTCTTGATGGCAGCAATCGTTTTCTGAGCTTCGCGGAAGCAATCGCGAAATATGCAGGCTTCTCACTAGACACTCATTACGAACAGCTCACACCTCAACAGCAGCGGGCGATTTTGCAC
>Ga0105046_10005904_pt1 | contig 19319 bp, 15 predicted proteins | sample MAT03_FD_78385 | JGI IMG/M metagenome (GOLD analysis project Ga0105046, IMG submission 78385) | Freshwater microbial communities from Lake Fryxell liftoff mats and glacier meltwater in Antarctica - MAT-03 (megahit assembly) | ecosystem: Environmental > Aquatic > Freshwater > Ice > Liftoff... | reverse complement strand
GCGAGCGGTTACCGAACGGGCCGCAAAACCGGATTTTGCAAGAGCCTCAGGGACTATGCCGTCAATCTCGCGAACAGAGTTTGGTACTCGGTCGTAATCGCATCCCAACTGTACCGGTCCTGCACTCGCGCTACCGCCGCGGCTTGCAGCCGCTCCCTCTCCGCCGGTACTAATTCCAACGCCGCGCGTATAACGGCCGCCAGGGTTGTTGCCGTAAAGGGCAACCCGCAACCCCCTGCGACTTCCCGGTTTTCAACGGTGTCTAGATAGAGCACCAGCGCTCCCCGCCCCATCGCCTCAATCAACGCCGGATGCGTTCCGCCAACCTCCGTCGCGTGAATATAAGCAAAACAGTGGGATCCCAATTCCTTGTAGCCCTGCCCAAACACGTACCCTGGCATCACGATCCGTTCGTCCCTCGTATTCCGCACGCTGGCGATATACTCCGGCGCGTACGGAGCATCCCCAATCAGGGCCAGTCGCAGATCCGTCTCCACCCGTTCAAACGCCTCCCGGACCAATAGAGCGTTATTCTCCGGTTCCCATCGCGAGACATAGAGAAAATACTGTAACGGCTCCAATCCCAGCGCCATCACTTCTCCAAAACTTTCCAACCGCCCCATCTCCGCTCCATAGGAAATGAAGGTTGTCTCGCAACCGTAGCGCTCTCTGTAATACGCTTTTATCGCCACTGCGTCCGAGACCGCGTGCGTCGGACAAAACGTCGACAATCGCTCGGAGAGCAAATACCAGGCCTTCGCGACGCGGTTCCATTTCTTCCGGTTCCGCTCTAACCCGTCCACATTCAACGCTACCGGAGTCCCAAACACCCGCGGTAACCAGCAAAAAATGGCATTTGCGGCATTACAGCAAAGGATCACGTCATAACCCTGGGTCACCGCATGAAGAGTCGAAATGGCGGTATGCGCCAGCGTTTCGAAGTACTTATGCCGGATCGTCGGCAAATAAACCAGCCGCACACCCAGGTACGATGTCGAGTCGAAGCGCTCGCGGCAATATATCGTCACAGCGTGACCACGGGCCGTCAGACGTTTGCCTAACTCTTCCGCAAAAGTCTCAAACCCGCCGTAATGAGCCGGAATTCCCCGCGTGCCCAGAATGGCGATTCGCATCGACGCCCTAGCCGCGCGCTGCCTTCAGCCTCGCCAGCACTCGCGGTGAGGGCTTTGGCGCCGGACGGCTAACGGGCCGCGAGTGGAACCACGAAGCCATATATTCGTCCGTCGCCTTCCGCCGCAGCATGATTTCTGCGCGCTTCTCTCGCACTCGGTTCCACGAACACGCTACTTTCCAGAAGGCCTTCAGCGAACTGTGCTCTCGTACAATACACGCGCCAACCACGACCAGATCCCGTACCGTAATTGAAAACCAGTTTCGCCGGTAAAGATCCCAAGTCATGTTCTTGATTCGCATCAGAAACCGGTTTTTCACCGAGTGCATGTTGATCTCGGCCGGTAATGCCCGGCGATTTCCGGGCAGCACATTTCGGACGTGATACGCCCGCGCGTAGGGCGTGTACAAACACCGCCAACCCAGCAGTTGATGCCGCCACGCGACATCCGCGTCTTCTCGATAAACGAAGAAGTCGTGGTCGAAAAACTCACCCTTGATCGCTATATCCTCTATCATTTCGCGCCGGTATAGCGCCGCCGCGGCCGTCGCGCCGAACACGTATTCGAAATTTGAATACTCCCCGCCATCCGGCAATTGGCTGCCGCGGTCCAAATGCCGCAACATCGGCGTAAAGTACATTCCGGTCGAATCTATCACCGCCTTGTCCGGCAGTTCGAATGTGGATTTGATCGTCAACAGCTTTCCGCATACGGCGCCAATCCGCGGGTGTAGTTGTCCCGCGTCCACCAACTGTTGAATAAATCCCGGCATCAAAAGTACGTCCGGATTCAGCGTCAATACCCATTCGCCCCTAGACATGGCGATTGCTTGGTTCTGCGCCGCCGCAAAGCCAACGTTTTCTTCGTTATAGACGATTCTGCATCGTCCGTCGAACTGTTCCAGAATATCGATTGTGCCGTCTGTCGACGCGTTGTCTATGACGATTAATTCCAGATCCGAATACTTTTGCGCCAGTACCGATTCCAGGCACTTCTTGATGAATCGGCCGCTATTGTAGGTCACAAGTGTGACGGAGACAAATTCGAATTGGGGCATGAATGAGTTGTAAGATCTGCCGCGGCCGGGGCCAACGTTTAACGGTCTTCCCGAATTTTCGTATCCTCTAACCGGCTAATCCTCCGTCGAACCGCCGGCTTAGAGGCACTTCCGCGCCATTCTCCAGATGAATTTAATTGCTGAAAGCTTTGACCGAATTTGCTCCCCATTTCGGCCGATCAAAATTCGGGGAACCACTGCTGCTGCCACTGTGACCGCCACGAACCGCCTCGAGAAGGGGCGAAAATGCTTCGCGGCATACCTAAGCAGACTACCATACCAGACCCGTTGGCGGCATCCAACATCAATCTTTTGAACGGAATGGCCACCATGATGTAAGACTCGGACCGATGGAGTGAACCAGATCGTGGCGCCCAATTTTGCCAGGCGTTGGCAGAAGTCGACGTCTTCAAACCAGACCGGATAAAACTCCTCATCGAACCCACCCAAGCGCTCCCAGTCAACCCGGCGAAACAAAAAACAAGCTCCCGCCGGCTGTTCCACCTCTTGCGCCCGTAGCACGTCGAGATCCAAACAGCGATACCACCGGTTGACCGGATTACCCGGCCAGATTCGATTTATCCCCAGCACTTCAAAGACCAATGCCGTCGGCGTTGGTAAACGGCGGAAACTAAAGCCCTTCTGCGGAGTCCCAGCCACATCGACCAGCAACCCGGTTGCCGCGCTGTGTCCATATTGAACCACCGCTGTAACCATCGGGTCAATTGCCCCCAGTAATTCGATGTCCGGGTTCAATAACAATAGATAGGTTTCACCGGACTCCCGCACCGCGCGATTGACGCCGCCCGCAAACCCAAGATTCTTATCGCTGCGCACCACCCGTACGCGCCGATCTGCCGGAATTTCCCCCACCGTCCCGTCCGTTGAGCCGTTATCCACCACTAGCACCGAAAGCCCCTGCCGCAAACAAGATTCCACGGCCCGCCCAATGTACCCCGCTGAATTGTAGGTAACAAAAATGGCGAGCAGGTCTTCCATTAGCCCATTCTCCCCGCCAAACGGAAATACCACCGCCATAACCGGTCTGGCCCGTTCGCCATCTGCAGCTCAAACAGCAATTTCTCCGACTCTTGGAGTATGAAATCCATTCTCGCCGGTCGAGGCTTGCTCCGTATCGCCTCTGCGGGGACGTCCGGCCATCGTCCCTGTTTAAGATAGTGTGTCCGCAATAACGAGCGCGCGATCCGGTATTCCCGCCCAAATTCCGGTAAAAGATACTGGTAGGCCAAGCGCCGATGGTTTCTGAGAATTTGCCGGGTGGAGTAGGCACTTCCCACGCCGGCCGTCGCACTCCCCTCGTGGACGCCTGTCGCGGATGGCTCAAAGTAGCCTGTTTTGTTAAACATAGCTGCCCGCAACCCCCACTCCACATCTTCGTAATAGGAGTGGTAGGACTCATCCAGTTCAAGCGCAGCCAATTTCCCCAGCACCGCCGTAAACGACGTAAACGAAATTCGCCGGCCCTGCGACCAAACCGGCCCATCTGCCCGGCCCGCCCCGGCCCGCCAAGCCAACCCGCCGCGCGACAGCAGATCAAAAGTCCCATCTATCAAACCATCGGGCCGGTAAAGCTTACCGCACACAAAATCCACCTGGTGTGTCGAAATTGCAGACTCCAGCCGCTCCACCCAGTCCGGCGCGAGCGTCACGTCATTATTGATAACCGCCACCAGCTCAGTTTCCGCCGCCCGCAATCCGGAATTCACCGCCGCCGCAAAACCCAAATTCGAGCCGTGCCGCAGAATGCGTGCGCCGTCAATCACACCGATCGGGACCGCCGATCCATCATCAACGACAATGATTTCCACCGGCGGCGCCGTCTGCGCCTGCATTCCGGCGACTGCCCTTCGGGTTAAATCTTCGTGACCGAAAGCCGGGATGATCGCCGTCACCTGCCCCATCGGCACCCTACTTTCGGCGCGCCGAGAACCGTTTTTTAGCTAGAAAATAGAGGTTAAAGAAGCCATCTCGCCATGGATTTAGCTTGATTTCACCCAGTCTTGAGGTGTATAAGATGGACAGTTCCGCAAAACGAACGTTTGAACTTCGAAGGGCTTCGATCTTAATTTCTTCGCTGAACGCCATCCCGTCGCTCTCTAAATTGAAGCCGTCCAGGATCGAGCGACGGAATACCCACATCCCCGACTGCGAGTCCCGCACCCATCGGAAGTACAACAAACTCATCGCAAACGACAGCACGAAATTCCCGAACTTGTGCTTAAAACTCATCGCCGTGTTATCCCGCACCGGGAACCGCGACGCATTCAGGAAATCCACCTGCAAATGCAGAAACGCTTCCAACAAGTAGGAAATCGCGTCCGGCGGATAACTGTGATCGCCATCCAAGGTGATGATAATATCCCCGGTTGCCTGCGAGAAACCGCGCTTATAGGCGCGCCCATAGCCCCGGACATCTTCCCGTATCACAGTGGCGCCAAAAGACTTCGCCACATCGGGCGTGCGATCGGTGGAGCCGTTGTCGACCACGATAATGTCATCGACAAACGATGGCATACGGCTCAAAACCTTCTCGATACCCTGCTCCTCGTTGAGGCAGGGAATAATCACCGTGATGCGGAGATCCTTGTACAAGTTGTTATTGTAGCTAGTCGGAGCGCGCCGCCGCAGCGTAATCCTTGGGCGGAATCCACCCCGGATGCGGCCGAGTGGACGAAAGAATATCCCCATCCGGATGCAGCGTGAGCCACTGGTCCAATCCCGCGCTCAGTTCTTTCGCCCTCGCCGGATTCGCCTCTCGCACATCCTTCGCTTCCGCCGGATCGATCGCCAAATGATACAAATACTCCGCCGCGCCCGGCCGGCCTTGCTCCACCGTTCGAATCAACTTCCATTCCCCGTGCAGCGCGGCATAGCGATAATCCGCCCGTTCATTTGATTTGACCCCAAAGAAGAGCGGCTCTCGGGTTAACGACGTCCCGCCCGCCAATTGCGGCCACAGGTTTAACCCATCCAGGGGTTTCTTCCCTTGCGATGCACCGCCCAGCGCGCCGAGAATTGTAGGAAACAGATCGGTGACCGTCAGGACCTGATGCGATTTTGTCCCTGCCCGGATACGTCCCGGAAAACGAATGGCGGCCGGTACCCGGATGCCCCCTTCATACGCCGTTCCTTTTCCGCCACGGAACGGACTGTTGTTGCTTCCCTGGGCCAACACACCTCCGTTATCACTGAGAAACACCACAAGCGTATCGTTGGCCAAACCCTCTCTGTCCAACAGGTCCAGCACCTTTCCCACCGCCGCGTCCATCGAGTCGATCGCCCCGGCCAACACTCGCAGCTTGGCGTGCGGTAATTGACGATACTTAGCCATCACTTCATCGGGCGCTGAGAGTGGAGTGTGCACCCCGTTGAACGGCAAATACAGGAAGAACGGTTTGGTTTTGTCGCGACCTCGAATCCACGTGACCGCCTCCTTTGCCAAAAGATCCGTCGAGTACCCATCCTCCTCCACGCTGGCGCCATTGCGCTGCCAATCGAGACCACCCATATGCTGATGGGAATAATAGTGAATGCCGGCATTCACATGTCCATAAAAGTGGTCGAAACCGCGGGCATTCGGAAGCATTCGCCGATGGGCATGGCCCAAATGCCACTTACCGATGCACGCCGTCTGGTAGCCGAGCGATCGCAGCGTCTCCGGGAGCAAATGTTCATCGACTGGCAGGCCGTGGGGCGACCAGGGGCGAATAACAGTAAAGACCATCCCATAACGAATCGGCATCCGCCCGGTCAGCAGCGCCGAGCGGGTCGGTGAACAGAATGGAAACGCATAGCAGCGCTCCAGTTCGACGCCTTCGCGGACGATACGGTCAATGTTCGCCGTCGGCGTTGCTCCGCCGTGGAAACCCACATCGCGCCACCCCAGATCATCCGCCAACAACACAACGATGTTCGGCCTCACCGCCGGCGGCTGTGCTAGCGTGGCGAAGGAAGCGGCGAACTGGCGGCGAGTCCACATGGCAGTTTCGTTACCCATATTATGCGCCCCGGACCGCTATGATGAGGGTGTGAGAAAAGTACTGCTTCTTTCTACGTTAGCCATCACGGCGCTGCTTGGCATGGATCCGGCGGCCCGTGACGTGAAAACGGTATACATCCTGAAAATGGGTAGCGGCCTAGACCAATTCCTGGCCAGTGAATTGACTAAAGCCGGCGTCTACACCGTTACGACCGACGCCCAGAAAGCGGACGCGGTCTTTACCGACTCGCTCGGCGAGGGCTTCGAAAAGAAACTGAAAGAGCTCTACCCGCCGCCGCCTCCGCCCGCGCCTGCCAAAACGGAGGGAAAAAAGGACGAGAAGAAAGACAACGCTATGATCGGTGATTCGACGCCGAGGCTGGGAAACTCGACCATGGGGCGCGGTAAGGGCACTATCTTCCTGGTGGAGCGTAAATCCCACAACCTGTTGTGGTCCATGAATCGCCAGCCTAAGAACAGCGGCGCGCAGGAAATGGTTGGACAAGCGCGGAAGATCGTCGAGCAGTTGAAGAAGGATCTGGGCCTGACCCCGGCCAAATAGGCCGGTTACTCAGAAACGGGCCGGCGGGACTCTTCGATTTGCTGGACCAACGACGCAGGCCGCTCTCGAATGTAGTTCCGCACTAAGCTGACATTGTCTTCGAATTCGGAAAACGGATATGGCGACTGTGTGTCCTCTAATGTGGCCACGTTGATCTGCTGATACGCGCGCTCCATCTCCTGATCCAGCCAGCCGCCTTGGCCCTCCGCCGCGACAATGCACGCTTCCAGCGCCGCGAGATAGGCCTCGCGATTCTCGGGAATCGCCAGAATCCGGCGCGCCAAAACGTTCTGATCCACATTCTGCCAAATGGACCGGTATGGATCGCGGAAGGTCACATCTTTGTCCCAGGCGATCAAACTGAACAGCGTGCCGCCCGGGTGTTTGTAGAGATAGAAGTTGTTCATACCCCACTCGCCCACAAAGCCATCAAGGTCGCCGACAAAGGCCTCGGCGGCCAGATACTTTACGAAAGCTTTGGCGTCTATGAACTTCGCGATCGCGCCCGGAAATTCTTCGTTGGAGGCCTCGTTCGCAATCCGAATCATCTCCACCAGGCTTGCGGCGTCATAGCTGGATGAATTCGTCTTCGGCTCAAATGGCGCCGGGAAGTAGGCGCCGGACTCCGCTCCCAGATTCTCGAAATGATAGTCGAACGTCCAGCCGTAGTCGTAAAGATCGCCCTTATCCTCCCCATAAACGCGGCGCAGGAACACTTTATCCACCGGCTCCACCATCGTATAAAGCCCGGCATAGTTCTCATTCACATAAAGTTTCGCGTGCGCCAAGCGCGGCGCCGGCAAGCCAAGCCGCCGGAACAATGACAAACTCAACCGCTCCGACATCATTGCCCCGTCCTGCACCAGGTTATCGAGCACGATGGATTTCAGGCCCAAAAACTCCTGCGATACGTACTCGTTGAAGTCGATCTTCAGCCCCGGCTTATTTGCATTCCGGCTACCCATCCCGCGCGAGCGAATCGCCACGTTCTCAATCTTCAAATCCCCCCACTGAAAAGACGCGACGTAATAGTCGTTCGTCAGGTAGTTGTCCTTTAACGTCTGCCAGGCAATCGGATCCAACGTAAGGCGGACATCATGAAGCTTGGTACCGTCGAATAAATCGTCGGTCGTGGCCGCGGAAGCAACCGCTGCCGAAAGTAGTAGAATTCCCACCAGTGAATTTTTTATTTTTGTACTCACACTTATCCAGATGCTTTTTATGAGACGAATGTAATCAATAACTATGTAAACGATTGACCGAAACCCGGTAAACAAGTCCTCCCCGCGACTTTCGGCATGGCTCGGGTTCGCGTATAGTGGATACTTCGCAGAATGAATCGCCGCAGGTTTTTCGGGGCGACAGCTACGATGCTCGCGTCGCCGTGGCTGGCGTACCCCTTCACTCTCGTCTGCCGAAGGCCCCACGTACAACGGGTCCGGCGCACCGGCGCGACCATTTCCTGGGCCTCGGCGGAGCCGGGAACCGCCTCCGTGAAAGTGACCGGACCGGATGGCGTAAGCCGTTCCGTTTCAGCGGCATCCGTACGCTTTAATGCCGGCCAAGGCGGCGCGACTACCGCTTTCTATCGGCACTGGGCCGCTTTAGAATCCCTGGACCCGGCCACGGAGTACACGTATTCCATTTTGTTTGACGGCCGCGACATCACTCCCGCCGGCGACATGCGGTTCCGCACCGCAGGTCAACAGACCTTTACATTCCTGGCAATCGGCGATTCCGGCACCGGATCCGAAGAACAGAAGCGCCTGGCCGCCATCTTCCAGCGCGATCCGGCCGCTCTGGTCATCCACACCGGTGACCTGGCCTACCCCACCGGAACCTTCGAATCCTACGACCGTAACTACTTCGATTTCTATCAGGAACTCATGGCGCGCGTGCCGTTCTTCCCGGTACCGGGCAACCACGACTACTATGATTTCAACGCCGAACCCTATCGTGCGCTTCACGATCTACCTCGCGCCAATGTCGCTGAAAAGGATCAGGGCCGTTATTATTCCTTCGATTGGGGCGACGTCCATTTCATCTCGCTCGACTCCAACGCGCCGCTCGAAGAAGCCGCCGCCGGAAGCGGCGATATGCTGAGGTGGCTGGAGGCCGATCTCGCGACAACTACCAAATTCTGGCGTGTTGCCGTTTTTCACCACCCGCCTTACGCATTCGGGCCGAATCAGGACGATCCGCTCACGATCCTTGCCCGGGAACGAATCGTGCCCATTCTGGAACGCTACCACGTGCCGTTGATCTTTGGCGGTCACGAGCATAGTTACCAGCGCAGCGTCCCTGTCCGCGGCGGCGGGGAGCGCGCCAATGGCGCCGTCTACCTCACCACCGGCGGTGGAGGCGCGGCGCTGTACCCGGTTTACGATTCGCCGCTGATCGCCGCGCGCGCGTCGGTCTTTCACTACATGCGGATCCAGGTCACAGGCCGCCGCATGCGTCTGGCAGCAATCGGAATCGATGGCCAGGCGTTTGATAGCTTCGTGGTCGAACCGGCGCCCGTCGTGCGAGGCGAACTTGTCAACGCGGCCTCCGGGACCCGCGCTATCGGGCGCGGCGGACTTATCAGCATTTATGGCTGGCAGTTCACACCGGAAATCTGGACGAACGGCGGTGGTGATGTGCGGGTACGCGTCGGGGGAGTGGATGCGCAAGTAATCGCTGCTTCGCCAATGCAAATCAACGTTGCCCTGCCGGCCGGGCTGATCGGCACGCAGACGGTGGAGATCCTCACTCCCGTTGGATCGGCGACCGCTGAAATCGAAGTTGTCCCGGTGGCGCCCGCCCTCTTTTCGGACGGTGTGTTCGAGAACGGGCGTTCGCAAGTCACCGAATCTTCTCCTTGTGGCCCCGGCAGCCGCGTCAGTTTGTTTCTAACTGGCGTGGGACAGTGGAACGGACCAGTAAATCTGCATGTGGGCGGCGCATCCACCGGGTCCCAGATGGAAGCGGGCCTGCCAGGCGTCCAGACGCTTCTGTTCGACGTTCCCGCAGGGATCGCTCCGGGCACGCACACACTCCAAGTCGAGGCCGGTGGCCAGTGGAGTAACACCGTCACGATTTACGTGAAAAACTAGGTAAAAAGCCCATCGCCAACAGCGCGATTGCGCTTACCAAACGCGTCGTCCAACCGGCCTCATACCGCAACTCCAGCTCCCCGCCTCCGCCCGGAACCACCACCAACTGCCCCAGCCCATCTGCGCCGGTTGGCGCCGTAACCCCGTTCAAGTACGCCTTCCAGTTCTTATCCCAATTCATCTGCACCAGAACCATGTCACCCGGCCGCCAAGCTCCACGGACATAGCCGCGATTCGCCGAGATCCACTCCATTCTTAAAGCCGGAGCCGCAGGGTTTTCGATCGCCGCTACGTACGGTTCCAACGGGATCAAACCCGGTACCGAATGCACCATCGTCCGGCGAACTCGGGGGATCTGGTAGAGCTTGGTATCTCGCTCCTCCCAAAGCACTGGCAAATGCCCCGCCAGCACGTCCTTCGCGAATGGCTTCCAGAACTCCGGGCTCTGCCGTCCCGGCATCAGCACGCTATCGACCCCAACCGCTTGCATCCACACGACGAACTTCTCCCAGGAAGGCTGACCGGTCAGATCGAGCGTCAACCTCTGTTGCACGGTGTTTGGCGATGTTGCGTATGAGCCCCCGGAATACTGCCGGACATCCCTGAATGCATTCATCCAATGCGCCAGTGATCCGGCGGTAAACACCGTTCCTTCGACTTGCTGCCCGGCTCGAAATTCAATCGACTCCTCAGCCGCCACTTGCCGCAACGAGTTCCGGCTGAACTTTCGGTGCCGCACTATCTGCTGTGCCGATATTACAATCCCAACCACGGCCAACCCCGCCAACGCCCATCGCGGCCGAGCCGCCAATACCCGTTCCGCCCCAAAGACCAGGAGCAAAACGAGAGCGAGTTCCGCTTCCGATTGGTAACGCGCCGGCTGCTGTAGCAACACCACATTCCAGCGGAAATAGATCACCGGGATTGACGCGGTCAACCAAGCCAACAAGATAGCGAACCGCCGCACGGTTACCCAGTTTCGGGTCAGGAACCATAGGGCCACAAAGCCTGCAGCGACGGCGAAAAGACCCACCCACGAACCCCGGGTCCAAACGCTCTCCGGCGCCAACGCCCCATTCGCCCTTAAGACCCCGAGCAATGACGGCGGATAGAACGGGCAGACGATCAAATAGCCAAAAACGCCTGAAAACGCAACCATTTTCCAATTGCCGCGGATGGCAAGCCAGCACACGCCAAACAGCAGGGCGCCGGTCACCCCAAACGGATTCGCCAGCGCGGCCAGCGCTATCGCCACGACCGCCGCGCGCCGCCACCCGCGAGCCCACGCGGCCACGGCCAGGCAGACAAAGGCCAATGCCAATTGATGCGGCGCTTCGTCCCAAATCAGCGTCAGGTACATTCGGCGCGGCTCCAGCAAGCGTGTCCACTCGGTTGGCGAGAACAGCGAATATGCAATGCCGGCTACGAATGCCCAGCCCGGTTTTCCTGATAGTTGCCACGCCATCAAGTACAGCGCCGCCGGGCCAATTGCGAAGATTCCCGCCATCACCGCGTAGATTCCCAGATGCCAGCCCAACCAGGGAACTAGCGGGGAATAGGTTAGCTCCGCCGGCATGCCCCCGGCCCAGTAAGGGACCCATTGCGGGACCAGCCAACTGTCGCCCAGCACCCGTCCCAACGCCGTCCAGTAACCGTGCATGGAGTGGGTGGCGCCGGTGTATGTGAGGGAAAATGCCTGGCGCACCAGGTAGGCGTTCAGCCACAGCAGACCTATGAAATAGAGCCATGGCAACGCGGCGCGCAGTCGTAAGAACACGATCTACAGGGTAGCGCACGCGGTTGACAGGGGGCGGTACTAAGGATTGGATTCGACGGCGCCTCGCCGCGGCCGGCTACGCCGTGTTCAACGCCAAATAGCGATCCCCGCTTCCAGGCGGCCTATGGGCGCGGAGTGGCCGCTGGTAAAAGTTTCGACCCGCACCGCGAATGGCGTTCGCATGTCGCTTTTTGGGGCCGGGCTAGCAGCAAGGCGCATCCCCGGTGACTTCGTGGAATGCGGGGTAAATGCCGGGTGCGCTCGGATTGGCTAAACATCAAAAAGCGCCTCTACGTGATCGACAGCTTCGATGGACCAGTCCTCTCCCGGTTCTCGACGGAGGAGATCTTCACGGGTCGCCTCCAAATAGTCCAGGACGCCGTCATCGTCGGCGCGTGCATTACGGTTATCGCATAAGTGCGGGCCAATTTCGACGAATGGCCTAATTCCCGTGTCGTTCAGGGCCCAATTCTGGAAATTCTCAGCTCCCTTCGACATTCCGCGAGTAGTCTTCGTTCATATAAATACAAACTGCGGCCCTCCGAACAGGCGGCCTTGGAAATAGCGCTACCTCGTATACTTTTCCATCCACCCCAGAATGTGTTCAATCTTCGCCACGCGGTGCGACGGGTACGCCCCGCGAATGCCGTGTGGCTCCTTCGGCACGCGGACTAAGACGCTGTCAATCTTCCGCGCCTTCAATGCGAAATAGAATTCTTCGCTCTGTCCGATCGGCGTCCGCCAATCCTCCTCACCGGTCAGCACCATCGTCGGCGTGGTCACCTTATGTGCAAAGAACACCGGCGAATGCGCGATATATTGCTGGGGATTCTCCCACGGCGCCGCTTTCATCCACCGCATCATCATCAAGCCGATGTCGCTCGACCCTGTCTGTGTAATCCAGTTCGTCACCGGATACTGCGACACCGCCGCCGCAAACCGTCCTGTCTGCGTCACCGTCCACGCCGTCAACAACCCGCCGCCGCTACCGCCCGTCACACACAACTTCTTCGGGTCGATAAACCCCTTCGCGATCACCGCGTCTACACCGGTCATCAGATCCCTGTAATCATCGCCCGGATAGTTGCCGTGAATGACATTGCCGAACTCCTCACCGTACCCGGTTGAGCCCCGCGGATTTGCATAAAACACCACGAATCCCCGTCCGGCGAAAATCTGCATTTGGTGATTGAATTCCACTCCATACATCGCATGCGGGCCGCCGTGAATGTCCAAAATCAACGGATACTTCTTCGAAGCGTCAAACGCCGGAGGATAGATGATCCATCCCTGCATCGCCCGCCCGTCGAAACTCTTCCAGCCAATCTCTTCCACTTTCCCAATCGTCCGCCCCGCCATCAGCCCCCGATTGGCAGCCGTCAACTTCGTCACGGAGCCCCCAATCGGGAACGTCACGATGTCCTTTGGCTCATTTGGCGAGGAATAGGAAACCGCGACCTGTCCGGCCCTTGAAACCGTAAAGGCCTCGCCCGAGGCATACGCCGTTGCATAGCGCCCATTGGCCCTGGTCATAGCAACCGCGGGTCCGTCCACCGGGACGCGGTACAGATGCGAAAGTCCCGAGTCTTCGACAATGGCCAACACTCCCCGCGACCCCTCTTCCCATTGAGGCGCCGACACATTCCGGTCCAGCTCCTTCGCCAATTGGCGCAGGCCCGATCCATCGGCATTCATCACATACAGGTTCATGTTGTGAGAGGAGTTTCCTTTATCCGCAAACCCTGTAAACGCGATGTACCGCCCGTCCGGTGACACCACCGGATTGGTTTCCGTCCCGTCGACCTTCGTCAATTGCACCGGCTTCCCGCCATCCAGCGGAAAGCGCCAAATGTCTTCGCCATACAGGGTCGTATCGGCATCGGCCCGCCGCGCCCCGTGAAGCAGAATACTCTTCCGGTCCGGCGTCCACTCCGGTTCGCCGCCGTGGTCAAAATCGCCTGTGGTGATCTGCAACGGTGCACCGCCCGTCACGGGGACTATGAACAGATGCGCGAAACCCAGCGGCCTCTGCCCAATGCCCCCAATTCCGTCCGCCCGCCACTTCAGCCGCGTCTCAACAGTGGGTTCCTCGGCCCAAATTGCCCCCACTGGGGCCTTAGGCATCGTAATCGACCACTGCGCTTTCGCCGGCACCCGCGCCAGAAATGCCAGCGCTTCCCCATCCGGCGCCCAACTCAGTGCGGCCGGCGCATTCTCCAAATCGGTAATCTTAGCCTCAACCCCTGTGTCCATCCAGCGGACGAAGATCTGTGGCTTCCCGGCCCGTGTCGATACATACGCCAACTTCGACCCATCGGGAGACCATCGCGGCAACGAATCCTTCCACTTTCCGCTCGTCAAGGGCCGATGATCCTTCCCATCGGTCGAGACGATCCAAAGGTTCGCGTGGAAGGTGTCGGCGAAGCGGTCCGCCGTTTCCAAAACGTAGACTATTCGCCGTCCATCGGGAGAGATGCGGGGCGTGGACGGTGTCCGCCAATCGAAAATGGTCTCGCTGGTAAGTGGCGGAGCGGCTGAAAGGCGAGCGATGATAAGGGCCAACAGGCAAAGAAATCGCATGAGTGAATAATAGACGGAGTTGAGGCGAGAAGGAAGGAAATTTGGCGGACTACCGAACACTCATATAAATCTTAGTCAACCGGACTAAGAGAATGGGCGCAGTACGCTGTTTTCAACGTCGCGCAACATTTTTCTTCCACTTGTTTTCAATGAGTTACATCATTTTTTTGTCACTCCTCTTGGTAGTGTGCTAATAATATTCACAGGCGCACATCCGTGTCGCCGGTTGCGGGCGCGACTATTGAACGCCGCCAGGCAGCTTACGCAGGGTCAGTTCCTTGCACCGTCAGCAAGAAAGTATCTGGAGGTCAACATAATGAATATTCGTCCCCTCTACGACCGCATCGTTGTCAAGCGGCTCGAAGAAAAGGAACAGGTTTCGGGGAGCATCATCATCCCTGACACCGCGAAAGAGAAGCCGCAAGAAGGCGAAGTCGTCGCCGTCGGCAAGGGAAAGCGGAACGACAAGGGCGAAATCGTGCCCCTCGAACTCGAGGTCGGCAACAAAATCCTTTTCGGCAAATACTCGGGCAGCGACATCAAGGTCGACAGCAACGAATACCTGATCATGCGCGAAGACGAAGTTCTCGCCGTGATTGCCTAACAGCAACAAGTATCAAGGAGGTTTCTTTAACTCATGCCTGCTAAACAGATTGTTTATAGCGAAAGTGCCCGCCAGGCGATCCTGCGCGGAGTGAATCAGTTGGCCGAAGCGGTGAAGGTCACCCTCGGACCGAAGGGACGTAACGTCGTCCTCGAGAAGAAGTTCGGCGGCCCGACCATCACCAAGGACGGCGTTACCGTTGCCAAAGAAGTGGAACTCAGCAATCCGCTTGAGAACATGGGCGCGCAAATGGTCCGCGAAGTCGCTTCGAAGACCTCTGACGTTGCCGGTGACGGCACCACCACCGCCACCATTCTCGCCCAGGCGATCTTCCGCGAAGGCGTGAAGGCTGTTGCCGCCGGCGCGAACCCGATGGCCCTGAAGCGCGGCATCGAAAAGGCCGTTCTTCTGGTCACCGAAGAAGTCCTCAAAATGTCCACGAAAGTGGAGAGCGACGACAAAATTGCTCAGGTCGGCACCATCTCCGCCAACGGCGACGAAACCATCGGCAAGATCATTGCCGAGGCGATGCGCAAAGTCGGCAAGGACGGCGTCATCACGGTTGAAGAGTCGAAGACCATGGTCACCGAGCTCAGCACCGTTGAAGGCATGCAGTTCGACCGCGGCTACCTCTCGCCCTACTTCATCACCGACGCCGACCGCATGGAAGCCGTTGTTGAGGACCCCTACATCCTGATCCACGAAAAGAAGATCAGCAACATGAAGGATCTTCTGCCCCTGCTCGAGCAGATCGCCCGCTCCGGCCGCCCGCTCCTCATCATTGCTGAGGAAGTGGAAGGCGAAGCGCTGGCGACCCTGGTCGTCAACAAGCTCCGTGGCACCCTGAACGCCTGCGCCGTTAAGGCTCCTGGCTTCGGCGACCGCCGCAAGGCCATGTTGGACGATATTGCCATCCTCACCGGCGGCAAGTCGATCATGGAAGAGACCGGCATCAAGTTGGAAGGCGTTCGCCTGGAAGACCTCGGCCGCGCCAAGCGCGTCACGGTCGACAAGGACAACACGACCATCATTGACGGCGCCGGCAACGAAGTCGTCATCTCCGGCCGCATCAAGCAGCTCCGCGCGCAGATCGAAGAAACCACCTCCGACTACGACCGCGAGAAGTTGCAGGAACGCTTGGCGAAGCTCGCCGGCGGCGTCGCCATCATCAAAGTTGGCGCTGCTACCGAAACCGAGATGAAGGAAAAGAAGGCCCGTGTCGAAGACGCGCTGCACGCCACCCGCGCAGCCGTTGAAGAAGGCATCGTCCCCGGCGGCGGCATTGCGCTGCTCCGCGCGGCGATTGCTCTCAAGGGCATCAAGGTTGACGGCGACGAGCAGATTGGCGTCGACATCATCCGTCGCGCTTGCGAAGAGCCGATCCGCCAGATCTCCGGCAACGCCGGCTACGAAGGCGCGATCATCATCGAGAAAGTTCGCGGCAACAAGAACCCCAACTACGGCTTCAACGCCCAAACCGGCGAATACGAAGATCTCGTAGCGGCTGGTGTTATCGATCCGGCCAAGGTCACTCGCTCGGCTATGCAGAATGCTTCCTCCATCAGCGCCCTGATGCTGACGACGGAAGCCATGATCTGCGAAATTCCCGAGAAGAAGTCCGCCGCTCCCGCTGGCGGCGACCACCACGGTGGCCCCGGCGGCATGGACTACTAAACCAGTCCCTGTACCTGTTCGTTAAAACGGCCACGCTTCCTGCAAAGGGGCGTGGCCGATCCGTACCCGATTCGCAATATTGAACGTTTCAACTCAAAGCGTGAACTTTACCTTCCCGGTCAGATCGATATTCTTCGGCAACGACCGATTCTCATTCAAATTCCACGGCGACTACTCCTTCGGCTAGTCCTTCGAAGGATCGAAAGGGGAGTGACCGCTTTGCGCCCCTCCAAGATCTTTTTCATTTATTCCACTGCTTCACGCATAACCTTTTATGAAACAGATACTATTCATTCTCCTTTCCGTCCTTCCGGCATTCGCCCAAACGACCGTCACAGTCAGCGGAGCCTCCGGCCTTTGGCTGGCCGGCCAACCCGCGGGCACTCTTTCCAACCTCGGCCATACCGCCCCGGCCAATTCACCCGTCCAGATAAACGTTCCCATCGTCGGCGGACAAGTCTTGAACTTTGCCGCCACCGGAATCGTCGATGGCCGTCCGCCGTCCGGAGGCTCCGCCTGCTTCAATTCCGCGCAATTCGGCATTCCCCGCATGGATGCCCCGTGCCGTGCCCTGATCGGGGTTTTTCTGGCTGACTCCTCCCGTCCTGCTCCTCCCTCCGTAAATTTTAACGGCGATGCCCGCAATCTCCCGATTCAACGGCCACTAATCCAGCAGCCCTTTTTCATAGGGGGAGGCCGCACACCGGAGGGCGCTGCGGTCGCATTCGTCACGCCTCAAGGAGCCACGCGGCTCTTCCTGGCTCCTTTTTCGGACCCTTCAAACACTGGCTCCTTTCAGGTCGATGTTTCTCCAGGTTTCCTGCCCGCCGAAAGTGCAACCTATCGTGTTTCCGGTGCTTCGGATCTATGGCTTGCCGGGCAAGCGGGTGGCATTACAGTCTCCTCCGGGGCCTCTGCGCCCCTGAACTCGCCGCCTCAAGTTACATCGATACCCATCGTTCCCGGACAAGGCCTGCAGTTTCGTGCGACGGGTTCAGTTGATGGCGCTCCGCCGGATGGACGGAGCGCCTGTTTTCATAGCCCGGTCTTCGCCATTTCCCGGCTCGATGCACCGTGTGCGATCCTTGTCGGCGTCTTCCTCGCGGATACCGCGCGAACCCAACCTCCGGACATCAATTTCGATGGCGACACCCGTGAATTCCCTGTCCTCCGCCCGCTCATCCAGCAGCCCTTCCCCATCGGTACCGGAAGAACATCCGGCGGCGAAAATAGGATCATCGTGGTGCCCAACGGCGCTACCCGCCTTTACGTTGCCGCTTTCCGCCAGCCAAATACCGCCGGGTTCTTTACGGTGGATGTCCAGGTGGCCGATATACCGGAAGAGCCTACGAATCCAATCCGGGTCTCCGGCGCAGCCGACCTATGGCTGGCTGTGCAGGCCAACGGTACGCAAGCATCTACGGGTGCATCGGCGCCGCTCAATTCCCCAAAGTCTGTCGGAATTCCCGTGGTACCCGGCCAATCTTTGCGAATCACCGCGGTTGGTGCCGTTGATGGGCGGGCTCCCGATGGCGGCTCCAGTTGCTCCCGGAGCGCGCAATATAGTTTGTCGCGGGTGGATGGACCATGCCGCGCGCTCGTCGGCGTTTTTCTAGCTGATACCGTCCGGACTCAACCCGCGGCGCTCGACTTTGACGGCGATCTCAAGAACCGTGTCCGTCTGGAACCGCTGATTCAGCAACCGTTTTATATCGGCGGCGGCTATACCGCCGGTGGCGACTTAAAACAGTTTGTTGTTCCTGCCGGCGCGACCCGCCTGTTCCTGGCGGCACTCGGCCAAACAGGCTCGGCCGGTTTTTTCATTGCGACAGTCTCGCCGGATGCGCCCACCACGCCGACCTTAATGTCCAATGGGGTCTTGCGCGGCGCGGGCTTCGGTACCGGGCCGGTCTCCGCAGGCTCGATCGCTTCCCTGTTCGGGACGAATTTCAACGCCTCCACCGTCGCCGCCACCACGGTGCCACTGCCGGCGCGTCTGGCCGAAACCAGAGTCTACTTCAACCTGCTTTCGGCTCCCCTCTATTTCACCAGCACCGGACAGGCGAACGTCCAGGTTCCGTGGCAACTCGCCGGCGAGACCACGGCCCAAGTCGTCGTTACCCGGAACGGTGCCGCAAGCATGCCCATTGCCATCCAGCTTGCTTCGGCCAGCCCTGGCATCTTCGCCATCGGGACCGAGGCCGGTGTTGTCGTCAACAGCCGCAACGGCGCGCTGGTGGACGCGGCGAATCCCGCTTCCCGTGGCGATGTGCTCGTCGTTTATGCATCGGGATTGGGTCCGGTTGACGGCACGGTTGTCACCGGCGCACCTGCTTCACTGGTCGAACTGCAATCCACCCGGCTTCCGGTGGAGGCAATTCTGACATTGAATGGAGTCGAATCCCGTCCCCAGGTGCTGTTCAGCGGTTTGGCTCCTGGCTTTATCGGGGTAAATCAGGTGAATATCGCAATCCCGGCGAATGCGCCCATCGGCGCCGTCCGACTGCGCTTGCGTAATTCGCTTGGAGATTCGAACGCCGTTCTGATTGGAATTCAATAGCGCTTTGGCCACGCCTCCGGTGAAGGGGCGTGGCCTTCCCTGTTTGTGATGGCGCCTCCGGCTCTAAAACACTTCACAGCAAACAGCGAAATGAAGGCACTCCGTCATTATCGGCGACGGCTTATTCTAATGTGCGTTTAAGATGAGACTAACTATCCAAGGCCAAGCGGTCAGGCTCCGTAGCGCTTGAGTGTTGGCGGCCATCCGGGGAAGGCCCTCTTCGAGTTGACCGACGACAGCCGCCATCGATTCGAAAACCCTATTGGGGAATTCTTTT
>Ga0105046_10005903_pt1 | contig 19322 bp, 16 predicted proteins | sample MAT03_FD_78385 | JGI IMG/M metagenome (GOLD analysis project Ga0105046, IMG submission 78385) | Freshwater microbial communities from Lake Fryxell liftoff mats and glacier meltwater in Antarctica - MAT-03 (megahit assembly) | ecosystem: Environmental > Aquatic > Freshwater > Ice > Liftoff... | reverse complement strand
GAGGCCTGATATCCAGCAGACCTCGTGCATGAATAAAAGTAAATAAAAGTAAATAAATAAAAGCAGACACACTTCCTAATTTATTCCTCGCGACGGCAGTCGTTTATCCGTAACAGTCCGAAGCAGGAACTGCAGGGCTGAGTTTCCACGATCCGGCGATCACCAGACTACGCGCCATCCGGCGCAGAATCTTTCGTTGCACTGTGGATCTGTCGTTTCTCCCAATCGACCGCGTAATGCCACCACCGGGCGTCTGCGCGGGCTCGGCACGGGCCGGTAACCGGCACGACCGAACGGAAAAATCTCCTCAACATACTGGTCCACTATTGGTACAAGCATGGTCCATTACCGGTCCCATGCCTACTACTACCCTCCATCACGCCCTGCGGCCACGCCACCGCGCCGTCCACCAAGTGCGGGAATGGATCAGCAAAGGCCGGCTCACCGACGGGGCGGTGCTGCCGTCAGAGCGTGAACTGGCGCAGCGGCTGGGCTTGGCACGCGGAACGGTGCGCGCCGCACTGAGTGAACTCACCAACGATGGCGTGATCAGCCTCGCGGACGGCGGAGTACGTCGGGTCCAAGGCAGTGGTCGGCATGGTTTGATGGCGTCGACCATCGCGTTGCTGACCGACAGTCCGGTGCTGTCCGCGCCGGAACACGTTCCCTTGGGGCAGGACTCCTTTATCCAACTCGCGGTCACCCAGGCGCTGACCGGAATTGGCCGCCATGTGCTGAACCTCAGCCCAACGATGCTCGGCGACGACGGCCTGAAGCAGCTCATTGCCGGGCGTCCACGTGGCGCCATCGCCATGTATGCGGTCGCTGCCAGTCCGCACGGCCAACGCGTCATCGCCGCGCTGAAGGCTGCTGGCATTGCGACCACGACCCACAGCGATGCGCATGCGCTGCGGCCGTACGATCACGTCACCAGCGATCAGCACCGCGGCGGCTACGACGTGACCCGTTGGCTGCTGGCTCACGGTCGGCGACGCATCCGTTGTTTTTGGCGCTTTCCGGCGCAACGCGATTGGGCCGATGATCGCTATGCCGGCTACGCCCAAGCGATGCGCGAGGCTGGCCTGTCGCCGTTGCCCGCATTGCGAACACCTGAACTCGACATTCCCAGCAACACCGCCGAGGGCTTCACCGCGCTCGCCAGTGCGTTGAGCGGATTCCTGCACCAACCAGCGACACTCGACGCAAAAAGAAAACCTGGTTTCGACGCGCTGATCACCGCCACCGATGGTCATGCCTACCAGAGTGCCGCCGCGTGCCGACGACTTGGCTTGCTGCCTGGGCGTGAGGTCCTGGTGACGGGATATGATCACCTGTTCCCGGTCTGTCCGGAGCGCGCCTTCGAACCCAACGGACTCGCCGCGACCGTCGACAAAGACAATCCAGCCATGGCCCGCGAACTGGTCCGCCTGCTTGATGCACGGCTTGCTGGCCAACTGCCGGCAGCAGCCCAGCGCCTCGTCGTTCCACATCGACTGATTCCACTCACCTGACTTGGAGAACTCCATGCTGCGTTCCCTGATCCCCGTGCTGTTTGCCGTCGTGGCACCGGCTGCCGATTTGACCTACGTCACCACCTGGGTCGGCAATTCTTTTGACGGCGCGGGCGAAAACGGCCGCGGTCGGTGGATGCAGAACATCATCGATGAGATCGAGGTCGCACCCGACGGCACCGTGCTCACGGCGTCGGGCTGGGACGAGGCCGGACGCTGTTCCGGGTTGTACCGCGACGGGAAACCGAACGTGAAGTTGTTGCAGCAGTACAACGGTAAGGGTGGCCACAAAGCCTGGGGCTGGGGCACCGCCGGCCAAGCGGTGGCGTTCGCCGGCGATCAGATCTTCATCGTGAATGACGAAGGCGAGCTGATGCGCTTCCGTTGGACACCTGGCGATCTGGACTCGGCGTCGTGGGTGGACGAGATCAAAATCGGCAAGACCGTCGGTCTGTCCGCGCGCGGCAGCACCCTCGTCGCGATCGGTGCCGATGGCGTGGTGTCCGTGCGCGCCACCAGCGATCTGAGCGAAAAATCCCGCTTCACGCTGCCCGGCGCACGCGATGTCGCCATCGACGCCCAGGAGACCTTGTGGGTGCTGTCAGGTGATCGCATTGTCCACCACGGACGTGATGGCGCCGAACTGCCGGGCGTGATTTCGGACGCCGGCAAGCCGACGTCGGTGGCAATCGATCATCAAGGCCGTCTGTTAGTCTGCGATGATGGCGCGCGCCAACAGGTGTTGTTCTATGACCTGGGCGCCACGCCCACGTTGGTAAAACGCTTTGGCGACGAAGGAGGACTACGCTCCGGCAACCCAGGGACCGTGACCGCGACCAAGCTGTGGGGCCTGCGCGGGGCCGGCACTGACGCCGCCGGGAATCTGTACGTCGGACTCAACATCGCCGGTTACCAAGGCTGCGGCACGGTGCTCAAGTCGTTCACGCCGGAGGGAAAACTTCGCTGGGAACTGCACAGCCACGCCTTTGTCGATTGTTACTCTTTCGATCCCGCTAGCGACGGGCGCGAGATATACGGCGCAGACGAAATCATCACATTTGATCCTGCCAAGGCTCCTGGGCAAGGTTGGTCACTCAAGGCACTCACCATCGACGCGATCACGCACCCAGATGATCCGCGCCTGAACGGCCGCCACGGCGCGACTGGCATCCTGCGCCGACCACAGGGCAAGCGCCTACTCGCCAACATCGGCCAGTATTCCGGCGGTTTCGACCTCTACACCTTCGAGAGCGAGCAGAGCCACATTGCGCGTTTCCGCCTCCGCGTTGGACCGGCGAAAGACGGGGGCTGGGCGTGGGAGATCGATGAGCGTGGCGACATCTGGTGCGGCGATAGCCCCAACCATACGGTGAATCGCTGGAAATTTGGCGGTTGGAGTGCCGACGGCGCGCCGATCTACGACCTCGCCAAACCGGAATCGTGGCCGTGGCCGGAGGGCTTCACCGAGATCGGACGCGTCAGCTACGTACCTGCAACCGATTCACTCTACGTCGCGGGCTTTACGCCAGAAAAGAAAGCGACGTCATGGGGACTGATCGGCAGCGTGGTGACGCGCTACGATGATTGGAGTACTGGCAAGCCGGTGAAGAAGTGGACCGCCGACATGCCCGTCGATGACGATAAACTGCAACCGAAATCGATGGATGTGGCCGGCGACTATCTCTTCACCGTCGGGGTGAAATCTACCGCAGGTCGACCCTCCGTCGTCAGCGTATTCAAGCTGAGCGATGGCTCCGCGATCGGCACCATCGCTCCTGGCCCTGAAGTCGGCGGCGTCAGTGGCTGGATTGACCAAAGCCACGGATTACGTGCGATGCGTTGCAAGGACGGTGAATACCGCATTTTGGTCGAGGAAGGCGCGCGCGGCAAGAACCTGCTCTACCGCTGGACGCCGAAGAAATAGCGAGCTCACCCGGGCGGAGAGCTACTGACCGGACATCCGGCAGCCGCCAACGGCCCCCATGTCCGCTCGCCGCTCCAGATCGCGCCGCCGCTGCGTTCCGCGACCGCCCACAACAGCGCCTGCCATGGGCTCAGCGTCCGGCGCTGACGACGCAGCGAATGAATGAGCGCCGCCGCGCGCACGTGGTCATGCGACAATACCGTGACGTCGGGAAAGCCAGAGAGCACGCGCGACAAACGTGCGAACTGGCGATCATCACGCGTGCGTGCGAGCAATGCCTGCCGCACGAGTCCGACGAGGAATACCTGCCGGCGTTCGACGCCACGTTTGAAACCGTGCACCACCAGCGGGTCGGGATCCTGGCGACTGAAAGCCTTGAGCCAGATGTCGAGGTCGGGCAGGACTGGTTTCATCGGGTCTCCTGCTTGCGCGCGGCACCGATGTAGGTGATGGCGGTGTTGTCGTTGAAATGCACGTCGAGGGCGCCATTGCGGCGACGACCCACGACATCGAAGCCGCGCAGCGTGAGGTCGGTGAAGCCGGCGTGATCCAGATGACCACGCATCTCCGCCGGCGTGATGAACATCCGCCAGTCGTGGGTGCCGCGGGGAATGGTGCGCACCAGGTTTTCCAATAACCACACTACGACCACACGCGCCAGCCACGTCCGGTTGATGGTGTCGAACAGCAGCCAGCCACCGGGCTTCAGGACGCGGGCGCATTCTGCCAGCACCTGTGGCACCGACGGCACGTGCTCCAACACATCAACGCACACCACCACGTCGACGCTGGCATCAGCCAGTGCCAAGGCACCGGCATCGCCGCCAGTATAGCCGATCGCCAGGTTGCCTGAGGCGTGACGGCGGGCGACCCGGAGTGAGGGCAACGAACGATCGACCCCGATGACGTAGGCCCCGCGTTCGCACAGAACCTCCGCCGTCAGGCCGCCACCGCACCCGAGGTCAAGCACCCGCAGCCCGGCCCACGACGGAACGAAGCGATCGAAGAAACGGAAGCGCGGCGGATTGAGATGGCGAAGGGTGGCAAAGGGACCGACCGACCGCCACCAGTGGTCGGCCTCTCGGTCGTAGATCCCGAGGTCATTCGCGACCATGGCCCTAGTCGACATCCGTCGCAGGGTTAGCAGCAAGCTGTGGCGTGAAATCGATGGTCCCCAGAAACTCCAATGCCTTCAGCTGCTTACGATAAGAAATCGCCTCCGCCACGGCGGCATCGACAGCCTCGCGTTTGCTGCGGAAGTTGCCGAGTTGCATGAGCGCTTCGATAGCGCGGATGTCGACGTCAAGGTTGGTGGCCATGGCCGCACAATAGATTGTGCGGCGTTGCCGGCAAGTCGCCAACTTGCCATTGCGATTCAACCCCAGATTGAGCAAGCTTTGCGTCCCCACGTCTTGACCAGCCACGCACTGGCAGACCTCCCGCACAGACTGTCGCACAAACCCAGCTGTCGCACAAACCAGCTGTCGCACAAACCAGCTGTCGCCTCCCTAGTCGTTAGTCGTTCAGAGGACTCCATGGCCGCTCCCAACTCCTTCGCCTCGGTGACCAACCTCCAGCACCTGGAGGACATGTACGCCAAATGGCAGGCCGACCCCGCGAGCGTCGACCGCGACTGGCAGACTTTCTTCGCTGGCTTCGACCTGGGCGTGGCGCGTCCGGCACCGGCCGCTGACGGCGCGTCGCAGGATTCCGACGGCAACGCCGCCGCCCAGGCGCCCGGCCGCATCGACCAACAGCGCGCTGACGGCCTGATCTACGCCTACCGCGACATTGGCCACCTGACCTGCAACCTCGACCCCCTCGACCTCGCCAACACGCCCGAGCATCCAAATCTGCAGTTGGAGGCGTATGGTCTGAACGACGGCGACCTCAATCGCGAATATGCCTGCGACACCATCTATGGCATGGGCAAACGCGCGCCGCTGCGCGACATCGTCGCCCACCTTAAGGCCACCTACTGCGGCACGGTCGCGGTGGAGTACCAGCACATCCAGGATCGTACGGTCCGTCACTGGATGCGCCGCGAAGTCGAGACCGGCCGCAACCAGCCGGTCCTGACCAAGGATGAGAAACGCCGTATCCTGATGAAGCTCAACCAGGCGGAAATGCTGGAGAGCTTCATCCACACCAAGTTCCTTGGTCAGAAGCGCTTCTCGCTCGAAGGCGGCGAAGCCACCATCCCCGCGCTCGATACCGTGCTGGAGCTCGCGCCGGAACTCGGCGCGAAGGAAGTCGTGATGGGCATGGCCCACCGCGGCCGTCTGAACGTGCTGTGCAACATCATGAACAAATCCTACGAAGAAGTGTTCACCGAATTCGAAGGCAGCTACGACATCAACGAGTTGCAGGGCGACGGCGACGTGAAGTACCATCTGGGCTTCAGCAGCGACTTCGTCAATTCCAAGGGCAACACCCTGCACCTGACGCTGACCGCCAACCCCAGCCACCTGGAAGCCGTCGATCCGGTCATTCTCGGTCGCGCGCGCGGCAAGCAGCGCCAACACAAAGACACCCTCGGTCGCGGCTCCGTCATCCCCATCATCATCCACGGCGACGGTGCGATGGCCGGCCAGGGCCTGGTGATGGAAGTGTTCCAGCTCAGCCAGCTCGAAGGGTACACCACTGGCGGCACCATCCACCTGGTGACCAACAATCAGATCGGCTTCACCACCCTGCCGGACGACGCGCGTTCGACGCGTTACTGCACCGACATCGCCAAGATGGTCGACGCGCCGATCTTCCACGTGAACGGCGACGACGTCGAAGCGGTGGTGCACTGCATGAAGCTGGCCACGCGTTACCGCCAGGAGTTCAAGCGCGACGTGGTGGTCGACATCGTCTGCTATCGTCGTCACGGTCACAACGAAACCGACGAGCCGAACTTCACCCAGCCGCAGATGTACGCGCGCATTGCCGAACATCCGCGTGTCAGCCAGATCTACACCAAGCAGCTGCTGGAACGTGGCGACATCAGGCAGGAGGAAGCCGAGGCCATCGCCACAATCTTCCAGAACCAGCTCCAGGACGCGCTCAACACCGTGAAGGTGAAGCCGGCCAAGCTTACCCGCAGCCGCTTCGCCGGCGTGTGGTCGGGTATCTCCAACACCTACACCCACGATGCGGTGGATACCGGGGTCAGCGAAGCGGTGCTCGATCAAGTCGGCAAGGCGCTCTCGACCTGGCCGGCGGATTTCAACATCCATCCCAAGATCAAGACCCTGGCGGAGAACCGCGGCAAGGTCATCTCGTCGCGTAGTCGCGTCGACTGGGCGCTCGCTGAGTTGCTCGCGATCGGCACGTTGCTGGTGCAGGGCACGCCTGCGCGTCTGTCCGGTCAGGACTGCCGCCGCGGTACGTTCAGCCAACGCCACGCCTACTGGTACGACATCAAGAGCCGCCAGAGCTACGCGCCGCTCGACCACATCGCCGACGGCCAGTCGAAGTTCTGCGTCTACAACAGCCCGCTGTCTGAAGCCGCGGTGCTCGGCTTCGACTACGGCTACTCGATCAGCGAACCGAAGATGCTGATCATCTGGGAAGCCCAGTTCGGCGACTTCGTCAACGGTGCGCAGGTCATCATCGACCAGTTCCTCAGCTCCAGCGAAAGCAAGTGGGGCCGCGTGTCCGGCTTGGTGATGATGTTGCCGCACGGTCAAGAAGGCATGGGCCCGGAGCACAGCTCCGCGCGCCTCGAACGTTTCCTGCAAGCGTGCGCCGAAGACAACATGCAGGTCGCCTACTGCACCACCGCCGCGCAGCACTTCCACATCCTGCGCCGCCAGATGATGCGTACTTTCCGCAAGCCGCTGATCCTGATGACACCCAAGAGCCACCTGCGTTCGAAGATCGCCTCCAGCGACTTCCAGGACTTTGTCGGTGGCCGCTTCCGCGAAGTACTGATCGACCCCTCGCCAAAGAAGGCCAAGCGCGTGGTCATCGGCTGCGGCAAGGTCATCCACGACCTCAACGAGCGCATCGCTGCGGACAAGATCGAAGACGTCGCCGTCGTGCGCGTCGAGCAGCTCTACCCGCTGCACGAACGCATGCTCAAAAAGGTCCTGTCGGGCTTCGATCCCGGTGTCGAATATGTGTGGTGCCAGGAAGAGCCGCAGAACATGGGCGCGTGGACCTACATCTCACCAGCTCTGCGCCACATCATCGGCAAAGACATCCGCTACGCCGGACGTGAAGCCGCCGCCAGCCCGGCACCGGGCAGCTCGGCGTTGTTCCAGCTCGAACAGGAACAGCTGCTTTCGTCGGCCCTCGGCATCGAGGCGCGCAAGCTGACTAAGGGTCATCACTGAACCAACAAACAGCTCCGAGCTACGAGCTACGAGCTGCGAGTCTGAATCACCGAACCACCATCGAACATCCGCGCGCTGCCTTCGCTGCCCAACTCGCAGCTCGCAGCTCGCAGCTCGGAGCACCCCATGCCTTTTGACGTGAAGATCCCCGCGGTCGGCGAATCCATTGCCGAAGGGACCCTGTCCCGCTGGCTGGTCGCCGATGGCGCCATCGTCACCGACAGTACGCCGCTGTTCGAACTCGAAACCGACAAGATCACCACCGAAGTCCAGGCCGGAGCCGCGGGCAAGGTCACGTTCAAGACCAAGGAAGGCACCGTGCTGCCGATCGGTGCACTGGTCGCGTCGATCGATACCAGCGCCGCTGGTGCACCCGCCGCTGCTCCGGCACCTGCCAAACCCGCTGCTCCTGCAGCCGCAGCGGCTCCGGCCGCGCCTGCCGGTCAGACGCTCAGCCCTGCGGTGAAACAGCTGGTCGCCGACAACAACATCGATCCGTCCAAGATCGCCGGTTCGGGCAAAGATGGTCGCGTGACCAAGGGTGACGTGCTCCAGAGCCTGAGCGCACCCTCGGCTCCAAGCACCGCGCCCGCCGCGATCGTCGCCACGTCGCCGGCGCCTGCCGCGACCGGCGGCACCTCACGCAAGCGCATGAGCACGCTGCGCCAGCGCATCGCCCAGCGCCTTGTTCAGGCCCAGCACACCGCCGCGATCCTGACGACCTTCAATGAGATCGACATGGGCGCCTGCATGGACCTGCGCAAGAAGTACAAAGAAGAGTTCGAGAAGAAGAACAGCATCGGCCTCGGCTTCATGTCGTTCTTCACCATCGCCGCGGTCAAAGCGCTGCAGAAGTATCCGCTCATCAACAGCCAGATCGACGGCACCGACATTATCGGCTTTGACGGCGTGCACATGGGTGTCGCGGTCGGCACCGAAAAGGGCTTGGTCGTCCCGGTCCTGCGCAATGCCGAAAAAATGTCCTTCGCCGACATCGAAAAGGCGATCAAGAACGCGGCGCTGAAAGCCCGCGACGGCAAGCTCACCATCGACGACATGCAAGGCGGCACCTTCACCATCACCAACGGTGGTGTGTACGGCAGCCTGATGTCGACCCCGATCATCAACCCACCGCAGTCGGGCATCCTTGGCCTACACGCGATCAAGGAACGCCCGATGGCGGTGAATGGTCAGGTAGTCATCCGCCCGATGATGTACGTCGCGCTCAGCTACGACCACCGCATCGTCGACGGCGCCGAAGCCGTCGGCTTCCTAGTGCGCATCAAGGAACTGATCGAGGCGCCGGAGAAGCTGCTGCTCGGTCTGTGATAGAAGGCAGGACAACCAGCCGCAGAGGCGCAGAGGTTGGAGGAGGGCCGCAGAGCAGAGGACAAGTACGAATGCCGGAGAATCTCAATCATCTGACCGAGGCCGTGATCGGGGCAGCGATTGAGATTCACCGGGCGCTTGGCCCTGGTCTGCTAGAATCGGTTTATGAACGGGCCATGGGAATTGAACTGAACGAACGGGGCATCCCGTTCGAAACCCAGGTTCAGGTTCCCATTACTTACAAAGGCCAATCCGCTGGTGATCTGCGACTCGACCTCCTGGTTGATCCACGATTGGTGGTGGAACTCAAGGCAATCGATGTGTTGGCCGCCCTCCATCAAGCCCAAGTCCTCTCCTACCTGCGTGCCACCAACCTCACTCTCGGCCTGTTGATCAATTTCAACGTCACCCAACTCGTCCGCGGCATCAAACGCATCTCGCTCAACCACCCCACCTAACCATCTCTGCGGCCCTCCTCTCACCTTTGCGTCTGCGGCTACCGAACCACTCCACTGCAACCCTGTCTTCCCCACCTGACTCCGCTCTGCGGCCCTCCTCTCACCTCTGCGTCTCTGCGGCTACCGAGCCACCCCACGGTGACTAGCACCACGAAAGGCCTCCATGTCCACCTTCGACCTCATCATCATCGGCGCCGGTCCCGGCGGTTACGTCTGTGCGATCCGTGCGGCGCAGCTCGGCATGAAGGTTGCCATCGTCGAGAAACGTGTCGCCGGTCCAAAGGTCCGCCTGGGCGGCACGTGCCTGAACGTCGGCTGTATCCCGTCGAAAGCATTGCTTGATTCGTCAGAGCGTTTCGCTGACGCGGGCAAGAACTTCGCTGAACACGGCATCGTGGTGAGCAAGCCAACCATTGATGTCAGCGCGATGATGAAGCGCAAAGACAAGGTCGTCGGCGGTCTGGTCGACGGCATCAGCTTCCTGATGAAGAAGAACAAGGTCGAGGTCCTCATCGGCACTGGCGTACTCAAAGCTGCTGGTCAGGTGAGCGTCACCGGTGCTGATGGCGCCGTGACCGAGCACACCGCGAAAAACGTCGTGCTCGCCACCGGCTCGGTGCCGATCGATCTGCCGTTCCTTAAACAGGACGGCGTTACGGTGGTGAACAGCGATCAGGCCATCGCCTTTGATAAAGTCCCCGAGCACCTGCTGGTGGTCGGCGGCGGCATCATCGGCCTGGAAATGGGCAGCGTGTGGGCGCGCCTCGGCGCTAAGGTCACCGTGGTGGAGTTTCTGCCGCATATCTGTCCGTTCCTCGACGCCGATGTGGCCAAGGAATTGCAGAAGTCGCTGACCAAGCAGGGCATCAGTTTCAGCCTGGAAACGAAAGTCACCGGCGTGGCGCTCGCGGACGGCAAGGCGACGTTGAGCGCCACCGACAAAGAAGGAAAGGCCGTCAGCTTCACCGGCGACAAGGTGTTGGTATCCGTCGGTCGTCGTCCGCTCGTCGAAGGCGCCGGCCTGGAAGCCGCGGGCGTCGCGCTGACCGACAAGAAGCGCGTGAAGACCGATCACGATTTCCGCACCAACCTGCCTGGCGTCTACGCCATCGGCGATCTGATCGACGGACCGATGCTTGCCCACAAGGCGGAGGAGGAAGGCGTCGCGCTCGCCGAATTGCTCGCCGGACACAAGAACACCCTCAACCACCACCTGATCCCCAACGTGGTCTACACCCACCCGGAAGTGGCGACCGTCGGCTCGACCGAGGCGCAACTCATCCAAGCCGGTCGCGCGGTGAAAATCGGCAAGTTCGGCTTCATTGCCAACGGCCGCGCCAAGGCCGCGGGCGAGAGCGAAGGCTTCGTCAAGATCATCGCCGACGCGAAGACCGACCGTGTGCTCGGCGCGTCGATCATCGGCCCACGCGCGAGCGACCTGCTGGCCGAGATCACCGCGGTGATGGCCTTCGGCGGATCGAGCGAGGACATCGCCCGTACCTGCCATTCTCACCCGACGTTCAGCGAAGCGGTGAAGGAAGCTGCGCTCGACGTGCTGGGACGTGCGTTGCACGCGTGATCGTGGTGCTCGCTGCGCTCGCGTGCGAGGTGCGAGGTGCAGAGTGCGAGGTGCGAGGTGCAGAGTGCGAGGTGCGAGGTGCGGGTTGAAGCACGCACGACCACGTCTGATTGTGGCAAGATTGACGCATCGTCACGGACAATGGCTTCCTGGTCAGGTAGAGCGGGCGGCACTGTCATGCCCCCACTTCGTTCCGCTCTGCTCATCGCCGCCAGCCTACCACTCATCGCCAGCGAAAGTGCCGGCCCCGGTGCATGGGTCATCCCGGTCATCCGCCCGTACACCGCGGTCGCAGCTGGTGGCTACGAATACCATCCGGAAGTCGATCTCGCCGACGGCGGGCGCTTCGAACTCGGATTTGCTCGCGCGTCCCTGCGTTCCCAGGTCTGGCAAGACGATGCCAATGAACTGGTGCTTTCCGGTTCCTGGCAGGATGTCCAATTCACCACCGATGCGGTGTTCCCCTCGGTTGGCGATTTCCCCGAGCATCTTCACGAACTGCAACTGGGGGCCATGTACCGTCATGTGACACCGGCCAGGACCGTGCTCGGCATCTACGCCGCCGTCAGTACCGCGGATGAACGACCCTATTCCTCCAGCGCAGGCGACGGCCTCACCGCCGTTGCATTCTGGCGCTATCCCCTCGCGCGCGATGCCTGGCTGTTCACCCTCGCCTACATCGATGACGCGGCGATCCTGGGTGGCGTGCCACTGCCTGGCATCACCTACGAGTGGCATCCGGATCCGTCGACCACGGTGCTGATCGGCGTGCCGTTCAGCTTCATCACCTGGAAGCCGGATAAGCGAACGTCACTGAACGCATCGGTGTCGGTGTTTGGTACTTCACGAATGGGTGCATCGACCGCACCGTGGGAGAGCGCCCCGTGGCTCCAACTCCAGGTCGCTTTGGAGTACGGCGCCGACGCAGCAAAATGGCCAGAGGAGTTGCCCAAGGATAAACGTGTCTATGCCCGCGCCGCGAAAGTCGGCGGTGGCATCGGCTTCCGTTTCGGGCCACTCAACACTGGCTCGCTCACCGGTGGCTGGTTGTTCGCGCGCAAGGTCGGCATCGGCGACTCGTTGTTCGACCTCGACGAATACATCCGCCCGGATCCCGGCGCGTTCGTGGCGGCGAACCTCAGCCTGGGGTTCTAGGACAAACGGGAGGGCGCAGATCAGCAGAGGAAAGCCAGGCTTCTTCCTCTCTCCTGCTCTGCGCCCCGCTGTTTTTTCCCGGTCACCGATCTCCGACTTGCCCACCCCCGCCCCTGGCCACCATCCGCCGTCGATGGATTACCTCGTCATCGCCCGCAAGTACCGCCCGCAAACCTTTAGCGAGGTCTCGGGCCAGGGCGTCATCGCGCGCACCTTGGCCAATGCCATCCGCTCGAACCGCGTGGCGCATGCCTATCTGTTCACCGGCCCACGCGGTGTCGGCAAGACCAGCATGGCCCGCATCCTGGCCAAGGCCTTGTGCTGTGAAAACGGCCCGACCGAAAAGCCCTGCGGCACCTGCCAGCACTGCGTGATGATCACCGACGGCAGTCATCCGGACGTGGCGGAGATCGACGCCGCGCGTTTCAGCGGCGTCGATGCGATTCGCGAACTTTCCGATGGCGCATCGTTCTCGCCGACCATGGCGCGTAGCCGCATCTACATCCTCGACGAAGTGCACATGCTCAGCACCTCGGCGTGGAACGCCCTGCTCAAGTTGCTGGAAGAACCACCCGCGCACGTGCGTTTCATCTTCGCCACCACCGAGGTCGACAAGGTCCTGGCCACGGTGTTGTCGCGCTGCCAGCGTTTCGATTTCCGTGCCATCGAACTCGATGACATCGTTGCGCGCCTGCGTGACATCTGCGGCAAAGAGAACGCCAAGCTCTCCGACGCCGTGCTCTTCCGTATCGCTCGCGCTGCCGGCGGTGGCATGCGCGATGCACAGACGTTGCTCGACCAGCTGATCGCTGTCAGTGACGGCACGGTGAATGAGGAAGACCTCAACCTGCTGCTCGGTGCCGCGCGCGGTGAAGACCTCGACGCGCTGCTCGGCGATTTGCTGGCCGGTGATTCCGCCAAGGCCCTGAACGCGCTGGAGCGCATCACCAGTGGCGGCGTATCCGCCGCGACCCTCATCGAACAATTGATCGACCAGGTGCGCGCGTTGCTGCTGATCCAGACCTGCGGCATCAGTTCGCCCGCCGTGCAGCGTCTAGGCCTGCCGACCGCAACGTTGGAAAGCCGCGCCGCCGCTACCACGCCCGAGAAGATCATGCGCATCGCGCAGATCCTGATGGCGAGCCAACAAGCATTGCGTCACGGCGTCGATCCGCGCCTGCAGCTCGAACTCGCCTGTGTGCGCATCGCCCGCCTGGGCGAGGTGCTTGATATCGACGGCTTGTTACGCCGCCTCGAACGGTTGGAACGCTCCGGCGCAGGATCCCCCGCCCACCCTCGGTAGGGCCGGGGCCGTCCGACGAACGGCCACCGGCCCAACGCCCATCGGCGCCAGCGCCAACACCTCCTCCACGACCCAGTTCGCCGATGCCCTCGGCAACCACCGCGTCGGCGCCCTCGCCAACGATCGTGCCGGTAAGCGCGGCGACGACGCCAATAAAACCCGCTGCGCCGACCGTGGAACTGCCGCCACCTGCGCGTGTGATTCCGCAAACGCTGCTACCGGATCTGCAACAACGCTGGAGCGAAATCGCCCAGGCGGCCCTGCGTGATGGCCAACCGCTGATCGCCAGCGCCCTGAGCGGCAGCCGACCAGTATCGTTCGCCAACGGCACGCTGACGCTTGAATGCCCGGCGGATTTTTGCGACCGCGCCGACGCCGATCCAATGCTCATCCAGCATCTGGTGGCCTTGATCGCTCAGTTCTGCGGTCACCGCCTGACCATTCGCGTTCGCCCACCGGCGGGCCTCGATGGCGGACGTTCGGCGCGTTATAGCGCGGCCGAAGCCCATCCCCTGGTCCAGGCCTTACGCAAACGCTTCGCCGCGGACATCATCACCCGCGAACCGATCACGCGTGAGGAATGGTTCAAACGCTCACAGGCCCGTCCACCAGATGACACCTCACAAGTGAGCGACAACCCCGTTCCAGGGGTGTGATACCCTACGCTGGTCCTGACTCCGACCTGACGGCTACGATGGACATGGGCATGGCAGCGTGGTGCATCAGTTCTAGGCTGGAACACCGATACCTCCCATGAAACCCGCTCCGATTAGCGTTGAAGGGCTGCCGGCCATGCCGGTTAAGGACGAGACCGCTGAATTGTCGGTCGGCGGTCCGCGCATGCCGAATCAGATCGGCCCGTACAAAATCCTGCGCCTGATCGGTCGCGGGGGCATGGGGTCGGTTTACCGCGCGCAGGTGGTGGTGTCCTGCCAAGTTCCCATCGGTGCCGAAGTCGCGCTCAAGCTCTTGCGCGAGACTGACGACAAGGAGCGCAAACGTTTCGCGCGTGAGGCCGCCTACCTGCAGGCGCTGCGTCATCCGGGCATCGTGCGCGTGCTCGACAACGGCGAGTACGAAGGCCAACCGTACCTGGTCATGCAACTGGTCGATGGCCGCCACACCGACGATCTGGTGATGAGCGGCAAGCCGTGCGACCAGAACCACATCGCCGACATCGGCATCCAGGCGCTCGATGCGCTGCATGTCGCACACCTGCACGGCATCCTGCACCGCGACATCAAACCTGGGAACATCATGATCTCGGAGGGCGGCCAGGTGAAGCTGGTCGACTTCGGTCTCGCGCAATACATGAACGAGGCGGAGTCGCATCTGACCGCGACCGGCGCGGTGGTCGGCACGCCGGCATACATGAGTCCGGAGCAAGCGTCCGGTCGTCGTGAAGACATCTCGCGTCGCAGCGACGTGTACAGCATGGGCGCGTGCCTCTACGAACTGCTCACCGGCAAGCAGCCGTTCGAAGCCGACAATTCGGTCGCGCTGTTGCGCTGCATCATCGAAGACCCGCTGACCCCGCCGTCGACACATCGCAAGGATCTGGCACGCGACCTGGAAACCATCGTGCTTAAGGCGATGGCCAAGGACTGGCGTGATCGTTACAGCACCGCCGAAGCGATGGCCGCGGACCTGCGGCGTTTCCGCCTGGGTGTACGCATCCGCACCGCGCGCCCGAACTTCTGGCGGCCGCTGATGCGCGCAGCTTGGCAGCAGCGTTTCTCACTCGCCCTGGTGGCCTTGGTGGCATTCGTCGCGGTCAGCGCCACGGCGCTGGTGGTACGCGCGGCGCTCAAACGTGCCGTCGAAGAAGGTGCCGCCAACGCGGTGGTGGTCACCCCCACGACAGACCCAACCCTGTCCACCAGCACCACCACGCCTACCGGGCAGACCGTCATCACCTTGCCGCCGCCGCCGGTGAATCCCTGGGTCGATGTGGTGCGCCAGGACTTGGCGCTCGATGAGCCGATGAGTCCGCTCGGATTGATCGACGCGCCGGCCATGGGCAAGGAATTCAAGCGCGTGGTGCTGCCCGAGGTCTCCGGCGCGGTACGTCTTAGCGCCACGATCGAATTGGTCGACGCCGCCGGCATCGTCGACCTGATGATCTGCGATCCTGACCTGGGCAAAGGTTACCGCGTACGTCTCAATGCCACTCAGGCCAACGACCGCCTGGAGTTGATGCGTGAAGACAAGGTCGTGCGCAGCCGTGATCTCGGCCAGTTGGTACGTGGTCGACCACTGCGCCTGAGCATCACGCGCACCGACAACGAGATCGTCGCCAAACTTGATCGTCGTGAACCGCTGCCGTTCCGCGACGTCATCCCCATTGAGGGACTGTATGCCGACTCGGTGCAGATCGCCTTCGTCCCTGGGCAGGTGCGGGTGTCACAAGTCGCGCTTGAACGCCAACGCAGCACGCTGTTCGTCAGCGCCTTGTCACTCGCCGACATGATGCGGCAGCAGGAACGATATTCGCGCGCCATCCGCGAATACGAACGCTTCATCAACGACCACCCGGAATCGCCGGACATCCGTGACGCCCATCTGCGTATCGCGCTGTGCCTGGAAGGCATGGCCACACCCGCGACGGACGAACAAGCGTTGGTCAAGTTCAACGAGGTCGCCAGCGTCTACCGCGATGACCGCAGCTACGTACTGACCGCGACGTTCCACGCCTGGAGTTGCGCGCTACGTCTCGGCCGCATCCAGTCCGCGGAAGAATACTTTGAAGCCATCCGCCGCGACTTCGATCTCGCCACCCTGCTGCCGACCATTCCTGAAGCGACGATCAAGGACCTGGTCAAAGACTACCTCGCCCGCGCTGACAAACTCACCGCCAGCGAACCGGAACGTGCCGTGCGCCTGTTCATCGCTGGCGCGGACATCGCGAGTTACCTCAATCAACCGAAGGACGCCGCGGAAGCGCTCGGACGCGCCGGCGATATCCAATTGGCCCAGGGCTTGGTCGAGGAAGCCGCCATCTCCTTCCGCACGGTGGTGACCGATGACCGCATCGGCGAGACCCTGCGCACCCAATTCCGCTTGCGCATGGCCCAGGCCGAACGCCTGCGCAACCGTCTCGACAACGCCGAGATGGCCTACCTGGCGGTGATCAACCAACAGGTGCCGGTGGGCGACCTCCCGCAATGGGCGCGTCTGTGGCTTGGCGATCTGCAGATCCAACGTGGCGACGTGGTCGGTGCACTGACCACCTGGGACAAGAGCAGCGAAAAGAAGTCGCTGCCCGGTCGCATCATGTCCCACATGCGGTCCGAAGAACGCCCACTGACAAGCGATGTGCCGCGGGAGCAGCAAGCGGTGGTGGCCTACTTCAACGCCCGCCTCGCCCAACTGCACGGGCGCACCGAAGCATACCGCACCCACTTGGACCAAGTGGTGGCGCTCGCCACACCCGGCGAATGGCCGGTGCTGCTCGCCAACCGACTGCTCGATCAGTCGGTCTACCAGCCGCCGGTAGTGATGCCGCCGGACGACGAGCTGCCGTTGACGCCGCCGCTCGTTGACAGCCCGGCACCCTGACTGAAGCCGACCCTGCCGACTCCACCGACCCAGCCGACTTTACCGACTCTACCGACCCAGCCGACCCAGCCGACCCAGCCAGAAACGACATAACCGCTACCCAACAGGGCAGCGGTCATGGTGACGCGGAAATTCAGCAGAGCGACCTACTTGGCCTCTGCTTCCTCCTCCTCCTCGTCATCGTCATCGAGATCCTCATCCATGTCCTCGTTTTCTTCCTCGACCACGTCGACGAATTCATCGAGGGCGTCACGGATCGCCTCGTTAATCTTGAAACCCTCAGTCTTGAGGAGCTTGATGATATCCTCTTCCAATCCCATGAGCGACTCCTTGGTTCGTGCGTGCTGGGGACTTCCTAGCAGCGAGTTTTTTGAACGCCAGCCCCCGTCGGGACCAGCCAGTGATAGCGCGGTCGCGGACGGATGGTGATCCCTCCGTGACCGCGGCGTTGTGCTAGAACGCACTCGCTGACTGTCAATGCGGCATCACCGCCCACCCACACTTGAGCCTGTCACCAGCCGGCTACACCCCACACATGTCTGACACCTCCGCACCTGCCCGCATCGGCATCGTTGTCACCTCCGACCGTGCGAGTGCCGGCGTCTATCACGACCTCGGTGGTCCGGCGATCCGCGACACCATGCGCGTGTACCTGCGTTCACCGTGGACCGATATTTACCGCCTGATCGCCGACGATCAGCCGACCATCGAAGCGACGCTGATTGAGCTCTGCGACCGCGAACGCTGCGCTCTGGTGGTCACCACCGGTGGCACCGGCCCGGCGCCACGCGACGTCACACCAGAGGCGACCGCGGCGGTGTGCCAGCGCATGCTGCCCGGCTTCGGCGAGCTGATGCGTGCCGCGTCACTCAAGTTCGTGCCGACCGCCATCCTGTCGCGCCAGACCGCCGGCATCAGGGGAAACACCCTGATCATCAATCTGCCTGGGAAACCCAAGAGCATCCGCGAATGCCTGGATGCGGTGTTCCCGGCGGTGCCCTATTGCCTCGACCTGATCGGGGCCGCCCGGCTGGATACCGATGAGGCGGTGATGAAGGCGTTTAGGCCGAAGGGAGCGTGAACGAGCTACGAGCTACGAGCTACGAGCTGCGAGCTGCGAGCTACGAGCTACGAGCTACGAGCTACGAGCTACGAGCTACGAGCTACGAGCTACGAGCTACGAGCTACGAGCTGCGAGCTGCGAGCTACGAGCTACGAGCTACGAGCTACGAGCTGGAAATTCGTCATCGAAGTGAAGAAATCGCTGGAGTTGTCCAGTGGTTTATTGTTTGTAGCTCGTAGCTCGAAGCTCGTAGCTACAAAATCTCCACAAACTGGTGATCTGGATTCTGCTGCGCGCAGTAGCGCTTGTCCCACTCGCTGGGGAACAACACCACCGGTTTGCCGCGCAGATCCTTCGCCAAGTATGAACCATGTGTGGGCTTGAAGGTGTCGACCTCGCCCACCAACCATGAGCTGCATTGGTACGGCAGGTCGGCGACCTCGGTCTCGACGTTGTACTCGTCCTTCAGGCGGTAGCGCAGCACTTCGAACTGCAGGCGACCGACAGCAGCGACAAAGGGATCGCCCATGGGGTTCTCCCAACTGCGCAGCACCTGCACGGCGCCTTCGGCGGACAATTGAGCGATGCCCTTGTCGAACGACTTGCGCTTGGTCAGGTCGGCCGGCATCACGCGGGCGAAACATTCGGGCGGGAACTGCGGCAACGGCGCGTGCTCGAAGCCGTCCTTAGCCGGGCCGTTCTGGGCTAGGATGGTATCGCCGATGGCGAAGCCCGCGTTCACCAGACCGACCACGTCACCGGGATAGGCTACGTCGAGCGTGGTGCGATCGCGTGCCACCAGCGTCTGAGGACGTGACAGGCGCATCTCGCGGACGAATGCACCACGGTGGTAATGTTTGACCACGATGTCGCGCTCAAAACGGCCGGAGCAGATGCGCACGAACACCAAGCTGTCGCGGTGTTTCGGATCCATGTTGGCCTGGATCTTGAAGGCATAGGCACTGAAGGGCGAGGTCACCGGATCGATCAAGATCGGCGTGCCGTCGAGCTTGGTCGCCATGCGCGGACTGGGCGGCGGCGCCATGTCGATGAACGCGTCATAGAACGGCTCGATACCGAAGTTGGTCAGGGCTGAGCCAAAGAACACCGGGGTGAT
>Ga0105046_10005894_pt1 | contig 19349 bp, 15 predicted proteins | sample MAT03_FD_78385 | JGI IMG/M metagenome (GOLD analysis project Ga0105046, IMG submission 78385) | Freshwater microbial communities from Lake Fryxell liftoff mats and glacier meltwater in Antarctica - MAT-03 (megahit assembly) | ecosystem: Environmental > Aquatic > Freshwater > Ice > Liftoff... | reverse complement strand
CTTGGTTGGAAAGGATTTGTTTCAATGGTATTGATATCAATCACATCAATTCCCGGTGCCCTTGGTGCGACCGGAACCAGTTGGACGTTCCCTGAAATCGATTCTTCCTGTCCACTGTCACTTAGAAGTGCGTTGAGTCCTCTTCCAAGGCCTGTTCTTTTTTTCATATCCTTTTCCAAAATGGTAACGGGCTTTTCAATTCGTTTCCTCTTCCAGCCAGTCAGCAACCTTTAATATTGAATTCAAACCTAGCTAAGAATCTGATTTTAACCAATTGCAATCGCCAAACAAGTGATTTTTATGATTTTACAACTGAATTTTTTCGAACAATCTCCTTGGCCAGATTTAAATAACTGATCGATCCCTTACTCTCAGAATCGTGCATAATGGCAGGAACACCGTAACTGGGTGATTCACTCAATTTTATGTTCCTGGGAATGATTGTTTCAAAAACCATATTCTGGAAATGTTGTCTTACTTCTTCAACCACCTGGTTTGATAACCGAAGGCGGCTGTCGTACATCGTAAGTAGTATTCCTTCAATGGCAAGTTCCGGATTCAGTCGGGTTTGAATAATTTTTATAGTATTCAACAATTTCCCCAAACCTTCCAACGCAAAAAATTCACATTGAACCGGAATAATGACTGAATCTGCAGCCGTAAGTGCATTTACTGTGATTAATCCCAGGGATGGTGAACAGTCTATTATGATGTAGTCATACTGATCTTTAATTTGAGAAAGAGCTTTTTTCATTTTCTCTTCCCGCTTTTCCAGATTGATCATTTCAACTTCTGCTCCAACCAGATCGATGTGACTTGGCAGCAGATACAGGGATTGAATCTCGGTTGGAAGAATTATTTTCTCAACCGGGATTCCATCCACCATGGATTCATACACGGAGTTTTCGATTTCTCTTGGATCAAATCCGATTCCCGAAGTACTGTTCGCTTGTGGATCTGCATCCACTAGCAAGGTTTTGAGATCAAGTGCGGCAAGACTCGCTGCAAGATTAATTGCAGTGGTGGTTTTCCCTACACCTCCTTTCTGATTGGCAATGCCTATTATTTTTCCCATGTGTGCGAGTGCCGGATTACAATTTATTCAATCTCTCCGTCAAGTTGGTTGTTTAAGTTATATGCTGAAAGTTTCTCCGATTGTTGGAATGATGAGTTCGGCTTCATTAAAACTGGCAATGACCAAAGCCTCCTGATGGTCTATCTGAATGTAGGGGAAGGTATCGAAATGCATGCCAATTATTTTCTTCACGCCCACAAACCGGGAAGCCATTATCGCTTCTTTAATTCCCATCGTGAAATTGTCTCCAATCGGAAGGAAGGCAAAAGAGGGCTTGTGCATCTCCCCTATGAGTTTCATGTCTGAAAACAACGCCGTATCGCCACTGTAATAAAAGGTATGCTCGTCGTTTTCAATAATAAAGCCGGCAGCCTGCCCACCATAACTTCCATCCGGAAAAGAACTGGAATGAACGGCGTGTGTCATAATTACAGTTCCGAATTCGAAAGGCCATTTTCCACCAATGTTCATCGGATGCGTTTTTAGACCCAGCTTTTCATACCAGGCATGGATTTCCCAAATTCCAATGATGGTGGCCCCTGTATTTTTGGCAATTTGTTCGACATCCAGAGTGTGGTCCTGATGGGCGTGAGACAATAATATATAGTCCGCCTCTATAGCGTTAATATCGATTTCGCTGGCCAAATCATTGCCCGAAATAAAAGGATCAAAAAGAATGTTGAATCCTCCAATATTTACTTTAAAACAAGATTGCCCGTAGTATGTGATCTGCACGTCTTTTTCCGCTGGTAAAAAGTCTGCAAAACTAATCGAATGACTTCATGTTTCAAGTCAGATGAGAATAGAAAGCGTTTAAGCTACTGAATAAGAGTAGATTATTTTTTGATTAAAGAAGAACCCAATTTCGATTTGACCAATCTCATTCAAGGTAGTTGTTCTTACCTACAGATCAGAAATTGTTTTTTGCGAAAGCTATCCACTATGTAAACTTCCTAAGCTCCTCTTGCAGAACCCAAACCACCATTAATCATTTCCCGGTTTGGAATCGGAAATCACTTTTCAACCTTCGCCTGACGAATAAGCAGCAATCCATTCATTCCATTAACACCCTTTTCTTCTTATGCTTCGTACCACTTTTCGATTCATCTGGCTGCACCGTTTTATAAACGGAATCAATGTCTTCGGTTTATCCATTGGCATCTGTTCTTGCCTTCTAATTTATTTGTTTGTTCAAAACGAACGTGCTTACGACCAACACTTTGAAAAGAAAAAAAAGGATTTTCAGAATTGTTTATGTGAACCCCTTCCCCTGCATACCGCAAATTCTCATTTCTTCAAAAACAAATCAACCATCCGGGCAGATGAAATCCCATCCAATGCCGCCGACATGATTCCTCCGGCATAGCCTGCCCCTTCTCCACAAGGAAACAATCCCGAAATCTGGTTATGCATCCCCGTTTCTTTGTCCCTGGGGATCTTTACCGGAGAAGATGTCCGGCTTTCCATTCCTACAAGGACAGCTTCATTGGTCAGAAAACCTTTCATTTTTTTTCCAAAATCGATGAATCCAAGGCGCAGGGCTTCCGATAAATGCGGGGGAAGAATTTCTTGCAGTGGGGCAGAAACCAAGCCGGGTTGATACGAACAATCCGGGAAAGAGACGGAAGGTTTACCATCCACAAAATCGGTTAGTCGTTGTGCAGGAGCCGCCAGTTTACCAGGAAGATAGGCCGCAGCTTTTCTCTCAATGGCTGACTGAAATTCCAGGGCAGCCAAAGGTCCTGATTTCTCAAAAAAGGCAAATTCACGTCCATCCACTGCAACCACAATTCCGGAATTGGCAAATCGTGAATTCCTTCGGGAAGGTGACATTCCATTGACCACCAGTTCGCCTTGAGCCGTCATGGACGGAACAATAAAACCTCCCGGGCACATACAGAATGAAAAAACACCTCGCTCGCCCTGTTTGGTTTGTGCCTGGTGAACTAAGGAATACGAAGCGGCAGGCAACCAATCGCCACGACCCCTTCCTTTATATTGTATATCATCGATCAAAGTTTGTGGATGCTCCACCCGGAATCCGATGGCAAAGGGTTTTGCCTCAATCTGGATTTTTTGTTTGTGTAGCATTTCAAACACATCTCTGGCACTGTGTCCTGTCGCCAGAATGAGGGTTTTTGCTTCAATTTTATCGCCATTTGAAGTTTGAACTCCTTTTATTTCATTGTTTTGGATCAGGATTGATTCGATCCGTGTCTCAAACAAAACCTGCCCACCGTGCTGGAGAATGGTTTCACGCATGGAGGCGATCAAAGCCGGAAGTTTGTTGGTTCCTATGTGCGGATGCGCATCTACCAGAATTTCTTCGCTGGCACCATGGCAAACAAAAATTTCCAGAACCTGCCGGATGTCTCCTCTTTTATTGGAGCGGGTATACAGTTTACCATCGGAATAGGTTCCTGCACCTCCTTCGCCAAAACAATAATTTGAATCCTGATTTACTATATCTGCTTTGTTGAGATCGGCCAGGTCTCTTCGCCTACTTCGTACGTCCTTTCCTCTTTCTATAATAATGGGTTTTAAGCCAAGGCGAATCAACTCGATGGCTGCAAATAAACCGGCAGGCCCAGATCCGGCTACTAAAACGGATTCTGCATTTGCCACCGATGGAAGTTCATCTTTTGAAAACTGGATCTGATTCGCCTTTTCAGAATCCTCCCCTATGGCCACTTTTAGATGGAATCTCAATTGCCGACTTCGGGCATCCAGACTTTTCTTCAGGACGGTAATTTTGAGTCCCTCCCGCATTTTAATCCCCGCAGCAAGGATAACTGCCTTCTGAAATGTTTCTTCTTGAGCAAGAGATTCGGCCTCAATGACTACGTCAAATACCTGATATCCAATTTCATTCATTATATTAGGAAGGTATTTATCCTTCAATTCAGATTTTTAAAAACGCAAGAAAATTTAAATTAATGAAAATCGGGAATGGAGTTGATTCAAATCCCATGCAAAAACACAGATTTTTAAGACCTTTGTAGTTGAATTTAGATATGACAAACAGCATCGAAATTAAATCGTGGATCAATGAAGTTCGGCTTGGGAAGAAGTTCTCCGAAGAATCGATTCTGGTAATGAAACACGGTGCGGGTCAAACTCGGGTCACTTTGTTGGACATCGCTTGTTGCAAACCGTTTTTCATCATTGAAAAAGAGCCCGGAAAAATCAACAAGGAAGACATCGAAGCAAAATACGACCAGATCAATCACCACCATTAAAAAGATGAAACTCCACAACGCAGTTAATAAAAAGGAACTAAAAGAAAAGCTGGAAATCAATCCTGTGCCTTGCAGGACGGTTTCATTTTACAAATACCACCAACTACCCAATCCTCCGGTTTTTCGGGATCACCTTTATTTGTTACTGGAACCGATCGGAGTTCTTGGAAGGATTTATGTAGCCTCTGAAGGAATCAATGCGCAGATTTCCGTACCTCTTGAAAATTGGGAATCATTCATAGAAAAAATGAATGAAATAACCTTTCTGCAAGGAAACAGGCTCAATCTTGCGGTGGAAGAAAATCAGAATTCATTTGTCATTCTCAAAGTAAAACTGAGAAAAAAAATAGTGTCGGATGGTCTGGATGATCAATCCTTTAATCCTTCAGACACCGGTATCCACTTAAATGCCAAAGCGTTTAACGAACTGATTGCCAAACCAGACACCGTTCTTGTGGATATGCGCAACCATTACGAAAGCGAGGTAGGCCATTTTGAGAAGGCCATTTTACCCGATGTGGATACCTTTCGGGATTCACTGCCCATTGTGGAAGAAATTCTGAAACCGCACATGGATAAACACATTGTGATGTATTGCACAGGTGGGATCCGTTGTGAAAAAGCTTCTGCCTGGTTCAAGCATCAGGGATTTAAAAATGTGTATCAACTGGAAGGCGGAATTATTAAATATGCCAATGATGCATATGAGCAAGGATTAGAAAATAAATTTCATGGCAAAAACTTCGTATTCGACGAGAGGCTGGGCGAAAGGATTTCCAAAGAAATAATAAGCCATTGCCATCAATGCGGTACTTCAGCAGATACACATACAAATTGCAAAAACGAAGGTTGCCATTTGCTGTTTATACAATGTAGGCATTGTGTAGAAAAATTCGATGGCTGTTGCAGCGATGAATGTAAAACGATTGCTTCACTTCCGGAAGACGAACAAAAATTGCTCCGGGCGAAAGCACAACCCGTTCGAAATGTTTTCCGAAAAGGAAGAATTGAAGGAAAGATTCAGACTTCGAAAAACATAGAAATTTCTTCGGAATAGTTTAGTGGGGTACCTGTGAAATCAGTTCATCGAACGAATCGATAATTGACATCTATTTTATTGGATATTCCTGAAAAAATATCGCAGTATTGCCTTTAGAATCTCATTAAGATGGATTCAAAGAATGAGTTGTACTAATTAAATGAATACTAATTACTTGTAATGATCCTTTCGGGTAAAGAAATTCAAAAACGGCTGGGAAACGACATACACATCGAACCATTTGATCCCAGATTGATAAACCCAAACAGTTACAACCTGCGTTTGCATCAGGATCTGATGGTTTATCAGAAAAGCGAGCTGGATATGAAGACGCCTAATTCAGTTCGGAAAATTGAAATTCCGGAAGAAGGCTTACTTTTGGAGACTAATAAATTATATTTGGGTAGAACCATTGAATACACGAAGACAGATAATTTAGTTCCCATGTTGGAAGGAAGGTCTTCCATCGGTCGGTTGGGATTATTTATCCATGTGACTGCTGGATTTGGGGATGTGGGTTTTGCCGGGTTTTGGACACTGGAAATTTTTTGTGTGCAACCAATTCGCATTTATGCAGGTGTTGAAATCTGTCAGATCTATTACCATGCCATTGAAGGCGAATACGATGTTTACCAAAGTGGGAAGTATCAAAATAATACCGGAATTCAACCAAGTTTATTGTATCAGGACTTTGAGGAAGGCAGGTCACAATTATCATGAGATAGAGATTAAAGATTGGTTCTTTTGAAAAGAATATTCAGGTTTAACAATAGCTTTACACTATTCTCCAAACTCTTATATAATTTCACCGAAATTTTTAAAAACCAACACGTTGAAAGTCAATATTTATTCCTATGATTTCTCCTAATTCATCATCAATTTTTGCATTTAATCTTTAATTCATTGTAATTTGCTTATATTTAATTCGCAAATGTCATTCTCACTTACGATTTAAACTATCATCCTATGAAACGTATTTTTCTCTCATTGCTCTTTTCAAGCGTGCTGGTAGCCGCTTCAGCAAACAACATTTCAATTTCTAATGTGTCATTAACCGGACAAAACGTAACAGCAGGTACAAACAGTACTTCGAATTTTACGCTGGTCCAGTTTTCTGTGAGTTGGGAAAACTCACATCGAATTGGTTATGGCCCAACCAATTGGGACGCCGCCTGGATTTTCATTAAATACAGGGTAAATGGTGGTACATGGGAACATGCCAGATTGAACAGCACTGGGCATACAGCACCCGTTGGAAGTACAATAACCACCGGACTTCTAACTCCAACTACTGCATTCAATACCACTACTAACCCTGGATTAGGAGCATTTATCTACAGAAATGGTGCCGGAACCGGAACATTTACTGCAACAACTGCCCAATTAAGATGGAACTATGGTGCAAGTGCAATTGCCGATAATGCGGTAGTTGAGGTTTCCGTTTATGGGATTGAAATGATTTATGTTTCTCAAGGGGCATTTAACGCTGGTGGTGGCGGTGGCACAGGCTCTTTCACTTCAACAACAGTAAATTCTGCATCTGCACTTACAGTACCTTCTGGTACCGGAACATTAGGTGGTCAGGCTGGAGGATATCCAACCGGACAAACAGCCCCATCTTCAGCTAGCTGGCCAAATGGTTTTTCTGCATTCTATTGCATGAAACATGAAATCAGCCAGCAACAATATGTGGATTTCCTTAATAACCTAACTTCGGCACAGGCAACTCCCCGCTTTTTGACTTCCAATTCAAACAGGTATGCTGTTACCGTTAATTCAGGTGTGTATTCTACTACAAACCCTTCGGTTGCGATGAACTTTTTAGGATGGGCAGATTTGGAATCCTATCTGGATTGGAGTGGTCTCAGACCTATGACAGAACTTGAATACGAGAAAGCTTGTCGGGGAACTCTGTCGCCTGTCTCAGGTGAATATGCCTGGGGAACAACTTCAATTACTGGCGTTGCAACTTTAACAAATGCCGGACTTGCATCTGAAGTTTCTGCTACGATTGCTGCAAACGCAAATTTTAACGCCACATTAACAAATCAGGGCCCTGTGAGGGTGGGTATGTTTGCAGGGGCCACAACTACAAGGGCACAGGCAGGAGCATCGTACTATGGAATTATGGAAATGGCCGGTAATCTTTGGGAACGAGTTGTTACATTAGCAAGTACAGAAGGTAAAGCCTTTACTGGTACCCATGGTGATGGTTCTATAAGCACGTTGGGAGATCACAATACTATTTCCTGGCCAGCAATAACTGGATTAGGATCAAGGTTAAGAGGTGGTGCCTTTAATACGGTCAACACATTTTTGTATGTTTCTGATCGAAATGATTTTGGAGATGTCACTGCGAGGTCTTTGAATACAGGAGGGCGTGGTGTTCGAACCGCACCTTAATTCTTAGTTAACTTACTAAAACTAAAAAAGGAATGAAACGAGTTTTCCTTTTAGGAGTTTTGTGGATATTCTCCATGAATATCTTTTCTCAGGTTGTGAATTTTCCTGGAGGAAATGGTCATGGTTCTACAAAGAGAACAATGGCTGCTAATTTACTCGGAGGAGATGCATTGAAATATAGTGGTGGAAATGGCAGAGGGAGCATTTTGATGATCTCATCTCCTTCGTTATTGGGCGGGATTACTTCCGTTTTCATATTTAAAGGTGGAATTGGCCATGGTTCTGCAAAAGCCGGAATAGAGTCAACTACCATGGGAGGTGGATCAATTGAATTAAAATTTTTTGGAGGCATTGGGCTGAGTTCAGCTACCAAAAGAATTGGTTTTGTAAACCTGGCAGGAGTTCTGAATGATACAATTCAATCGGCATCTGATCTTAGTTTTTATGGCGGAGTTGGAATTGGAAGTACCTTAAAAAATGCAGGAGAAACCCCATTAAGTGGAAATCAAATAAATATTGTGTTTTCTGGCGGAATTGGTAGAGGCTCGGACTCCAAATTATCGTTGCCTTTCCAATTAAATGGTTCGGTATTTCAACAGTTGTACCCCGGAGGCCAAGGTGCAGGATCCAACTCAAAACTGAGTCTTGCTGTTTTATTGAGTGGATCTGGCTACGTTCAGTCTTTCTTTGGTGGCAATGGTCGTGGAAATTTTCAGGTGAAGTCCAACAAAATAACGTTAAATGGAATACTTTCTGCAGGATTCGCCCGCATCGCTCAATCGCAGATTTATGATTTCAAGGCTTCTCTTCAGAATCAGAATGTGAGATTCACCTGGAAATCAGCAAATTCTGATTTTCTGGATTATTTTGTAGTGGAGAAGAGCAGAGATGGTATTGATTTCTCCTCTATAGGAATTGTTTCTTCCAGTGCCAATGGAAAAAGCGGATTGTATTCTTTTCACGAACAAAAGGATGGTAGGAATGAAAATTTCTATCGCCTTCTTCAGGTTTTTAATGACTCTTCATTTTCTTACAGTACCGTTTTAAACGTGTCTGTAAACGAAGGAAATGAATACATTTCATTGTATCCCAATCCGGTACAAAATGGATTAAAGCTTCAGATTTCTAATCCATCCACTGCAAGGGAGATTATAGTTATGGACTACTCCGGAAAGGTAGTGAAGCAAATTTATCCTGAAGGCTTATCTGAAATCGACATCGACGTCAGTCATTTTGCTCCAGGATTGTATTGGGTTGAGGTTGTTAAAGAGAACGGAAGAAACCGGATCCGCTTTGCAAGACAATAGTTTTCAAAGCAAAACCAGATTAAAACCTAATTCAAATCTATTTGTTTTCCTTCTCATGTTTTATGCTTTTAAAGGATTTATACCTGTAGTACATCCTGGTTCTTTTGTGCACCCTCAGGCCTCAGTGACAGGAAATGTTATAATTGGAAAGGATGTTTACATTGGTCCGGGTGCTGCTATCAGAGGAGATTGGGGCGGAATAATTATAAAGGATGGCTGTAACATCCAGGAAAACTGTACAGTACACATGTTCCCAGGAATCACAGTGGTGCTTGAAGAAGGGGCGCATATTGGCCATGGAGCGGTGATCCATGGAGCTCACATCGGGAGGAATGTTCTGATTGGAATGAATTCTGTAATTATGGATGAAGTTGAAATAGGCGATGAATGTATTGTAGGTGCATTGAGTTTTATCAAAGCCAAAGAGATTATTCCTTCCAGAAGTTTGGTTGCCGGTAATCCAGCCAGAATATTAAAGGAAGTGAGTGACGAAATGCTGGCATGGAAAACGAAGGGTACAAAATTGTATCAACAGCTTCCTCATCAGTGTTATGAAAGTTTGCTGCCTGTTGATCCTCTTCATGAAATACCTGCAAACCGACCCAAACAGGAAAAACTTTTTGAAACCTGGAAATCCATCCGGGAGTAAGGATGACTGTTGCCATTTATCATGGCAAATACATTTATAATAATTCCTCTGAGTCTGATTCATTAGACTTCCCTAAAACAAATACTCTTGAATTTTTGAATGGTTTGTTTGAAAAAAACAATAAAAGACCCACCTTTGCAGCCCTTTAAAAAGAGAGGTGTCCGAGTGGTTTAAGGAGCACGCCTGGAAAGTGTGTATACCTCTAAAGGGTATCGGGGGTTCGAATCCCTTCCTCTCTGCAATAAAAAATCCTGCACTATTCGCAGGATTTTTTGTTTAAGAATACAAAGAAATATAACAGGAATTATTTTATCAATTGCCTTGGGCAATCACCCGGAAGTTCGAATGAACAATCAGGGGGATTGGCTACAAATTCAAATTTTGAGAACTCAAATCGAATTTTTGATTCATTCGTTTTTCCATTTTCATTCTGACGGCTCACCACTTCCTTGTGAAAGGCAATCTGAAATGAAGAACTCAATTTAAACTGGTCGTTTCTCAAAACCACAGAACTACCATTGGAGGCTAGATGGGCACTGGCGTTAAGGAGATTGTATTTTTGTAAAATTCGTGCTGTAAATGAAGCATCACCCTGGCTGCCTTCAACGAAAGAGGTATCTCCGGCAACTCTTTGCTTACCGGCGGCAAGGCTGTCCCAGAAAACACGACCCATTAAAAAATGTTGCAGATGTTGAATTCCTATCGGGATAGGAAGATAGGCACCCAAACCCTCCATACCACTCACATAACACTGATTGTTAAATTTATCCCAAACCAAGATGGAATCTTCGTTGACAACACCCCTCGCTATTTCCATTAGGCCCATGGCATTGGCTGAAAACCATATTTTCTTCCCTTGAATTGCCCGAAGAGAAAGATTTACCGGGATAGAATTGCCTTTAAAAGTGACAAATACTTTTGCCTTAGCCGTCCAGTATTTTTGAGGCCATGAGTCAAAATCAGAAAGTATAGCTGCTGGCTTGTCGTCTGCCTTTTTCGAAGACGTATTTGTGCCGTCAGTTTTGTGTTTTGAGCAAGATGTTAATAAGACAATCAGCCCAATGCCAAGGTATCGTAAGAACCACATTTCGTATTGATTAGTTTAGTTTTTTTTCCTTGATTTTTTTCAAAAGGCCTTCTGAAACCTCCCCTCCCAATTCAGACGCCTTTTTCCATGCAATACAGGCTTCCGGTATTTTCCCCAATTTAAACAACACATCTCCATAATGCTCCCATATCACACCGGAAGCCGTTGACTTTGTGGCTTTTTCAAGTTGTTCAAACGCATCGGTATACAGTCCGTTCTGGTATAAAACCCATCCGTAGGTATCCAGAAACGTTTCATCATTGGGGTACAATTTTACCAACTTTGCACTCATTCTTTTCGCCAGTTCTAACCTAACCTTATCCAGTGATAAAAAATAACTATAGTTATTAAGTACATGGCTGCTATTTGAATCCAATTTTAAAGCTTCGTCAAACGATTGCCAGGCTTTTTCCTTATCACCGGTATTGTAATAGGCATCTCCCAGCTGAGAGTAAATTTCGAATTGCATCTCCCTGTTTTCCAAAGAGATCCGGCTTGCATGTTCAAGCGATTCAATGGCCTTCACATACTTTTTTTGCATCATGTTTCCCATACCATTGTAAAAAGAAAAAGACGGTGTATTGGGAAACAATTCTTTCGCTGCGGAGGTGTGTTTGGTTAAGGAGTCAATCTCATTGAGTGTGAGATCGATCAAAATCGTTTGCTCCCAAAGGCCAAAATTATTTTTATCCTTCAGCTTTGCTTTCAGGAACATATCCCTTGCTCCTCTCTTATCATTCATTCTACTTAAAATATCTCCCTTAATAATGTAAGACCGGGAATCTTCAGGATGGACCTGCAAAATCAAATCGCATAATTCAATTGCCTTCCTTTTTTCCTCATCCGAATCCATTCCTCTCAAATAACCGGAAACGATATCTATCTTAGCACCAATGGGCAAATCCGGGCTTTTGAATGCAGCAATCATTTCAATTTCTGCTTTCACTTCATCTTTTTCATTGATGTAAATATCGGCAAGCATAAGATGGGCTGTTGGGTTTGATGGGAATTTCTCACTCATCTGAAATAAAATTTTCTTTGCTTCAGGAATCCGGTTATTTGCGATCAGCAATTGTGCAACTGAAAAGTAAGGTTCGGGTTCCTCTCCTAAAACTGAAATCCATCGGTTTCCGTCTTCAATGGCAGCGTCCAGCTTTCCTTGCTGAATGAATAATTTCTGACGGAGTTGAAAAAGTTCGTTTGATGCACCCAGAAATTGCTCCACACCATCCAGTTCTTTCACAGCTTCTTTTACTTTTCCATTCCGGATGTAAATCTGAGCGATAGAAAGTCTGTACTGTTGTTGCTCCGGAAAGTGATCGACCAAATAGCGATAGGATTTAATGGCTTCTTTCCATTCTTTATTATCTTCAAGAAGCTGAGCGTATTGCAGCCAATAGTAATAGTTATCTTTCCCGAATTTGGTTGCCTTTTTTGAATGTTTCAGCGCTTCCGCAATTTTGTTTTGCTTTATCTGAATTCCCGCAATCTTATAATGTGCAGCCGAATTTTCCGGATCAAGAGATAATAATTTTTCAAAAATTCTACTGGCTTCCTCGGGATTTTCGAGCATTTCAGCTTTGGTAGCATCAAAAAACAGAGATTCAATTTCCATTTTCTGCTTTTCTGTAGACTCATTTTTCCCTGATTGTGCTCTGGTTAAACCGATTCCGGAAAAACAAAATAGAATTCCAAGGATTGAGTAGAGGATTTTAGATGAATTCATGAGTTCAAATATCGTCCATGAAATGCGAAATGGCTCAAAAATTCTTATTTCAACTGATTTCCACATCATCCATTTAAGGTCATTTTTCTAAACAAAAATCAATATTCCTCTTGAGGCCTTCAAAACCTGTTCTCTTAACTGCCGATCCCTCAAATAGTTTATCAAATACTTCTTTAGTAAGTTCAATCCAATCGTTCTTTTTCATTCCGGCAAGTGCATCATTTGGCCGAAATGAATTTTCGGAAGTAACGACAGAGAATTTTTTATTCCATGGACAGACATCCTGACACACATCGCATCCAAAAATCCAGTTGTCCATCTGATTCTGAAAATCATTGGGAATAGCGGACTTCAATTCGATGGTAAGATACGAAATACAGCGGGAAGCATCCAATTGGTAAGGCGCCGTAATTGCCTGGGTAGGACAAGCATCGATGCATCGGGTACAGGTTCCGCAATGGTCGTGCATCGGTTTGTCCTCGGTCAGTTCTACATCCAGCAACATTTCGGTTAGAAAAAAAAACGAACCAGTGGCAGGATGTACAATATTTGTGTGTTTACCTAGCCAACCGGAACCACTTCGTGTGGCCCATGCTTTTTCAAGAATGGGCGCTGAATCAACAAAAACTCTTCCGTGCACCTCCCCTATTTCTTTTTGAAACTCCGAAAGCAAAACTTTAAGTTTCTTTTTTAAGACTTTATGATAATCAGCACCATATGCGTATTTGCTGATTTTAAGGTCTGCGTTTTGAGAAAGGTTTTCTTCCGGAAAGTAATGATAAACCAAGCTCACCACAGATTTGCACCCTTCCATCAGTAGGGTCGGATTTAGCCGCATATCAAAATGGTTTTCCATGTAGCCCATTTCACCGTGTTTGCCTTCTTTTAACCATTTTTCAAGTTTTGGTGCTTCCTCTTCAAGAAATCCTGCTTTAGAAATAGTGCAAGAGGCAAACCCTGATTGAATAGCTAGCTTTTTTAATATCACGGTTCTGGCTTCTGCAATCCTTTCAGCTTGAATCATTGTTTATGCGTTTCAAAAGGAGTTTTATGTGGATTAGTTTCGATTAACTTTGCATCCCTTTTTTAAAATTCCAGTATACAGCGGCAAATATGCATTCTAATTACCTTACTATAAAAGTCCACTTCCACAACCATATTGCCACCATCAGCCTGAACAGACCTGAAGTCTACAATGCTATTAACGGTGTGATGGCAAAAGAATTAAAACAAGCATTCGACCGTTTGGCTGAAGATGATAAGGTGAAATGCATTATTCTCACTGGGGAAGGAAAAGCATTTTGCTCTGGCCAGGATCTGAATGAATTTGCCGACTTGAACGATGTTTCAATTCAGGAAATTCTTCAATCCCGGTATAATCCACTGGTTATGAGTATGCATAATTGCAGCAAAATAATCATTGGAAAGATCAATGGCATTGCCACCGGAGCGGGATTGTCACTGGCGTTGAGCTGCGATTTCACAATAGCTATTGAGTCTGCTACATTTTCAGTGTCATTCGTTAACATTGGTCTGGTTCCTGATTGTGGGGCTTCGTACTATTTACCCCGGCTTGTGGGGCGGGCAAAAGCCTTTGAACTTGCCACATTAGGCTATTCTTTTTCAGCTAAAGATGCCCACAACATTGGAATGATCAACATGATGGTAGAGCATGAGAATATTCTCCACAGGAAAACGGAGGAACTGGCAGAAAGATATTCGCATGGCCCTACCCAATCACTTGGTATGATAAAGCAAATGTTAAATCGTTCTTTTGGCCAAAGTCTTGATAAGATGCTTGAAAAAGAGGCCAGTTTTCAGGAAAAAGCAGGTACGACCGATGATTTTCAAGAAGGAATCAGGGCCTTCAAAGAAAAAAGGAAACCCGAATTTTCTGGCAAATAGTCTTTAAGGGAGCAATAGAGAACTGTCGCCATAACTTAAGAACCGGTAGTTTTGATCAAGTGCCTCCTGGTAGATTTTTTTCCAATCACTTCCAATAAAAGAGGCAATCAAAACAAGAAGTGTTGATTTGGGTTGATGAAAATTGGTGATTAACCCGTCAACCACTTTGAATGAGTATCCTGGCATAATAAAAAGCCGGGTGTAGAATCGGATTTCATTGAGTGTGGACTTCCTTGCATATTCCAAAATACACAGAGCAATTTCTTGCCTGGTAAACTTTCTACTGCTCCATTTATAAGGATCCTCCGATTGTAATTCAAATGGAAACGAGCCTGAAGTCATTAATTCTGATCCTAACCAATAAAGCGATTCCAACGACCGAATGGATGTGGTTCCCACAGCAATGATTGGGCCCTTGTGATGCGCAATTTTATTCAACACTTCCAAAGGGATAATCACTTCCTCCTCATGCATTTTATGTTCTTCGACTTTGCCCGACTTCATTGGCAGGAAAGTTCCTAATCCAACATGAAGCGTGAGCTGGGCGGTCTCTATTTTCCGGCTTTCTAAATCCAATAATACAGAATCCGTAAAATGCAAGCCTGCGGTTGGGGCTGCAATTGCTCCTTCTTTTGAAGCATAAACGGTTTGATAATCCGATTTATCGCTTTCATTGGCTTCCCGGTTTAAATAGGGAGGAATAGGCATTTCGCCAAAAAGGTCAATGATCTCAAAGAATGAATACGACTCAGGCTGCCAGCTTAAAACGACGAGATTTGTCTCCCTGTCTTTCCACGAAGTGATGAGAGTGATCTCTTTTCCATCCCTACTTATTTTTGATTCAAGGAATTCATTTTCACTCCATTTCTTTTTATTTCCAACCATGCACCGGCAAACCAGTTGCATCTTATCATCCACTTTTTCGGCAGAATGTTCAATAATTAACAGTTCAATGCGGGAACCTGTCTTCCGAAGAAAATGAAGTCGGGCGGGCAACACTTTAGTATTGTTGAAAACAAGTAAGCTATCAGAAGGAAGGAAATCAGGTATTTGCCGGAATTTTGAATGAGTGATTTGCCCTTTTCTATAAATGAGTAGTTTTGATGCATCTCTTTCCTCCAATGGAAAAAGCGCAATTGCCTCATTCGGTAAATAATAGTCAAAATCACTTGTTTGAGGTAGAATTGAATCGGGTGATTCTGAATTTTGATGCGTTTTCAAAAATAAATCTGTTTGGTTTGAGTTTGCAAACCTCAACAATTAGCAGGAAAATCCATATTTGAACCGCAAAACAAATTTATGACTACAGCCAGATTTTTTACGCATTTCGTTTTTATCTCTCTGCTGACCGCTGAATTGAGCTGCGGTGACAAAAAAGGCCAAAATACAGATAACACAGATTTATTAAGCCAAAGAGCCGCATTTAGTATTCAACCCATTGTTGGTGCAAGAAAACAAGGAGAAGAAATCAGCTTTGATGTAGAGAAATCGGATACCAGTCAGGCATTTGATTCAGTAAAAGTAGACATCGATGGGATTTCATTGGGAAAAATGGACAAACTGAGCCAACGTTTTGTTTGGTCCTCCGTCGGTGCTAAAATGGGTTCTCACATTTTTACTATCCGGGCTTTCAGAAAAGGAATTGAAGAAAGCACTGCTTCTCAAACCGTATTTATTCGTTCAGATATTTCACCTGCAGAATACGGGTATGAAATCGTCAAAACCTATCCTCATAATCCTGAATCATTTACACAGGGCCTTGAATGGTTTGATGGGCAACTCTATGAAGGGACAGGATTGAATGGAAAATCTGCTGCGATGGCTATACACTATCAAACGGGAACAGCTACGATCCGCAAAGAATTGGATAAATCCTATTTTGGCGAAGGAATAACCATTCTTGGAAACAAGCTCTATCAGATCACCTGGCAAAACAAGAAAGGGTTTCGATATTCGCTACCAGAGTTAAAGCTTGAGAAAGAATTTTCTTATCCCACAGATGGCTGGGGCTTAACCAATTTTTCAAATCATTTGGCGATGTCAGATGGAAGCAATAAACTATATATGCTTGATACTTCAGGCTTTCAATCCCGAGGTATGGTTGAAGTGTGGGATAATAAGAATCCGATCGATGCACTCAATGAATTGGAATTTGTGAACGGATCTATTTTTGCCAATAAATATCAAACAGATACTTTAGTAGAATTTAATCCGGTGAGTGGCAAAGTAATCGGCTATGTGGATCTGAGTAATCTGTTGCCTGACAAAGAAAGGCTTGGCAACGAAGATGTTCTCAATGGAATCGCTTATCACCCAAAAGAAAAACTGTTTTATGTGACGGGTAAAAACTGGCCAAAACTTTTTGCTATTCGCCTTGTCCGAAAATCTTCCATTTAAAACTACTTCAAACAAATTTTAAACCACTCTTTGAATTGTAAACACCATTCATCATATTTGTAATCCGACTGAATCACAAAATAATCGCTGGAATCGAATACGACTTTATGCTAAAATCTATCGAAAAACTACTGTTATCACTATTATTCTTTGGATCCATCCTTTTTGGAACTTCATCATGTGATGATTCAAAACCAACTCCAGATCCAACTCCTGCTGATTCAACCACAAGATCAACCGGTTGGAAAGGCACTGACAATCCGAATGTGATTCCAGAAAATCTAAATAATCCTTTCTCTATCAATATTGCAGATTTGCCCGCATCCGTAGATTTAAGTAGGTACCTGCCTCCTATTGGTGATCAGGGACAGTTTGGAACCTGTGTTGCATGGGCTGCAGGCTACAATGCAAAAACAGCCATGGAGGCAATCAAATTTGATTTAACCAGTGCCCAACTAAATAGTCCTTCCTTTCAAATGAGTGCTAAATATCTGTTCACTGCACTTGCGGATGATAAAAAAGGAACCGATTGTAACGGCACTGATTTCACACCTGCGCTTCAGGTAATATTGGATAAAGGAATTGCAACGAAAGCCGTTGTACCTTACCAGAATTTAGGAAATTGCGCAAGCAGTAGACTTGAGTCAAGCTGGAATACAGACGCAGCGAAACATAAAATAAAATATTTCAGGAGGATAGACGACAATGTGAATACGTTAAAACAAGCCCTTGCAGGTAAAATGCCTGTGATCTTGGGTGCTAAACTGGATGACTCATTTATGTCCTGGAATTCAGAAACCGTTTATCAAAATGCAACCAGCACAACGCAGGTTGGAATACATTCCTACCATGCATTGTGTATTGTTGGCTACGATAATAATAAAGGCCCAAGAGGTGCATTTAAAGTGGTTAATTCCTGGAGTGCCCAGTGGGGTGCAAATGGTTTTATTTGGGTAGATTATAATTTCATGTTCAGTGGATTTGCTTTCAATAAAAACTTTTTTGTTGCAGTGAATGACGACCAGAAACCCGATCCGGGAACCAATCCGGAACCGGTAGTGGCCGGTGCAGAAATTGCTCCATGGGTGGATGCCGATTATCCTGAGCCCGATTCTATTGATGCTCCGTGGAGAACAATGGAATTTGATATTTACAACACCGGAAATCAAACAGCACCGGCTTCTTCTGATTGGGGATATGCCTATATTTATTACAATGCACTGAATGCAAACGATTACGGAATCATTTTTTATGACCGATTAAAGAATGTGGGCAGCTACAAATCAATCAGTTACGGAAAGACAGATACTGAAACCAATTCGTATGGGTTCACCATAAATGTAAATATACCGGCGGATAAGTCACTTTCATCAGAGCTGTTTACCGGAAATGGCCTTGTAAGATCCTACACAATGCCAACAAACCTGAATGGTTCTTATTATCTTGTGCTGGTTGCTGATGCTACGGATAAATTTGTAGAGACAGACGAAAGCAATAATTTGTTTTACACGACAGATCAGGAACCAAAACAGTTTGTAAATGGGGTTGGAACAAGGATGAATATGATGGATGAAAACTTTAAAAATGTATTCACAAAATCTCAAATGCATACCAATTCAGCCCGTCGGTATAATTCAGCCGTGAAGCCAAAATACCGAAATGCCTATTCACCGGAAGAAATTCTCGGATTTCTTAAAAGAGAGGCTGGAAACGGAAACCTCGCTGCAAAAATGGCTGCTGCAAAAATTGGCAACCAAAGCCCAGGCAACCTTCGTACTAAATAAATTATCGTTGAAATCTCATTTTTACTTCGCCTTTTTTTTGTTGGCGGCTCTCACTTCATGTGCCAGCAATGGGAAAATGGTGAGCGAATCTAACCAGGAAAAAAAGATGCTGTTTACCGGAGTTACATTTGAAAAAACAGACCTTTCAATCCTCCGAAAAAAGAAAGGCGACTCCTTACCTGTCACTTTTGAGTTTGACCAATGTACTTTTAAAGACGAGCTTTCTTTTGGGCCTGCGATGGATGAATTTCAATCTTTTCAACCATCCCTGCTCTTCCGGAATTGTAGTTTTGAAGGAGAAATAAAAGGGAACAGGACTCAATTCTCCGGGCAGGTTAGTTTTGGAAAATGCCGGTTTAAAAAGCCTGTATCGGTTCAAAATTCAGTTTTTTTATCCCCAGCCAGTTTTATTGATTGCACATTTGATCAGGATGCGCAATTTCAGAATGCCATTTTTCTGAAAGAATCTTCCTGGCAATCAAGCCATTTTTATGGAATTGCTTTTTTTCAATCTGTTCGTTTTTTCGAGAAAGCACAATTCAGCAATGTGGTTTTTCATTCCAATGCTGATTTCACATTATGTCGGTTTTCTGAAGGGGCTTCTTTTGATTTTGCCCGTTCAGAAGGAAAACTGGACTTGTCAGAAAGCAGAATGGAAGGACTCACAACTTTCCGAAAAGCCGAATTGCTCAAAAGAGTGAGTATTGAAAACCTTCGCTCTTTCGGACAATTGCGGTT
>Ga0105046_10005893_pt1 | contig 19349 bp, 14 predicted proteins | sample MAT03_FD_78385 | JGI IMG/M metagenome (GOLD analysis project Ga0105046, IMG submission 78385) | Freshwater microbial communities from Lake Fryxell liftoff mats and glacier meltwater in Antarctica - MAT-03 (megahit assembly) | ecosystem: Environmental > Aquatic > Freshwater > Ice > Liftoff... | reverse complement strand
AATTGAGATTTAGGGCGATTTTTGGGCAGTAGGGGCGAAGCATTTGCACTCGAATTGAGGCTGCGTTGCCAGAATATTGATGCAAATGCTTCGCCCCTACAGAATATTCGCGATCACCGGAAAAATGTCAAATGGGTTCTATAGCCACAGACGGATTGGTTAGGACGGGGTGCAGGGGTGGAACCCCTGGCTGGGGGCAAAGCCCCCACACCCCCTTTGATCCCAGTGTCCTAACCTTTGTGGCGACAGCTATAACTTCAGCAGTTTTGGATTGACGTGCACCACACAAAACCCTAAAAGGCTCGGCTAGTGGTGTTGAGGTCAGGATTTTTATAGCCATAGTCATAAAGCTTAGAACATGCCAGCGTCATTCCCGCCTGCGCGGGAATGACGCTGGCACCTATCGAGCAGATGGATTCCCGCCTGCGCGGGAATGACAGGGAGGCGTCCTATTGATCATGGCTACCGCTATAGATGGGGCAGACTTCGCCTGCCCATCTAAAAATCCTGACTTGTTTAGGACTATCAAGGCTCGAATGCTGTACCGTCACGGAGCGCCCACGCCGCCATGCAGCAGCGTGGTTCCTATAGTTTTGATGGCAAATAGGCAATGATCGCCACTGCGCTTGGTGTTACAGCACTCTCAGCACACTGGGGATGGCAGCGATCGCCTCAAAGCCACGCAGTTCAGCCAAAGCTTGTCGAACGTTACCCTCACGGACGTTGTGAGTCACCACTACAATTTCTGCTAGGCCATCTTTGAAGCCAGTTTGCACAACAGATTCTAGGCTAACGTCGTGATTGCCAAAACAGGTGCCCAGTCGCCCAATGACACCTGACATATCGCGGGTCAAGAAGCGTACGTAAAAGCGGGTGACTAGCTCATCCATGGGGCTGAGGGTGCAGTAGTGGGTGTGTATGCAGGCCAGCAGAGGGTGGAGGATGGGAGTGCGATCGCCACAGGTTTTGAGCATGGCGACAATATTTTGCAGATCGGATACAACTGCGCTGGCAGTTGGCCCTGACCCCGCGCCTCGTCCAAATAGCATCACCTGCCCCACTGGGTCGCCCTCAAACAAAATGGCGTTGTAGACATCGTTAACGCTGGCAAGGGGATGGGTTTTGGGGAGCAGCGTTGGGTGAACCCGCACTTGCAGATGATCGGTGGTGTCGCCGGGTGTGGTCGGTGGTTCTCGCAGAGCGGTAGCGAGTAGCTTAATCACGAATCCCAAGCGATCGGCATAGGCAATGTCGGCAGCGGTAACTGTGCGGATGCCTTCGCAATACACGTCGTCAAGCTTAACGCGCCCCCCAAAGGCCAGTGCAGCAAGAATGGCGATTTTGTCAGCGGCATCCAACCCATCTACATCGGCGGTCGGGTCAGCCTCGGCGTAGCCTAGTTGTTGCGCGTCTGCCAACACCGTGTCAAAGTCTGCCCCCTCTCGCTGCATTCGCGTCAGGATGTAGTTGGTGGTGCCGTTAACAATCCCAATGAGGCGGTGGATGCGGTTTACGCTCAGCGATTGCTTGAGCGGTTGAATTACGGGAATGCCCCCAGCTACAGCGGCTTCGATCATGACGTAGACTCCGGCAGCATTGGCCGCATCAAAAATTTCGTCGCCGTAGCGGGCAATGACGGCCTTGTTTGCCGTGACGACGTGTTTGCCGTGGGCGATCGCCTTCAAAATTAGCGACCGAGCCGGTTCTAACCCGCCAATTACCTCCACCACAATGTCTACATTGGGGTCGGTGACGATGGCATCCAGATCGGTGGTCAGTGCAGTATCGGGCAGCGTTACCGGGCGAGGCTTGTCGAGCGATCGCACTCCCACTTTATAAATCTCAATCTCCTGTAATAACGGATGCCGTCCCGCCGGATTCAGCAACATCTCCGCCGTTCCCGCACCCACCGTTCCCAATCCCAACAACCCTACGTTGAAAGCCACAGCCTACCGTCCGCGTGATTACTCGTCTTCATAATTCTAGGCGTTGCCGATTCTTAAGGATGAATTACATCTTGGATTATGCAATAGACCTCCTGCGTGAATCGTTTCCCGGCTTCGCCAGGAAACGATTCACGCCCTCAAAAAGGCATTCAGGCAAGAGGTCTATTGCCTTAAAATTCGATATTGCATAATCGGGAGACGATTTTTTGATCACAGGAGCGCACCGCTGCCATCAAAATTATCTCTAAAAAAAATTACCTCTAAAATCAGCAACGCCCACAATTCTACGGGAGGGGCGGTAGGGATGAATTCTCTAATTTGGGTGCGTTTTTAACTTGGGCGTAATAGACACCTGTGAAGATGGCGATCGCGTAAATGATCACCCCGATAGCGTAGGCTAGCCCACCGATTAGTTGGTCTTGAGTGAGCAGGCGCAGGTCTAGCAGCAGAAAGTGCCAGTCGTGTAAAACATTCTCGCCGCCCAGTAGGGGCAAAAGCCGGAGTTGAGCATCTTTAATGTAAATGGAAACGTCCCAGAAGTTTTCGCCCGTCCAGCAGAGGGCGATCGCTCCGGCATAATATTGTTTGGTGCAGAAAAAATAGCCACTGATGACGCTAGGCACCAGAATTTGTAGCAGGGAGCCGCCTAAAATGTGCAGAAACCGCCCAAAGATCATGAACAGAGTATGGCCTGCTTCATGAAAAATAAGATTGACACCGTGAATAAACATCATCAACGGATTAATGCCATTGATGAATCCGGTGACGGTATAGTGTGGCGCACAAAAGAATCCGTAGGCCGCCAGGGCGATGATAAACCCTAGCTTGAATGGGTCAAAGTTGAATGTCCATGCGCCGGGTACCAAAATAGAGTTGGCTGGGGAAAGGGCGCGAGCAGGGCGGTTGGATGTGCTGCTTGGGGAGATGTCTGCGCGGGAGCTGGTCGAATTGGGAAGGTGTGAACTGGATGAGACGGGAGATAGAGCGTCGGGTGGGTCTAGAGCCTGTGTCCAGGTGGGAATGGTGAGACCTGTCTGCTGTCCCCACAGATCTATCGTGTGAATCGACTGGCTGTGCCAAGTGGCAATTTCTCGTTGAACCAATGTAACGGCGGCTTGGGGATCGGGTACCTGCGGGGCTTCTAGGATCAGTTGCAGGTGGGTTCCTTGGATCTGGGCATGAGTGGTAATGTGCCAGTGAGCCAGAGCATGGTCGATCAGGTAGGCGATCGCCTTCGTATCCCCCGATCGCGTCAGCAATCGCGCCACACCCTGACGATTAGCAGAAAAGCGCTCTGTCCACAGGAGTAATTCTGCCGTTTCGTAAGCCTGCACCACTACCGAACGAATCCCCACCACCTGAAGTTTGAGGAGAACACGGGCTAATTTTGGCAGAACTACAGCCGGATCAAGCATCTCATTTGATGCCTGTCTAATGCGCCCCTGCCCAATTTGTCGCCGCCCCACCTGTCCTAGCCTAATTTCTAACGTGGTGCTGGCGATCGCTGCCGTTACCTCTGTGCCGTCTATTTGCAACGCCGTCTTGAGGAGGAACGCGATCGCCTCTTCGTTGCCCTGTTTTGCCTGTTGTAATGCGTTGGAATGAATCATTACCGGGGAGAGAGTGTGGCAATTGTGAAAGATGGTAGGGCAGAAGCGATCGCCACAGCCACCTTAACGCTGCTACCATCGCTAGAGCAGTTAATCGCTCTCAACTCAAGTATGCCCGCAATTTCAAACCTTCCTACCCCCGTTGCCATGACCATTGCAGGTTCCGATAGTGGCGGTGGTGCAGGCATTCAAGCGGACTTGCGTACTTTTGCCTTCCATCGCGTCCACGGCACCAGTGCTCTCACCTGTATTACGGCTCAAAATACGCAGGGTGTAACGCGGGTCGATGCGCTACCCCCAGCCTCGGTTGTTGCCCAAATCAGCGCTGTGGTTGATGATATTGGCGTACAGGCGGTCAAGACAGGGATGCTGTTGAATCAGGAGATCATCGCGGCTGTGGTGCAGCAGGCGATCGCCCTCTCGCTTCCCAATCTCGTGGTTGACCCGGTGATGGTATCGCGCACTGGGGCACAGCTAATTGCAGACGAGGCGATCGCCACCCTCCGCACCGACCTCATTCCCCTTGCCAAGCTGATTACTCCCAACCGCTACGAAGCCCAAATCCTCAGCGGCATGGAAATTCACACCCTGACTGATCTCCAGCAAGCCGCCCAGCAGATTCTAAAAACCCTGGGTGCACAGGCGGTTTTGGTCAAGGGCGGCGGCATGGCGGGCGATCTACGTGGCGTGGATGTATTTTGGGATGGCGATCGCCTTGAAACCTTGCGTACAGTTACCGTTAACACCACCGACACCCACGGCACTGGCTGTACGTTATCGGCGGCGATCGCCGCCAACCTTGCCCTCGGACAGGAGTTGTTTCCTGCTGTTCAACAGGCAAAAGCCTACGTCACTAGCGCCCTTCACCATGCTCTTCGCATTGGTAACGGGCAAGGCCCCATCGGTCATTTCTTTCCATTACTGAACCAGGCTAACGGTTGGTAAGTAGTTCAACCTGAATAAAAACCAAATTCTAAAACCCTGCGCCGCCCGCTGTGCGGGCGGCGCAGGGTTTTAGAATCTTATTATTTTGTGTGAAACGCGATCGCAGGTTGCGTGTATGTGGGTAAAACATTTGGGCGTTGCTTAATCCGGATATGAAATTTTTTTGAGAGGGGCGCGCCCCTCTCAAAAAAATTTCATACTTCAAATCAGCAATGACAACATTTGGTCAGTAGGTCTGGGTCATGTTGAGGCAGAATTGGCCAAATGCTTTGCCCCTGCTGTTGGGTAACGTGGTTATGGGTAACGTGCTTACTCTTCTTTTCCCCAAGTTGATTCCCAATCGGGGCACTGCTCCGACTCCCAGCCAGAGGGGTGCATTCCACATACGAGCATATTGCCGCCGTAGGTTTGACCGTGGTAGTTGCGACAGCCGACACAAGCCGAATGCTGATTTAAAACGGGTTCTACGGTTTGCGTGAAAGGCTGTACCGTTTCTGACATGGTGCTTTCAAAGCCGACCACTGCTTGCACAAACGGTTCAATCCACGTTTCCATCTGGCGCTCAAATTCGGTCAGTTCAGGGGCGATCGCCTCATCTAACCGTTCTACAAGCTGATCGACCATCTCGTCCGACCACTCAAACAGCGCGTCTACCGCTTCGTTGGCACCCTTGGCAAAGTCTTCTAGCAGCCGTTCTACTTCTTGAGCAAACGTTTCTAACATCGTATTAAAGTCCTACAACCACGCTACAGCCGATATTTGATGCAACCTAAGCTCAATCCCGTTTTAGCCGTCGGAGTTCTGCTTGCAGGTGTTCTACTTGCTGTCGCAGTTCGTCAGCGGCAGTTGAGACGGGTGGCTGATTAGGAACGTCCTCATCTGTGAGGATTTCGATCCGACGTGGCTCTGCTGGTTTTTGCTCTGTTTGGCTAGAGGTTGGGCTGGGAGGTTGCTGCGCCCGATTAAGCATTTCTTCTACCATGCGCTTGGCTTCGTCTGCGTTAATCTCGCCCCGCGCCACCATTTCATCCGCTAACTTTTGTACTTGCGATCGCAAGTCACCCAATGTGCTACCAGCTTTCTCTCCGGCATAGGACGCTAGCCCTACACCCAAATAAAATGCCTTCTGCACCATGTCCCCAAATCCAGCCATTGCCTCTGTTCCTCGCGCTGTGAACGTCTTTTATTCGACATCGGTAGTCCTAAATTGGTAAGGAATGGGTAAGGATTTTTTGATGGGCGGGCTTAGCCCGCCCATCAAAAAATCCTTACCTCAATACCACTACCCGACATCTATCGACATTTAGTTGGCGTTAAATCAAGGTGCGCTAAAAAGCGGTGAAACGCCTACATATCCAGAATAGAAGGAAATCTTCAGACTGCCTATAGGAAAGCTGTGGCAAGAAGTGTGGAAATCTCGACTGTGGAATTTCAACAAAAACGAGATCTTCCCAATAGACAGTAACCCAATCTTTAGCACGCTGTCTAAGAGGATGTTTTAAAAGTTCCGTCGCTGGTATAAAAACGGTATCGATCCCCCTACATTCCCCTTAAAAAGGAGGACTTTGAATCCAATTTCCCCTTTTTCAAGGGAGTCTAAGGGGGGATCACTCAGTACCTAAAATCACAACCGATCACTTTATAAAACATCCTCTAAGATTTTCGGTAGTCCTAAGCTGGTAATGATTTTTTGAAGCGCGGACTTTGCCCGCGCTTCAAAAAATCATTACCTCAATACCACTACCAGATTTTCAACTAGATTTATTAGATGTTAGTAGATTTATTGTGTGGCAAATTAGGTTGGCTTTTTTAAGCTCACAGGTCAAATCAATTTCTTAATCCTGATTCAAAATGCTGTCTAGGCTTGACTCTTAGGGCAACGAAAGCCTGCCAAAAAAGTTATAGCCAGATGGTAAATGACGGGCTACACTCATCATCTGAGAAATGTAATCAGACGATAGTATTATCCCAACTTATTTCTTAAGACGTATCTAGCAGTACGCAATTAGAGTGTTACTTTCGGTTAAGTTATGCATAGATACTAGATGTTTAAGGAGTATTGACGAAATAGGATGAGCAAGCTATCCTCTCTATAAAATTAACAAAAATTGATGATCCAACGTAACTCTAAGTTTTTTCTGGTAGGCTACCTGCCAGAAAAAGCCCTATCAACAGTCGTCTAGAGCGAGACTGCTAACGGTTAGACCGCGTCCTAAAAGCAAAGGTCGATGGTGGTAGATTCCCTAAACTTAGATTTCGGGAAGCTCACTTAATCCCTTGCAGAGGAGAGTATTCTCTAAGCGCTAACAGGTTGGTTTGTCCCGTGGTCTGCATGAGGAGACTGGAGGTAACTTAGGTTGCATTGGTGTCTTGCGATCGGTACGTGTGAGTTTGTTGTGACTAGCCTCGCAGTTTAGAGGAGTTAGCCGTGCTCTCATCTCGAAACCGCGGGGGCAAGAATGTTAACCATGAGGTGAAGATCATGTTTTTGACTCAGAAGCGCTGCGTTGCTTTAATTTCAGTTAGTGGTGATCCTGCTGCCGAAATTGGACAAGAGGAAGCGGGAGGACAGAACGTTTACGTGCGCCAGATCGGTGAAATGTTGGCGAAGCAAGGGTGGCAGGTAGACATGTTCACTCGCCGCAACGACCCCAACCAACCAATGATTGTGCAACATCAACCCAACTGTCGGACAATCCGTCTGCAAGCAGGGCCGACTGAGTTTATCGGACGGGATGTGCTGTTTGAATACATGCCAGAGTTTGTTGAAGCGTTCATGGCGTTTCAACAGCAGCAGCGGATTTCTTACTCTCTTTTGCACACTCATTACTGGTTGTCATCTTGGGTCGGGATGGAGTTGAGAAAACTGCAACCGTCGCTGGTTCAAGTTCATACGTATCACTCATTGGGTGCCATTAAGTACATGGCAATCAGTGATATTCCTCCGATTGGGTCTAAGCGGTTAGCAGTAGAGCGTACTTGTCTGGAGACAGTGAGCTGCGTGGTGGCGACCAGTCCACAAGAGCAAGAACATATGCGATCGCATGTTTCTACTAATGGCAACATTCAGATGATTCCTTGCGGTACCGACATTGAGCGCTTTGGTCACATCAGCCGTGCAGACGCTCGACAGGTATTGGGAATTCCCCAAGCCGACAAGATCGCTCTCTATGTGGGTCGCTTTGATCCGCGCAAAGGGATCGAAACGTTGGTTCGAGCCATGGCTCAATCGCAGCTACGCGGCAAAGAAAGCCTACGGCTGATCATTGGAGGAGGCAGTCGCCCAGGCAAGTGTGATGGGATAGAGCGCGATCGCATTGAAGGGATTGTGAATGAATTAGGCATTGCTGACATTACCCATTTTCCAGGCCGCTTAGGTTCCGAAAACCTCCACCTCTATTACGCCGCTGCCGATGTGGGTGTGGTGCCTAGCCACTACGAGCCATTCGGACTAGTTCCAATCGAAGCAATGGCCAGCCGTACTCCCGTTGTGGGCAGCGATGTCGGTGGATTGCAATACACGGTGATTCCTGAAGTCACTGGGTTGTTGGTGCCGCCCAAGGATGTTAACTCGTTTGCAACTGCAATCGATCGCATCCTCAGTAATGCTGAGTGGCGCGATCAGCTCGGTGATGCGGGCCGCCATCGGGTTGAAACGAATTTTAGCTGGCATGGTGTTGCGTCTCGTCTGGGTCAGCTTTACACCCAGTTAATTTCTGAAGCAGCCTTGCCAACCAGGCCGCTTCCAGACGCTGCATTGGAGACAGCAAAGCCAGCAGTGAAAAAAGCAACGGTGGCCGTGGCCTAACTTAGCTCACTAAGGATTGCAAATTAATTAACCTGTAATCTTTTTTTGGAAGTGCCGCGCGGAGCGCGGCACTTCCAAAAAAAGATTAGGTTTTATTTTGTACGCAATCCTAAGCACTGGTTGAACAGATTACGGGTTCGGCCTATGTAGAAGTTGTCCGCCATCAGCGCGGACAACTTTTGTCTAATGGATAGTGGTATTGATGTAAGGATTTTTTGATGGGCAGGCTAAGCCCGCCCATCAAAAAATCCTTACCCATTTAGGACTACCGTTTAATGTTTTATAGCGGTTGTCAGTTTAGAACTCCTGCAGCCGATACATCCAATCAAACATTTCGGGGTCTTCATCGAACGAAAAGATATTGATATGGGCAGGGTTTTCCATAATTTCTGTGGCTAGCAGGTAGCCAGCAATGGTCCAAGTTTGATATTTACGAGAGGCTCTACCAATTAGTCGCCCTTTGGGGCCATCGTAATATTCAGGCCACTCGTCTTGGCTTAAGCGCTCTTCGGCAAGGGCGATCGCCCGTCGGGCAATTTCGGGTCTGCCGGTTTTTTGAGCTGCTGCTGCTAAAAGCCACAGCAACACAGGCCAGTTACCGCCATTGTGGTACGACCAGGGCGTATTTTTTGGATCGCAGCCCGTCATATATTTCCATTCTTGATCGGCCACTGCTGGGTAGCAAATTTTCATGGGCATTTTTCCCACTAAGTCGTCCCAGCGCTGTTCAATTAAGTCCATGAGCTGCTGCGATTCTTCGGCATTGGTCAGAGAACAAACCACCGCCATCAGATTGCCTAAGGCAAAAAATCGGAAATCTAGACGAGCTGGGCCGAGGTTACCTGCCAAATAGCCACCCTGATCGGGCATCCAGTGAAACACCCATTCAGGAATGGAGTCAGGGTAAACATTGAACTTGTTGGTAGCAGCTTCCCCAAATTCCTCGCCTTTATAGCGATAGATATTATTGAGGCGGCGCAAATCTAACCAGTAGTACTGCCGCATGTGGTAATTCAAGATACTGAGGCGCTGGTTGACGATCTGAATGTGAATATCGCGATCGCCTCCTGGCAGCAACAGTTCTCGTGCAGATTGCAGCGCGGCGTAGAACAACACTTGAATTTCTAGTGGATGTCCATCTACCCCCATCCGGCGGTCAATCATGAAGGCTCCGTCAGGAACCAACAGGGTAGGGTACATATCGAAGCGATCAGACAGACACAGCTTCAAAATCCAGATAATGCCCTGTTGAAACTCAGGTTGATGAGCTAGGTCTAGATCGCCCGTTGCCTTAACGTAGGCTCGCAGCAAAATTACCCACCATAAGCATGAGTCTACGGGTGTTACCCGACCGATCGCGTGTTCGCCAAAATCAGCTACTAAATAGTGGCGGCCTTCAGCCGTAACCACCTTAAAACTAGCGGGCATCAGCCCCCGTCCCGCATAGAAATAGTCCATCTGCTTCTCGCTGCCTTGAAGAGTCAAGGTTTCAACTAAGAAGTTACGGACAATATCAGCCTTGCCACTCATCAAAAAAACCAGAGCCGAGGAGACAAAATCTCGTACAAAACACTGGTCATAGTTGAGCGCTTCAACACTGGGATCGCAAGCGGCAACGGTTCCTACAGGGCGATCGCCATAATGTACAACGGAACGATCAAGAAGCTGCCAAGCTTCTTTGATCAAGTCACTTTTTGTCTTCATTGCCTACTTTGCTCGTGGTGTTGACGTATTTGTGGATCATTGACATTCTTCCCAACATCTTGCTTGAACTCGAACGTACAAACGCGAATGCACAAAAATCCCTTACAACCGGGTCAGTTGGTAGACAAAATGCTGTCAAAGAAACCCTCGACGGAAATTCTTTAACTTAGTTCCACCCAAAGACCTAAGTTTTGATAGTGATGGAGATAACTCTGTTGTGATTTCAGAAGGTTTATTAAATCCTCCTTCTAAAGGAAGATTTATCTCCCAGAGAAGCAACATCGCAAGCCGGGTAATACTCTAGAGTCGTTGGTTATAGGGGGTTAGCTGGCGTTTTAACTGAACCAGCAACCAACCACACCAAACAACTCGGAATGGAAAATTTTACCACTCCGTCTAGAGAAAAATCCTATTTTGCGAGCTAAGACCTCACCAAAACCGGCATCTAGGGAATTTTTGTTAAGTAGATGAAGCGTATGGCGGTCTACTGCCCCCTGAGTCTAGGTTGAATCTGTGGCTAGGAATATGACCGCTGCTATGCTAGTTCAAGTTAACTGCTTTTTGAAAGAGCCATTGCGGATCTCTTAAAAAAGAATATCTGGCTTGAAGTCAAGTGCCCGTAACATACCCTACACATGCCCACCAAAATCCGATGCACCCGTACAGGCAGATTTTCCTAATATGATCGTGAATGGAAGTAAGTGGGCGTAATTAAACATAAAACCCTAACTTTTGCGCCGCCCGCTGCGCGGGCAGCGCAAAAGTTTAGAATCTTATTTTTATTTAAGTTGAACTACTCAGTTGAAACCAAGTTTTCAAAGAGAAAAAATTAGTTTTAACTACATTCACGCTCCTCAATAGCGTCCCAAGAGAGGGTAGAGGATGCTCTAAAGGTCTGATTGTTGGTATTTAACACGGTTTTGATTCTCCCAAAGCTCCCTTTTGAGGGAACTTTGGGTTCGCTCCCTCTTTGAACAAAAAAGAGGATAGAGAGGATCATTCAGTATCTGAAGTTACCACCAACCACTGTTCAAACATCCTCTTGAAGGTAGTCCTAAATTGGTAAGGATTTTTTGATGGGCGGGCTTCGCCCATCAAAAAATCCTTACATCAATACCACTACCCTCTTGAACAAACCCGAAAAGGGTACGGAGACACTCAGAGTAATTGTTGTAAGTTAGTGACCTAAATTAACAACGATTGCCTTTGAAGAGACACTGTTGGGAAAATTCCATGTGATTAGATTAATCGGTTTGTAACCTTTAACGCATAATTATGAGAGGAAGTCATAAAACAAACATAAAACCAGCTTTTCTTTAAAAACTTTATCTTCGGTCTACGGCAAGCCCATAGGCGCTAAATACTTTAGATGTGGGCGCAGACTTTTAGAATCTTGTTTTTATTTAAGTTGAACTACTTATCAAAGCTGAAGATGAGGAATTTTAATGCTTTGGGGTAACACCGAGACCTTGGGGAGCGATCGCCCCAACAGCATCCCACTGAACTAAACGGCTGCCCTCAGACGTATGAGTTAGCAAAATTTTCAAATAGCTGTCAGGTAGGTATGGCAATCGCCCTGGCCACTCGATCGCCACAATCCCCAGAGGCGTTTCTTGCTCATCCCAGTAGCTCTCTAGGTTGAGAGCCTTTACGTCTGCGGGTTCTAAGCGGTAGAGGTCAAGATGGTAGAGAGGTAAACGCCCGTGAATGTATTCATTAATTAATGTGAAAGTGGGGCTAATAATTGGCTCTACAATGCCCAACCCCTCTCCAATTCCCTGCACTAACGTAGTTTTGCCGCTGCCCAGGTCGCCTTCCAGAAGCAAAATGCTGCCCTCGTGAAGCGATCGCCCTAGCTCTATGCCAAACTGGTGAGTAGCCTCCGCATTAGATAACCGTAGCGTCTGAGTTGTCTTCCCAGCCTGAATTGACAGGGCAGAAGCGGATTTTAATAACCTGCTACTTTCTTCCAGCATCCGTTTAGCTCCTATGGCTATTGCCCAAAAGTATTTGGTAGTGGTATTGATGTAAGGATTTTTTGCTGGGCGAAGCTCGCCCAGCAAAAAATCCTTACCAATTTAGGACTACCAAGTATTTAAAGGCCTTGAGTGGTGTATCAATTTGTACCTAAAGTCGGCTCGCAGTACTGATCCTTCCATAAAACTGGGCGATGAAAACAACGTTTTCATCGCCCAGTTTTGCTCTCGCGTTAGCTATTGTGTCGGTTAAACACTACTGATGCTTACCAGATCTTCCGTCTTGTAACCGATAGCGAGTTTCAAAACCGTTGTCCAAAATTGGCCACAACACAAGCCTTAGTTGTCGTACACCCGACATTCGAGCGCTTCGGGATTGTCATCACAGTATTGCTGAAGAGAGTTTTTCTGATGCTCTTTTTCGCGCTGGTGAGACGCTTCAGCCTGTAGCTCTTCCACGGCATCCCAAGCGGCAGCGCACTCTACAGAACCGTCGCCCTTGATTTCGCACACTTCACGAGCTTCATTACGCTCTTCTTGAATTTTGGATTGAATATCGCTCATAGATTTCAGTAGCTCTAAGTTTCTGCAATTACAACGTTGTCAAATTCCATCTCAGGTTAACCTAATCGGTTAGCAGGTCAGGCTGCTCATTGGAAAGTCTTAAGGTTATGACTCTCATTTAACGTTCTATTTAGAACAATTTGTAGACCGAGAGGCCAAGGTAGCATCTCTTTCGACCAAGATTGAGATTCGACCAAGATTGAGACTTTGCCCTGAATAGAAGCCTGTAACAGAATGACATCTCATCTCATGCTAGCGTGCGATCGCCCCTACCTGCCTGTAAAGTCTGCTACCGAATTGACCAAACCCAAGGTTGGCAAAGAAATTAAACGTTAAGAAGATGCTAAGTACAGCAGAAATATTCAATAGCAGTACCGACGAGTTGACTGCTACCGTTACTATATAAGTCCTATGCATGTTTGATATAGGTTCTGTATATCGTGCCAAGAAATAAGCCCCAACCTCAGAACATCACCAGAATTTTGGTAGGTAAGTAGTTCAACCTAAATAAAAACAAGATTCTAAAAGTCTGCGCCGCCCGCGCAGCGGGCGGCGCAGACTTTTAAGGTTTTATATTTAATTACGCCCATCTACTTAATGATTGATTCGTAATTTCCGATCCGCAATGCGAAAGGATGGAACCAGTGAGTGACCGCATGAAATGGGTAAATGCACTGTCAACCCGTGCGTCTTTAGAAGCTGCCGTTAAAGATGTAGTCGAGCAGACGCAACCCTTACTCCAAGCCCCGGCTGATTTGGGGTTGGTGTTTATTTCTTCGGCCTTTGCCAGTGAATATTCTCGTCTCATGCCGTTGTTACAAGAGTATATATCTGTGCCTATTTTGTTGGGCTGTAGCGGCGGTGGCATCGTGGGGATGGATACTGACAGAGACATTCGAGAAGTAGAAGGAGAGCCAGCCCTGAGCTTAACGCTGGCTAGCCTGCCAGAGGTAACCCTGCACACATTTTATATCTCCTCAGATGATTTACCTGATTTAGACAGTTCACCCAGTCAATGGACTGATCTGGTGGGTGTATCGCCCCATGAACAACCTCACTTTATTTTGTTAGCGGACTCGATGTTTTCGGGTATTAACGATCTATTGCAAGGGCTAGATTATGCTTACCCTGGGGCTGTAAAAGTTGGCGGTTTGGCAAACGGTAGTGCCTCCGGAAGTGGCAATTTGTTTTGCGAAGGGCGACTGCATGGGGGTGGCGTTGTTGGTCTTGCTCTGAGCGGCAACATAGTGCTAGAGACGATCGTGGCGCAAGGGTGCCGTCCGATTGGTCATCCGTATCGGGTGACAGAAGGAGAGCGCAATATCATGCTGAAGTTGGAAGAGCAGGCTGAGGAGGGCACCTTGGGCTATGGCAAAATTTCTACCCCGTTGGAGGCGCTGCAACGCTTGCTGCACGATCTGAATGAGGACGATCGGGAGCTGGCGCAGCATTCTTTGTTTGTGGGTGTGGCTCAAACTGAATTTAAGCAGCTCTTAGAACCCGGTGATTTTCTGATTCGAAATTTGTTGGGGGTCGATCCACGGGTGGGGGCAATGGCGATTGGCGATCGCGTCCGGGCTGGCCAGCGTATTCAGTTTCACTTGCGCGATTCTGAAACCTCGGCTGATGATCTGGAAACCTTGCTTCGACGCTATCAGACTCAAGCAAGCGATACCTCTGCCGTTGGAGCACTGATGTTTTCGTGTCTAGGGCGGGGAGAGGGTCTGTATGGGGAACCGAATTTTGATTCCCATTTATTTAACCGCTACGTCCAAAATATTCCCGTCAGTGGGTTCTTCTGTGGTGGCGAGATTGGCCCCATTGGCGGTTCCACATTTTTACACGGCTATACGTCGGTATTTGGGATTTCCCGAGAGAAAACGCCCTAGTGTTAGGACTGACGCAGTTGAATGAGGTTGCGGTTGAATGAGGTTGCGGTTGAATCAGATTACGGTTGAATGAGGTTACGGGCACGGTGCGCCCGTAACCTCATTCAACTTTCCTGTTTTTCTGCGCGAGGTGCGTCAGCCCTAGGGGAGTATCCCACATCAAGATAGTGTTGTTATCGATCGCCTGTCCTGTGGTGCGATCGCCGCTGCTGAAGGGATCGAGATATTGACGGGCTGGGTCAGGGAAATGGCTAAAGTCAAAATCGGGGTCGCCGCTGGCGATGTCTGCCCAAAAGTAGCGGAGGCTGGGGGCGAGGCTGGTAGCTTCGGCAGGCGACAGGCTGAGGGGTGGTAGGGTCAGAAATCGGTGCATGAAATGGAAGGAGCGATCGCCCATCCATTCGCGTGAGAGATGCTGTAGGTCGTTCCAACCGGGTACCGTGCTGACTCGCTCGGTTTCTACTGTGAGCTGCGATCGGCCTGAATCATCTTGCTCGAAACGCAGCACTCGATAGGGATGCGGATAGCTCACCAATGACCCGGTGGTGATTTCGTAGAGGTTTTGATGATGGATGCCCTGGTGATGGGCAATGTCTTGAACATGCAGATGACCTGTGAAAATTAGCGGCACTCTGGCCTGCTCTAGCAGCGTGAGTAGCTCTGAAGCATTTTCAAGCATGTAGCGTTGCCCCATCCCGTGCTGGGCTTGCCCTGGCAGATGTTCTAAGACGTTGTGGTGTAACATGACCAGCACAATGTCTTTGGTACTATCGGTATGGGTACGGTTAGTAACAGTGGCTAGCGTTTCTTCTAACCAATTCAACTGCTTTGCATCTAACCGACCTCGGGGCAACTGTTTACCAGTTTGATCGAAGGCGATCGAGTTGAGGCCAATTAACGTGACACCAGGTAGTACATTCCGAACGTAATAGGGGTAGTTGGTATCCGCATACCCAAACAGTTGGTAGTGGGCTAGAAAGTCATCTGCGCCGATAGATTGCGGGGTTGGCTGCTGCTCTATAATGTCGTGATTTCCGGGTACTACGTAAACAGGGTAAGGTAACTGAGCTAAGCGTTTGGCCAACCAGGCGTGGTTTTCGGGTTCGCCGTGCTGGGTTAGGTCGCCAGGAATCAGCAAAAAATCTAGCTCTAATGCCTGTAGCGAGGCTAGTACACTCTCTAACGCAGGAATACTCAATTCCACCAAATGAAAGCGATCGCCACTGTCCCAAATGGTATGGGGTAAGGCAATGTGAAGATCGCTGATGATGGCGAAGCGAAAGTTAAGGGGCATGACTAAGGAGGACGAAAAAATGGGACGGGTGAATTAATCGGGTTAATTATTTGACAGCCGCGTACCGCTAGCTCTTATAGCGGTAGCCATGATCAATAGGACGCCTCCCTGTCATTCCCGCGCAGGCGGGAATCCATCTGCTCGATAGGTACGGGGGTGGATTCCCGCCTGCGCGGGAATGACGCTGGCATGTCCTAAGCTTTATGACTATGGCTATACCACCACAACGGTATTTCATCTGAACCAGAAGCGCTACAGCTAGTTTTATTTTGGCAGGTGTACTGAGTGCGCTTCCCAAAATAAAATTCATGGGCAATTTAAGCAATGCCGTTTTAAGCAGTTCAACCTAAATAAAAACCAAATTCTAAAATCCTGCGCCGCCCGCACAGTGGGCGGCGCAGGGTTTTAGAATCTTATATTTAATTAAGCCCACCTACTTAGGAGGGGGTATGGAGTTTTAGACTGTGGATAAATTTGTAGGCAAAAGGAGTTAAGTGTCTTGGCAGTTGTGCGAGTGCGTCAGCACGTTAATCCGCTGAGTCAAAAATATCAGCAGCCGATTGAGCCACCGGAGTGGGACAAGATCTATGCCCATTCTGAGCAGCCGCTGCATTTGGATATTGGCTGTGGCCGGGGATGGTTTTTGGTGCAAATGGCAGAATTGCATCCAGCGTGGAACTTTTTGGGGTTAGAAATTCGGGAGCCGCTGGTAGAACAGGCTAACGGCTGGTGCCAGGAACGAGGATTAACAAATCTACACTACATCTTTTGTAATGTTAATAATTCGCTAGAGCCGTTATTGCGATCGCTTCCTCCCAATGCGCTTCAGCGAGTGACGATTCAGTTTCCTGACCCGTGGTTCAAAAAGCGACATCAGAAGCGGCGAGTGGTGCAACCCGAAACAGTGGCGGAGTTAGCTCAATATTTGCCAAGCGGCGGGATGCTGTTTGTCCAGTCAGATGTAAAGGCGGTGGCAGTGGAAATGTGCGATCGCGTGCAGGCTAATTCGGCGTTTCAACGCCAAAATAATGGCGATTGGCTGCCTACCAATCCGTTACCGATCCCAACTGAGCGAGAACAATCGACTCTCTCGCGTGGCGAACCTGTTTACCGCGCCATGTTTTTACGTCAATAAGACTTATAGCCATAGACGGATTGGTTAGGACGGGGTGCAGGGGTGGAACCCCTGGCTGGGGGCAAAGCCCCCACACCCCCTTTGATCCCAGTGTCCTAACCTTTGTGGCGACAGCTATAACTTTGTCTAAATGAATGCTTTTTTGAGGCCGTAAATCGTTTCCCGGCGAAGCCGGGAAACGATTTACGGCAGGAGGTCTATTCAACTTTCTTGGTTTTTTGTGCCGAGTGCGTCAGTCCTAATTAATCACGTTAATCGGCGCAGCTAAGGATCGTGGATTAAATAAAACCAGATCTTTATTTTTTGAAAGAGAGGCTCCGCCTCTCTTTCAAAAAATAGCTTTGGGTTTTTATTAAATTCGCCATCCTAAGGAACGACCAAGACCGGACACGGAGAGAGATTAATCACGCGATTGGTGACGCTATCTGCCGCTCCATCTTCGGTTAGTCCCAAGCCTCGACAGCCCATAATAATTAGATTTGCCCCTACTTCATCTGCGACATCGCAAATAGTAAAGGCGGGCTTGCCCTGCCGTTCGACTAGTTCAGCGGCAATTCCCTGATCGTCAAACAAGGCTTTAGCGCTTTGTAAAAGGTTGGCGATCGCCTGTGGAGATGCCATTTCTAAATCGGCTTTTGTGGGGGCTTGTCCATCTTCTAGAGCAGCCACCACAGATAGAACGATCAGCCGACTGCTGTGGGTTTTCACCACATCTGCCACTACTTCAGCAGCCTCGCGAGATTCACGACTTTGATCAATTGGAAACAAAACAGTTTTAAACAGCATGACACGCCTCACAGAGACACAGAGTTCGATAAAGTGACAAGTAATATTTGAAAACGTTAGTCAAAAACACTAGTCATTAACCTCAGAACGGTGAGCGATCGCAGATTCGGGGCACCTCCGGCACACCCTACCTGTTGCCGCACGCTATTACGGTCTAAACCTAAATCACTAGAGATCTGCATCTTATAAGCGAAAGTTATGAAACTCAGCAAAGTTGAAAAGAATTAATAGTGGACTTACCTTACCTCATCTCTGACTGTTAGTAATCCCTGACGTTTTACAATAGTTAATAGGTAAAAAGACTTATTTAAGGGGTATATGCAGTGTCCAAGAAAACTTTAGCAAATTTGACCGCATCTGACTTGCAGGGCAAACGGGTATTGGTACGGGCAGATTTCAACGTGCCATTAGATGATCAGGGCAATATCTCTGACGACACTCGCATTCGAGCTGCACTGCCCACCATCAACCACCTCATTGGCAAAGGGGCAAAGGTGATTCTGGCCAGCCACTTTGGACGACCCAAAGGCGACGATTTTGCGGCTCGCGTATCTGACAAAAATCGGCTCACGCCCGTTGCTAGTCGCCTATCAGAATTGCTGGGACAGACCGTGACGAAGCCCAACGACTGCATTGGTGATGAAGTAGCCAGCACCGTTGCAGCCATGCAGCCCGGTCAGGTGATCCTGCTCGAAAACGTGCGGTTTCATCCTGAAGAAGAAAAGAACGATCCAGAGTTTGCCAAACAGTTGGCTTCCATCGCCGATCTGTATGTGAACGATGCCTTTGGTACGGCACACCGTGCCCATGCATCTATCGAAGGCGTGACCCATTACCTGAAGCCGTCGGTAGGCGGTTTGCTGATGGAAAAAGAGCTGCAATACCTGCAAAATGCGATCGAAGAACCCAAGCGCCCTCTGGTTGCCATTATTGGTGGTTCCAAGGTATCTAGCAAAATTACAGTCATTGAGAGCCTATTGGAAAAAGTAGACAAGCTCTTGATTGGCGGTGGGATGATTTTTACGTTTTATAAAGCCAGAGGCTTAAGTGTCGGTAAGTCGCTGGCCGAAGATGAGTTTCTCGAATTGGCAACGACCTTAGAAGCGAAAGCAAAAGAAAAGGGCGTAGCCCTGTTGTTGCCGACGGATGTCGTGGTTGCCGATAAGTTTGCAGCCGATGCTAAGGCTCAGACCGTTAGCATTGATGCCATTCCCGATGGCTGGATGGGTCTAGATATCGGCCCCGATTCGATCAAAGTTTTTCAAGATGCCCTGTTAGGGTGTAAGACGGTGATTTGGAATGGCCCAATGGGTGTGTTTGAGTTCGATAAATTTGCGGCTGGGACTGAGGCGATCGCCCATTCCTTGGCTGATTTGACCAAAACGGGAGCCACCACCATCATTGGCGGTGGCGACTCGGTGGCAGCCGTTGAAAAGGTTGGTGTGGCCGAGCAAATGAGCCACATTTCCACAGGTGGCGGTGCCAGCTTGGAACTACTGGAAGGTAAGGTCTTACCCGGTATTGCCGCGCTAGATGACGCATAGGCTCGTAGATACAGCGCTACGAGCTTAAGAGGATGTTTTAAAAGTCCCGTCGCTGGTATAAAAACGGTATCGATCCCCCTAAATCCCCGCGCTGGCGCGCCGCTGCGCTAGAAAAAAGGGGGACTTTGAATCCAGTTCCTCCCTTTTT